>Ga0180436_10004162_pt1 | contig 13070 bp, 13 predicted proteins | sample SS_ome_2_FD_132434 | JGI IMG/M metagenome (GOLD analysis project Ga0180436, IMG submission 132434) | Hypersaline lake sediment archaeal communities from the Salton Sea, California, USA - SS_3_S_2 metaG | ecosystem: Environmental > Aquatic > Non-marine Saline and Alkaline > Hypersaline >...
AAACACCATTTCCGGATTTTCAACATCACCGAAAACTTTGTCCATGAACTTTAAAGTATCCTCGTCCTCGAAGATGGAACCGCTTATCATAGAGAAAATAAGGGGCATGGCAATGGAGAACATAAGACTACTACGAGGAATTTAAAAGAGTATATAACAAAAAATTCAGCCAGAAATATGGTTATTTAAGATCCCATATAGAAAAAGTAATATATCAGTATCTGGACTGCGGTATCCTCCATAATGGATTTCCCAGGGTAAAATGCGGTAGCTGTAAGCATGAATACATCCTTGTTTTTTCATGTAAGCGCCGCCATTTTCGTCCTTCCTGTCATTTAATCCTCACATCCATATACTGGCAGCAGACGGTTGCTTCTTAAAAAGACCCCCACACAGGGCAACCGAGGATCCAGGAAAGTTTGATTATTGTACTATAGATGACTATATAGATAGTGATCATGTATGATAGGGATTTTCTTGGGTAGTATCATATAAACCTGCCTTAAATTAAATTCCCATGTAGGATTTTCTTGATATTAAACTTATTGTTCTTCCATCCTCAAAGTATAGTTTTCTTATATCATGTACCTGGGTCATTGTTAGCATCTCCTTTAATGTCCTCCTTGTATTCGATGTGGTTATCAAAGTACAAGGAAATATTATAACTGGTGCCTGCAATGGCCTTGTCTGCATTATTGAGGAATTCTACTCTGCAATACTGGGGAATTTCCTTTGCAACAATGTCCTATTCTATTGTGCAATAAATATGTCTTAATATTTATGGTTACAAGATCAATTAAAATATAATGCATAACAAATAATCCCTTCTATAAATATTCAGATCAACTCGCTAATAGAGTATAAATAATAGTCAAAAAATTTTTTTACTAAAATAGCCAAACTATTTTTTCAGAACATATCATAAAAAAAGTTATTTATAAATTAATTAATATATAAAAAATTTAAAAATAATCACAATAAGCATTGTCTATTTTTCTTATAATTAATTGGTAGATTATATGATCTAGAAGGAGATTAGATCTGAAACAAATGAAAAAATAGAATTTCTTCTTGCATTAATATTATCTTAATTTATAATATTAAGATAATACATAATAATAATAATATAAAATCACAAATTATTTAAGACTTTTTACTATAATCGGCAAAATAAATAAAAGAAAGGAGGATAGAGATTATTTAAGTCAATCATAATAGTTTTTTTGGAGGGAGTGATGCTTATGGGTTAAAAAGTTATGATTCTATTTTTAAAACTATTACTATTGGAGGATAAAATGAGTAAAAAAATTTTAAGTATTTTATTGGTAATTTCTCTTGCTTTGACCATGAGTCTTATTGGTCTTGGTTGTAAAGAGGAAACACAGACATCTGAAGAATTAGAGGATTCTGTTGAAGATGGGACTTCAACTGAAGAGGTTTCAGAAGAAATAGCTGATGAAACTACACCAGAAGAAACTGAGGAAGAAGCTGAAGCTGTAGAACTTATTTACTGGATGCCCGTTGCCCAGGAAGATCCTCACATCACATTATTCGAAGAATTAAATAAGAGAGTACAGGAAAAATATAACATAACAATCAAATTTGAAGGCCAGTCAATGGATGCATGGTATGAATTATTGACTACTGCTGGTATGTCTCAATCAGGACCCGATCTTCTATTTAACTGGAGTGGTATTAGTGAAGCCATATCAGCTGGAAGGAATGGTTTATATGAACCCTTAAATGATATATTACCTGAAGGAATGTTTGATAGCGTAGGTGGTTGGGGTGGAGCAACTGATAGTGACGGGACCATATATGCAGTTCCCTATGATCTGTCTTTCTTTGGTCTAGCTTTCAATAAAGAAATGTTTGATCAGGCAGGCATAGACTATAGTGATTATCCAAAACTAATGTATTGGGATGAATTTACAAATGTTTGTCAGCAATTAAAGGATGCAGGCATAAATCCTCTTGGATATGCCAACAAAGAAGGGTATTATGGCAACTGGTATGTTGGTGGTTCTATACAATCCGCCTTTGATTCAAATACAGAAATGGCAGATTATTTCCAGAATGAGACAATGAATAGTCAACCTATGCTTGATTCTTTAGAAAAATATAAAGATCTGTATACTAATGGATATCTATTGAACGAAGGACTCACACTTGATCATACAAACAATACACAACAGCAGTTTCTAGGTGAAAAAGTAGCGATGCAGTATGCTTCTGCACAATATTACTACAGTTATGCAGATGCTCTTGGTGAGGATAAGGTTGGAATGATGTTCTGGCCATATTTTAGCGATGAAGGTGATTTAAGTAAGGGTATGGGTAATATATATAACCATGTAATTGGTGTTACTCCCTGGTGTGAAAATAAAGAAGCTGCATTATTGGTATTACAGGAGCTCAGTGCAACTGATTGGGGCGCAGAAAAGGTCAACGAGATCTTAGGATATACCCCAAGTTATACAGGATGGAGTCCTGATATAGCAGAAAAAGATGATTGGCAGATATATGTAGATAATGTTTCTAAACTATTATCAGAGCGTGAAGCCGCTATACTCGGTTATAATTATTGGACTCCTGAATTTTCAACTGTTTTCCTACAATTTAATGGAACATTCGTTACTGGTGATATATCTGCTGAAGAATTTGCAACAGAATTAGACGCAGCAAGAGGAATAGAATAGAGAGTAAATATATAATGGTAAAGCTTGCCTCCAAATATGATAATGGAGGCGAGCTTTACTAAAAAAATAGTTTTAGTCAGCAGAAAATAGGGTATATCTGAAAACAAAAGGGTATAAAGGAGTTACTATTTGTTAAAAAAAGTCAAATATGATAAAAGTGCTTTTCTTTTTTTGTTACCAGCAGTAATAATTATTTTATTTATATATGCAAACCCTCTGGTTAAGATATTCTGGTATAGTGTTGTAAATTGGGATGGTTTACAACCAACAACTGAATTCAGTGGAGCCAGCAATTTTATAACCGTGATTTCAAATAAATACTTTTTTGAGATTTTATTTAATAATCTAATAGTTATTATAATCACGATTCCAGCTGTGATCCTTTTTGCTTTATTCTGTTCACAATTCATTTATTTAAGGATTTTTGGTTATAAGATATATCAATACCTATTCTTCTTACCAGTTATTATACCAAATGTGGTAGCTGCAATTATATGGACTTTCTTTCTGCATCCAACTGGACCAATTAATACAATATTTACTAAGATTGGTTTAGATTTTCTGGTGGTAGACTGGTTTGGAAATCCCCGTTTTGCTATATATGGTCTAATTATCACAATAATTTGGAAAGAAGTCGGTTTTGCAACGATCCTGTTTTTAGCAAGATTGTCAGGAGTAGACCCCAGTCTGTATGATTCTGCAAAAATAGATGGGGCAAATGATTTCCAGACAATAAGATATATAACAATACCACAATTGAAAGGTGTAATCAGGTTATTTGCAATCATTCAGATGATAGGCCTTCTAAATTTTCTATTTGGATATATATATATAATGACAAGAGGAGGACCAGGATATTCATCGACTTTACTGGAATATTTTGTATATATTTATGCTTTTACATTTAAGAAACTTGGTCCAGCAAATGCTGTTGCAGTTATTTTATTTGGTATAACATTTATATTTGTATTATTGTACTTCTGGTTATCAAGAAGTGAAGGGGAGGGAGAACTAAATTGAGTGAGAAAACAAAAAGCATTTTAATCAAGATCTTCGTACAGATTTTATTTGTCCTCTTCAGTATAACAATTTTATTTGCTTTCTATTATCTGATAGTAAATTCGCTAAAAACGGAACATGAATTTGCATTAAGCCAGTTTTCGTTGCCTGATTCATTTAATCTGGAAAACATAAAAAATGTATGGACGAGAGGTAATATTAATATAGCCATGAAAAATAGCCTTATAATCGGTGTATCTTCTGGGGTTATAACATTATTAGTCAGCGTCCTTGCTGCTTATGCTTTTTCATATTTAAAGTTTAAATTAAAAAGAATATTATATTTTGCAATAATATCTACGATGTATTTTTCACCTATGATACTTGTTTTACCATTGTTTTTACAATTCGTAGAAATGGGTCTTCACAATACTTACATTGGAACGATAGCCATTTTTACTGCTATAAAGCTTGCCTTCTCAGTATTTTTATTGACGACTTATTTTAATGCAATTCCTATTGAGGTAATAGAAGCTGCAACTATAGATGGTTCTAGTAGATTAGGCATATTAAAAAATGTAATACTCCCTTTATCGGTACCAGCCATATTATCATTGATGCTTTTGAATTTCTATACTGTATGGAATGATCTTTTAATAGGTGTACTTTTTATGCAAAAACCTGAGATAAGGACAATAATGGTCGCAATTTCATTATTCAAAAGCAAAGATTTCAGTACAGTTACAAATATATTTGCGGCTTCGTTGATTGCTACGATTCCCATAATGATATTATATGGTTTTACCCAAAAATATTTTGTCAAGGGGATGACTCTAGGTTCCGTCAAGTAAAAACGGGTAACAGGAAATATTAAATAGAATAAAATTATAGAAAGGTTAATTATTATGAATATAATAGACTCTCATTGTCATTTAGGAAGTTGCAGTGTATTTGGTTTTGATATAAACGAAGAGAGTTTAATTTCAAAATTAGATGAAAATAATATATGTTCTGCTATTGTACAGCCATTTCCAGGAGCTATTCCGGATGCGAAATCCGTTCATGATAGGATATATAATCTTTCACAGAAATACCCAAAAAAAATATTTGGACTAGCAAGTATAAATCCAAACCTTCCTAAAAAAGAAGTAAAATATGAACTTGAAAGATGTGTTAAAGAACTTGGTTTTGTTGGTATAAAATGCCATACCCTTGGACATGGTGTAAACCCGCTTGGACCTTCAGGTGACCTAATATTCAATACAGCATCCAGATTAAAAGTACCTGTAAATATACACACTGGACAGGGAATAGTATTTGGAGCTCCTTCACTTTGCATACCAAAGGCAAGGCAATATCCTGAATTAAAGATAGTTTTAGCACATTCAGGAATGATGATGCTTTTACCAGAAGCATTTGTAGCAGCAACGGAATGTGAGAATATTTATTTAGAAACTTCATGGACTGCTGCTGAAGATATAAAATGGTTAATAGAAAGCTTAGGACAGCATAGGGTAATGTTTGGATCCGATGCTTATACAAACGAAATGACAAACCAGAAAGTAGAGATATTCAAATATAATAATATAGGCTTGGATGATGATAAAAAGAATGATGTATTTTTTGATACAGCGAATAAAATATTTAATCTTAAATTATAATATTAAATAGTAAACCTATAAATTTTATTGTCTATTAAAAGAGTATGATTAAAAAATGATTCGTAAAAATTAGTAAAATATAACTTAGTATAATGGAAAGGTATTCTTATGCAACTGAATTCAAAAGAAATAGAGGTCAGTAAAGGAATTGTTCAGGCCTATCAATTCAAATGGACTAATTCTTGGATTTTTATAATAGATGCACCAAAAGGAAGTATATTTTGTGGATCTTTTGATATAGAAGCATTGGAAAAATTTGGTCTGGCTGCAGCTAAAATTGTTCCCGAACCTGATAATCCTGCATATAATATAGATGAATTTATAGAAAGAAAGATAACGCATGTCAATAAATTGGCTAGTGATATGGGTGTTGAACCAGGGATTCCTGTTGATAAAGCCATTGAATTAATGCATTAGCATTAATCAAATTGATTTTAATTAATTTTGACAAATAGTTTTAGTATTTTCTTTTTGATATACAGTACAGTGTTCTTGGAAGTATAGTGCAGTAGCATTATTTAATAACAATCATAGTAGAATATGGAAGTAGATATATGATTAAATACGGGTTTAATATTAATTATTGGTTTGACGAATATAATCTAGATATCCATAAGGCAATGGATGAAATATCTGTTACAGGATGGCAGGGCATTGAACTTGTAAGAGATCAATTGGAATATTTCTATGATGATTTTGAATATTTTTATAATCTGTTGCGACTTCACAATCTTGAAATTACTTCTTATTACAGTTATCTCAGCCTTATATATGAGGAAAGGACAATACCTGAGACAGAAAAATTAAAAAGAAAATCTGATTTTTTACAAAAATTAAATTGCCAGATGATATTAATTGACGGCGGTATAAAAGACCCAGAAAAAAACAGTATAGATGACTATAAGTTAGCAGTCGAGAATGTCAATAATATTGGTAAAGTGATTAGCGAAATGGGAATGAAGATATCATGGCATCAACACTGGGGATCCATGTTTGATACACCGGAAACACTCTATTTTTTACTTGATAATACTGATCCATCAATAATAGGTTTTTGCCCTGACACTGCGCAGCTTTTAATCAGCGGAATAGATCCATGTAAAATATTTAAAAAATATAAAAACAGAATCAATTATATTCATTTTAAAGATGTATTACCAAATAATTTTTTAATTAACAGGAAAGATAAAGTTAATAATCTAAATGAGATTGATAACAAAAATAGTGATTCTTTCTCCAGATACATCTATACGAGAGACAGGTTTCTAGATGAGGGGGGTTATCACATAAACTCAAAATATAAATTTACAGAGGTCGGCAGAGGTATAATAGATTTTGAGAATATTTGCAGCATAATCAATAAAAATGGATATAACGGATGGATAGTTGTTGATCAAGATTATACCGAATGGCCTAGAATGGAAAGTCTTGATGTAAATCTTAAAAATATAAAATATTTTATTAATAGATAAGACAGTATAAGGAGTTACAAATTAATAGCAAAGAAAGAATAATTAAAACAATTAAGGGTAAAACTGCAGACCGTATTCCGGTATGCAGTTATGGCTATACACCAGGATGGTTTAATGAAGCTGATAAATCTGAAATGCTTGAAAAAATAGTAAAAAATACTGATATTATGCTAGTAACTATGATAGATACCGATATCAGACAGACTCTCGGAGAATCATATAAAAAATATTATAATATTGAAAACCATGATAATAATATTATAGAAACAGTTAACACACCAAAAGGTCAGCTAAGAAGGATTAAAAGAGTAGAAGGTTCAACCGCCTGGGTTATAGAGAGTTTCCTAAAAGATAAACAAGATATTGAAAAATATCTTTCAATACCGTTTGAACCTTTTAGTGAACTGAGTACTGAAGAATATGAGTATTATGAAGGTATTATTGGCGAGGAAGGAGTGGTATTGAACAGGATAAGTGATCCAGCATCGATCCCGTATGACTGGTTCAAACCTGAACAATATTACCTATCATTGATGGATAATGAAAATTTAATATATAGATTAACTGAAGAATTATCTTACAGGATCGAAGACTATCTGGAAAAATTATTAATTAAGGGCGTGAATAAATTTATAATAGCTGGATGTGAAAGATTTGGAGGAGGTTTAACAAATCCTAAATATTTCAATGATCTGGTATATCGATATGATAAGAGACTAGTAAGCAAAATACATGAATATAATGGAATTGCCCAGGTCCATATGCACGGTAAAGTAAAAGATTATTTAGAAAAAATAATAGATATGGGGTTTGATTGCATTGAGCCAGTTGAAGAGCCACCCGGAGGAGATCTTTATCTGGACGATGCCAGGAAGATCATTGGAGATAGGATGTGTATCCTTGGAAATTTAGATGACCTACAATTTTTGAGCATAGCCTCCGAAGAAGATATAATTAAAAAGAGTCTTGAAGCAATATTAAAAGCAGGGAAGAATAATAATTATATACTTGGGGGGACTTCATCCTCTATGTTTAGCGAAAAAATAACAGATGCATTTATTTTAATGGCTGAAGTTGTAAAAGTTTATGGAAATTATCCACTGGATTTGGATAAGATTAGTGATTATCTTAGCTCTTTATCATAAAAGATAAAATAATAAGTAGAAAGGAATTAAAAAATGAAATGCAGTATAAAGATTTTAAAAAATGGATCTATCAGATTAAAAGGCTTTGAACAATTTTATTTAGCCAGAACACCGGAGTATATTGATGCCTTTATATATATATTCCTAATAGAATATGATGGAAAGAAAATATTAATTGACTGTGGGCTTCCTAAGGAAGACTACTTAAATGAGATAAATAAAAAAGCTGTTGAGGAAACAGGTGATGAAACCGCAAAATTTTTTCAGGAATATGATGAAGATATATTGCATCTGATAGAAAAAGAAGGTTTAAAAAAAGAAGAAATTGATTATATTATTTTGACCCACCTTCATATAGACCATGTTGGAGGATTAGATCTTTTCCCAAATGCCAAAATGATATTTTCAAGAAAAGGATGGAGTTATTTCTATTCAAGAAAATATCCAATGACAGCTCCCAGGAGTCAGATACCTGGATATATACAAAAATATCTTTTATTTGATGCATGGGACAGGGTTTATTTAAATGATGAAAGGGAAGAACTTCTACCAGGAATATCAGTCCAATGGGTAGGAGGACATTCTATGTGCTCTCAGATAATAAAGGTTAAGACCGGAAAAAAGACCATAATATTCTGTGGCGATATTGTCGCTACCTATAGAAATATTGAAAATAATATTCCTATAGCATTACTACATAATCTGGAAGAGGTCCTTTCAGCAATGGATATAATAAGAAGTTCTGCTGATTTAATTATACCTGGTCATGACCCATTATTACTCCAGAAGTTTAAAAATGGTGTGATAATATAACTAAAGACTTTCTTCAGCAATCTTTACTATTTTGTTTAATTCCTTATGTTTTTCGAGACTGGTTTCATAGAGTTCGCCCATTAAAAGGATTTTTTAATCCCTTCAATAGCCTTTTCTATGGTATCATTTCCAATATCAGTCTCGCAACCTTTTGATAGGCTATGATCAAACAAGTCAGGATATTTATTGCACAATAGAATAGCAAGGCTGGCCTCAAAAAAAGATAAACTATAAAATTATTGTAACTATTCAAGGGTTACCCCTGAATAGTTACTCATATTCAATATTTACCATATTTTTCTAAAGCCCAATAATATACAAACAGGTTATTTATCAATTTATCAGAATATTCTATCTCGTTTGAACCACTTATAATATAACCACCATCATCACCCAATATATCTATCTTATTTTTTACTTCTTTCACTATTTCCGATTTATTGCCGAAAGGTAATATATTTTGTATATCAATACCTCCCCAGAAAATTAGATCTTTGCCATATTTTCTTTTTACCATTGAAATATTATTAACCGGCTGTATAGAGTTTAGTATATCGACTTCAATATCTATAAAGTCAGCAATAATAGGTTCTATATAACCGCAAGTATGAAATGCTACCTTTATGTTCTTATCATATTCCTTAATCTTTTTTATTATTCTATAATACCTCGGTTTTAAATATCTTCTAAATATTTCAGGTTTAAGCATCATCCGGTCCTGCATTCCTAAATCATCACCGAGCCATATTATATCAACTCCTGCCTTTATCGCCTTCTTTGCTACCTCTATCTTGTAATCAACAAATTTATCAAATAGTAAGTCGATATAATCTGCTCCCTGATGAATGTCAATAAGAAGATTTTCCATTCCTCTTAGGAACCAGCTTCCCTCAAAAATAGTTGATGTATTGCCGGCAATAATATATTTCTCATCCTTATATTTTTTCACTACTTCTTTTAATAACTCAAAACTATTGTCATTATCGATATCTGGAAATTTATATTTTTCTAGAGTTTCTATTTTGTTTATGGGATTTTCAATTATTGTAGGATGATATCCATAATTCTTATTATGTGTTTTATATGTTATTCCCCAATTATCTTTAAATATTTCTCCATCATTTCTTAAATTATCTGAATCATTCACAAGCCATGGACTTGGATTGCCTATAAAAACTACAATTATATCGTGATCAAAAATTTCATTTATTTTAAAATCATCATCTATATTAAAAATATTCCTTATCTTTTGCCTTACATGAGGGCTTAAGAAATTATATTTTGGGATACGATCAATTTTTTTACGATTCAACAGTGCTTCAATCCTATCTCTAGAATCCATCTCTTTCCCTCCCTATTAAATAATAATTTGAATACCTTTCTTAATAATATCCAAGAATAAACCAATAATTTTAGTTAGTTGTTAAAACATAATATTAAAAAATATTGAATATTTTATCCATATGTTATAAAGTTCTATTTAATAAGTATAATGTAATATAAAAAATAATGGAATCAGTAAAAAAAGTATTTACAATAATAAATTTGATTTCAAAGTCCGATCAGAGCATAGAAGAAATAGCAGAAAGACTTAATATTTCAAAAAGCTCCTGCTATAAATACCTTAGCATCTTGAAGGAAGAAGGGTATGTATCGAAAGACAAAAACAGTAAAAATTATAAACTTAGTAATAAATTTATAATATTATCTAAATCAATAATTAATAAGATAGACCTTGTCAATATCTCACTGCCATATATAGAAAAATTATATGAAAAAACTAATGAATCAATTTTTCTTGCACAGGTTTTTGATAAGAAATTGATATATTTATTAAAAAAAGATAGCGATCATCTTTTAAATTTAAATATCAGAATAGGAGATACTGAGGAGTATCTTTATTGCAATGCTTTAGGAAAAGTGGTCTTATCAGATCTTCCGAAATTAGAAAAAATTCATTTTCTAGAAAATAGTTCTCTAGAAAAAAGAACTCAAAACACAATAACTGATGTTGATAAAATACTTGATGAGCTAAAGTTAACAAAAAAAAGAGGATATGCCCTAGACTCATCAGAATCCTATGAAGGAATAATTTGTATAGCTGCTCCTATATATAATTATACTAATAGAGTGATATCCATCATGAGTATAGCTTCCACTACTATAAGAAAAGAAATTAAGGAATTGGAGCTTTTTAAAGATATGCTAATAAGTACTTGTAGTCAAATATCTAAGGATATGGGATATATTGGTAAGTTGCTTTAAAATATTATCTATTAGTATTTAATATATTTTTAACTATTATAAACAATTATTATAGTTTAACAATTAATATTTCTAATACCAGTTACCATACAATAATCTTCAATAATCTCTAAAACATCACTGTAAACCATTGCATAATGATTTGAGCATACATTTCTGCCGAATTCTATGCCATCTCCATCAGGCAATATTCTTGTGTGATTTTTCACCATCTATGTACCACTAAAAAGAGATTTTTTTCAGGTTCATTGTACCACCTGAAAGAAGTTTTTTTCACTATCATTGTACCACCCCATATTAGTAAAGCTGTATAATGCTTCCAAAAAAACTGGAGGCAAGGATATGGCATACCGGGAGGTACCTATGACAGAGATAAGGGAAATCCTTCTGAGAATAAACAGAAAAGTATCGATAAGAAGTATTTCAAGGACACTTGGTATCTACAGGAAAACCATAAATAAATAAATAGATGCATGGCTTAAAACTTGGAGTAGGTCCCAAATTAGAAGCCATAACCGATGAACTTGTAGAAAAGATAAGAGGAAAGTTTTCCCCTGGAAACAAGCCCTCCCACATCCCCAGGGATGAGATCCTTCTTCCCCATAAGGATAGGATTGAAGCCTACCTTGAAAAAGGCATAAAGGGCTCAAAGATAATGATCCTTCTTAAAAGAGACGGAATAGAAGTAAGCGAGCCAAGCATGCTTGAAGCCTGATCAAATACTCCATTTATGACAAGGCAGTCACTGTTTATTCTAAGCTCCCTGGCCATTTTTGCACTAATGGTCTCCACTATTTCTCCCGGCTCTTTAAGAATGGGGAACTGGTCTGTACTGTATCCGATATAATTTATCTTATCATTTCGCCAGAATTTGATATTAATATTGCAATATAGTGTAGAGGAAGAAACAGAAAGACATTTATTTTCCCTATATTTTTACCGGAAAGTTTTTTGATTACTTCAGTTATTCCTTTTTTGGTTGAATTCCAGTATATTTCAGAGTCAAGCTCTACGATTGAGGACCTTAGTGTAAGGAACTTGTATTCTTTTATTATAATCTCCAGAATATTAAATTCAGTGTCAAAGGCTACAATTTTGATAGAGGTTGTGCCGACATCTATTGTTAAAATTGTATTCAAACGAGCTCCCATTTGTTATAGATTATGTTTGGATTTAAATAGTTCAATTTCGTTATTATCTTTTAATACTGCGAGCTTCAACATCATTTTTGCTTTTTCTCCGGAATTTAAAAATTTAAGCGTGCCGTTTTTCCTTTCAATTTGTCTGCCTCTCACATAGCAGTTTGAAGGTTCAAGACCGCAAACATATTCTCCCTCGTCAAGCTTTTTCCACTGAGTCAGGTATGGCAGACTGTCTTTAGTGAAGGAAAAACCAATGCCGAGTCCGCTTCCATTATTGAAGTCAGGGTTTAGAAATGCAAAGCTGCAAAAACCATCCGCGTCGGGCTTTATGTCATGTTCGAAAACCTGATCAATATAGCTTTTACGGGTTCACTGAAACTGGAATAATTTTTAAAGTTATTCTCTTTTTTGGATTCATTGTCCATGGGTTCCGTCAGGGCTTCTCCTATTAAAAGCCTTGAGCTTCTTCCAAGAAGGGGAAATCCCATATTCATATGGTAGAGAATCATAAAAGGTGATTTTTGCCTGCCTGTGTTTTCAACTTCATCTTCTATTAATATTTCAGACCTGCCCATCCAGGAAGTTATTTTTCGCTTTAAAACCAGCTTGTCACCCAGGGAATTGACATCCCTTATTTTACCCTGGACCCACATAACGTGGTCAAGCCGACCAGTGCCAGGATGCCTGCCCCCAGAATATAGATATCATAGAGAAGCTAAAAGAGAGCCAAAAAATATTATCATAATATCAGGCCTTCATCTTCCATCTGGTAAGGATATTCTCCCTGTCAAAGATCCTTATTGCGATTTTTAACAATATAGGGCAGAAGATAAAAAATACCAGGCATGCCAGCAGGAGATATAGGATATTTATC
>Ga0180436_10004163_pt1 | contig 13067 bp, 7 predicted proteins | sample SS_ome_2_FD_132434 | JGI IMG/M metagenome (GOLD analysis project Ga0180436, IMG submission 132434) | Hypersaline lake sediment archaeal communities from the Salton Sea, California, USA - SS_3_S_2 metaG | ecosystem: Environmental > Aquatic > Non-marine Saline and Alkaline > Hypersaline > Sediment...
AAAGCCCGTTCGCTCGACCCGTGTTTTCGCGATAGACGGTCGTTTCGCCCGTTTCGGGATCGTGAACGTGGGTCCTTTCGTTGGGGATGTCGTTGAAGTAGATGCGGCCGTCTGGGCCAAGAGCGGGTCCTTCGGTGAAGGTGAACCCGTCGGCGAGCAGGCGGAAGGCGGCTCCCTCGGGAACGAGCTCGTCGGGCATCGGATCCGGTGAGGGCCAGGGACCGGGCGTGCGGTATTCGGTTTCGGTTGCGAGGACATCGATTCGCTCGAAGGCCACGTCCATCTCCTGGCCGCCGTGCAATTGCGGACCGATGCGGCCTTCGCGTCGTCCCGGATCGTGAAAGAGTTCGGCCGTCTTCGTTCCGTTGAGATGGACCGTGACGCGATCTTCGTGGGCACTGATGTCCATCGTGTTCCACTCCTCCGGGAGGTAGGCCTTGGCGGCGGCTTCCTCCGGTTTCGTGACCCAGGCGCGTCCGCCCGTCTCGTAGAGGCCTCCCGCGTTCGTCCCGTTTGCGTCGATTTCGGCCTGGAATCCATGGACCGCCACGGGGGCGTCGACGGGTTGGGCCCGGAAGTAGAAACCGCTGTTGCCCGCGGTGGCGAGATAACGGGTGCGGATCGTGAAATCGGAGAAGGTGCCTTCGTGCAGGAGAATGCTGTGGCGCTTTTCGGAAGCGGGCGATTTTCCGACGAGCCGGCCGTCGACGACGGACCAGGTCTTCTCCACGGTGGGTGTCCATCCCGAGAGATCGGAACCGTTGAACAGGGGGCGCCAGGTCGATTCGCCGAGATCCTGGATTCGGATGTTCCGGTAACGCACCTGCAGGGTCTCTTCGCGATTTCCGATCCCGTGGACCTGGAGGGCGATGAAACCCCTGAGCGTCATGGCGTCGACGAGATCCGCCGCGGGAACCCCGTTGAGGAAGGTCACGAGGCGGGGGCCGATCGCCTCGACCCGGAAGTGGTTCCACTCGCCCTGCCGGAAAGCATACCGTGCCGCCATGTTTCCCTGGTGGTCGTCGAGCCAGCCACGCCGGGCTTCGTCGTAGATGCCTCCGCTCCAGGCTCGATCCGACGGGTCGATCTCCACCTGGTAGCCGTGGACGCGCCCGTCCTTGTAGTCGGCCCTGCTCTCGGAACGAATCTGGACTCCGCAGTTGAGGGTCGGATCGACCTGGAATTCGAGTTCGAGAATGAAGTCCCCGTACTCTTTTTCCGTGCAGAGGAAGGAATTGGGCGTTCGCGGCACGGTCGTGCCGACGATCACGCCGTCCTCGACCGTGTAGGTTGCCTCACCTCCGCGCTGAACCCATCCATCGAGCGACGTGCCGTCGAAGAGGTCCACCCATTCGGCGGGCTCGGCGGAAAGGAGAGGGGAAACGAGGGAGAGAAGGAGAGCGGTCAGGGTTCGGGTTTTCATGGATCTGGAAGGCTGTTGTTGAGAGGCGCCTTTATTCGGAAGGGGGAACGTGCGAGTCGGCAATAGCCTTGCGGAGGCGGTCGGCGACCGCGGGGAACTCGTCCGCCACGTCGGCCGTCTCCGCCGGATCGTTCTCGAGGTCATACAGCGCGAAGGTGGTCTTGCCGGGTTTCAGCGTGTTGAGGTAGAGTGCCTTCCACCGGTCGGTGACGACGGCTTTCTTTCCTCCGCGCTCGAGGAACTCCCAGTAGAGGAATTCGTGCTGTTGCGTCTGGTCACCGCCGGTGAGGGTGGGGAGGAGCGAGATACCGTCGAGGTCCTCGGGAATGGGGGTTCCGGCCATCTCCGCCGCCGTGGGCAGAAAGTCCTGGAAACCCGACAGGAGATCCGTCTCGCTACCGGCGGGAACGGTGCCGGGCCACCAGGCGATGGTGGGAACGCGGATGCCGCCCTCGGTCAGGTTGCGTTTCATCCCGTTGAGGTCGCCGTTCGAATCGAAGAATTCCATTTCGTGTCCGCCCTCCTGGTGGGGGCCGTTGTCGCTGGAGAACACCACGAAGGTCTCGTCCTCGATGCCCAGTTCCTCGAGAAGATCGAGGACGCGCCCGACATCGCGGTCGATGTTCCGGATCATGGCGGCGAAACCCTTCTCGGGATCGGGCCAGTCCCTGCCGGCGAATTCCCCGTAGTCGGGCACCTCCATTCCGTCGTTGTGGGGCGGGCGGCCTCCCTCGTTGTTCGTGTGCGGCACGTTGAGCGCGAAGTAGAGAAAGAAGGGATTCTCGTGATGCTCCTCGATGAAGGCGAGAGCCTCGGCCGTGATGAGGTCGGGGGCATAGTCCTTCTTCACCCGGGCGACCCCGCTGCCCTCCTTCGCTCCGCCGAGACGGCGATCGGGTTCCTCGAACCACCGCGCTTCGGTCACGTTCCGAAGAGACTCCAGTTCGCCGTTCCGGATGAGGAACTCCGGGTAGAAGTTGTGTGCGTGAAACATGTTTACGTAGCCGTAGAACTCGTCGAATCCCTGCAGATTGGGCTCGTCCCGGGCGGGAGGATGTCCCACGCCCCACTTTCCGAAGCAGCCCGTCACGTATCCGGCCTCGCCCAGGACTTCCGCCACGGTGAGATCCTCGGGCCGAAGAAGAACGGGCTGGTTGCCCCGAACGGTGCAGTGACCGGTGTGCAGTCCCGTCATGAGAACACATCGCGAGGGCGCACAGACGGTGGAGCCGGAGTAGTGGCGGGTGAACTTCATGCCCTCGGCCGCCATCCGGTCGAGCCGGGGCGTGGTCAGCGTCTCCTGTCCGAAACACCCCAGGTCTCCGTAGCCGAGATCATCGGCGAGGATGTAGATGATGTTGGGCGGTTGCTCCTCGCCGAGAAGGGGCGCCCCCTGGAAGAAAAGGACGGAAAGAAGGGTGGCGAGGAAACGATTCATGGGCCTGCAGGAAGGCAAACACACGGATCCGGACGCTTCCAGCCGATTTTTCGGCGGAGAGACGCCGGATGGCGGAAACGGGCTGACCGATTGACCCGCGGAGGTTCCGGGGTAGAGTCGCGGCGTGTCCTCAGACCTGCCCATTTCCGCGATCGCCGACCCGCTCACGGTATCGGGGAAGTTTTTTCGTGCCGGCGGGGAGGACTGTTTTCTCAAGACGGTGACTTTCGGTCCCTTCCCGGCGGGAGCGTTTCCAGACGAGGGGATCGGCGAGTTGCCGCGCATTTCGGGGGAGTTGGGGGCAAATGCGCTCAGGCTCTTCGAAGTTCCCTCGATCGCCTTCCTGCACGCGTGCGCCGAGTCGGGATTGCGGGTCTTCATCACGATTCCCTGGGCGCAACACGTCGACTTCTTCGCCGATCCGGGGGTCCTGATCGAAGGGGAGGAGACGATGCTCGAAACGGTGCGGGGTTTTCGCGGGCATCCCGCGGTGGCGGGATACTTCGTGGCGAACGAGATCGAGAGCACGCTGGTGAGATGGCTCGGCCCCCAGAGGGTGCGGGAGGAACTGGAACGTTGGATCGAACTGGGCAAGGCGAACGATCCCGATGCCCTCTTCTCCTACGCCAACTATCCGAGCACGGAATACCTCCTGCCGGTCAACCAGGACTTCGTCTCGTTCAACATCTACCTCGAGGAACGCGTCGCCTATCGTCGCTACCTCGAACGGCTGCAGAACCTGTCGGGAGACAAGCCGCTCCTGGTGAGTGAGTTCGGGGTCGACGCGCGGACGCACGGCGAGGAGGGGCAGTCCGGGATGCTGTCCTGGTTCGTGGAGGAGTCCTGCCTCGGTGGTGCGGCCGGGGCGACCATCTTCTCCTGGAGCGACCGGTGGCAGCGGGGGGGCGAGACGATCACGGAGTGGGACTTCGGACTCACGGATCGCGAGGGAAACGAGCGCCCGGCCCTGCATGCGGTGTCCGGCGAGTGGAAGGATCTCGAAACCGCCTGCCAGATTTTTCCGATCGAGGACCGGCCGAAGGTTTCGGTGATCGTCTGCACCCACAGGGGAAGCGCGACACTCGCCGCGTGTCTCCGGTCCCTGCAGGCGATCGACTATCCGGATTACGAGGTCATCGTCGTGAACGATGGCGACGACACCCGGGTTGCGGAGATCACGGCCGAGTTCGAGGGCGTGCGGCATTGTGGGATTCCCCACCAGGGGCTGGGCCACGCGCGAAACGTGGGAGCCGACCTCGCCGAGGGGGAGATCTTCGCCTACACGGATGACGATTGCTTCGTGCCACCGGATTGGCTCACCTGGCTCGTCATCGCCCTGAACGAGACTCCCGACACGGCCTGTGCCGGCGGGCCGAACATCCCCCCGCCCCCCGAGAACCGGAAGCTCGCCGTGATCGGGCATGGCCCGGGTGCCCCTGCCCACGTCCTGCTCGACGACCGCGAGGCGGAACACATTCCCGGGTGCAATCTCGCGGTGCGACGCGAGGCCTTCGAGAAGATCGGGGGATTCGATATCGTCTTCGAGCGGGCGGGGGACGACGCGGATTTCTGTTGGCGGCTGCACGATGCCGGTTACCGGATCGGCTTCCACGCCGCCGCCTTCGTCTGGCACGAGAGACGCCGCACCGTGCGCGGATACCTGCGCCAGCAAAGCGGATACGGCCGGGCCGAGGCGCTGTTGATGACACGGCATCTCCCTCGGTTTCGGCACTTCTGGGGAGCGGAGTGGAAAGGCACCATCTATGCGGCGGCTCCGGTTCCGGGCGATCGGATCTACCATGGATCGTACGGCTACGAACCCTACCAGTTTCTCTACTCGATCGAGCAGTCGGAGGTGTGGCATCTCCTCTACCACGCGAGCTGGTGGGTGTTGGCGGGATTGTCGGCGGTGGTCGGAATCGTATTCTGGCCCTTCGCCGCCCTATCGTGCGTGATGGTGGTGGCGAGTCTTGTCGCGGCGTGGCGGCAATCGGGTCATGCGCACTTCGATCTCGAGTATGCGGATGCGTTGTCGCGGCTGCAGTTGATGGGGCTGATCCTGATGCAGGGAGTGGCGCGGAGCTCGATGCGTTTGCGAGAGGGATGGAAACTGACCGCCTGGGGGCGGAGTTTTCGTCGCATGGGTCTCGAACTGTTGGCCGACTGGCGGCGCGATCGCTGGAAGGGAGGTCGCCGCTGGAAGTTCTGGAGCGACGAGGGGAGGGGGCGCGATGAACTCCTTGCGGCGATCCTCGAGGAGAGGCCGGGTTGGCAGATCGATCCGACCGGTGCCTGTGACCTGGTCCGCGTGGGGCAGCGGATGCCGTTCCTCGGACTGCTGACGGTGACGGAGTTTCACGAGGACGGGGGAACCCTGACCCGGGTGAGCGAGCGATTCCGCACCAACTACGTGAAGCGATTCACGATTGTCGTCGTGATGATCCTGCTTGCGGCGATCATCGGATTCATCTCGAGTCCGGCGATCACCGCACTCTGGGCGGTGGTGGCGGGATTGGCGTGGGCGGTCCCCCGCACGATCTGGCACTGCTTTCGCCGGGCGGGCACGGGCACGATGGTCGCCTCCGCGGGACGTCGGGCCGGGTTGCGTCTCATGTGACCCTCAGGGATCGGACTGCCGAGAGGATTCGAGCCTCTCGAGGCGTTCCTCGAGGATCGCCCTGTCTTCGGCGAGGAAGTGGTGAAAGGGTGGCGCCATGAAGTCGCCGCAGACGCCGGTGAGGGCGAGTGCACCTTTCAATCCCTTGATGATGGCGGAACCGTGGCGACCCACGGTGTAGATCGCCTCGCTGACTGCGAGGACCCGTTCACTCAGGAGTCGCGTTCGCTCCAGGTTACCATCCCGGGCCTCCTCGAAGAGATCGACGTAGAGTTGCGGAAAGAGGTTGGCGCCGCCGTTGACTCCCCCGTGCCCTCCCATCAGGACGGTTTCCGCGAGGAGTTCCTCGGGCCCCACCAAGAGCGACCAGTCGGGCCGGCGTTCTGAAGCGAGGTGACGCATCCTGCGGAAATAGACGAGATCGCCCGAGCTGTCCTTGAGACCGACGATTTCCTCGCGGTCCATCGCCCATCCGACGACCTCACGGGAAAAGGTGACTTTGGTCAGGGCGGGCATGTTGTAGAGCATGAGCGGCAGGGGCAACTCGGGCAGGAGTTGCTCGACGAATTCCCGCAACTCGGGCTGGCCCGCGGGAAAGTAGAAGGGTGCCGAGGCGACCACCGCGTCCGCCCCGCTTTCCGCCGCCGCCTGCGCGAGCTGAGCCGACTCCACGAGTGACGTATCCGTGATCCCGATCAAGACGGGAACACGCCCCCGCACGGCCCGGCAGGTATGTGTGGCGACTTCGCGACGCAGGCGATGACTGAGACTGGGCGCTTCCCCGGTCGTCCCGAGGGCGAAGATGCCGGACACTCCGCCTTCGATCATGTGCTCGATGAGCCGTTCGAGTCCCTCGACGTCGAGCGTGTCACGGTCGCGCAGCGGGGTGACCATGGGCGGGACGATTCCCTGGTAACGTGGCGTCATCGGAGAGGAGTGGGGTTGGCGGAGGGGGAAGGTTTCGGGAGGAGCGCCGGTCAGGCCTGGGAAGCGCCCCCGCGCGACCGGAGCGTGGCGACGAGGAGCCCGACGAGGAAGATCGTGAGGGTGCCGATCACGGTGACCATGAGGCTGGCGAGGGGGAAGCGGAGGACCTCCGGCATCCACGGGGCCTTGGCGAAGCTCATCCAGAAGATCGCGGTGACCCCGACGATCACCCCGGTGACGGCGGCGGCGTTGTCGGCCTTCTTCGAGATGATCCCAAGGAGGAAGAGTCCCAGCATGGCCCCGGCGAACACCCCCGACAAGTCCCACCAGATCTGGAGGATGTTGCGGCTGTCGTAGGTCAGGGCGATCGCGACGGAGGTGCCGACGACGCCCCAGAAGATCGTGGCGCCGTGGAGGATCTTCATCTGGACCGCGTCACTCGCCTCGCGGGAGGTCTTCCGAAAGATGTCGCGCAGGGTGATCGTGGCGGAGCTGTTCAGGCTCGTGTCGATCGTGCTCATGGCCGCCGCGAAGAGAGCCGCGACGAGGAGGCCGCCCAGTCCGGCGGGCAGGTGGTTGGCCATGAAATGAGGGAGGGCGAAATCGCCGTAGGCGTCGGCTTTCCCGACCTCCCCGGCCATGCCCTGGATCGCCGCCATCTCGGAGCTGTGAGCCTCGTAGAATCCGTAGAGAAGGGTGCCGATGAGGAAAAACATCGCCGAAACCGGGATGTAGACCAGTGCCCCGAGCCAGAGGGAGCGCTTCGCCGCCGCCTCCGACTTCGCGGTGTGGTAGCGCTGGATGTAGTTCTGGTCGATCCCGAAGTTCGTCAGGTTGATGAAGATTCCGAAGAGGAGGACGGCCCAGAAGGTCGACTGGGTGAAGTCGAGTGAGAAACTGCCGAGCGAGAACTTGTCCTCCGCTTTCGCGGTCGCGAAGAGATCGCCGCCGCCGGGATCGCCGAAGAGGAGCAGGCCGATCACGACGATGGCGCCGACGGTGAGGACGAGACTCTGGATCACGTCCGTCCAGATCACCGCCTCGATCCCGCCGACGAGCGTGTAGATCGTGACGAGAATCCCGGTGGCGAGAATGATGAGCCGGATGTCCCATCCCGTCACCGCGTGCATCCCGATGGATACCCCCAGCATGATCGTGCCGGAGCGGGAGATCTGGGTGAGGAGGTAGCAGATCACGGTGTAGATCCGAGCCCAGGGCCCGAAGCGATGCTCGAGGTGGTCGTAGGCCGAGATTTCGCCGCTCCTGCGATAGAAGGGAACGAACCACTTCGCCGCGATCCAGGCACCGATCGGGAGGGTCAGGGAGAACACGAAGAAGTTCCAGTTGTCGGCGAAGGCTTTCCCGGGATTCCCGATGAAGGTGTTGCTCGAGAGGAAGGTGCCGAAGAGAGAGAGTCCGACGGCCCAGCCCGGCAGGCGTCCGCCCGCGGCCATGAATTCGCCGGTTGTCTTGCTCCGCTTCGCGAACCAGCAGCCGAAGCCGACCACGGCGGCGATGTAGAGGAAGAGTACGATGGCATCGACGGAGTTCATGGCTTCGAGAAATCGGGGTGTGGCTCGGGGAGGCGGGCGCCGGAGCTCTCGAGCAGGTCGAGCAGTCTTTCCCGCGCCCCTTCGGCCTCGCCCTCGAAGTAGGGAGAAACGTCTGCGTCCTCGACCTCGTCTTCCGCCATGTCGTAGAGCTCGCTCCGCTCGTCCTCGTAGAAATGGAGCAGCTTCCAGGGGCCGTCGCGGACGGCGGAGTGGGGGCGGGTCTGGCTGGTGAAGCCGTCGTCGATCCCGATCTCGGCGGGGGCGTCGTGGTAGCCTTTCTCGGGGTGGTAGTAGGGGAAATGCCAGAGCAGCGGTTTCTCGCGCCACTCGCCGGTCCAGTCGAGCTCGGGGTCTTCGAAGACGGGGAGCAGGCTCTGACCGTCCAGGTTCGCGGGCGGGTCGGCCTCGGCGAGTTCGGCGAAGGTGGGAAAGAGATCGATCGACCAGACCGAGGCCTCGTTGACCTGGCCGGCCTCGATCTTCTCCGGCCAGCGGGCGAGGAAGGGCACGCGGATCCCGCCCTCGTAGAGATTCCACTTGCTGCCGCGGAGCGGGGCGTTGCCGGCATAATTCGGGTGACCGCCGTTGTCGGAGGTGAAGATGACGAGGGTGTCGTCGGCGTGGCCGGATTCCTCCAGGGCGCCGAGCAGTTCGCCGACGTGATGATCGAGGGTCGTCACCATCGCGCCGTAGTGGGCGAGGGCATCGCGGCGCGGGTGATCGGCGGGGACCTTCTCGAGATAGCGATCGTGGAGCCAGCGGAGCCGGGTGTGATTCGGGTCGTGCACGTAGAAGTGCGAGACCATCAGGAAGAAGGGGCGGTCGTGATCGCGCTCGAGGAAGCGGATGGCGCGTTGTGTCAGGGAATCCTCGAGGAACGCGCCGTCGGGCACGCCGTCGAGGAAACTGCGCTTCTTCTTCTCGCGCCAGTAGGAATAGGGATGGTTGCCGAAATCCTCCTCGGCGATCGAGAATCCCTGGGCCTTCGGACCGTGGGTCGGGCTCCATCCGAGATACCTCTGGTAGTGCCGGTTCAGGTGCCACTTGCCGAAGAAGGCGGTTTCGTAGCCGGCCGCCCCGAGCGATTCCGCGATGGTGACCTCGTCGAGCGGCAGGTCGAGAGTAAAGGGGGGCGCGCGCAACGGGGTGACCATCGGCTGGTGGCCGGCCTCGGGCTTGGTCACGAATTCGAAGCCGAGGCGGGCGGTCGTCTTTCCTGTGAGCAGCGCGGCGCGCGAGGCCGAGCAGATCGGTGCGGCGGCATAGGCCTGGGTGAAACGCACGCCCTCTTCGGCGAGCCGGTCCAGGTGGGGCGTCTCGAACCACTCGTTGCCATAGAAGCCGAGATCGGACCAGCCCAGGTCGTCGGCGAGGATGAGGAGGATGTGGGGACGTTCGGCGGGCTCGTTGGATGAGAGAATCCCGCAACAGAAGACAGACAGAACAGCGAAAAGGCTCGCACGCGCCGATGGGGAAGATGCCGATCGGACAGCTCCTCCGCAGCAGATTGACCAAGGGCGAAGGATCATGCAGGTCGCGTGATTTCCGGATCGTCTTCGCGGGCGACGGCAAGAAAGTGGGACAGATTTAGCGTGTAAAGCCGCGAGGCATTCGCCTTGCGCGCCGCCACCAGGTGCAGGTAGTCGAAAACGGCCCCTCCCCGCACCCCACGCGTTTCCGCCTGACCCAGAGCACGGGTGATTTCCCCGGGCGCCAGCGAGACCGGCGACATCTCAGGCAGGAAGTCGTTCTCCAACATGTCTGAGACCAGCGACGCCGGAAGGCGAAAGGCGCGCCGTCCGCCGGTGAGGGTGCTGAACGTTTCCGAGATGCCGTGCGCGTAAAAGTGCACGTCGTCGCGATCCAGGAGCTTTGCCGAGGCGTCGTGATGCGGCTCCGACGCGACCATGGCGGCGACGAGCACGGATGTGTCGATGAGGATTCTCATGGCTCCGAATCAACGATCTCGTCGAGACGGGTCACCTGCTCATCGCGGGCGGCATTGATCGCCTCCGCGGCATCGAAACCATCCCATCCGACCACGACACGACGCTTTCCCCGTTTCTCGATTCGCGCTTCGACAGGCGCCTGGGTCAACTCGAGGCGGTCGCCATGAACATCGGCGACGAGTCGGGAGCCTGGCTCCAGGTGAAGCTGTTGCCGGATGGTCTCTGGGATCAGGATTCGCCCCGCCTGGTCCATGGAGAGGATTTCGCTCATGGGGATCACGTTGCCACAAGACGGCGCAGAAGGACAGCCAAACGGATTGGTTCGAGGTGCGTCACTTCCAGCCGTCCGTGCTTACCTCCTGGCCGATCTCCAGTTTCGCCGGATCGACCACGACGTGCTTCACCTTCTGCCGCATCCAGGTGTAGGTCATTTGGACGAGCCCGTCCGAGGCCTGGATCATGGCGGGGTAGGAAAACTCCCCCTTTTCCTCCCGCTCGATCACGGCGGCGGCCTTCCAGGTCGCACCGTCGTCGCTGATGGCGAGGTTGAGGATGTTCCGCTTGCCCCAGCCGTCCTTGCGGTCGCCCTCGATGTGGTTGTAGAGGAGGAGGTGCCGCCCGTCGGCGAGGGTGAGGGCCTCGATGCCGGAGTTGTTGTTCGGGAGATTCGACTCGGCCAATTCGGTCCAGGTGCGCCCGCCGTCCTTCGAGAAGGCCTCGATGATGCGCTCGTTCTTGGACCGGAACAGGGCGTGGATGGTGTCCCCGCCGGGAAACAACAGGGTCGGCTGGATGACCTGATAGGGTTGAGTCTCCGGTTCGAAACGCTGCCAGGAGCGTCCCAGCTCGGGATGCTCGATGTCGATGAGCCGCTCCATGTGAAACCGCCAGTCGCCGTCGTGCTCGGTCGAGGAGGGGCAGAGCAGCGAGCCGTCGTCGAGGAGGTAGGGCTTCCCGCGGACGGGGCCGTCGATGTGCTCGGGGAGCCGCCGTCGATCGCGGAAGGAACGGCCGAAGTCGTAGCTCACCATCACCTCGCCCCACCAGTCGGCGGGATTGGGGCCGACCTTGAAAAAGAGCATCGTGGGCGCGTCGCCGGGAGGCTGATAGAGGACCGGGTTCCAGCAGGGGTGACGGTGCTCCTCGCCTCCGCCGGGGACATCATACTGAAAGCCGTCGGCGACCTTCCTCGGCGACGACCAGCCGGAGCCGTCGTGGTAGCTGGACCAGATCCCGACGTCGGGATGCTTCTCCTTCGTTCCGCCGAACCAGGCCGCGACCAGGCCGCGCGGGGTCTCGCAGAGGGTGGAGGCGTGGCATTGGGGAAAGGGCGCCTTGTCGTAGAGGAACCCTTCCTCGACGAGACCGGGGAAGCGCGGCTCGGGCGCCGGCTTCGGATCGCGGGCGGCGATCTGGTCGCCGCCGTATTGGATGCAGTCGTCGTGCTTGATGAAGTAGATCCTGCCGTTTTCGGCTCCGACGACAAGGTCGGGTTTGCCGTCCTGGTCGAAATCACACGCGGTCGGGCTGGAGGTGTGGCCGGCGACGTTGCGCTTCGCCAGGTTGCCCACCTTTTTCAGGACGATCCTGCCGTCGCGTTCCTCGCAGTTGCGATACCAGGTCGCATTCTCGGAATTCACGAGAATGTCGAGGCGCCCGTCTCCGTCCCAGTCGACGACGTCGAGCTTGTAGCGTCCGCTGCGTCCGGCGCTTCGATGGTTCAACCGGATCGGCTGGTTGTCCTCGTCGACGAAGATGCGGGTTTCCTCCGTGGCCCGGCTCTGGCAGGTCAGGTAGCCCTCCTGGTCGAGAATGACGAGGTCGAGCTGACCGTCGCCGTCGAAATCGGTCGCCAGTGGAGTGGTGCGCCACTGGGTCTGCAGGTTTGGGGCCTTGGTCTGCCACCAGTACCACTTCGGCGGCGCTTCGCTGGTCCAGAACGACAGGGGCTCGTCGACCAGGCCATCCTCCGTGTTGCGGAGCAGCTGGATGCGCGGCCAGATCGAGTTGTAGAGGATGTCGTCGCGCCCGTCGCCGTCCCAGTCGGCCACGGAGAGGGTGGTGTAGCCCCACTTGGCCTCGCAAGGCCCCTGGATCGAACCGCTGGGGCCGGCCATGACGCGGAACTCCTCGCCGTCGGCGGTTTCGAGGAGCTCCGGAGCGCTCCATTTCGTGCCCTGGCCGTCGAGATTGGTGAAGACGGCGATGTTGCCCGCGGTGTTGCCGACGACGAGATCCTCGTCTCCGTCGCCGTCCCAGTCGTGGGCGTAAGGGGTCGCGAGCGCGCCGAACTTGAGGGTGTCGGCCTCCTGCTGGAAGTAGACCGGCTGCTCGAAGAGCGGCGTCTCGGCTCCGTCCGGGGTGACGTTCTCGACGAGGGCGACGCGGCCATCCTCGTCGCCGACGACGAGGTCAAAGTCTCCATCCGCGTCCCAGTCGATCGCGGTGGGAGTGATCATCTGCAAGTGCATCACGAGTGGGCGGCCGTCGGCGCCGGTGAGCTTGAAACCGGTCGCATACTCGGGCTCTTCCCGGGTTCCGATGTTCTGGAAGTAGGTGAAACCGTCGAGAAACTCCCCGCAGAGCAGGTCGAGATCGCCGTCTCCGTCGAAGTCGGCGAAGTTCGGACTCGGCCACCCGTAGACATCGACGGGGGAGCCGCCGGCGTGGATCTTGCGGGGCTGGTCGGAGTAGGTCCCGTCGACGTTCTCGATCAGGTAGACCCAGCCGTGGAGCGGCCCGTTGCGCCAGCGGCCCTCGGAGTCGTAGGCCTGGTCCCAGACATAGCTGCTCCAGTCGCCGATGCCGACGACGAGGTCCTGGTCGCCGTCGCCCTCCCAGTCGACGTAGCGCCACATGCGGGCGCGGGTGTTGCCGGGGTGGAAACGGGCTTTCTCGTAAAGCTTTTTCCCGCCCTTCACGGTGCCGGTCTCGCGGAAGTTCGGATACTCGAAATTCTCCCGGAGCACGCGCGGCGTGCCGTCTACGTAGCTCACCTGGACGTTGTGCCCGGTGCCGGCGAGGTAAACCCCGGGCTTGAAGACGGGAAATTTCTCCTCCGGGTCTTGGGTCGGGTTCTCGAAGTAGTAGAGTCCGTTCGAGGGGTTGTCGGGGCAGGAAACGACGAGGTCGAGATCGCCATCGCCATCGTAGTCCATCG
>Ga0180436_10004164_pt1 | contig 13066 bp, 12 predicted proteins | sample SS_ome_2_FD_132434 | JGI IMG/M metagenome (GOLD analysis project Ga0180436, IMG submission 132434) | Hypersaline lake sediment archaeal communities from the Salton Sea, California, USA - SS_3_S_2 metaG | ecosystem: Environmental > Aquatic > Non-marine Saline and Alkaline > Hypersaline >...
CAACCTGGCAGACCCCTCGACCCCCTCGCCGTCCTCTCAGCCCCATACCCGTTCCACCTCGCAACCGTCCAGGTGGGTCAACAGTTGCCACCGCCCTGGGTCAACTCCTAACCGGCGCCGACAGGATCGGCCAGATTGTAGTGCAGTGCAGGAGTCCGAAGAAGTTCAGTGAGAAGCGTCGTTTTGCCGGTTTGCCGCGCCCCGAAGACCACATGCACGAACGGTTTGGCCAATTGCGCCTCGAGATTCCGTCTTATCCAACGATCAATCATGTGTGCTTTATAATAATCGCCCCATTATAAAGTCAACATAAAAAACAGTGGTTGCTATCCGCGAGAAAGCCAAAGAATGAAGCGAAGGAGAACAAAGAAGGGGAACCGGACATGAACAGAAGGCAGCGAAGGTAGCGAAGGAGAAAAGAGAGGGGAGAGCGTGTTCATTTATGCGAGATTCCAATGCTGGGGACAGCCTGGAATCTCGCACAAATGAACACGCGGTCTTCCACCGCTCCGCGGGAAGATTCGATGGTTTGATTTCGGATGGATATCCGAAATCAAACCATGCCCTTCCTTATTCTCCTTCGCTACCTTCGCTGCCTTCCTTGGCACGCCGTAGTTTCTCCACGAAGGCGGCTGTTCAAATTCTCCCTCTCTCGGCTTTCTCTGCTGCATCCTTGTTCAGTTTTCGGGGAGTACGATGAAGCCGGCGCGGCGGAAATCGGGGTCGACGGCAATTGCCTGCCGAATGCCGAGTCGACGCATAATGCAGAACGACGTACAGTCGGTGAAGCTGTATTGTTTGTCGGCATGCTTTGCGAACTGCCGCCAGGCCTGCTCAATGTCCGCCGGGCCCACCGCAATTATGTCTGTGATAGCCCTGCTCCGAAGAAACTCGCCGGCACGGCACGCTTCGGAATGGCCGATCCGGTAACGAACCAAAGTTACGAGCTCGTCGAATATGTAATCCGTTGTAATGAGTCGGTTGTTCCACGACTCCATAAGCTCAGCGACCGGGTTGTGATCGGGATCGGCCGCATTCAGGAACGCAAACCACGCACCGGTATCGACGAAGATCTGCTGCATTATCCATCACCGTAAAGATAATCGTCGTGGTTGCGCCCTTCGGAACGGGGAGCGGAAAACATCCCGCGGGCCTCGCGCAAGGTCCATTCCCGCGAGTCCTTCCTGATCCTCTGCAATCCCTGGTTCAGCAAGTCTCGAACGAGCGCTCCCATGCTCTTGTTCTCACGTCTGGCTTCTTCCACCAGGGCGTGGTACTGGTGTTCCTCCAGCATTATCTGGGTGCGATGCATTACGAATCTCCCGTGTATGATGTAATTACATTTACATCATGCATTTGTTTGGCGCAAGAGGAAAATTGGCAAGAAGGCCGATGAGGTATTGAACAGAAGACAGCGAAGGTAGCGAAGGAGAATGAGGAAGTGCATGGTTTGATTTAGGATATTCATCCGGAATCAAACCATCGAATCTTCCCGCGGAGCGGTGGAAGACCGCGTGTTCATTTGTGCGAGATTTCAAGCTGTCCCCAGCATTGAAATCTCGCACAAATGAACACGCTCTCCTCCCTCTTTTCCCCTTCGTTTCCTTTGTTGCCTTCTGTTCGAATGCCCTCTCGGTTCTCATCTCCCCTTCGCTCACTTTTGTTCAAGATGCTCTTCAACGTGTTGAGCGCAGGCTCGAAAGCATTCGCTGACACCGGTCAGTTACAAGATCCGATAATCGGGCAGCCGTGTCGGGATCAGGTGAGGTGTGGACCAGTCTTGCTCTCTGCAGCACTTCGATCACTTTGCGGGAAAGCGCCTCAATCCTCTCGCGTACCATAGGCCAACCCAGGGATGCCTCCTCTGCCATGCGCCGAAAGTGATCGGGATTCAGATCGTTGATGTTCTTGCAGTTCCCAATGTTCATCGCGAGTCTGGTCGATAGCGCCGGCCAGGCAATTGTGGAGACAAGGTCGTAGTACGGCGCAAGGCGCCTCTCGCCTGCCTGGTAGATCATTGAGTAGTTCTTGCCGTGTGCATCCGCGTTGCCGATCAGCACGTTCAGAATCAAGCCGTCGACGAATGTGCGGATGTCAAGAACTGGAGTGGTAGACCATTCGCGCAATAGTGTCACACACTCCCGAACAAGTGGCCCGCCTTCCTGTTGGTATTTGTGCTCGGGAGGCCGGCCGAGGGCCTGGCAGAAGTCCTCCTGGTGCAGGCGGACGGTCATCCCTCCGTCAGCGCTGCGCGCCCTGTCGTAACGGCCGACAACGATGCAGGGCTTGTCGCCGATCGTGCGGCTGGTCACTTCCGCCACCTTTAGACCGACGATCCGGGCAAGCCTCATGCAGAAGAATTCGTTGGCGACCAGTCCGGGAAAACGTTCCGGCTCCGGTTTGATGATGTGAGTGCTGGGAGTGTTGCCCAGCGGGAGCGAGACTGACTCTCCGCACAAGACGACCGGGAGTTTGTCCTGGGCGCCGGCTAACGACAGACGCAGATCGGCTTCGCCGGCAAGCAAAGGACGAAGGGGTAGCTCTTTGACGATTGCCTCAAGCTCCTCCTGATCGAGAGTGCGAAGCCGGTTCTCAATGTCGGGCAGCTCCATACCATCCGGAAGAAGGCTGACGGCACCGGCACATTCGCCTCCGATACGTTCCAACATTGCGAAGTCGTTGCGCTCGCTTATCCCCAGTATTTCGGCGATACGGGTTCTGGGCCCTTCCTCCGGTAAGATGCCGGCAAAGAAAGGGCGCGCCCTTCTGCCCTCATATGTTTCCGACGTCAGCGGAAGCATTCTGGAGAGGGGAGTTGCGTCATTTCTTGCCAGCCACTGAGAGACATACGTGAAGCGCAACAGACCACTGTCGTCCTGCTCGAGCTCGCCAACCCTCTCTTCATGCAAATAGACGGTCAGTCTCTTCATGGCGTGGTTTTGCGCTCGTTTTCTTCGGTGGCCCCGGCTGTGAGCTTGACGCCGAGAGCCTGAAGGACCTTGAAAACTCCCTCGATGCGGGAGGTCGGCTTTCCTCGCTCCAGTTCAATTAAGAAACGCAAGCCGGTGCCTGCCGCCATCGCAAGCTCTTTTTGCGTTACCTTCAGGCGCTTCCGCTCTGCCCGGATGACTGCACCGAGTTCCACGCTGTTGGTAATCGTCTTCATGTTCCTTAACGGGAATATCGCATTGAAAATTGGAGTTGTCAACATTCAATCTTCCCGATAAGGAATATCTTGATCGAAGGCGACTGCCTTCCGCAACATCTTGCTTTACATTTAGACGTCCATATATAAAGTATAGCTACATGAAGACAAGAAATTTCTGGCTCGACAGGGTCGATGAGTTATGGCGGCAAAAAAATATCATATGGCTTTCCGGAGTCAGGCGTATTGGCAAAACCAGCCTTTCCAAGCAATTGAAAGATGCCGAGTACTTTAATTGCGACCTTCCATCAGTCCAGCGTCGTCTATGCGATCCCGAGTTCTTTTTCAGGCAGTATGAAGTAGGCGCCAAGATTATCCTTGATGAAATTCATCGCATAGAGGATCCGAGTCTTGTGTTGAAAATCGCCGCGGACGAATTTCCCGGACATTTTGTCATTGCGACCGGGTCTTCTACGCTGCATGCGACGAAGAAATTTCGGGACACGCTGACGGATCGTAAACGCACCCTGAAGTTACCGCCGGTTCTCTGGTCGGAATGCTTGCGGGATTTCGGAGTCAGGGAATTGGACCGACGGCTGCTACATGGCGGTTTTCCCGAATTGCTTCTGGTGGATTCGCTAGCACCGGATTTCTTCGAAGACTGGATGGACAGTTTCTACGCGCGAGATATACAGGAGCTTTTCGGTGTCAGGAACCGGAGCGGTTTCCTGAGCTTGCTGAGACTCTTGTGCATGAGAAGCGGGGGATTTCTCGACGTAGCGGATCTTGCCAAGGAAACCGGGTTGAGCAGGCCCACGGTGATGTCACATCTCGATGCGATGGAGATTGCGCACGCGGTGGTTCGACTGCCGCCTTATCACGGGGGCGGCCACCGTGAGATCGTCAGGCGGCCACGCATCTATGCCTTTGATACCGGACTCATCGCACACGTAAGGGGTTGGGAAAGCATTCGTGACACGGACCGGGGTGTTCTATGGGAAAATCTGGTCCTGGACGAGTTGCGTGCTTCTTTGCCGGCTCGGACGATTCACTATTGGCGCGACAAGAGTCAGCGGGAAGTGGACTTTGTTATTGAACATGGCAGGGGAAATGTTGACGCCGTTGAAGCCAAGATTCAGGTTGAATCGTTTGACGGCCGTTCTCTTGCGGTTTTTCGAGATAGTTATCCTCGAGGAAACAACTATCTCGTCAGTCCTTTTGTCGCGGATCCCTATGATATCCCGATCAGGGGATACCAAGTACGAGTGTGCCGTCCCCGGGATCTCTTCCGTTGAGTTGCCCACGAATTGCGCGAATGAACACGCTGGTCTTCCCCCCCTCCGCGAAATTCTTGGTTAACTTTGTTTGCTTCTGTTCAAGTCTCTTCTCTCTTTCTCCAACTCTCTCCAATTTCTTGTCTTTCTTTGATTCCGTGGTACGATTTGCCGCGATGAATGCCAAGCAGGCCAAGATACGTTCGATTCTCGACCGCGAACCGCTTTCCATCCAGAACAACGCGCTCTGCTTTATCGAAGGCGACTGCCTTCCCAAACACACCGCCGGCTCCGGGTTACAGGCCTTCCTGCAGGAGCGCCTGAAGAAACACGGCGGGCTTTACTATTTCCTGATCGAGCAGATCTCGCCGGTCAGGGCGGGGCAGCGAAGCCGCCGCGTGCGAAAACAACTGCTCAATCGTTACGGAAAAGCCGCCGTAGTCGTCAACTACGGCAGCGGGCCGCGGATCTATTGCGGCCGCCGCGATGTGGTCAACACCGACATCTACGCTTTTGACGAAGTCGACGTTGTCGCCGACACGACGCTGCCCTTCAAGGACGGCGCCGTCGATCTGTTCCTCAATATCGCCGTGCTCGAGCACATGAAACAGCCGGAGATTGCGGTATCCGAGATGCTGCGGTGTCTGAAAACCGGCGGGGAAGTGTTCGCGTTCGCGCCCTTCATGCAGCCGGTTCATGCCGCGCCCCACGACTACCGCCGCTGGACGGACGCAGGCTTGCGGGAGCTATTCAGCGGCTTTGACATAATCGAGATCGGGCCCGGAACGGGGCCGACGTCCGGCATGCTGTGGGTGCTGCAGGAATGGGTTTCCGTGGCGCTCTCGTTCGGCTGCCCCGTTCTGAAGGACATTGTACTGCTGGCGGCCATGCTGCTGACGTTCCCTCTCAAGCACCTCGACCTGGTCCTGGAGCGCCTGCCGGTGCCGAACCGCGTTGCAAGCGGCTATTGCATACATGCCCGCAAACCGGGGCAGGGGAATTCCTGACAGGATTTACAGGATGAACAGGATTGTCCGCTCGCGGAGCGCGCAGAAAGAACTCATGTGGCAGATCAAATCGCCTTGTGCTTAAGCGTCACCCTTCCTTGTATACTCTTGAAACGACCCCGCTCAGGCGCAGCTCACACTCACACACTCCCATACTGACACACCCACATACGCATTAGAATCGTGACAAAGCGTGGCATATTCATTCAGAGACCTTGATCTGTAACGATATCCACTGTCGCGTAAGAGCTACCGGGCCAATACACTGGACTTAGCCTGTACAGGGTGGTATGTTAATAATGATGTCCTTCACGGTCAAATGTCATGGTCTGCGAGATGCGATAAATGGGAAATCCTGCATCTGACAGTGCGTGTTTCCTTCGCGGCATGCGCGATGCTCCATCGCATGGTCCATGGAAACCGCGGGGTGAAATGGCCGGGCGCTCCCCGTGCATTTCGGTTGTCATACCGGTCTTCAAAGCCGAGGGCATTTTGCCCGTACTGTGCAGTCGACTCGGTGAAGCCCTTGCGCCTCTTGGGTCTCACGAGATTATTCTTGTCGACGACAGAAGCCCCGATGGATCGTGGGGCGTCCTCGAGCAATTGGCCGGATCATCTCAGAACATCATCGCGGTAAGATTCAGTCGTAATTTTGGGCAGCAATACGCCATTACCGCCGGTATCGATCTTGCCAGGGGAGATTGGGTCGTTGTCATGGACTGTGATTTGCAGGATCGTCCGGAAGAGATTCCACGTTTGCTCGAAAAGGCGCGGGAAGGCTACGATGTTGTCCTTGCAAGAAGAGTGAAGCGTTGCGACAGCCTTGCCAAGCGCCTGGTATCACGCCTCTATTATCGTATATTCCACCTTCTTTCCGGCGTGAACATGGACGCATCGGTAGGCTCGTTCCGGATTATGTCCCGCCCGGTCGTCGATGCCTTCAGCGGCATGCGCGAGGCTTTCAGGGTGTTCGGGGGGATGATAGACTGGGTCGGCTTCCGAACGGGTTATCTGGACGTCAAACACGACCCGCGCTACGCAGGCAAGAGTTCCTATAGCCTGCGAAAACTTATCCGGCTGGCTCTTGACGGCATCATCTCGTTCTCCAACCGTCCACTATATCTCTCAATAGGCATCGGTATCGCCGTATCCGTGTTTTCCGGCGTCTACGGAGCTTTCTTTGTCCTTCGATCCGTACTATTCGGCTTCGTGTCCGTTCCCGGTTGGCTTACTACCTTGACACTGCAGTCTTTTCTGGGCGGGCTGATTCTGACGAACCTTGGGATCCTCGGTATCTACATCGGCCGTATCTATGACGAGGCCAAGAGGCGCCCGCTCTACATCGTTGATCGGATCATTGCCCCCGCGCCGGGCTGCTCCGCGGAGTCGGATGATGAGCCTGTTTGACCGCAAGCCTGAACTCCTTGACGTCACTCTGCGGGACGGCTCATACGTCATCGATTTTCAATTCACCGCTGCCGACACCCAGCGCATAGCGTCCGGTCTGGAGGCGGTGGGTTTTCGCTGGATCGAGATCGGGCATGGTTTTGGATTGAACGCTTCGGCTGCCGGTCGAGGAAAGGCGGCGGCCACCGACGAGCAGTACATGGACTCCGTCTCCCAAGTGCTCAAGACGGCAAAGTGGGGGATGTTTTGTATTCCCGGCATTGCGCGATTGCGTGACCTGGACACCGCGGTCGCGCATGGAATGTCCTTTGTGCGTGTAGGCGCGAATATCACTGAAATGGACACGGCCCGGCCCTTTATTGAGCGTGCCCGCGAATTGGGGCTGATTGTTTCGTTCAATGCTATGAAGTCCTACGCCGTCAGTGCGGAGGAGTTCGGTCGCCTCGCCGCGGTTGCCGGCTCCTGGGGCGCCGAGATCGTGTGCCTCGTCGATTCCGCCGGTGGGATGTTTCCCGACGACGTCGAGGCATATCTCACGGCTGCCGGGAACGCGATGGACCGCAGCGGATACCTGGGCTTCCACGGCCACGACAATCTCTCGATGGCCATGGCGAATGCGCTGCGTGCGATCGACTGTGGCGCCGCCCTGATCGACGTATCACTTCAAGGGATGGGCCGCTCGGCCGGCAATGCCGTGGCCGAACCTCTGGTCGCGATTCTCAAACAGCGGGGGCTGCTTGAAGACATTGACCTCAACGGCGTCATGGATATCGGTTACGCTCTAATCAGCCCGTTGCTGCGCGGGCGCGGCCTCGACCCCATGGCGGTTACATCCGGTGTTTCGCGGTTTCATTCATCCTTCACGCCCAAAGTCAGACGATACGCGGAAAAGTACGGCTTGGATGCGCGCGATCTCGTCGTTCAGCTCACACGAGAGGATCTGGTTGACGCCCCTGACGACCTTCTTGAAAGAATCGGCACGGAAATGGCGGCAACCAGGATGCCGCGTATCATCTCTATTCGGGCTTTTCCGGAAGCCGGGCTGCCTGCGAACGAACCGTTGAAGCGTCTGGAATTGCTCCTTGCAAACCTGAGATCCCAAGCCGCAAAAACCGGCAAATTCTCTGTCCTCAACGTTGTATCCGCCGGCCGGCCGATGGCCCGGATGCGTGTCTCGGGGAATATTCAAAGCACGCCCGCCCATGTAGTGACGTCCGTAACCGTGGCGGGGGAGAAACAATTGAGGCAATGCCTGGAAGCCGCGGACGGATCTGTCGACGTCATCTTCCTCGACTTTGACGATCGGACGTTGGGACCTTGCGGTCCAACTGCTCTCGCGCGTGAACTGGTTTCGAAGTCCAGTCTGCTTACGTATTCGGACTCGCGCCTGTGGGTTAGCGCGGTCGAGGGGCAAATCGTGCGTTTCTTCAATGAAGACCTGTCCGATAAGAGCATCATTATCCTGGGCGATCACTCGATGGGTCGAGAGCTGTCCCGGATTCTCAGCGATCGCGGCGCTTCGGTGAGCGTTGCGGCCGGGCTTGCCGATGCCGGCGATCTTTTGTCTGATGCACATCTCATCGTGGCATGGTCCACGGCTTCGGAGAAACTTGGCAGCGAACGCGGTCTTCGCCTGCGCGAGGCCACGATCGTGTTGGACGCCAGCATGGGCAATGCATTGACGGAAAACGATATCGCGGAGTTGCAGAGGCGCGGAGCTCTGCTCGCGCGGCTCAGCATGTGGCCGGCACTGAGCGGCGCCATTGAAGCCGCGCATGCCTCGGATCGTATGCACCGCGAGGACTTCGGATGGGGCGAAATGAATGGAGTGCCTGTTGTCGCGGGCGGCGCAGTCGGTCGTTCCGGAGATATTGTAGTGGACAGCATAAGGCGCCCGACCAGGGTAATCGGGATTGCCGACGGTCACGGCGGACTGCTTTTTGAGAATATTCAAAATGACGCCGTGCGCAGGGTCAATGAGGCGATTAACGCCAGGCTGGTGGCGCCAAAGGTATAGACGGAAACCGGATCGTGAAACAAAGCCTGCTGCATATCGTTGGCGGCGGCAAGGGGCAATTGTCGCTTGTCAAGAAGGCGCAAAGCATGGGATTGAGTGTTCTTGTCACGGACATGTACGCGGATCCGCCGTGCAAGCCTCTCGCCGACAAGTTTCTACAAATCAATACGCAGGATCGGGAGGGGACCCTGCAGGCCGCTGTCAGGTATGGCGTCGATGCCGTTGCGACGGACCAGACTGATGTGGCCGTGTCGACCGTTGCATACGTGGCGGAAAGGCTTTCTTTGCCGGGGATCGGTCTGGAAACAGCTCTGCGTTTCACAAACAAGCGCACCATGCGTGAACGGCTGGCGGCTGCATGTCCTTCAAATGTCCCGCGCTTTGCAGGTTTTACCGACAAGGCCGCTTGCTGCGAGTACATCGCCGGCTGCCATGAAGATGTGATCATAAAGCCTGCCGATTCGCAAGGCAGCCGGGGAGTTCACCGTGTCGCCGCCGAAGCGCAAATTGAAGCACTCGTGACGGATGCCTTCCGTGGCGGGTTCGGGGGCGGAGTGCTGGTCGAGACGTTCGTCCAAGGCGATGAGGTCGCTGTAGAAAGCGTCGTCGTTGACGATGAGCCGCGCCTGCTGGCCATTTCCGCCAAGGAACACTATCCTGAAAACGATGCCCTGGATTGGCGGGTAAGTTTCCCGGCGGCGCTGACAGACAGACAGAGACATCTATTGGTCGATCTGAACAGAAATATCGTCCGACACATGGGGTTGCGCAACGGTCTCACTCACGGTGAGTACAAGATTGACGGCGAACAAGTTTGGATAATTGAGATTGCGGCGCGAGGCGCCGGCAGCGGCGTCAGCAGCCATATCGTCCCTTTCCTTACAGGTTTTGATACCGGCAGAGCGATTATTGACTTTGCGTTCGGTCGACGGCCTGCCTTGAATATAGCCGATAACGGAACAAGGGTCGCGGTGCTGGAATTCCTGCGCGCGAATTGCGGAACCATAAGCAAGATAGAAATTGCCCGGAAGGCAAGGGACGCCGCGGCTTTGCTTGAGATCGAGCTGAAACTGGGAGATACGGTCGGCCGGGTACACGATAGCCGTGACCGCGCAGGCTACTTCATTGTCTGTGCCGAGAACGCCGCCGATCTCGACAGAAAGATGGAAACGGTGCGAAGCGGGATCACATTGGAGTCTCAGTAATGTGTAGTCCAACGAAAGACGTTTTGCATCAAGACGACCTGGACTGTGTTGTCCAAAGGTATACCGACCGCATTCGACAGCATGGTCTAAGTCTTGAATCCCTGAATTCCGGCGGCATTGAGAAGCAGCATCTCCGCTATGGGATACACTTTTCGGCAATTCAAGGACCTTGTCCGCGAGTACTCGATATCGGTTGCGGTCTGGGAGGGATGTATGCCTACCTGAAGGAGAGGCACGTTAACTGCACTTTCGTGGGATATGATGTTGTTCCGGCCTACGTAGAAGCTTGTCGCACGAGCTATCCCGAGGCCCGGTTTGAGTGCAGGAACATATTCGAGGAGGGGATCGACGGGACTTTTGACACCGTTGTAATGTCGCAGGTTCTGAACAATCTGTACAGGCGTTCGAACAACGTGGACGTCATGCAGACGGCAATTCGCATGGCATATGAGCGCACAAAGATGGCCGTAAGCGTTGATATGATGTCAAGCTATGCGGAACAGCAACGAGAAGGTCTGCACTACTACGAGCCGGAGCAAGTCTTCAGGTTCGCCAGAACGTTGGCAAAGCGCGTTGTTCTGCGTCACGACTACCGATCCGCCGAGTTCGCGATCCAACTGTTCCATCCGGAAGCATCGGGCTACATTCCATGACGAGACACCTGCTCTGTCTCACGATTGACACTGATCCGGACGGCCTCAGCGGCGTTCGGCACAATCGTGGCGTGCTGGAATGGAACGGATTGGCTCGGGTAGGCCGGCTTCTTGACGAACTGGACGCCCTTTCCGCTTCGATGGCGGCCCGGATGCCGGTCACCTGGTTTGTGCGGGCCGACGGTCAGTTACGGGACATACTTGGCGACACGCTTTATCTGATAAACGAATTCAGTGAACTATGGGATAAGGTCACGGCATGCAGCCACGAATTGGCGTGGCATCCCCACCTTTATCGACAACCCGCAAGGTCCGCGGCGCCATGCCTGATCAGCGATCCGCTTGAAGCGTGTGAGGAGTTAACCATGCTCTGGGAGGATGTCAGGACGGTCGGCAGCGCATGGAGGTCATTTCGCAATGGCGAAGGATGGCATTGCGCGGAGACACTGGCGTTGATTGAAGAACTCGGTTTTGTCAACGATTCCACTGCGCTGCCCGGACTGAAGGGGGACGATAATCCAATGGACTGGCGCGGCTCCCCCAACCATCCCTTTTTCCCATTGACTGATCGCCCTTGTACGGCAGGCCCGGAAAGGCGATTGCTGGAGCTGCCGATGAACACGTGGCTCGTGAATGCCCCGTATGACACTTCCGCAAAGCGCCGCTACATGAACCCGGCCGTTCATGAGGCGATCTTCAGAAAGTCCGTCGATGTGTGGTCAGAGTCGTTTTCCGGGCAGGAGAAGGGCTTCTACGTGTGGGTTCTGGTTTGCCACCCCGATGAAGTCATGGAGCAGCAGAAGCCGTCCCCGTTATTCGCGTATTCACCCGCGTCATTGCGGCGGAATCTCCAATATCTGTGTCAGGCGATTCAACGGAACGGACAGCATTTTGAGTTTGCGAATCTGGCGCAAGCAGGCGACAAATGGCGTGCGCACTGCTGCCGTCAGCCGGGATAGCATTGAGAAGCGAAGCGCGTCATGGCGGCATGCAGTCGGCCGTAAGGCGGTTATGGGGCGGCAAGAAGCAAGAATGGGGCGGCTGATGATTCTTTCATCTCATAAAACCATTGACGCGTCTCCTTCTTCGCTGCGGCCTGTCGAGGATGAGATTCTGGAAAGCACGGGTTGTCACAGCGTGTTCTGGTGCGGGCGCGGGGCAAGCGCTCTTTACTGGGCATTCCGCGTGGCGCGGGCCCGGCGGCCGGATGTTATGCATCCCGAGGTCGTTCTTCCCGCAGCCCTGTGTGCCAGTCCCGCTAACGCCGCCATTGCCGCGGGACTGAAAGTGCGGTTCGCTGACGTTGACCCGGGCACGGCGCTGACGAACGAAAGTTACGTGAGCGAACGGATCAACAATCGCACAGTTGCCGTGGTGTTTGTTCACTTGTACGGCCGGACCGCGGCATTGAAGGAGCTGGCCGATGTGTGCGGCAGGCATAACGCAATGTTGATAGAAGACGCCGCCCAGGCTTTGGGGGGGCGTCTGCCGGACGGCACTCCCGTGGGGTCGGTCGGTGATGCTTGCGTCTTTAGTTTCAGCGCGACCAAAATCCTCGAGTGCGGCGGTGGCGTGCTGACCTTGCGAACTGAAGAAGAAGCGGCGGTTCTGGAGGCGGTTTCGGCAAACTATAGGCACGATGCTCCCATGGATGAAGCCGTTGTCCGACGAATGAGCGAATCGTTTCGGAATCTTCAGCATGGTGCGATTGCTCTGCTGCGTTTGCGTAAAATCAAGCACTGTGCGACATGGTTCCTGCCATTGCTACCCAAGTATCGCGGTCTTCTCGTCCGTCCTCTCAGACAAGTGGATAAGATCATCCCGGCCTGGACATCTCTGCCGCAGACTCTAAGGCACCGGCAGGAGATGGCGAACATCTATGCCGAGCGTCTTGCGGGGGGGCCGTGGCGCCTACCGCTGGGATATGGACTTAGCGGTGTGTGCTGGCGTTACACGATTCTTGTTGATGATAACCTGGATGCTCTCGATTTGACCGACGGGTTGCGTCAGGACGGCTTTCTGGCATCCAACCATTACTGGCCTCTGCCTCCATTCTACCACCCCGAGGATGAGTGCGGCAACGCCGAGAACTTCGCGCGGCATTGCCTGAACCTATGGGTTGACGGCAAGATGGACGGTTCGACAACCGGACGTTGCGCCGATAAGCTGTGGAGTCTGGTTAAGCAGTGGTTTCGGCCAGCGTCTCGAGTAGAAAAGACAATAATCGATGAGCGCCATACCTTTCAATAAGCCATTTATCGTCGGCGACGAGCTGGATTACATGGCCCGGGCCGTGCGGGACGGGCAATTGGCGGGGAACGGGGCTTTCACGAAGAAGTGCGAAGCCTGGATGCAGGA
>Ga0180436_10004165_pt1 | contig 13065 bp, 10 predicted proteins | sample SS_ome_2_FD_132434 | JGI IMG/M metagenome (GOLD analysis project Ga0180436, IMG submission 132434) | Hypersaline lake sediment archaeal communities from the Salton Sea, California, USA - SS_3_S_2 metaG | ecosystem: Environmental > Aquatic > Non-marine Saline and Alkaline > Hypersaline >...
ACCCAGGCGAAGCGCTGGCTCGGCGCGCTCTGGATCCCGCATTCCGGCCTGACGAAGAGCGGCAGCCTGCGCTTCTGCTACTTCTACCACCGCACCGCCATCGCCCATGCCGCGGCCGCCGAGAGGGCCATGTGGATTGCCGCCGGCGCGCCGCCCCCGAGGAGCGACACCCGGAACCCGGTTACGATGCCGGTCATCGGGTTGCAGAAGAACAGCGTGTGCACCCAGTACGGAAAACGCGGTGAATCGAGAACGAAACCGATCGGGTAGATAACGGGCGTCAGAAAAAACCATGCCAGCATGAGCATCGACAAAATATGCTCCGTGTCGCGAAAGAACACGTTGGCGGCCGCAAGGATGAGAGAGACCCCCACGCAAAGCGCCACCTGTGTCAGAAGAACGGCCGGAAGCCAGTAAACCGGCCCGACCGAGCCGCCGTAGAGAAGGCCCCAAACGATCAGAAAAAGCACCAGAACGAGGAACGACAGAAGGAAGTTAACCAGGTTCGAGATCACCATGCCCAGCGGCAGTATGATGCGCGGAAAGGCCGCCTTGGTAACGAGGTTGGCGTTGCCGACGACCGCGTGCAGGGAGTCGCCCAGGCACAGCGCCAGGAACTGCCACACCATGATCCCCGTGACCAGTTCGCGAATATCGATCGGGATCTTGAGAACGCTCAGGAAGATGGAATAGATCAGGATCATGAAGACCGGGACCAACAGCGACCACAGAAACCCCAGGGCAGAGCTCTTGTAGCGGATCTTCAGGTTGCGCTGCACGAGCATCAGCAGCAATTCGCGGCGTCCGGCAATCTCCTTCAGGAGGGTTATCATGGCGCGCCGATTGTCGGCACAGGGGGCGGGATTGTCAACAAATCTTGCTCCGGCCGCTGGGGCGGCTGCGTCGGCGAATAAGCTGAGTATGTATAGGCCTTCGGTTCCGACCGCTGCCAGCTGTGACCGATCAAGACTTCCCGCCCGGCGGCTGTTCAGGCCGCGGGGGAAGCGGCGCGCCATAGATCTTTTCGGACCACTTGCTGAACGTTTCGTACATGAAAGGCTTTACCGATTCGTCCTTTACGCCGATAGCGCGGTCGTCGCCGTAGTCGCTGAACACAAGCCCGCCCTCGGGCGAAGCCCAGCGGGTCATCAACGCCTCAACGTCTGCCTCCACGGCAGCCCTGTTCCCCGTCGGCAATGTAGCCTGTATATCGGCCAGCGTCTCAAAGGTGATCCTGCCGGCGTAATTGTCGGCAATCTCATCGATTCCCACGGCGCGGGGCTGCTGGAGGTTGACGACATCCACGCCCGCCCGGATGTAGCCTTCGATGATATTGTTGACCTTGCCGCAGGAATGCACCCAGACATCGCAGCCAGCGTCATGCATGGCATCGAAGATGCGCTTGTAACGCGGGTAGAAGAAATCCATCCAGAAATCGTACCCGACAAACGAGTTCTGCTGGGTGCCCCAGTCGTCGGTCATGCTCCAACTGTCGGTCCGGCCGGGAAAACGTCTTTCCACCTCATTCACAAGGGTGATCTGGACATCGGCGATTCGATCCGCAAGGTCTTCCATGGCGGGCCGGTCGGCGTACAGGTCGACCAGGGTATTCTCGAAACCGCGCAGGGCATGCATGCGTTCGAAAAGAACCATGAAGATGCCGCACCTGGTGTACTCGCCCCGGCCTTCCGCCTTCCGAAAATCCTCCTCGGCGTCAACATAGCGCGAGTCGTCCGTGTAATCCGGTGCCTGCATCCTGTCCAGTTCGCGCATATTCTCAAGCGGGTGTTTGACAACCTGACCCATGTTGTGGACTTCCGTCTTGGCCCAGATACATCCCCACTCGTCCGCACCTTCGACGACCGGAACGAATCCTTCGGGCCGCTTGAATCCGATGCCCGCGACGTCGCTTACGCCGAGGCTGTGCATGATTACCGGCAGGCGCGGCGGGCGCTGCCTGAGAATGGTTCTTCTCACGATCTCTTTCGATGTCATTAGCGTGCCTGTTGCCGATTGGTGTTTTTGTTCAGGTTTGCGTTGTCTTCCGCCTCGCGCGGAAAGTGTTTAGTAAGCGAATTGCGCCACGGATTGCAACAGAATAATGCCGGCGATATCCTTCTTGAGCCGTTCGAGCCGCTCATAGAGCGGCTGCCACAGCAGAGGCATCGGCAAACCCTTTGTGGCATCGGCACCCCCCCCTGTGGCATCGGCAACCCCCCCCTGTGGCATCAGCAACCCTCCCCCTGTGGCATCGGCGACCCTCCCCTGTGGCATCGGCTCTGCGAGCCGATCCGGGACTGCCTTGCCCCCCCGCCATTTCATAAGCGCCTGCGTCAGGCGGGGTTCGAGCCGCTCATAGAGCGGCTGCCACAGCCGAGGCATCGGCATCCCCCTGTAGGTATCGGCAACCCCCCTGTAGCAGCAGCAACCCTCCCCTGTGGCATCGGCGACCCTCCCCTGTGGCATCGGCTCTGCGAGCCGATCCGCGCTTGCGGCGAGGCCGTGCGGTGGGCTAGCATGCCCGATATGCCGCAAGACAAAAATCCCGTAAAGTTCGATTTTCCATGGCTGTCTGAGCTCAACGAGGCGCAGCGCGAGGCAGTAACGTGCCCCGACGGCCCGGTCCTTATTGTTGCCGGGGCCGGCAGCGGGAAAACCCGTACGCTGGCTTACCGCGTGGCTTATCTGCTGGCCACGGGGGTCGAGCCGGGCCGCATTCTGCTGCTGACCTTTACGCGGCGCGCGGCCGAGGAGATGTTGAAGCGCGCCACGGCCATTGCCGCGCGCAGCGCCCCCGCCGCCGGGCGCGTCTGGGGCGGAACATTCCATGCCACCGCCAACCGCCTGCTCCGCATCTACGCCAAGGCGGCAGGTCTAAGGAAGGACTTCACGGTCATGGACCAGTCGGATGCGCGCGACATGATCAACGTTATAAGGCACGAGATGGAGCTTAACTCGCGCGAGAAGCGTTTCCCTCGCAAGGCCACCTGCCTCGACATCTATTCGCGCTGCGTGAACGGCAGCGACCCGCTGCCGCACGTGCTCAAGCGTTATTTTCCATGGTGCCGGCAGTGGGAGAAGCAACTCAAGGAGTTGTTCAAGCAGTACGTGCTGCGCAAGCAGGAAAGAAACGTTCTGGACTACGACGACCTGCTGCTCTACTGGCATCACCTCGTTCAGGATGAAGCCGTGGCCGAACAGCTGGGTTCCCGTTTCAGGTATGTGCTGGTCGATGAGTACCAGGACACAAATGCGCTGCAATCCGATATCCTGCGCGGCATGTGCCGCAGGCTGAGCAACATCATGGTGGTGGGCGACGACGCCCAGAGTATCTACAGCTTCCGCGCCGCCACCGTGAGGAACATGCTCGATTTCCCGAAGCACTTTCCCGGTGCCGCCGTAATCCGCCTGGAGCAGAATTACCGGTCGGTCCCTCCCATCCTCGAAACGACCAACCGGGTGATTGCGCAGGCCAAAGAGCGTTACACCAAGGACCTGTGGTCGGCCCGCAAGGGGGAGCAGCGGCCCCGGCTCGTCACCTGCAAGGACGAGCAGCGGCAGGACGAATACGTTGTGGAGAAAGTTCTGGAGCACTACGAAGAAGGGGTACCGCTGCGGCAGCAGGCGGTACTTTTCCGCGCGGTACACCTTTCGGCCGCGCTGGAAATCGAGCTGTCGCGGCGCAACATTCCGTTCGTGAAATATGGCGGGCTGCGCTTCCTGGAGGCCGCTCACGTCAAGGACCTGGTGTCCTTTCTGAGAATCATCGAGAACCCGCGCGACGAGATTGCGTGGTTTCGCGTACTGCAGCTTTTCGAGGGCGTGGGGCCGTCCACGGCCGCCAGGGCTGTAAGGTTCATTGCGGATCGCGGCTACAACCCCGCGGCCATCGGCGAGTTTGACGCGCCTCCCGCCGCGCGGGCGGCGACTGCGGGCCTGGCGTCGCTCGTTGCGGACCTACGGCCGCGCGGCGGACTGAACCCTGCCGCGCAGGTCGAACGCGTTCGCGCGTTCTATTCCCCGCTGCTGCGCGAGCTCTACGAAAACCCGGTGGTCCGGGACCGCGACCTGGAGAACCTCGAGCAGATAGCCGCGGGTTACCGATCGAGACGCAGGTTCCTGGCCGACCTGCAGCTCGACCCGCCCAGTTCGACCGCCGATCTCGCCGGGCCGCCGCTGCGCGACGAAGACTGGCTGGTGCTTTCAACGATTCACAGCGCCAAGGGTTGCGAGTGGGATGTTGTCTACCTGATCCATGCCTCCGACGGGTGCCTCCCTTCAGACATGGCAACGGGATCGGAAGAGGAGATCGAGGAGGAAATGCGCCTGACTTACGTGGCCATGACGCGGGCACGCAATTTCCTTTACGTGACCTGGCCCCAGCGCTACTACCACAGGTGGTACCGCCATGGGGACGCCCACAGCTACGCGCAGCTCTCGCGCTATTTCACGGAAGAGGTGCGTCAGTCAATGGATCCGGTGCACCTCGATCAGGCGGAAGAGGAGGATGCCGAGTCGGCGATAAAGGCCGGCCGCGACGCGGCCGCGCGAATACGCGAGATGTGGGAATAAGATCCCTCCGCATCGAGCGTTTAACCGGAGGCGGCCAGCTTCTTAGGCCGCTTCAACAGATCCTTCACCTTGCGCGAGGTAAGCTTCTCCACGGCTTCCGGAGCCATGCCCAGGGCAACAAGCCGCTTCTTCTGCACCATGTCTCTGCGCCGGCGTTCGCCCGCGCTCTTGCGCGGCCGCGTAACCGGTTTCTTACTGAGTGTTCTGCCTCTTCCCATTACAGTTCCTCGCTAGGTTTTCTTGGCAACGGAAAGACGGCACTATGGTGCATTTCCTGGCCGCAGGCAAGCCGGAATTACGCAACCACAAGTTCGGCCTGGCGCTTGTCCAGGTCGACATCAACAACACGCACCCGGATGCGCTTGCCGACCTTGAAGACATCCCTTCCGGACCGCAGGGCCCGGTTGCGTCGGTCAAAGCGGACGAAACGCTCTGAAATGCCGGAAACATGAACCAGGCCATCTATCTGGATTTCGATCAGTTCCACGAAGAGGCCGAAGTTCGTAACGTTTACGACAACGGCTTCGTATTCCCTGTCGGGATTGTCTCTTGACTCGCGCGCGAGGTAACGGCACTTCTTGATCTCGGCCAGCATTCTTTCGGCTTCTTCGGCCCTGCGCTCGGTATCGGAGCAATAAGAGGATATCTGCTCCAACTCGGGACCGCGGTAAGGGAGCCGACGGCTGCCCTTTTCCGCCGCCTCTCCGTCAAGCACGGCCGCACCCAGCAAGCGGTGTACAACCAAGTCTGTGTAGCGTCGTATCGGAGACGTAAAATGGGTATAGAAAGCCTTTGCCAGCCCGAAGTGGCCACGCTGCGAGGCCGAGTAGACCGCGCGATTCATGCTCTTGAGAACCGCGACCCTGACGTGGTGCGCCAGGGGGTCGTCGTTCACCGACCGCATGAAGGCCGCCAGGTTGGCCGGCACCGCCAGGTTGCCGGGGGAGTAACCCATGCCCTGCAGTTCCAGCGCCAGTTCCTGAAGTTTCTCCTCGCGCGGCGGTTCATGGAACCGGGAGATCGTGGCCACCCCCCGGTTGGACAGCTCGAGGTCGACCGCCTCGTTCGCCGCCACCATGCACTCTTCGATAAGCTGATGCGACCGGTCGTTGAGAACGAGGCGGATATCCGAAACCGTGCCGTCGGCCGCAAGTTCAACTTCGCACTCGCGCATCCGGATGTCGAGCGCGTGCCGATCGAAGCGCCGTTGTCTGAGCTGCTGTGCCAGCGAATCCAGCTCCATGATCTTGTCGCTCGTCCGCCGGTCCAGCCCTGTTCCGTCATGGGCCCGCCGGGCTTTCTTTGCCGCGGCGTTACCTTTTTCCAGCAGTGCAAGGACCTGGTCGTATGTGAGCCGCGCCGCCGAACAAATCACGGTGCGCGCAAAACGCCTCGACAGCACCTCGCCCTTATCGTCGAAGGTGATGAACGCCGAGACCGTCAGCCGCCCAACGCCCGGACGCAGGCTGCAAACGCCGTTGGAAAGCTGTTCGGGAAGCATCGGCAGCACCTTGTCCGGCAGATAGACGCTGTTTCCGCGCCGGCGGGCCTCCTCGTCGAGAGCGCCTCCCGCGGGGACGAAGTGGCTGACGTCGGCGATATGGACGCCCAGCACGCGGCGTCCCCGCGAATCGCGCTCAAGCGAGAGCGCGTCGTCGTAATCGCGGGACTTGACCGGGTCGATTGTCAAAACGAACATGCTTCGCAGGTCTTCACGCTTGCCCGCCGACTCTATCAGCGACGAAGCTGCCTCGGCCTTTCGCATTACCTTGTCGGGGAATCCGTCCTCGTAGCCGTACTGCCGCATTACCGCCAGTGTATCTCCCGCCGGTTTGTCGGCCGGCCCCAGCACCTCGAGAATCTCGCCTTCGGGGCTGACGTGCCTGTTCTGCCAATTTGTAAAACGGACGACTACCCGGTCGTCAAGCCGGGCGCCGCCGGCATCCGCAACGTAAAAGTCCCGCCGGTACACCGGATCGAGCGGCAGCACGTAAAGGAAACTGCCGGTGGATTTGAGTGTGCCGACAATGTCGTGGCGAGAGCGCTCGATTATGCGGACCACCCGGCCGGCGGGTCCGCGGTCGTTCTCGCCGACTTCCAGCCTTACCATAACACGGTCTCCCGGCAGCGCCGTGCCGACCGCCTCGGAAGGTACGAAGACCGATCCTTTATCGGTATCGACAAAACCGTTGCCGGCCCTGGTCAGTTGCAGGCGGCCCGGAAGAAGTTCCGTTTCAGGGCCGAGCGCATAACGGCCGCGCCGGAGCGGCACGATCAGTCCCTCGCGATGCAGCTCCGCCAGTAGTTTGCCGAGGCGTTTTCGCCCGGCGCCGCTCAATCCAAGCTCCTCGGCAATTTCCCGCGCGGTGGGCGGCGCCTGCCGCGCTTTAGCGAGCAGCTCCACGATCTTTTCCTTGATCTCCGCGGTTCTCATAAATCGGCAATCCTTTCGCGAATGTAGGCGCGTACGGCATCGACCGAAGCAGGCAGCACGTCGCACCGGACGGGCTTGCCGGCGAGAGCGTCGATCGATGCATGCCTGGCCGCGTCTGAACCGATCGCTTCCGCGACCGCGTCGGGGAACTTGGCCGGGTGCGCGGTGGCCAGGCAGACGGTCGGCGAGTCGTCCGGCGCGGTTTCCGACGCGAATACGCCGGTGGCCGTGTGAGGGTCGATGAGGTAATCGTACTCGTCGTAGAATTTGCGGATTGTGCGCAGTGTTTCGGCCCTGTTGCAGGCCTTCGCCGTGAACAGCGGGTCGACCCCCTCGCCGCGCGTGTCGATCGTCAGCTCGCCCTTCTCCGCAAAATTATCCATCAGCTTTCGCAGACGCGCCGCATCGCCGCCCAGGCAGTAGTAAAGATATCGCTCGAAGTTGCTGGCAACCTGGATATCCATCGACGGACTGAGCGTCGCGTGCACCTCGCCTTTGCTGTAGCGGCCGGTCCGGAAAAAGCGGGTCAGAATGTCGTTTTCGTTGGTGGCCAGGATCAGTTGCCTGACGGGCAGTCCCATGCGGGCGGCCAGATACCCGGCAAAGATGTCGCCGAAATTTCCGGTCGGCACGCAGAAGTTGACGTGCCCGGCGCCGGTGACGTCCATCACGCGGAAGGCGCCGTAGAAGTAGTAGACAATCTGTGCCGCGACCCGCGCCCAGTTGATCGAATTTACGGATCCCAGCGAGTAAAGACGTTTGAACGGCAGGTCGTTGAAAACAGCCTTCATGACCGCCTGGCAATCGTCGAAATTGCCTTCGACGGCAATATTGAAAACGTTGCGATCCAGCACGGACGTCATCTGCAGTTCCTGGATCCTGCTGATGCGATTATGAGGATGCATCACGAAGATGCTCATGCCGGTTTTGCCTCGCAACCCCTGGATTGAGGCGCTGCCGGTATCTCCGCTGGTCGCGCACAAGACGTTCAAGCGGCCGCCGGCCTCCCCCAGGATGTGTTCGAAGAGGTTCCCGAGGAACTGCAGCGCAACGTCCTTGAAGGCCAGGGTCGGACCGTGAAACAACTCCAGCATGTAAACCGGCCCGACGGCGGCAATCGGCGCTACCTCCGCGTTGTCAAAAACACTGTAGCTTCTCTCCAGTATGGCGTGCAGTGCATCGCCGGACAGGTCGACGAACGGCCGCATGATCTCGGCCGCCAGCCGCTGATATGACATGGTCCACCAATCGCCTATACGATTCCGTACGTCCGGTATACTCTCCGGCAGCAGGAGCCCCCCGTCGGGGGCCAGGCCCGTCATAACGGCCTCGCTGAATCCGACGGGATCCACTTGTCCCCTGGTGCTGATGTATTTCATTTCGCGAATATAGACTGTTTTCTGTTCCAAACCAAGAACTCCGGCGGTTCAAGTATAGCGTCTTGAAAAGGCATCGGCACAATGCCATTATCGGGTAATCGGCAACCGATCAAGGGAGTTTGTCATGCATAATGTTCTCGTGCCTCTTGCCGACGGAGTGGAAGAAATGGAGGCCGTTATCGTGATAGACACGCTGCGGCGGGCGGGGTGGACGGTGACGGCCGCCGGTCTGAGCACGCCGGTCACCGCCTCGCGCGGCGTCAAGCTCCTGCCCGATATGGCCTGGAACGACGTCTCAACCCGGGACTTCGATGCGCTGATCATCCCCGGTGGAGCGGACGGGGTGGCGAACCTGATTGCCGAGCCGAAAATCCTTGATGCGGTCCGCGGTTTTGTTGCCGACGGCAGATTCGTGGGAGCAATCTGCGCGGGCCCCCTTGTCCTCCAGGCGGCCGGCGTGCTTGGCGGGCGCACGGCAACATGCCACCCGGGCGTCCGCCACGAACTCAAGGCCCCGCGGGTCGTGGACGACCGCGTCGTCGTCGACGGGCGCATCGTAACCAGCCGCGGACCCGGTACGGCTTTCGAATTCGTTCTGACGCTCGTCCGGATGCTCGACGGAGAAGATGCCGCCCGCGCCGTCGCCGAGCCGATGCTGGTACGGACGCAACCGTGACCCCGGCCGAAAAACAAACAAGGCGCCCCTCAGACCCCTTGTGTTAACGGTCGGCCCGTTGACGACGCTTGCTGGAACGCGCTTCGCTGACCACGATTGAACGTCCCTTGAACTCTTTTCCGTTCAATCCCTTGATGGCGGAAGAAGCCGTATCCTTGTCCCCCATCTCCACAAAGCCGTACCCCTTGGACTTTCCGTTCTTATGCTCTATCAACCGTATGGAAGTCACCGGGCCGTAGCGCTCGAAAGTCTTGCGCACATCCTTCTCCGAGACGCCATAGGGCAGGTTTCCAACGTAGAGTTCCTCGCTCCCGCCCTGATTCCTCCGCACAGGCGGCGTTTTCCGGCGGCTATTCTTCCTGGCGGCAGACGGGCGGGGGAGCCTCTTGCCGATCAGAATTCCAAGTATGAACCAGATGATCGAAAACATGCCAACCAGTTTGACGATCTCTGGGGCCCGCAGTTGCTCGAACATGAATCACTCTCCTTTATCTATGTTTGCGGTCGCCCGGACGGGCGGGAGACTGGAACGTTGCCGGCGCAGCGATTCTAACGCGCCTCCAGAAAACCCTCCAGCTTTCTCATCCTGGTCGGATGCCGCAGCTTTCGAAGGGCCTTCGCCTCGATCTGCCTGATACGTTCCCTGGTAACGCAGAATTCCTTGCCCACTTCCTCGAGAGTCCTGGAGTATCCGTCGGTCAGGCCGAAACGGTAGTCGAGCACGGCCCGCTCGCGGTCGGTCAGGGTGTGCAATACGTCCCTCAGCCGGTCTTTGAGCATGCTGTAAGCCGTCATCTCGGAAGGGTTCTCCGCCCCCTTGTCCTCAATGAAGTCCCCGAAGTTGGCGTCATCGCCGTCGCCCACCGGGCTCTGCAGGGAAATGGGCTGCTGCGCCATCTTGTAAACGGCGCGAACGCGCTCGACCGGCATCTCCATCTCCTCGGCCGCCTCTTCCGGCGTGGGTTCCCGGCCGAATTCCTGAACCAGCCTCTTCTGAACACGCAACAGTTTGTTTATGGTTTCTATCATATGCACCGGGATCCGGATGGTGCGGGCCTGGTCCGCGATGGCACGCGTGGCCGCCTGCCGAATCCACCATGTTGCATATGTGCTGAACTTGTATCCCCTTCTGTATTCGAACTTCTCAACCGCCTTCATCAGGCCGGTGTTGCCCTCCTGAATCAAGTCGAGGAACGACAATCCGCGATTCATGTACTTCTTGACTATGCTGATCACGAGGCGCAGGTTGGCCTCAACCATTTCGGTCCGGGCCTGTTGACCGCGCTGCATGAACTCCCGCAGCTCCGCGAACTTCTCAATGAACTCGTCGCGCGGCATGCATGTCCCGGCCTCCATATCCCGCAACCACTTCCTGTGCTCGCGCATTTCCGCGTCGCGCTTCTTGCTGCGGCGCTTTTTCTCCAGCGCGGCAAGATCCTGCAGGCGCTGGCGCGTAATGCGGTGGTAAGATTCAACCTCCGCCGCCATGGCCTCGATTACCTTCTGTTTGAAATGAAGCTTCGAAAACGACTCGGAGAACTTGTCGCGCGCCCTGTCCAGAGACTTCAACTTGCGTTCCCGCTCGCCCCTGGCGACTTTTGCCTTCCGCATTTGCTCGTAGGCCTTGACCACCTGCTGGCGCGAACGTTTGACATTGTTCTTTATCGACGGCAGCACCTCCATATACTGGTCCCGGCTGTCGACGAACTTGTCGACCACGACCCTGTCGAACCTTTCGTCACCTTCCTCCAGGCGCCGCACGAGATTGAGATACATGTCAGACGCGAGAGCGAACTGGTTGAACAGCGTGCGCACACCGATCTCGGCTTTCTCGATGCGCTTGCAGATCTCCACCTCCTGTTCGCGCGTCAGGAGCGGAACCTGGCCCATCTGATGCAGGTACATCCGGATCGGATCGTCGAAAAAGTCCAGCTTGGCTTCCCTGGCGCCGCGTTTAGCCTTGGGGTGCTCCTTGCGATACTTGTCGACATCGGAGGACTCGATTATCTCGATGTCCATGCCGCGCAGAAGGGTCAGGTACGACTCCATCTCGTCGGCGCTGATCACGCTGTCGGGAACGGCGTCGTTGATATCCTCGATGGTGAGGAACCCCTGTGATTCCGCCAGTCGAATGAGTTCCTTGACCTGCTCGTTCCGCTTTTCCCTGTTGTCCTTCGGCGCCTCGTCGGATACCGCATGCTTCTCCGCCTCGACGTGCGAAGCGGCGTCTATTTCATCTTCGCTGGGTTCCGCCTCCTCGTCGATCTGATCTTCGGCGCCTTCACGGTCGTCGTCGCGGAGCTTGACCTCGTCCTCTGCTTCGCTTGTCTGCGGCTTCTTCTCGGGGGGCTTACCCGGTCGACGCGCGGTCTTGCCGGCGGCGCCCTTTTTCTTCTTTGCGGCTCTCTTCACGCTTTTCTTCTTCGGGGCGCCGGCCCGTCCCGCGGCGGTTTTCTTGCGCCCGCGCGCCGCTGTTTTCGCGGAGACTTTTCCCTTCGCCTGGGCCTTGCCTGCCTTCGGCGCCGCCTTCTTCCTGATCTTGCCGCCCTTTGCCGCCCTTTTGGTCATGAAAACGGACCTCGCTTTCATTGCGCGTTAAATCGCACCAAACCTTGCATTTACAGACCGCTGCCTTCTATCTATCTGTAGCCGCCGTATCAAGAAAAAAGAAGTTTTTTTTGAAATTTTTTCCAACGCGCCGGGAGCCTTGCCTCCGGGATCCCGGCTGTCCGCGAGTCTTCCGCCGTGAATAGCTGCCGCGCCCCGCGCGGCCGTCATCGCGCTACCGCGTTGGCGCGATAGGCGACTTACGCGGCGCCCCGGAGAGTTGGATTATTCGCGAATGCGAATAATCCAGGTTAGCGCTTGACTTGCATGACGCGGAGGGATAGCTTGTGTCGCGTAATGTGCGAGATAAGGGTTTGCGTAACGCAGGAGGCGCATTTATGAGACGCACTTTTGTTATTTTGACCGTTCTGGGATGCCTGGCGGCTCTCTGCCCCTCGGCGCACGCGGCCCCATTCCAGCCGCTCTTCCAGGTTTTTCGCGTCGAGGGGGACTGCCACGTACTGCCGCCCGATGCTCAGACATTCGTTCCCCCCGAAGCCGGCAGGGCCTACCCTTTCGGGACCCGTGTCGTCACAGGCCCGGGCGGTTCTCTCACAGTCGTTTTGTCAAAAGACAACGAGTGCGCCGTTGCTGAAAACACAAGCCTGACGGTAGCCGAAGACGCTGATGCTCCCGCACAGAAAATCCTGCGCATCAGAAGCGGCAAGGTTTCAATGTCGCTCGAAGACAACTACGAGCAGATCAACATGTTGCGTGTCGTGACGCGCTGTTCAACGGTCATCTGCAAGACAGGGGGACAGTCGGCCGTCGATGTATCCATGGAAGAAGATCTGAAGGTCGTCCTGGTTTCGTGCGACAAGGGCGAGCTTTCAGCCCGAGGCCCGGGCTTCGAGATTCCGGTGATCGATAAGAACGACTGGGTGTCAATCTCCTGCTCGCATGACCGCGGCTTCGTGCGCATTAAGAACATCAAGGGCGACTTTGGTGTTACCGTAAAGGACAGCCAGGCTGCCCCGCGCCTGGTGGCGACGGAAGAAGGATCCGTTATCAAGATACTGCGCAAGACCGCGGACACGGCCGGCAGGGACATCGTCACGGTACTGGAAGTGTCGCCGGACGGCAGCGTCAAACAGGCCGACACCTACACCGAGCCGATTGAAGAGGAAGAGGAAATCCTGCCGGAAGATGAAGCGATGCCGGAGGCTGCGGCGCCGTCCCCGGAAGCGCGCGTCCCCACGGCGAGAGATGACTGGCCGGAGATTCCTCCGGTCGCGACGACGACTACCACGACGACCACGACCACGGTGCCCCCCGCCGACGCGGCGGCCGCCAGGGCGGCAAAGGGGATCAGGCCGGTGGTCCCGGTTACGCCGGTTACACCGACTCCAAGCCGGCCCCCACCGGGCCGGGAAAACGTTTTCCCCGGTATCGCGGCC
>Ga0180436_10004169_pt1 | contig 13062 bp, 10 predicted proteins | sample SS_ome_2_FD_132434 | JGI IMG/M metagenome (GOLD analysis project Ga0180436, IMG submission 132434) | Hypersaline lake sediment archaeal communities from the Salton Sea, California, USA - SS_3_S_2 metaG | ecosystem: Environmental > Aquatic > Non-marine Saline and Alkaline > Hypersaline >...
CCCCGCTCCAGGGCGGCGCGGAACTCCGCGCGAAACAACCCTTGGCTCGCCGCGAAGTCACGCATGATCCGGATATAGACCTCGAGCTGACCGCCAAAGCGTTGGCGACCCTCATCGAGGTCGATGCCTTCCACGCTGGGGGGCAAAGCGCCTATCCTGGAAGGATTGGAGATCCTAAAGGCGTCCGTTGCCGAGACCGCGCGATCAACAATAGCGGTCTCCTCTAGAACAACAGGCCTTTCTCGAACAGCAGCCTCTTCCGTCCCCTCAGCATCGGCGGTGGCAGCCTGCAGCCAGTGGCACAGGATCTCACTGAGTTCGGTCGGCGAAAAGGGCTTAGCAAGAAAATCATTCATACCCGCGGCCAGACACTGCTCCCGATCGCCTTGCGTGGCATTGGCGGTGAGGGCGATGATCGGCAAGGTCGCAAAGCGCGTCTCCCGGCGCAACCTCCGCGTGGCATCGAGCCCATCAAGCCTTGGCATCTGCACATCCATCAGGATCAGGTCGTAATGCGCGCTGCCGGCCCGCGCCAGGGCCTCCTCCCCGTTATTGGCGACATCGACCACGAATCCCATGGCCTCCAGGAATTCCTGGGCCACCGTCTGATTGATCTCATTATCTTCCGCGACCAGCACACGACGTCCGACCAGCTTGGCGACATCGAAACACGGCGCCGCAAATCGCTCGTTCGCCGCCAACCCGGATCGACCTGGCCCGCGATCGGAGAGGGATAGCAGGATATTCAACAGACTCGAGGGCTCAACCGGCTTGAGCAGCACCGCCGCGAAGCCATCGGCGCGAACCTGCTGGAGCCTATCGTCTGGCGCCAGGGCGGTCACCAAAATCAGTCTGGGTGAGGGGCTGAGTTCGAGCGCGCGTATCTTGCGCGCGGTCTCCACGCCATCCATGTCGGGCATCTTCCAATCGATGAAGACCAATGCGAAGGGATGCTGGGACTTGCCCGCCGCGGCAAGCCGCTCGAGTGCGCTCGGCCCCGAGTCCGTCGTCTCGACGCGCAAGCCGAACCGCGCTAGCATGCTCGCCAGGCTGTTCCTTGCGCCAGCGACATCATCCACGATCAGCGCATGCTGCCCCTGCAGTGGCTCGCAGCCGCTGACCTCCTGCGTGAGGCCGGCGTCGAGATCCTGCTCGAGCCAGATCTCGAGCCAGAAGGTGGAGCCGACATCCACTTGGCTTTCAACCCCAATCCGCGCGCCCATCAGTTCGGCCAACTGGCGGCTGATCGCCAGGCCTAGGCCCGTGCCCCCATACTGACGGGTCGTTGAACTATCCGCCTGCTCAAAGCTCTGGAACAGACGCGCCCGCTGCTCCTCGCTGATGCCAATCCCGGTATCGGTGACCGCAAACCGCAGCAGCGCCCGGCGCCGGTCTCGCCGCAAAAGGTCAACCGCAAGGCGAATCTCACCCTGTTCGGTAAACTTGATCGCGTTATTGCCAAAATTGACCAAGATTTGGGTGATCCGCAGGGCGTCACCCAGCAACTGCCCGGGGATAGTCGGGGCAATTTGATAGAGGAATTCCAGCCCCTTGTCGAACGCCTTGCCGCCGAGCAGGGTGCCGATGTCAGAGAGGATCTTGTCGAGGCGAAACGGAACCCGCTCGATCTGTAGCTTACCCGCCTCGATCTTGGAGAAGTCGAGGATGTCGTTGATCAGCAGTAGCAGGCTCTCGCCGGACTGCTGCAGCTTGAGCAGATAGTCGAGCTGGCGGCTATCCAGTTGGGTACCGCGCAGCAGGTGGCCCATGCCATGGATCGCGTTCAGGGGCGTGCGGATCTCATGGCTCATGTTGGCGAGGAACTGCGCCTTGGCCCGTGAGGCCGCCTCGGCCTGACGCCAGGCCTCCTCGAGATCCCGGGTCCGTTCCGCCACCCGCTGTTCCAGCTCCGCGTTGGCCTGATAGAGTGCCGCACGCTGCTTGGAGATGGTCCCGAGCATCATATTGAAGGCGCGAGCCACGGCGCGCGTCTCCTCGCTGCCGCTCTCTTCGGCGACGACATCGTAGCGGCTGTCCTCGGCCACCATGACCGCGATCTCGCGTAACTGCGCCAGCGGCACGGTGATCCGGCGTTGGAGGCGGATGGCGATGAAGATTGAGACCAGCAGGGCGCTGCCGAAAGCGGCCGTAAAGGAAGCGAGCTGACGACTGAACCTCCCGGCCAGGGGGGCGGCGATGGAGCGGATGTAGACTGTCCCCAAGCGCTGGTCGCCGAGATGGATCGGCGCCTCGACCAGCAGCGCCGGCGAGCCTCTATCCGCTTGCCGATCCGCTTGCCGATCCGTGTCACCACCCGTTACCCGATCCGAGGCCGCGAAAAAGGCCGCGCACCGCTCGAGATCGGCCAAACCCCGTGCTTGCTGGCCGTCGCCAGAACCTCTCGCATAGCCGGCAAAGGCCTGGCCGTCATCGTCGACCAGGCAGCCCATCCCGACCGCTGGGATCTTGCCCAGCGCGCGCAGGCTTTCGCCAGCGGCCTCGGCATCGTTGAAGGCCATCGCCGCGGAGGTGCGATTCGCGACCAGCTCCGCGAGCGAGGTCAGATCGCCGCGCAGGGACTCGAGCGCGGATTGGCGCTCAAAGAGATAGAGCAGGCCGGCGGCCGAGACCAGGCTGAGCGAGCTGACCAACAGTGCCATGCCAAGCAGTTGGGTTCGCAACGGCCACCCCAGGCTCATCCTTCCTCCCCGACCACTCGCAACGAGATCTCGATCAGCTTGGAACTCACGCGCAGATTCGCGGTGCGGATCGCGGCAAGATTGAGAATCCAGCGCAAACGCCCATCACTAGAGATGAATTCGATGCCGAAGCCATCCGCGGCGGCGCCCGTCGCGCTATCGACGGTCAGCACTGGGGCCGTCGATAGCGCGCGCGCGATCCGACGCGCGGACAAGCGATTAACCTCGTCGGTATAGAGGATATGGCAGGCATCGGCCGCGCTCGGACTGGCGATGTCCCGCACCTCAATGCGGTGGCCTTGGTAGCGACGCGCCTCCAAACCGGCCATGGCCCGCCGATTCTCCGCGCTCACCCCCAGCAGGCAGACCAGGAACGGAGCGCTCGGCGAGGACAGGGTTGCGGCTGGCCATTCCACCAACTGGGCAAAGTTATACAGATAAGCGGCGCGCAGCGCGGGGAGTTGAGCGCTCTCGCTTGCGAAGCCGCTCAGACTGAATAAGGTCAGCAGGTAGCCGAGCAGTAGAATGCCGCGGTCGCGCGGACGCAGCGCTCGATTCGCCCCCAGGGCTCGGTGCGCTTTCATGAATGCGCCGTCATGCGATGTAAGCTGCAGCGGAGATAGATCGCGTCGACCAGGATCAGAAAGCGATGACGACGCGGGCATAGTAGAAGGCGCCGGTGTAGTCCAAGGGGCTGATACCACGATACTGCAGACTATAACCCTTACCATTCAGCCCGGAATCCTGGTTGCGATAGTCAGGATAGGTGTCAAACAGATTATGAGCACCGATCCCGAGCGAAACATGCCGGGTAAATTGGTAATCGATGTCTAGATCGACCGTGGTCCGCCCCCCGAACCACTGATCCGAGGCTGGATCTTGACTATCTCCCACGTACAACACCTTGCCGAAATAGGTTGCGCGCGTGTTGAGGGTCAAGGGTCCGCGTCGATACTCGACCGATAACACGGCCTTATCCTCGGGCAGATAATGCTTGAGACGTTCCTGCTCGATGCGGTTGAAGATCTCATCGCCCATGAAGGCGACGCGATCCGGGATATGGATGGCGTCGACCGAGGTCTCTTGATGTTGAGCATCCAAGCCCAGGCTGGCCTGGCCGCGGCCGAGATGGGTCTCGTACTTTGCCGACAGGGCAACGCCCTTAGTCGAGGTATCCGCGGCGTTCATGAAATAACTCACCGCCGTCATATTGTTGGCACGCATATAGGCTTGCGCATCGGCCGGCAATTGCGCGCTGTTCTCGATGCGGCCACTCATGGCGATGCGATCCTGGATACGAATATAGAACCCATCGATACCCAAGCGCAGGTTCTGGCTCGGCATATAGGTCAGTCCCAGACCCAGACGTTGGGATGTTTCCGGCTTCAATGACTCGGCGCCCAACAGTCGCGCCAAGGGGTCATCGACCGGTAGGAAGCGAATGCTGTTCCAGACCCCGGTCGCGGAATTGAAACCAAGTCGCTTCGTGGAATAGCCGGCCTGAGACAGGTCGGGCGCCTTGAAGCCGGTCGCCACCGAACCGCGCCAGGTCATGGTATCGAACGGCTTGTAGCTCAATTGCGCCTTGCCGTTCAGGGTATTGCCAAAATCGGAATAATAATCATCGCGCAGCGAGAGCTTGACATCCAAATCTTCGAATAACCGCTGCGCCCCTTCGACATAGACCGCGCCGACCTTGCGATCGACCTGATTGGCGTCGTCCGGAGTAAAGCCGGGAAAGAGTTGCGCCCCCGCCGCCGCCGGCGTGCCAGCATTCGGGCCATCCAGAATGTTGGCCCCGCCGTTGATCCAGGACGCCGTCTCGCCCACACCGATGCTGTAGGATTCATAACGGAACTCGCCACCATAGGCGATTCGCAGTGGCTCGGCGAGGCCAAGCTCGACTCTCGACTGGAGGTCGGCATTCAGCGTGTTCTGCCAATAGGTCAGATCCCCCGAATCGAAAGAGGTGGGCGAGGCAAGCCCGAGCGAGGCGTTCAAGCTATCCTCGACATTGACATCAAAGTGGTTGTAACTCAGCGTGTTGGAGAGATCATAGCGGACCTCACCGAGGGTTCCCTTCAGGCCCAGGGATGTGAACAGATCGTACTGGGTAGTCGCCAATACCGGCAGGAAGCCATCAGGATAGAAGGCACGGATGTTGCGATCATCCTTGGGTAAACGAAAAAAACCAGGTGTCTCGGTCGTCTTATAGACCAGCTTACCCCTGTAATAGAAACCCTCGAAACCCTCTGCCGCGGACGCGTTATTGAGCGTCAGCATCAAGCTCCGATCCTTCGGCTGGCCGTAGACCTGGTTGACCCGATCATTGCCATTGCGCGGGTCGCCGGGGAAATAGTAATCGCGTCGATCGAGGCCCGAGGTATTGCTCATCTCGAGTTCCTGGATCTGCAGCGAGCCGAAATGCGTCTGGTTGCCGAAGTTATAGGTCAAGGAGGCCAGCCCACCATCGCCGGCCCGCCGCCGCCCGCCGAGCAATACCAGCTCATTGCGCGCGGCCGCATCCTTGAGAATGACATTGATCACGCCGGCAATCGCGTCGCTGCCATACTGCGCGGAAGCGTCTTCATTGAGGATCTCGACACGCTTGATCGTCTCGATCGGGATCAAGCTCAGGTCGACCGAGGCACTGCCGAGGTTTTGCGTATCGCTGGTATCCATGACGGCGCTGCGATGCAGACGCTTACCGTTGATCAACACCAGCACCTGGTCGCTGCGCAGCCCATCGAAGGTGAAAGGGCGCGCGGCCGGGGTTAGATCGTCGATGGTCGAAAAGGCATAGGTGAAGGCCGGCAGCATCACATTCAGCGCCTTCGGTAGGCTGTCGTAACCGCTACGCCGCAACTGATCCGCGGTGATGATGGTGACGTTATCCGCGAAACTCGCCACCCAGCGATCAGCCGCGCGGGAACCGACCTGAACCCGGATGCTCAGAAGCTGCTCTAGGGGGAGGTCGAGCAGCTGCTCAGCCGACAATTCGTCCGCGGACAACCGTTCAACGCACAGGAAGGGCGAGACGAGACAACAGATCAGACCCAACTTAAGTTGACCCAACGCTGTGCTTGGCTTGTTGCATCCAGACATGGCGACCTCCAGCGAGTCCCTGAACACCGCATCCTAGGATTCTTCGGCTTAAGCTAACATACCTTGGTCCTAGAGCCATAGTTTAAGGATGTTCTTGGCATTGGGATCAGTGGCACGCGGTCGCATAACTAGATCTGGCTTGGTCTGCCTTGGTCTGGCTTGGCCATCCATATCGATTACATCCACCACCTACGGGAGATCTATCATGCAGCGACTCGCCACGGCCTGTTTAACCCTGACCATGACCCTGACCATGAGCGGAATTGGTACCGCACTTGCCGGCGAATGGACCCTTGACCCCGAGCGCTCGCACCTGGCCTTTATCTCGATCAAGGCCGACAACATCGGTGAGGTACATCAGTTCACCGAACTTTCAGGCCGTATCGACGATCAAGGCCAGGCGGTCATCGACACCAAGCTTGATAGCGTCGAGACCCTGATCCCGATCCGCAACGAGCGCATGCGCGAGATCCTGTTTAAGACCGCGCAGTTCAGCAACGCCACCCTCAGCGCCAAGATTGACCCGGCAACGATCGATGCGATGCAGCCCGGTGACCAGATCGATGTCGTGGCCGAGAGCAGCCTCAGCCTGCATGGCGAGACCCAGCCGCTGGTGCTGAAGATGCAGGCCGCCAAGCTCGATGCAGACCGCATCATGGTGGCCAGCACAGCGCCAGTCGTGCTCGATGCGGCCAAATTCGGCATGGACGAAGGCGTCGAGAAGCTGCGCGAGATCGCCGGTCTAGAGCGCATCAGTCATGCCGTGCCGGTAACCTTCGTGCTGACCTTTGATGCCCAGGCACCCACCGGCGACGGCGGCGCGGCAGCCAGTACGGCACCAAGCCCCGAGATGCTGGCCAAGTACGAGGTCTATCGCCAGACCATCGAGGCGATGAGCGACCAGCAGAAAGAGGCCGTTGCCGCACTATTTGGATCAGCCCGCTAGCTCAGACCAGGTCAAAGCGCTCGAACTCCATGCTGTACTGACCGCGCCCTTGGGTCAGGCTGCGCAGCTCGGTGGTGTAGCCAAGGAGGGCCTCGAGCGCGACCTCACAGCGGATGCTCGCGGAATCGTCCCCACTCGCCTGCGCGGTCGTTGTCGCCTGGATGGCGGCGCGGCGCTGCTGCAGGTCACCCAGCACGGAGCCAAGGTTCGACTCTGGCACCACCACCTCGACGCGCATCAGCGGATGCAAGGCGACCGGGCCGGCCTCTGACAAGGCCTTGCCGAGCGCGCGCATGGCAGCAGCCTGCAAGGCATCCGGCGTACTCTGCTGGCCGAACAGCTCAACCTCGAGCAGCGTAACGGCGACATCATCGACTGGCGCACCCTGCAGCGGACCACTGGCTAGTCCAGCCTGCAGCCCATCCTCCAGGGCCTGCTGCTGCTCGGCGGAAAGCGCCGCCGTCTCCGGCCGCAAGCGCGGACGACAGCTGACCGCATTGCCCTCGCCCCTGTCGCGCGGAATCACCTCAACCATGGCCCAGGCACTCAGCTCGGGCTGCTTGCCATCCGGGCTCGCGGGACGGCAATGCAACTGCTCGGCGCGCGCCTTGTGCCTGATCGTCTCGCGCACCGCAACCGCCGGCCGGCCAGTGCGCACCTTTTGGCCGAACTCGCGCTCTAGGCGCTCAAGCAGGATCTGCAGATGCAGCTCGCCCATGCCACGCAGCAGGCGCTGGCCGGTCTCTGGGTCTTCCTCCACCTTTAATGTTGGATCTTCCTGCTCGACCTTATCTAGCACCTCGAGCAACTTCTCCTCATCGGTGCCAGCCGCAGGCTCAATCGCCAGGCTCAATACTGGCTGACGCGCCTCAATCCGCTCCAACGCCAGCAGATGCTCGGGATCACAGAGGGTGTCGCCGGTCGCCGCATGGCGCAGACCGGCGATCAACACGATCTGTCCCGGGCCGGCCTCTTCAAGCTTGGTCTTACGTCCGGCATCGACATCAAAGAGGCGTGCAACATGCTCCTTGAGCACGCGGCCATCGGCGGTCTGGAAGGCGACCGTATCGCCGACCTTGAGCCGATTGCGGTAGACGCGCGTAAAGCAATGCCGGCGGCCATCCCAGAGCTGCACCTTGAACACCAGCGCGACCAGTGGCCCCTTCGCGCCGATGGCGACGGTCTCGGGCTCGCCGTCCGGTCGGCGCGCGATCGCCGCTGGCCGATCGAGCGGCGCTGGCAAGAGGTCCACCGCCGCATCGATCACCGGCTGCACTCCGAGATTGCGCAAGGCGCTGCCGCCAAAGCAGGGGAAGATACGCCCGGCCAAGGTGCCGCGTCGCAGCGCCGCGAGCACCCGCTCGGGCTCCGGCTCGCCACCATTGAGCACCAGATCGGCTAAGTCGTCATCAGATTCGGCCGCGGCCAACAAGAGCGCCTCATGCAGCTCAGCGACGGGCTCCCAGAGCGCATCCGGGCAAGGCTCGGCAGACAGCTCCTCGCCCTGCTCGCCATTGAACCGCAGCAGGCGCCGGCGCAAGAGGTCGATGCAGGCATGCTGCTCGGCGAGCGGCACTGTCATTGCCACTGGCTCGACATCGAGCCGCTCACGGATGGCATCGAGCACACGCGGAAAATCCGCCCCAGGCCGATCGATCTTATTGACGAAGAAGAGCACCGGCAGCCCGAAGCGGCAGCGCTGCCGCCACACGGTCTCGGTTTGTGGCTCAACGCCGCGCACCCCATCCAGCACCAGCACAACCCCATCAAGTACGCGCATCGAGCGCTCGACCTCGATGGTAAAATCGACATGACCGGGGGTATCGACCAATTGCAGAAGATGATCACGCCAGGGCGCTTTCGTGACCGCCGCGGTGATGGTGATGCCGTGATCCTGCTCCTCGGCCATCCAGTCCATGTGCGCGGCGCCGTCATGCACCTCGCCGATCTTATGCGAGGCGCCGGTGTAGAACAGGATGCGCTCGGTCAAGGTGGTCTTACCGGCGTCCACATGAGCGGCAATACCGATATTGCGGACCTGATCGAGCGCTGTTGCCGCCTGCTTACGGCTACGCGAATGCTGACTGGATTGACTCATGCAATTACCATCGACCTCAATTGGATACTTTTGGCTGACTTCCTGGTCGAAGCCCACGACGAGACCATCATTTTTCGGAGCCCAGTAGATGACGACCGAGATCACCCATTCCCTGAGCCCGCCAGACCGGCACCGACACCGCGCCAACCGTCGCCAAGGCCAGCGATGCCAAGGTCCGTCGCGCCAAGGTCCGTCGCGCCAAGGCTCGCTTCGCCAGGCTCCGTTCGCGAGCGCATGGCTAGTCGCCCTGCTCGGTCTGCTTAGCCTCAGCGCGCTACCCTTCGCGGCAGCCCAAGCCAAGGTTTACCGGCTTGCCGACCCGAATGATACGGTCATCGGCACCCCATTCTATGTAAAGGCCAAAGGCGAGCACACACTCCTCGATATCGGGCGGCACCATGGCCTCGGCGTCGATGAGATGAAACAGGCGAATCCCGGTGTCGATATGTGGCTCCCAGGTGAGGGGACCGCGGTACTCGCACCCGATCGACACGTCTTACCCAAGGGCCCACGCAACGGCATCGTCTTGAATCTGGCCGAACGGCGCATGTACTACTACCGCTCTTCGACCGAGGTTGAGACCTTCTCAATCGGCATCGGCCGGGACGGCTGGGAGACACCCGTTGGCAGCTATCACATCATCGAAAAGACCGAGAATCCGACCTGGACCCCACCCGCCTCGATTCGTGCCGAGTATGCCAAAAACGGCAAAACGCTACCGGCAGTGGTGCCTGCCGGCCCGGATAACCCGCTCGGCGCCTACCGCCTGCGTCTCAGCAATCCGAGCTATCTGATCCACGGCACCAATAAGCCCTGGGGCGTCGGCATGCCGGTGAGTTCAGGCTGTACCCGGATGTTTCCGGAAGATATCGAATATCTGTTCGGTCAGGTCGAGGTGGGTACCCCGGTGACCATCGTTGATCAGCCGTACAAGCTGGGGTGGCTAGGCGATCAGCTCTTTCTCGAGGTGAGCCGACTGGAGGGAGACAAGCCGCGATCGGTGCAAGAGATTATCCCGCCATCCATCGCGAATACAGAGGGGGTGATAATCGATTGGGACGCTGTTCAGCGGGTGCAGCAGGAAAATACCGGCCTCCCCCAGATTGTTGGAGGCCGGCAGGGCTCAAAGAGCTGGCATCACTTCGACATGATCTTCTGATACATGCGGTTGATGCGGTCCTCGTTGGCCTCGCAGCAGGCCTGAGCCGCGTTGGCAGCGTCCATCGCGGCCTGGGCCATATCACGGGCCTCCTGGTCGGTGGCGCAGCCACCTAGCAGAGAGGCGCTCAGCAGCGCAGCAGCAGACAGGGAGGCGAGTTTGAATTTCTTGGTCATAAGTCAGTCTCCGTTTTGGATTTGCCGGACGGCGGTTGATTTATATCACAGACGGAGGGGCATTTCGCACCCTCAAGCGTCGATGTTAGCAGAACGAGACAGCGTCTTGTGATCGCCACTTCATCGACGTTCAGCAAGAGTGGTGGACAATCAAGCGGTTAACAAGACTCGGTCGTTGCTTATTTTAGCCTAATCGACAGACTCCGTTACACCCGCGGCGGCGTTACCATCCCTCTTGCCAACAACATCAGCACCCACCAGAGTGATATCAGCCTTGGTCGATCGCTACTACCGCCGCCCGTTGCCAAACAGCGGTCCTAATCCATTTCGCTGCCAGGGCTTCGTGCGCCATGGCACTATCGCGCGCGAAGATGGCGCGCCCATTCCGATCGAGACCTTACCGCCCTTTCTGCGCGCGCTGCTGGTCACGGATGGCACCGTCACCAAAGCCCTCGAGGCCTATTTTTGGGAGCCGGTGGTCGTCGATACATTGCGCCAAGAGTTCATTGAGGCCGCTGCTGATATTCCTTGGATCGCCGTCGCCCCGGGCGACCAGGTGATGGTTCGCGAGGCGCTCTTACGCGGGACTGATAGCAACCAGCACTACGCTCGTGCCTTTTCCGTCATCCGCTCAGAGCTTATCCCTGCCTCATTTAGGGAACGTCTGATCAATCGCGAGATTGGTATCGGGGTCTTGATCCGCGACAGCGGCCTCGAGAGCTTCCGCGAGGTCATGGAGGTCGGGGTCGAGCCAGCTTCGATCGACCAGGATCGAGCCCTGTTCCGAACCTATCGGATCATCATCGACGGTCAACCGGTGATCCTGATCAGCGAGACCTTTCCGCTGTCTCCCTATCTCTAGGATGCCAGCGACCTAGCATGGCCAGCACACCGACGCCGGAGCCTTAGCTGGGGGCGTCCTCGTCGAGCGAGGACGCAGCAACTACCTGTCGATGCAAGAGCAGACTGAGGTGGTCCGCCAGTTCCTCCCCCGCGGCCCTGACATCGAGCGGGAGGCCGAGATCGCGAGTGCGGGTGACCGCTAGGCCTGGATAGCCGCAGGGATTGATGCGGGCAAAGGGTGCTAGATCAAGATCGATATTCAAGGCAAGGCCATGATAGCTACAGCCACGGCGCACACGCAGGCCGACCGAGGCAATCTTGGCCCCATCGACATAGACACCCGGTGCATCAGCACGCGGTTGCGCGCTGACCTTATGCGCGGCCAGCAGATCAATCACCGCTTGCTCGAGCAGTTGTACGAGCTGTTTGACCCCAATGCGCGCCCGCTTCAGATCAAGCAGCAGATAGGCGACCAGTTGGCCGGGGCCATGATAGGTGACTTGGCCGCCACGATCGCATTGGACGACCGGGATCGGACCAGGATCAAGCAGATGATCGGGCAGACCAGCTTGCCCAAGGGTGAAGACCGGCGCATGTTCCAACAGCCAGAGTTCATCGTCCGTCCGCGGCCCGCGCGCGTCGGTCAAGCGGCGCATCTCGTCCCAGATCCGCTGATAGTCGCAGCCACGGCCCCGCCAACGCACCCGCAGCGGGACGGAGCCAGCCTTGATCATCGACTCAGAACGCACAGCTAATCTGAGCATGCGCGGAAAGCTCGCGGTAGATGGCGTCGAGCTGGCCCTTGCTATGGGCCTCGATCTCTACCGTGACCGAGATCCAGTTGCCGTTGCGGCTTGGTCTTGAGCGTAGTTGCTGCTTGCTGGTATCAGGCGCATGACGCTCGATGATCTCGATAACGATGGCCTCGATGCCCGCCTCGGAGCGACCCATCGCTTTGATCGGGAAGCGGCAGGGAAACTGCAGCAGGGTCTCATCTTGCTCGGGATGGGGCTCAGTCACGGCTACCTCGATGGACAGATAGTTAGGCCGCGGCACGCCGCAGGTCGGCCTTGAAGTCCTGGTAACAGGCATCGATCCGCTGCCAAAGCGGACCCGGACGGCCCGAGCCTACCGACAGCCCATCGAGCCGCGTCACCGGCATCACCTCACGGGTCGAGCTGCTGATCCAGACCTCATCCGCCGTGCGCAGCTCCGCGACCGCAATCGCACGCTCGGCGATCGGAATCTGGGCGACGGCGGCCAGTTCGAGCACCAGATCGCGGGTAATGCCAGCCAGCAACAGCGGCCCCTTCGGCGGCGTGATCAGGCCGCCGTCACGAATCATGAACAGGTTACTGGTCGAGCCCTCCAGCGCCATGCCATCACGCACCAAGATCGCCTCCTCCGCCCCTGCCTCTTCAGCCGACTGCCGCAGGAGCACGGCCGCCAACAGCGCCGTCGCCTTGATATCACAGCGTAGCCAGCGGATATCGTCGCGCGTCACCGCCGCCACGCCCTGCTCGGCGACCGCTGGATCACGGACCTTCATCGGCTTCGCCATCACCAGAATGGTTGGGACCGGCGAGCCTGGAAAACGATGATCGCGGGTCGCTGCCACGCCACGGGTGACCTGAAGATACAAGGCCTGGTCCGCGGTTGGGGTTGCCGACAGCAGCCGTTGGAAGATCGCTGACCATGCGGACGCTGATAGCGGCGGCTCCAGACCAATACCGCGCAGGCTATTCTCCAAGCGTTGCAGATGCTCAAGCGCGCGCAACGGCCGCCCGGCATAGGCCGGGATCACCTCATAGACCCCGTCGCCAAACAGAAAACCGCGGTCCATCACCGAGATCATCGCTTCTTCTGGCGCGACAAAGGCGCCATTCAGATACAGCTCTTGCATCAGAATAGCTTCAAGATTGAATCGGCGGCTTGGCGCAACAGGCCACCGCGCTCAACCGCGTCAAGCGCCACGGCTGGCTGACGCTTGATCTCCTCACCGTCGAGCAGCAGCGCGATCTCGCCGACCAGCTGGC
>Ga0180436_10004170_pt1 | contig 13062 bp, 5 predicted proteins | sample SS_ome_2_FD_132434 | JGI IMG/M metagenome (GOLD analysis project Ga0180436, IMG submission 132434) | Hypersaline lake sediment archaeal communities from the Salton Sea, California, USA - SS_3_S_2 metaG | ecosystem: Environmental > Aquatic > Non-marine Saline and Alkaline > Hypersaline > Sediment...
ATCCCAGGCTGGGTTGGGCGGCCGCTGCCGGGTGTGGAGCTGCGTCTGGGGCCCAAGGACGAACTCTATGTCCGTGGGCCGAATGTCTGTCAGGGTTATTGGCAGCAGCCAGAGGCGACCGCCCAGATCATCGACAGCGAGGGTTGGCTGCACACCGGTGATGTCGCTGAGCTGCGCGAAGGCGTTGTCGGCATCCGCGGTCGCCTCAAGGAGATCCTGGTCACCTCGACCGGCGAGAAGGTACCGCCGACCGACATGGAGACCGCCCTGACCATGGACCCGCTCCTGGATCAGGCGATGGTGGTCGGTGAGGGGCGGCCCTATCTGGCTGCCGTGCTGGTGCTCGCGTCTGAGCCCTGGCAGCGTCTGGCCAGCGCGCTTGGCCTTGATGCCAACGACCCCGCAAGCCTGACAGATCCAAGCACCCTGGCCGCGGTGCAGGCCCGCGCCGAGGCGCGATTGGCCGCCTTCCCCGGCTATGCTCGGGTGCGCGCACTACATCTGACGCTAGAGACCTGGACGATTGAGGATGGCTACCTGACGCCGACCATGAAGCTGAAGCGGCCGGCGCTGCGGCAGCGCTTCGCCACCGCCATCGAAGCCCTCTACCAACAGCCGCACTAGGTCAACCGATGCCCCGCCAAAGACAACCTGAGTATGGCAAAAATCATCATGACAGCGGCGGCAAGATCGATCGCCACGCCGACCTTGCTCCTCGTCTACTTGAGATCCTGCGCGATTTCGCGCGGGATAGCGGCATCGACCAAGCCCAGGCCAGGATCGAGCTGCATAGCCGCCTCGAGGCCGATCTCGGGCTGGATAGCCTGGGCCGCTCGGAGCTGATCGCCCGGCTTGAACGTGGATTGGCATGCCGGCTCTCGGACGAGGCGTTATTGGCAGCGACCGTCGCCGATCTCTTGACACTGGTGACCCTCGCCCGTGCTGGCGCGACTAGCCTGACGCCCGCCAACACCGAGGTCTCGGCAGCGCACGCGGAGACAGCCACCAAGACCAAAACCCAGGCAAAACCAGACGCGGTAAAGGCAAGCACGACAACCAGCCCTGAAGCAGCAATCGCTGAGGCATCGACCAGCGCGGCACCGGCCACTGAGGCGCCGATCAGCAGGGCCCGCACCCTGCCAACGCCAATGATCGACCAGATCAACGGGCTGCCGACCGGCGTCGGCACCTTGATCGAGATGCTCGACTGGCATCTCGAGCGCCACCCGTCAAAGACCCATATCCTGCTCGACGAGACCGAGGATCAACCGCGCCCGATCAGCTACGCGAGCTTGGCTGAAGGCGCCGCCAAGGTCGCCGCCGGGCTGCGCGAAGCCGGTCTCCAGCAGCAGCAGACCGTCGCGCTGATGCTACCCACCGGCGCCGATTATTTTCAGGGCTTTTTCGGCGTCCTCCAAGCCGGCGGCATCCCGGTTCCGATCTATCCGCCGGCGCGTCCGGAGCAGATCGAGGAGCATCTGCGCCGTCATGCCGGGATACTCACCAATGCCGACGCCCGCTTCTTGATCACGGTACCCGAGGCACTGAGGGTCGCGCGATTGCTGCGGACCTGGGTGCCGTCGCTGCAGGCGCTGCTAACGCCACAGTCATTTGCCAACGCCACGGCGGTCGCGCTGACCGTGCATCCCCCGCCCGACGCGATCGCCTTGCTGCAATACACCTCGGGCAGCACCGGTGCACCCAAGGGCGTGATACTGAGCCATGCCGATCTGCTGGCTAACATTGCCGCCATGGGTAGCGCGGTCGCGGTACGCTCGGATGACTGTTTCGTCAGCTGGCTGCCGCTGTATCACGACATGGGTCTGATCGGCGCCTGGCTCGGCAGCCTCTGTTTCGGCATTCCGCTCGTCTCCTTGTCGCCACTGTCCTTCCTGGCGCAACCGCTGCGTTGGCTCAAGGCGATCGATACCCATCACGGCACCCTGTCCGCCGCGCCCAACTTCGCCTATGAGCTATGCCTGAAGCGTCTCCGAGACGAGGATCTGGATGAGCTGGATCTCAGCTGCTGGCGTCGCGCACTGAACGGCGCCGAGCCGGTCGGCGCCGAGACCTTGCGGCGCTTCAGCGAGCGCTTCAGCCGCTGCGGCCTGCGTGCCGAGGCCCTCGCACCGGTCTATGGACTGGCCGAGGCGGCAGTGGGGCTGACCTTTCCGCCATCAACGCGCGGGCCGGTGGTCGATTGCATCGATCGGGAGCGCTTCGCGGTCTCTGGCGAAGCGCTCATGCTGCCCTGCACCGACACCCAGGCGATGTCCATCGTGAGCTGCGGACGACCGCTGCCAGGCTATCACCTCCGCATCTTGGATCGACAGGGACAGGTGCTGCCCGAGCGGCGTGAGGGACGCCTGTACTTTCAAGGTCCGTCGGCAACCCGTGGCTATTTCCGGAATCCGCAAGCCACCGCGGCGCTGATTCAAGACGGCTGGCACGATACCGGCGACCGTGGCTATCTGGCTGGTGGCGAACTCTATCTCACCGGACGCTTCAAGGATCTGATCATTCGCGGTGGCCGCAATCTTTATCCTTACGAGGTCGAGCAAGCGGTTGGCGAGGTCAGCGGTGTGCGCAAGGGCTGCGTGGTGGCCTTCGCCGCCACGGATCAGGCCCGCGGCAGCGAGCGCCTGGTGCTGGTCGCCGAGACCCGCGAGCGCGATTCGGCACGCCGTGGTAGCCTCGCGCAGCGGGTGCGTGAACGCGCGACCGAGGTGCTCGGCTCGCCGCCCGACGAGGTTCTGCTGGTGCCGCCCCGCTCGGTGCTCAAGACCTCGAGCGGCAAGCTGCGCCGAGGAGCCACGCGCGAGCGCTGGGCCAGCGGCCGTCTGACCCAGACGCCCCCGGCCCCAGCCTGGCAATTCCTGCGGCTCTGGGCGGCAGGGCTGCGGGCCGCCATGGCGCGCTCGGTACGACGTCTACCGAGGCAGCTCTATGCCGGCTATGCCTGGCTGCTGTTTATCCTCATCGCCCCCGGGGTCTGGTTGGGGATCATGACGCTGCCAAGGCTGCGCTGGCGCTGGCGACTGGTGCGCGCCGGCGTCGGCCTCTTGCGGCGGCTCGCCTGGGTTCCTTTAACAGTGCGGGGCGCTGAGTGGATACCGGCTCCGGAGCAACCCTTCGTCATCGCCAGCAATCATCAGAGCTATCTGGATGTGATGGCCCTGATTGAGGTCATCGACCGTCCCATCGCCTTCATCGCCAAGCAAGGGCTAGCGGCAAAGCCCTGGGTCCGCTGGCCCCTGCAACGTCTTGGCACCCTGTTCGTTGATCGCTTCGATCTGCTCCGCGGTCCCGAGGACGCGCGCCGGTTTGCCGAGGCGCTGACGCGCGGTCAAACCCTGGGATTCTTTCCGGAAGGAACCTTCCGCGAACGACCAGGGCTGCTGCCGTTTCGCATGGGCGCCTTTCTGGCTGCCACTGGCGCCGGCGTACCGCTGCTGCCAGTCGCCTTACGCGGCACCCGCGAGCTGATGCGCGGCACTCACTTCTATCCGCATCCAGGTCGCGCCCTCGTCGAGATCGGCGAGCCGATCTGGCCGGAAGACGAAAGCTGGCGCTCAGCGGCCAAGCTGCGCGACCAAGCCCGCGCGTTCATTGCGCCAAGGTGTGAGCAGACTGCCGCTGATTCAGATTAACGCTGCTCTTAGCAAACCAGGTTCCTGAATCATTCGAAGAAAGCCCGTCGCCTAACCACCTCGTAGAGGCAGATACCGGCCGCGACCGAGACGTTAAGACTCTCGACCCGGCCACGCATGGGCAAGGAGGCCAGCAGATCGCAGCGCTCCTGGGTCAGTCGGCGCAAGCCGGTACCCTCGCTGCCAAGCACCAACGCAGTCGGACCGGAAAGATCAGTCTCGAAGAGGGTTGCCGGGGCCGCATCCGAAAGCCCAATCAGCCAGATGCCGCGTGCCTTGAACATCTCGAGCGTGCGCGCCAGGTTGGTGACCTGAACAAAGGGCACCGAATCGGCCGCACCGCTCGCGACCTTCACCGCTACCGGGGTCAGCCCGACCGCCTTATCCTTGGGCGCGATCACGGCGGTTGCCCCGGCGCCATCGGCAGTGCGCAGACAGGCACCAAGATTATGCGGATCGGTCACGCCATCCAGCACCAACAGCAGCGGAGACGGCTCGGCGGCATCGAGCAGTCGCTCCAGGTCATGCTCGGTCAGTGCCGCCGGCATGCGCACCCAGGCCAGCGCGCCCTGATGATTGCCGCCTTGCGCGCCCAGGTCGATCTCATCGCGCCCAACCTGACGTACAGGGATCTGGGCATCGCGCGCCAGTGCAGACAGCTCCGCGAGACGACGATCGCGCCGCGTTCGATCCAGCCACAGCTCCGCGACACCATCGGAGCCGAATTTGAGTGCACTGCGCACACTATTGATACCGATGGTCGCAGCAGTATTCGAGGGATGGCTCATCGCGCACCAGGCATCGCAGGCTGCCTCTGACCGCTGAACCCTCGCGCGAGTTGCTGGCTCCTGTACACAGCTCAGGTCCTAGAGCACACCACTCAAGCCGCCGGCTTCTTACGCCGCCGCGAGCGCGAGCGCCGTTTCGGCGCCGCTTCGACAATCGGCTTGGCCAGCACGAAGTCGATCTTGCGGTCCTCGAGATTGACCGCCGCCACCTTGACCCGCAGCCGATCACCAAGCCGATAGACCTGACCGGTGCGCTCACCGGTTAGCCGATGCCCAACCGGGTCGAAGTGATAGTAGTCGTTGTCGAGCGCGGTGATGTGCACCAGCCCATCGACATAGACCCCATCCAGCTCGACAAAGAGTCCGAAGCCCTGCACGCTGGTGATGGTGCCATCGAACTCATCGCCCAGCTTGTCGCGCATGAACTCGCACTTGAGCCAATGCTCAACGTCACGGGTGGCCTCATCGGCGCGTCGCTCGGTGCCCGAGCAATGCTCGCCAACCTGCTGCAGCTCCGGTTTCGAGTAGTCGAGATCGGCCGCCGTACCGCCGGCGAGGATGTGCTTGATGATGCGATGGACGATCAGGTCCGGATAGCGTCGGATCGGCGAGGTGAAATGGGTATAGGCATCGTAGGCCAGCCCGAAATGGCCGACGTTATCCGAGCTATACATCGCCTGCTGCATCGAGCGCAGCAACACGGTCTGGATCAGATGGAAGTCCGGCCGCTCCCGCACCGCATCGAGCAGGGTGCCATAATCCTTGGCCGTCGGCTTATTGCCGCCCGGCAGGTTCAGGCCCAGCTCAGCCAGGAAATCGCGCAGATCAGAGAGCTTCTCTTCCTTGGGTGTTTCATGGATGCGATAGAGCGCCGGCATCTTCTTGCGCTGAAACAGCCGTGCCGCCGCCACATTCGCGGCCAGCATGCATTCCTCGATGATGCGATGCGCATCATTGCGCACGGTTGGCTCAATGCTCGAGATCCGCCCGCCCTCGTCGATGACGAACTTGGTCTCGACGGTATCGAAATCGATTGCACCGCGCGTGGCGCGAGCATCGAGTAGCGCCTGATAGAGCGCATAGAGTTCATGCAGATGCGGCAGCAGCTCGGCGTACTGCGCGCTCAGCTCGACATCCTCTTCGACCAGCATGGCCGCGACCTGGTCGTAGGTCAGGCGCGCCTGCGAGCGCATCACCGCCTCGAAGAACCGCGTCCGCGTCACCTTGCCCTCGCGGCTCACATAGAGTTCGCAGGCCATGCAGAGCCGGTCCACCTTCGGGTTCAGCGAGCAGAGCCCGTTCGAGAGCACCTCCGGTAGCATCGGAATCACTCGATCCGGGAAGTAGACCGAGTTGCCGCGCTCGAAGCCCTCCTTATCCAAGGCGGTATCGGGCGTCACATAGGCCGAGACATCGGCAATGCAGACCAGCAGCTTCCAGCCCTTCGGTTTGCGCTCACAGTAGACGGCATCATCGAAATCGCGCGCATCGGCACCGTCGATGGTCACCAAGGGCAGATTGCGTAGGTCGGTACGCCCTGCTTTCGCCGCCTCTGGCACCTGCGTTCCGAAGGCCCTGATCGCCTGCTCCACCTCGGGCGGCCAGTGCACCGGCAGATCGTGTGCCCGAATCGAGATATCGGTCTCCATCCCCGCGGCCATGTGCTCGCCGAGCACCTCGGCAACCCGACCGATCGGTTGGGTGCGCTTGGTCGGCTGATCGGTGATCTCGGCAACCACGATCTGACCCTGCTCCGCACCGCCAAGGCGATCGCTAGGGATGATCACATCATGGGTCAGGCGCTTATTGTCCGGCACCACGAAACCGACGCCGCTCTCTGAATTCAGCCGGCCGACCACGCTTTTAGTATTGCGCTCGAGGATCTCAACCACCGCTCCCTCGAGCCGCCCACGCCGATCCTTGCCAGTGACCCGCGCCACGATGCGGTCACCGTGAAAGACCGCGCGCATCTCCTTCGGATACAGATAGAGGTCGTCCCCACCGTCATCAGGCTTGACGAAGCCAAAACCATCCGGGTGGCCGATCACTCGGCCGGCGATCAGATCCCGCTTGTTGACCAGGCAGAAGGCCTCGCGGCGATTGCGCAGCAATTGGCCATCGCGCACCATCGCCCCGAGCCGCCGCCCGAGCGCAACCAAGTCCTCCTCAGCCGTCAGCCCGAGCAGCGCGGCCACTTCCTCGAAGCCAGCCGGCGCCCCATGCTCAGTGAGCTTTTCGAGGATGAACTCGCGACTGGGGATCGGATTGTCGTACTTCTTCGCTTCCCGTTGCCGATGCGGATCGAGGTCCCGAGCGGCTTGAGCCTTTTTTCTTCGTGTCACGCTGTACTCTTGCTGCATCCAATAATTCTACTAGTCTACCGTTGACAAGCCCTCGCTGTCTCACTAAGCTTGCCAGTCTGTCGTGGTTGCACCCATCGACATCCCACCTAGCCGAGGTGGCGGAATTGGTAGACGCGCATGGTTCAGGTCCATGTCTGGGAAACCAGGTGGAGGTTCAAGTCCTCTCCTCGGCACCATCTTCTTTTTCAATATCCTTCAGGTGCGCATCACCCATTGCGTAGGCCTTCCGCAATCGCTTGAGGCTGCGCTTGATGCGCGTCATGGAGCTTGCTATCTAAAAAATATGGCTTCGCGCAGATTCGGAACAGGACCGTTTATTGCTCCAGGCCAGATCCCTTCATCCGTGACTCAGTATAGCGCTCGGCAAAGCCCCGATATGGCAAACTAATCGCTTTACGAAGTCTAGGAGCAAAGGGATGACGAAACAACATAGCCTCCTCATCGTCGACGATACGCCACAGAACCTCAGCGTGCTGGGCGAGTTGCTGCAACCGCTTTATCGGGTACGGGTCGCCAACAGCGGCGAGCGTGCGTTGAAGGTGGTTGAGAGCCCCCCGCTGCCAGACCTGATCCTGCTCGACGTGATGATGCCCGGCATGAACGGCTATGCGGTGCTGCAACAGTTGCGCGCCACGGCAGAGACCGCCGCGATTCCCGTGATCTTCATCACCGCCATGGAGGGTAGCGAGAACGAGGAGTATGGTCTCAGCCTGGGCGCGGTCGACTACATCACCAAGCCGATCAATCCCGCGATCGTCTTGGCGCGAGTCAAGACCCAGCTTGAGCTAAAGGACGCGCGCGACCGCCTCAGCGATCAAAATACCTGGCTTGAGGCCGAGGTCGCGCGGCGCATGCGTGAGAACCTACTGATCCAGGATCTCAGCATTCGCGCGCTGGCCAATCTGGCCGAGGCGCGCGACAACGAGACCGGCCAACACATCCTACGCACCCAGGCCTATGTCGAGATCCTCGCCAACGCCCTCGCTGAGCATCCGCGCTTCAAGGCCGCGCTGGCGCCAGAGCAAATTTCGCGCATCATCAAGGCGGCACCACTGCACGATGTTGGCAAGATCGGCATCCCGGATGCGATCCTGCTCAAGCCGGGACGGCTGACCGATGACGAGATGGCCATCATGCGCACCCATGCCGAGATCGGCGCAACCGCCATTCGCCGCGCGATGCAGACCAGCCTAGATGAGGCCGACGCCGAAGAGTCAAAACAGGGGCGCGATGCCTTTGCCTTTCTCGAGATCGCCGCTGAGATCGCGGGCAGTCATCATGAAAAGTGGGATGGCTCCGGCTACCCGGCAGGACTGGCTGGCGATGCGATCCCGGTCTCCGGGCGCTTGATGGCGCTAGCCGACGTCTTCGATGCACTGCTGAACAAACGGATCTACAAGCCGCCGATGAGCCTCGAGGAGACCAGCCGTATCATCCTTGAAGGCCGCGGCAGCCATTTCGACCCGGCCGTGGTCGATGCCTTCATCGCCTGCCGCAACCGTTTCGCTGAGGTTGCCGCGAGCTATCCAGATGCCGATGCCACCGCGGATACCGATCAACCTGGCCCTTCCCATTGATCGGCCTGCTGTGGTGCTCACATCCGGAAGACGTTACCTGCAACGAACATCCATGCTGTTCAGTCGCCTGATGCGCCCATGGCTCAGCCTGCTAAAAACCTGGCGTAATCGCCTGCGGCCAGGTCGATCCCCATCGACCAGTGGTTTTGATGCGAGCCCGATGTTGGCGGCGATCTTCGAGCATGCCCCTGATGCGATCGAACTCGTCGATGCCAAGACCATGCGTTTCGTTGCCGTCAATCCGGCGAGCTATAGCGCGCTTGGCTACAGCCGTGAGGAGATGCTGCAGCGCTCGGTGGCCGACATCCAAGCCGAGATGGATGCCGCTAAGCTCGAGCGTATCGGCCGGGAGATCGCCGAGCGGGGCGAGGCCCACTTCGAGACTCAGCATCGGCGTAAGGATGGTTCGGTGCTGGTGGCGCGGGTGCATACGCGCCTGCTCGAGATCGAAGGCAAGCCCTATATCCTGGGTATGTGGCGCGATATCTCGCGCGAGAAGGAGACCGAGGCGCGTATCCGCATGCTGTCGATGGCGGTCGAGCAAAATCCATCGACGGTGGTCGTCACCGATACCGACGCCAACATCGTCTATGTCAACGATGCCTTCACCGCGCTCACCGGCTATCGGTCTGAAGAGGTCATCGGCTGCAACCCCAGGGTGCTGAAATCCGGTCAGACTCCACCCCAGGTCTATAGCGAGCTTTGGCAAACACTCAAGGCCGGAAACCCTTGGACTGGCGAGTTCATCAACCGTACCAAAGCCGGCAAGATTCGTGACGAACTCGCCACGATCCTGCCACTGCGCGATCCTCGTGGCCAGATCTGCAACTATGTCGCGGTCAAGCAAGACATCACCGAGCGCAAGCGCCTCGCCGCCGAGGTCGACGCCTATCGCAACCAGCTCGAAGAGCTGGTTGAGGCGCGTACCGCGGAGCTGCAAGCCGCTAAGGACTGGGCCGAGGAGGTCAGTGGCGACTTTTGGCGCGTGCTCGATGTGGCCCGCGATCTGATCAGCCTCAAAGATGCCGAGCGCCGCTTCCGCGCCGTCAGCCAAAGCTTCATTGATGCCTGCGGTGCCTCTGGCTGGCAGGTGTTTCGTGGTCAGACCGCGGGCGCACAGGTGCCGAGCGCGCTCGCGGCCGAGATGCAAAGCGCGGAGGACGCACTCTTGGCGAGCACCGACGACAGCCTCTCGCACGAGACCGAACTGACCTTGGCGGATGGCAAATCGCGTCTGCTCGCCTTCACCTATTTCAAGCTCAAGAACAGCGAGGGTCAGCCCTCCGGTCTGCTGATGCAAGCGCGCGATCGCACCGACAGCGCCCAGGCGGCGGCCGCGCTGGCCCATCGCGAAGACCAGTTGCGGCTGCTGCTCGAGTCCACCTCGGAGGGCATCTTCGGCATCGACCAGGACGAATGCATCACCTTTGCCAACAGTGCCGCGGTGCGCCTGCTCGGCTCTCCCTCGGCGGTGGCACTGATCGGCCTTAGCGCGCACGAGCTGACCCATCACAGCCGCGCCGACGGCAGCCCCTATCCGGCGCAGGACTGCCCGATCCGCCACTCGATGCACTCGAAACAGCCGCTGCAATGCGATCAGGAGGTGTTCTGGCGCGCCGACGGCAGCGCCTTTCCAGTCGCCTACGCCAGCGCGCCCATGTTGCGCGATGGCGACAGCATCGGCGCGGTGGTCTCGTTCACCGACATCAGCGAGCGCAAGCAGGCCGAGCAGCGCCTGCAACAGGCCAAGGAGGCGGCCGAGGCGGCCAACCGCGCCAAGAGCGAGTTCCTGGCCAATATGAGCCACGAGCTGCGCACGCCGATGAACGCCATCATCGGCCTGACCCATCTGGCGCGCCGCGAGACCAGCAATGCCACCCAGCGCGAGCGCCTCGAAAAGGTCTCCGATGCCGCCCATCACCTGCTCACCATCATCAACGACATCCTCGATCTGTCCAAGATCGAGGCCGGCAAGCTGCAGCTTGAGCCGACGGATTTCGACCTCGACCGGGTGCTCGACAACGCCTGCAACCTGGTCCGCGACAAGGCCGCGAGCAAAGGCATCGAACTCCTGGTCGATACCCACAGACTGCCACGGGGTTTGCACGGCGATGGCCTGCGGCTTGGTCAGATCCTGCTCAATTTCCTCGGCAATGCGGTCAAGTTCACCGAGCATGGCTGTATCCGCCTCAGTGGGCGCCAGCTCAATCATGATGGACGCCAGCTCAATCATGATGATCCTGACCAGGCGCCAAGCGAACAGTTACTCACCCGCTTCGAGGTCATCGACACCGGCATCGGTCTCAGCGCCGAGCAACAGCGGCGCCTGTTCCAGGCCTTCGAGCAGGCCGACGCCTCCACCACTCGCAAATACGGTGGTACCGGACTGGGACTGGCCATCTCAAGCCGACTCACGCAGCTGATGGGCGGGCGCATCGGCGTCGAGAGCGCGCCCGGCAAAGGCAGCACCTTTTGGGTCGAACTCCCCTTTGGCCAGTTGACCAAGCCATTGCCTGACCGATCTAAACAACCCAGCCTACAAGGGCGCCGTATCCTCGTGGTCGATGATCTCCCGGAGGCGTTGGAGTCTTTCGCCGCGATGCTCGAGCCAGTGGGTCTATTGGTCGCCAGCGCCAGCACCGGCGCGGCGGCGCTCGAACAACTCAAGCAGGCCGAGCAGCAGGATGGCGCCTTCGACCTCTGCCTGGTCGACTGGAAGATGCCGGGCATGGACGGACTCGAGGTTGGCCACCAGCTGCAGCGCCTCGGACTCGCGCGGCCACCCGTCCGCCTACTGATCAGCGCCGCCAGTGAAGAGGTGACTCCGCTGGCACTGAGCCAGGCCGGCTATGTGCGCCTGCTGCCGAAGCCACTCACCGCCTCGCGGCTGGTCGCGGCACTCCGAGAAGCCCTCGCCGGACGCACCGATGCGGCCGCGGAACCCAATCTCGGCGAAGCTGAACGGGCGCTGCGTCAGCGCGCCCCAGCCCAGCTGCTGCTGGTTGAAGATAACATCATCAATCAGGAAGTCGCGCGTGAGCTGCTGGAAACCGTCGGCATCGAGCCGGAGATCGCCGATGATGGTCAAATCGCCGTCGATAAAGCGCGCACCCAGGCTTACGACCTGATCCTGATGGATGTGCAGATGCCGGTGATGGACGGATTGGAGGCAACGCGGGCGATCCGGCAGATCCCAGCGCATCGCGACACCCCGATCGTGGCGATGACCGCCAATGCCTTCGATGAAGACCGCGACGCCTGCCTGCGGGCCGGCATGCACGACCACATCGTCAAGCCCGTCGATCCCGAGAAGCTCTATCAGACGCTGCTCAAATGGCTATCGGTTGCCGCCCATAGCCCCTCAGCGGCTGGCTCAAGCCCGCCTCCGAGCACTGCGCGGGATTGCGGGCCGGGTGCGGAGGCTCAGGCGAGTGTCAGCGCTGAGAGCGCTGAGGCGAGTGCTCGTACCGGGACTGGCATCGATCGGGCTGGCATGGGTGGAACTGAGCGGACAGACGCGCTCCTCAAACGGCTAGCCGCTATTGAGGGGCTCAATACCAACGCTGGGCTGCATGCGTGCAATGGACGCATCGACCTCTACCAGCGCCTGCTGCGCCGGTTCCTAGACGCGACCGATACCATCAGTCTGCAGCAGGCACTGGCCAGCCTCGACCTCGAAACCGCCCAACGCGCTGCCCACAGCATCAAAGGCGTTGCGGCCACCCTCGGCGCCGAGCCGGTGCGCGTCCAAGCCGCCGCCCTGGAGCAGGCCATCGCCAAACGCGGCCAGGGCGGGGCCAGACTAGACCCGCCATCGGGACAGGCGTCAGCGCTGTCGTCCACGCCAGCGCCGACGCCAGCACCAGGCGATCATCAGATCGGCCTGATCGGCCTGGAGAGCAGCCGTCTCGAAAACTGGCAGGCTGGCGGCAGCGCACTGCTGGCGGCACAGGCCCAGGCGCGCCAACTCGGCGCCGACGTCGAACAACTACAGCAGGCACTCACCAAGGTCATCGCCCCCGCTCAGACCATCGCTAGCTCCCCGACTCCGTGCTCAGCCTCAGTCAGCCAAGTACCGGTCGATCCTGTTGCCTTGGCGGCGCGCGTTGAGGAACTGACCGGTCTGCTCGAGGCCGGCTATATCCAGGCCCAATCGGTGTTCGAGACCCATCGCAGCCTGCTCTTAGCAGGGCTCGGGACTGAGGTCGATGAGATCGGCGCACTACTTGAAGACTTTGCCTTTGATGATGCGCTAGCCTTGCTCAATAAGCTCCAGGCAGCTGCGCCCAATAAGCCCAATGAAGACGTTTAGCCCTGTCGCGGTGGCCATCAAATTGCCTCAAGACGCTCGCAGAACCCGATTGCGCCCCGCGCTCTTGGCCTGATAAAGCGCGACATCGGCCCGTTTTAATAGGTCGATCTCGCACCCTTGCGCGTTCGGCAGGGTGCTCGCAACGCCGGCACTGAGGGTGACATGATCGGCAACCGGCGATGTTTGATGCGGGATACCAAGCCCAGCCACTGCCTCGACCAACCCTTCGACCAGCTGGAAATCTGTTTACGAGCCAGCTTAACATGCTTTCCGCGGAGCCCAGATGCCTCACCTCAGCGATCACGCCGCTCGACGGTCTCGGGATCGACAGTGATTGGCCGGTAGATCTCGACTCGATCACCCTCGTTGACC
>Ga0180436_10004172_pt1 | contig 13057 bp, 13 predicted proteins | sample SS_ome_2_FD_132434 | JGI IMG/M metagenome (GOLD analysis project Ga0180436, IMG submission 132434) | Hypersaline lake sediment archaeal communities from the Salton Sea, California, USA - SS_3_S_2 metaG | ecosystem: Environmental > Aquatic > Non-marine Saline and Alkaline > Hypersaline >...
CCACGGCCTGCACCTGTTCCACCAGGTTGGCCGGTTGAAGAAGATCGGTTTCGCGGGTGCCCGGGGCGGAACCGCGCACATCCACACCGCCCACGGCCCCTTGCGGGCACAGCACCACGCTGACGCCGCTGGCAGCCTCCGGGTCGGTGTAGTGGCCGACCCGGATACCCGGAACATCCGTTATTGCATTGTTTTTACCATGAATGGGCATGGGCCGGAATCCCCGTGGATGGTGGCAGGAAATCAAAGGTTAAGGAAGCGTTGTCCATCTGTCAAGCATACTTGATACCCGGCTGAAATCCCTCCTCTTAAGGCAGAGGCATGCGGGGCATATCCGCGGCGATGCGCCGGGCCCGCTGGCGCAGGTAGCGTGTGGGGCGGGTGGGGGAAAAGCGATGGGGGCTGGGCAGGATCGCAGCCAGCAGGGCGGCCTGGCGCGCAGTGAGGTTTTGGGCGCTGCAATCGAAGTAGGCCCGGCCGGCTGCTTCGGCGCCCATGATGCCGTCCCCCCAGTCCACGGTGTTGAGGTAGATCTCCAGGATGCGGCGTTTATCCCAGAGCAGTTCCACCAGGACGGTATAGTAGGCCTCCAGGGCCTTACGCAGGATGGCGCGGGCGTGGGGCAAAAAGACCGTGCGGGCGGTCTGCATGGAGATGGTACTGGCGCCGCGCAAACGTCCGTCGGTGATCATATCTTCGAGGGTAGCCTGGATTTCCACCAGATCGAAGCCGTTGTGGTGCTGGAAACGCTGGTCTTCGGCTGCCAGCACCGCCCGCTGCAGATGGGGGGATATATCGTCCAGGGAACGCCAGGCCATGTGGGGGCGCTGGTAAGGGGTGCGACTGATTAAATGCCGGGTGGCATCCCAGATTACGGATACGGTGAACGGCGGATTGATGAAACGCAGGGCCGCCACCTGAACCAGTGAAATCAGGATGAGGACACCGACGACCTTCAGCCCTGTTCTCAGCAGCCGGACGCTGCGTCTGCGGCTTTTGATCCGGCGGGTCCGGGGTTTTTTGGCAGGCTTTTTCCTGGGGCGTTTGGCCATGGGATGCTTTCCGCTCATTCCCGGCTGTGGGCCGCTTCCCCCAGCAGGCAGGTGGCTTTCACCGCCCGGTCGTCCCCCAGCATGGCCAGCGCGAACAGCCGGTCGGCAAGGGTGCGGCAGCCTTTGATGCGCAGATCCAGCAGGGGCGTTGACCGGTAATCCAGGACCACGAAGTCCGCTTCCTTGCCGATTTCGAAATTTCCGATGGAATCATCCAGGCCCAGGGTGCGCGCGCCTCCCAGGGTGGCCAGATAGTAGGATTTGAAAGGAGCCAGGGCATGGTTCCGGAGTTGCTGGACCTTGTAGGCTTCGGCCATGGTTTGGAGCAGGGAGAAGCTGGTGCCGGCGCCGATATCCGTGGCCAGGCCGACCTTCACTGCGGCCTGTTGGGACCGGGCCAGGTTGAACAGGCCGCTGCCCAGAAAGAGGTTGGAGGTGGGACAGAAGGCGATACCGGAGCCGCTTTGGCCCAGGCGGCGGAATTCAGCCCGGCTCAACTGGATACAGTGGGCGAAAATACTGCGGGGACCCAGCAGGCCGAAGTGGTCATAGACATCCAGATAACCGTTGCACCCGGGGAATAGTTTTTTGACCCAGGCCACCTCATCCCGATTTTCCGCCAGGTGGGTATGCAGGTGGACACCGGGGAATTCGTTGACCAGTTGGGCGGCCCTGGCGAGCTGGGCCTCGCTGCAGCTCGGTGCAAAGCGGGGGGTTACCGCATAACCCAATCGGTCCCTTCCGTGCCAGCGCCGGATGAGAGCTTTACTTTCCCGGTAGCCGCTTTCCGGGGTATCCCGGAGATACTTAGGGGCATTGCGGTCCATGAGCACCTTGCCGCAAATCATGCGCATGCGCCGCGTCCGGGCGGCCTGGAAGAAGGCTTCCGCCGATTGGGGGTGGACTGTGGCCAGGACCAGGGCTGTGGTGGTGCCGTTGCGCAGAAGCTCATCTAAGAATATCTCCGCCACCCGACGCGCCTTGTCCCCATCGGCAAACTCCCCTTCCGTGGGAAAGGTGTAGGTTTCCAGCCATTCCAGCAGCTGTCCGCCATAGGCCGCCACCATCCCGGTTTGGGGATAGTGCACATGGCAATCAACGAAACCGGGCATGATCAGACAATCCCGATGATGGACCACCGGTTGTTCCGCCGGCAGATCGGCCAGCAGCCGCTGGGCAGGCCCGATCTCCCGGATATGCCCGTCCTGGACAAGAAGGATACCGTCGGCAAAATGCTGGTAACTGGCCGCCTCTCCCACTTTGTCCGGGTCCTTAAGAAAGTGGAGGATTTCACCGCGAAATGCTTTCAGCTCTGGGATTCCCATATTCTCAGCTTTCTGATACAGGTGAACGAACCAGCCCACGAGATTGCATGATTACCGAATCTTCTGTATGCAGCTTTATCATGGCCCTATCCCCGGATTCAACTGCGCAGGGGAACCTGGGACAACAGCCGACTAAAAAAAAGGGAAACAGCCTGATATGGAATATGATCCAGAGCAAAAACAGATGGCGATGATTACCCGCCATCTCTCTTGCCCGGGGCGGGATATTTTGGAAATCGGCTGCGGAGAGGGGCGGGTATCAGCGTTACTGGCGCCCCAGTCCCGCAGTTACATTGCCATAGATATTGATGTGCAAAGCATTGACCGGGCCAGGGCCGCCTATCCGGAAGTTGATTTCAGGGTCGGCAACGGCGAAGACCTGGATTTTGGCGATGCCTCCCTGGATGGCGTCCTGTTTACCCTTTCCCTGCACCACCAGGATAGCCCCAGCGCCCTTAGCGAGGCGCAGCGGGTACTAAAGCAGGGGGGGCGGGCCGTGGTGCTCGAACCGGCGGCAGAGGGTGAGTTCGAGCAATTCTTCAGTCTGTTTAATGACGAAACAGAAGCACTGAACCGGGCGTCGGACGCCATTGCCCGGAGTTCATTCGTGGTCCAGGCCCATGAAACCTTCGACGCTGCCGTGAGATTCCATGACCAGACGGAATTATGCCGCTATCCCTTTGATCGCGTAAATTACCGGCCCGATGACTGCGAGCGCATCCTCAATCTGCTGGAGCAGTTACGCGGGATGCCCGCGGAAGGCGCACCAATCCGGCTGACCGAGACATTGCACATTTATAAGCTGGTTAAGGGTGGTGGAAGGAAATAATTCCTCATCTTGCTTGTCTTTTGGCCCGTCTACGGCGTTACGTCCGCTGGCACATATTCCCGATATGCACCGGTGGATGTGCCTTGTAGACGAACCAAAATCCGGCGCAATCTTTGGGGAATTATTTCCTTCCACCACCCTAAGATGTAGCCAGCAGCATCTCTAGAACTACCTGCGCGCGAGGTGTGTCATGGGTTTAAAATGGCCCCCTGAAACCGTATTGGGCGAGGAAGCAATCGAATCCTGGCAGCAGCCGGGGTCCAATTGCATCCTGGACTTTCACGGTGACCCGCTCAAAGCGGATCTGGCGGTCTTTTCCGACGGCAACCACCACATGGCCCTGCTGCCCGCCCTCAAAGCTTTCCACGGGGCCCATCCCCGGATCAACGGTATTTTCTATGCCACCACCCCGCCCTATCCCATCAGTCAACTGCTCAGGAACGGTGCCCTGCGGCTGGGCAACCTGACCCTTGCCGTGCGTCCCCATGTCTTCATCAGTCCGCCCCATGTGCTGGCACAGCTCAAACGCGAGGGATTTGTGGGCGGCGCCACGCCCCTGGCCCGCAACCGGGGCAGCGCTTTGCTCGTTCCCCGGGGAAACCCGGAAAACATTACCGTTATCAGGGATCTGCTGCGGGACGACCTGAGATTGTTCATCTCCAATCCCCAAACCGAGCAAGTCAGTTACCGCGGTTATCGGGAAACCCTGGAAGCAGCCGCCAGGTGGGAGGGACTGGAAAAAGGCGTCCTGGACAGGTCAGTATTCGGCAATACCGTGGTCTATGGAGCGTGTATCCACCACCGGGAAGCCCCGGAGGCGGTTGCCGCCGGCCGCGCGGATGCGGCCATTGTCTACTATCACCTCGCCCTGCGCTATACCCGTATTTTTCCGGATAGTTTTGAGATGGTTGCGCTGGATCAAATGGAGGGCGCCCCTGATCCGTGGCCCGCTGAACTCACCGCCGAGATTCACATGGGCTGTATTGACGACGGCGGGCCGTGGGGAGAATTATTCCTGGACTTCATGCAAAGCGATATCGCGGCCCAAATCTATGCCCGGCACGGGCTGCAGCATATCCGGGATATTGACCCCATAAATGTACGGGGAGAATGATTTCCGGGAACTCGCTTTTATTCAGCGGGAATTGTCGTGATCCGTGAAAAATCACTGTCGCCGATGCGATAGCAGCAGGTGACATTGTTGCGGTCCTTCACCAATATGCTGTCGGGCTTGACTTCCGAGAGTTGTCCGATCTCCTCGCCCGCAATGTACAGCATCTGCCCGATACGCACCCTCCGCGTATTGATCATGAAGGGCTTGTTGTCCATATAACAGATGGAAGCTGCAGCTTTGAACGGGCAGTTTGAATCCGAACAAAAATCAGGAGTGGCACCACCACCCCGGGGATCATTACCGATGTCCAACGATCTTGGGTTCATTTCAGCCTCTTTGGAACGGGCTGCGCCTTGCGCGAGCCAGGCTTGTCCGGCATATTCAGACAACTAAATGTGTGGGGATCCGCCGGCGTTGCCTGCGGCGGATCCTTGCCGGTTAAGTATTTATAGGCAAGCTACGGCCTTAATTATTTTGCAAGGCTAGTCCGCGAGGTCGATGACGAAGCAGGTTTCCACCGCCGTCTGGTTGTGGGACTCCTCCCGGACCAGAATTTCCAATTTAAACTCTTCGCCAAGTTCGAGGAAGGCTTGGGGAACTTGAACCTGATTTTCATCGGGGGGCAGCTCGACGCTGAAAACAAGGCCGAGTTCCTCCTCCTCGAGGACCACTTCGTATTGTTCAACAAAGATCGGTTTATTGGTTTCCCCCAATTCCGGATGGGATAGAGTCACGGGGGCCCAACCGATGACCAGTCCCTCTCCGGTGTCGGTGACCATCTTGGGATTATCCTCGTCGCAGCCGGGACTTAGCAGACTTCCGTTGACCCGAATGTTCTCAGGCTGTGCCGGCAGCAAATGGGTCAATTCGGCGACACTCTCCATTTCTTTGTTGTCGAGTGTCGTACCCTCGATCTCGTATTCACCTGCCGGGAAGCGTCTGAAGAACTTCGCCGGCAACAGTTCATCAAAGGTAGGTTCGGCGCTTTCAAAGAAAATCTCGGTCAGTCCCTGCCTGCGCAGCCGGGTTTGGACAAAAATATTGAGCAACTCCCGCTCACGGGGATCCTCGATGGTCAACCGCTTCCACGGTTCACCGTCAATCAGGGCATGGATGCCTAGATCGCCATCGGTATTGTTGAGCTCAAAGTAAATCTCCGCTTCATCAAAGGGAAATTCATGCCCGCCGTAGCCATCCCCATCGGCCTCGGCTGCGGAGCAGAAAAGCAGCACAACCACGGGCAGCAACAGGGCCAAAAGGTTGCCGACAAACATCTCACCAATTGATTTCGTCCACACCTGTCTCTTAAACATTCTTAACCTCCTTGGATTTGGCCTCCCCAGGATGCGAAGCGGCCATGGTTAAAGACGGTCCGGGACGTTCCCGGGTATGGTTGGGAATATAACGGGTGAGAATTACGGAAAGCTTATTTATAAATTACGATTTGATAATCCCCGGGCTGGGGCGGGCAGAAGCTAGACCGTATCGGGAAGTCTGACAAAAAAAGCACTGCCGTCGTTGGGCTGGCTTTTTACTTTTACCGAACCGCCGAGATTCGTGGCGATGGCCCTGACCAGGCTCAGGCCCAGGCCATTGCCCGGTTTGGTGCGGCTGTGGTCGGTGCGGTAGAAACGGTCGAAGATATAGGGCAGGTCATTGGGGGATATGCCGACGCCGGTATCCTGTACGGTGATAACCACCTGATGGTCACGGAAATTGGCTGCTAAGGATATGGAACCGCCCTTATGCGTATATTTCACGGCATTTTCCAGAAGGTTGTAGATGATCCGCTGCAGGCCGGAGCGGTCGGTGCGGATAGACAGACCTGCATCGACCTCGATGTGCAGGCTGATCCCGCGGTCCGCGGCCAGGGGGCGGAACAGTTCACAGGCCTCTTCCAGCAACTGCCGGATGTCGGTATCTTCCAGTTCGAATTTCTGGACCCCGGCTTCGATTTCCGTAAGATCGAGCATGGTGTTGATCATATCGATGAGATTGTCGCACTCTTCAATGGTGTTTTCCGCGGCCTGGGCCGGCGTCATGCTGCCGGTCTTGCTGATGAGGCTCATTTCGGCAATACCCCGGATACGGGTCAGCGGGCTGCGCAGGTCGTGGGCGATATTATCGGTGATTTCGCGCATGCGCTGAATCAGGTCCTGCACCCGGTCCACCATGATATTGAAAGTCTTGGCCAGGCGGCTGATCTCTATGTAGGGCGTGTCGATCTCCACCCGTTCCTGGAAACGGCCCCGGGATATCAGGGCCGCCGTACGGGTCACTTCGGCTACCCCCTTCAAGGCGCGGTGAGCCATGAACCAGCCGCTGACACCGGCCATTAGCAGGGATACCATCACCACCAGCCAGAACAACTGCTGGAAAATCTCCAGGTACTCCTGGGAATGGGCCATGGACTCTCCGATCTGGAGGATGAGGTCGGGAGCGACGCTTGCGGTGAGCACGCGCGCTTTCAGGTCATCCTCCCCCATATCCACAGTCTGGAAATAGCTGGCGGGGGAGGTTCCGCTGACCCTGGAGAGGGTTTCGGGAGGCATTCGGGTGATTTCCCAGGGCGGCAAATCGGTCGCGGCCAGCAATTTACCCCGGGAATTCAGCAGGCTGAGGTAGAACTTGTCGGAATCCTCTTCGAGTTTTTCCTCCGCAACCTTTTGCTTCAAGCCGGCGAGACCTTCATCCGCCCAGATTACGGCGACTTCTTCGATCTCTTCGGCCAGCTCGTCATCCACCGCCTCCATGGTGACCGAAGCCAGCTTGAAATAGAACGCACCAAAGGCGATCAGTGCGAAAAGAAAGGCAATGCCGCCATACCCAACGGTCAGGCGGAACGCCAATGAGCGGGTAATATCAGGTGCGCTCTTCCAGAACATATCCCATGCCTCGAATGGTGTGGATCAGTTTGGGTTCATAGGGCTTGTCGATTTTTTCCCGGAGATAGCAGATGCGCGCCTCGACCACATTGGTCCGGGGGTTGAAGCTGTACTCCCAGACGTTTTCCATGATCATGGTTTTGGATACCACCTGGCCGGAACGGCGCATGAGGTACTCCAGGATTTTAAACTCCATGGGCTGCAGTTCGATTTGCTCCCTGCCGCGATAGACCTTGCGGGTATGAATATCCAAAGTGAGGTTGGCCACGGTATAGGTGGTTGGCCGGGTACCGTTGCCTGACCGCCTTAAAAGGGCCTGCAGCCGGGCCAGCAGTTCGGTGAATGCAAAGGGCTTGACCAGATAGTCGTCGCCGCCTATCTGCAGCCCTTTGACGCGATCGTCCACGGTTCGTTTGGCGCTTAATATCAGCACCGGCGTATGGATTTTTTTGCGGCGCATGGTTTCGATGAGGGTGAGGCCGTCCAATCCGGGCAGCATTAAATCCACGATGGCAATATCGTAGGATTCGGTCAATGCCATGTGCAGCCCATCTTCGCCATCGGCGGCATGGTCCACCGTGAATCCGGCCTCCTTGAGGCCGTGGGTTACAAACCGGGCAATTTTAAGGTCGTCCTCGACCAATAAGAGCCGCATGATATATCCTTTAGCAATTTGCAGCCGGTCAGAATTCCAGGGTCAACTGGACCTGGGCCATATCCTGTGAGTCCGCAGCTGCGCTATCCACTTCCTTTTCAAATCGTGAATGCCGGTATTCAAAGGTGAGGGTGATATCATCCGCCAGGGGCCAGTCGAGATATTCACTCAGGGCGATATTGCATCCGCCAACCCACTGGTCCTTCAGGACTTCATCCCTGTCCTCCCGGTTATCGTCCCGGAAAACCTCGTAGCGGGCCGCCAGTTGAAGAGATTCCAACAGTTCCAGGGCCAGTCCGGCCACGGCGGCACTCTCCAGGTTCTCCTTTTTGTCTTCTCCCTTTTCACGGGTCAGGGCGGTAATGTACTCCAGATCCAGGATGAACGGTTCAACCAGCAGGGTTAATGCGCCGCCCAGGGACTGGTTGCGGGTGCCGTCCCCCGGCTCGTTGTCATAGAATACGCTCAGGGCCAGCATCTCTTCCATGGGCACCAGGCTGACCTTGGCGATGAAGGATTCGAATTTGCCATATTCGGGTGCATCAGCGCGTGCCTCATGGGTGTTGAAATCCTCCAGGTTTTCCATAATCTGGGGATTCCGGTAGACGGAAAGGGAGACCTCCAGCCGGTGGTAATCTGGAGCGAAACCGAGGGTGGCGCCCCACTGGTCAACTTCGTATAATTCTTCGGTGAGGGTGCCTTCAATGAGGTGATCCTCGAACACACCGAAGGGCATGCCGGTTTTGCCCAGGGCCAGGTAGAGGGGCGCCCAGGGAGTTTCCATGGTTAGCAAAGCGTCATCCGCGCGGAGCCGCCCGGATTCATCGTGCCGGCCGATGTCCTCGGCGGTTACCACGGCTTTGGCCTTGATCCACTCGGTGAAAAAGGCCCGGAGAATGAGTTCTGCGGTGCTGAGATAAAAATCTGAGCTATCCTCACACGCTGCATCGCCCACATCATCGGGACTCAAATAGATGGCGTTGAGTTCGATACCACCATTGATGGTGAAGCGCGGCTCAAAAACGGTACCACCGGCATCGATGCGGTTTTCATCTGCTGTCCCGCCGGCGACACCGGCAGTTATGTCGGTCCCCTCTGCACCGGGGTTCGTATCATTCGCCATTAATATTCCCCGGGGCTGCAGCGCAAAAACCAGCATCAGACCCAAGATCCACCAAGGCGGGGGTGAGCTGTTATGGGTGGCAACAGGGCTCATCCCTCCCCTGAAACCCCTCCTGATCCTGGACCTCAAATTCATGGACGCATCCTGCCGGATATTGGGTTGGCCGGCGGCAGCGGAGCTCTTGCCGGTATTATGGGTTCGTTGGTAAAATTCTTAAGCGTTGAATATTACCTGGAGCTTACCCCAGGATTACCATGCGGTAATCCTGGGTGCTTGAACCGGATGCCACACCGTGACAGCGCACACTCCCGGGGCATGCTGGAACGTTTTGACCCGAACCGGGAAATGTGGTTTATTCGCCAGCGCTGAACTAAAAAAGGAGGTTGCGATGCCTATATTCGAATATGTGTGCCAGGATTGTGATCATGTTTTTGAAACGCTGGTACTGGCTGACGATGAAGAACCAACCCAGTGCCCGGCCTGCGGCCGCACTGGCATTTCCCGGGTAATGTCACCCGGCTCATTTCGGCCCCACGGTATTCCCAAGGGATCGGGAGGATTCAAACTTCCGGCCTGTGCCGCACGGCGGGGGAAATAGAAGCCAGATAGCTGCATTGTGGTTATTAATACCTGATTTTTATGAAGATGTCATGCGGGGGATGAACCAGACCAATGACGGCTGACCCAAAAGGACTATCTGGCCGGACCCCTGCGTTGGGCGACGTGATTTTAGAGGGGCTGTACCGGGAGTGGGAAACCACAGGACCGCCGGGAACGCTCAGATTGAAAATCCTGGCGCTGCGCCTGGAAACAAGCGTTACGGAGATATTGGAGTCCGTTGCGGAAGCAATGGCGACCGGACTGGTGGCCCTGGACCGGAAGCGCACCGCCCTCTATCTTACACCGCAGGGCTACGACACGCTTTTTCACGCTTTTTCACGCTTTTTAATGCAATTCAAAACGGCGCTGGCCCATGATCAGGCGAACCCTTCAGGATGTATTCGGATTTGATGATTTCAAATCCGGGCAGCGGACGGCCATCGAGACCGTCATGGCCGGTGAATCGGCGGTAACCGTTTTTCCCACCGGCGCCGGCAAAAGCCTCTGCTATCAGCTCCCGGCCCTCCATGAAGCGGGCATGACCCTGGTGATATCACCACTGCTCTCCTTGATGAAGGACCAGCTTGAATTCCTGCGGTCTAAAAATATTCCTGCCGCCAAGCTGGATTCCGGCATGCCCGCCGAAGCGTATCGGGCGGCTCTTATGGCCGCCCGCCAGGGACAGTTGAAAATCCTGATGATCGCCGTGGAGCGTTTCAAGAATGAGCGCTTCCGCACCCAGCTGAAAATGATGCAGGTCTCCCTGCTCGTGGTGGACGAGGCCCATTGTATCTCGGAATGGGGCCACAACTTCCGGCCCGATTACCTTAAAATTCCCATTTACCAGCGGCAATTCGGCATTCCCAAGGTACTCTTGCTTACGGCCACGGCCACGCCGCGGGTCATTGACGACATGTGCGCCAAATTCACCATTCCCGCCGGCAATGTGGTGAAGACCGGATTTTACCGGCCCAATCTTGAGCTCAGGGTGCAACCCCGGACGCCCGGGCAGCGGGATCAGGCGCTGATGGAAATACTCCAAACCGGGCCCCGGGGCCCGGCCATCGTATACACCACCCTGCAGAAAACAGCTGAAAAGGTGGCCGGAACCCTGAATAATCATGACTTTAAGGCCGAACCCTACCATGCCGGCCTGAAAAGCGAGGAGCGGGTTGCCGTCCAGGACCGTTTCATGTCCGGTGAAACCAGTATCGTGGCGGCGACCATCGCCTTCGGCATGGGTATTGACAAAGCCGATATCCGCAAGGTGATCCACTACGACCTGCCCAAATCCATAGAGAGCTACAGCCAGGAGATCGGCCGCGCCGGGCGGGACGGCGCCCCGGCTTTGTGCTGCGTGCTGGCGGACCGCAGCGGCGTGCCGGTGTTGGAGAATTTCGTGTATGGGGATACCCCCCACCCTGCGGGAATCAGGCACCTGCTTGGCATCATCGAAAACAATCCCGCACCGGTCCTGGAAGTACGGCCCTATACCCTGAGCCGGGAAACGGATATCCGCCTGCTGCCCCTCAAGACCCTGCTGGTCTATCTGGAACTGGAGGGGCTTTTGTCCCCCAAATATTCCTATTTCGAAGAATATCCCTATAAATACCTGAAGAACCCGGAACAAATCGTCGGGCGCTTCCAGGGTGAACGCCGCGGTTTTGTGGCGGCCATTGTGGCCCACAGCCAGACGGCCAGGACCTGGACCCGTCCGGATCTGGCTGCTATCATGGAACATACCGGGTCTACCCGGCAGCGGATTCTGACTGCCCTGGAGTATTTCGATGCCCAGGGATGGATCGAGCTGATGCCCAAATCCGCGGTGGAGGTGTATGATGTGGTCAATCCGGGATTTGATGCGGTCCGTATGGCGGAACGGCTGCAACGCCGGTTTGCCGCCAAGGAAGCAACGGATGTGGGCCGGATCCACGGGATGATCGGGATGTTTGCAGCAGGCCGCTGTCTGGCCCGGGGCTTGTCCGCCTATTTCGGTGAAACCCTGAAGTCGCCCTGCGGCCATTGTTCAACCTGCCGTGACGGGCATCCGCCCCGGTTTGCAGAGGTAACCCATCCCGATCTGAACCGGCTTGACTATCCGGCGCTGACCCGGCCCCTGGCCGAAGCCCTGGGCACCCCGCTCCCCGTTCACCTGGCCACCCGCTTTTTGTGCGGCATCAGTACCCCCCGGCTCATCCAGAACCGCGCCCTGCGCTTTGCAGGCTTTGGCGAGCTTGCCGAGGTTCCCTACAAGCTTGTGGAGGCGTGGGTGGCTGCAAATCTATCTGACCATTAAAATCATCGGCGTTAATCCGGCAAGAGTGGACCGGCGACGCTCCTGAGGTCTGGATTACCCGGAGAACAATGCTTATTATCTGCCCAATCGGGAATTTTCAGATTTGAATCCGGATCCCCACTAATCAAGGGAGGCCCATGGCCGAAAAAGATTATTATCAAATCCTCGGTGTGGAAGAAACCGCCGACGGCGCGCGGATCAAGGAGGCCTATCGCCAGCAGGCCCTGAAATACCACCCGGACCGGGCCGGCAACAGTCCGGCGGCGGCCGAGCGGATGAAGGCGGTCAATGAAGCCTATGCCGTGCTTTCGAATTCCCGGAAGCGGGGCGAGTACGATCGCCTGCGGCGGAATTTCGGCAGTGATGCCTACGGTCAGTTCCGCAACAGCTATTCCGAGCAGGATATCTTTCGCGGAACCGACATCAACCAGATTTTCGAGGAGCTGGCCCGCAGCATGGGGCTGCGCGGTTTTGATGAGATTTTTAAAGAGGTCTACCGCGACCAATACCGCTACTTTGAAATCAATCGGCCCGGTATGCGAGGACGCGGCTTCATGTTCGGCGGCATGTTCGGCATGGGCCGCAAACCGGGAAGGGGACCGGGCCGCCAGGTGAGGGGGGCTTCCCGGGGCAAGGCCGGTCTGCCGGGGTATCTGTTGCAGAAGCTGTTGGGCCTGCGTCTCCCTAAAAACGGGGAAGACCTCAACGATACGGTTCAGCTGGCGCCGGAGATGGCGGCCCGGGGCGGTCCCTACGCTTACTACCAGCGCCAGGGCGGACGCAAGCTGGTGGTGAAAATCCCCCCCGGTGTGCGGGACGGCCAGCGCATCCGCCTGTCCGGCATGGGGCGGCCCGGCAAGGCCGGCGGGGCCGCCGGGGATCTCTACCTGCGGGTCAAAATCAATAAATCCCTGGGGCGCCGTCTCAAAGATTTCGTTAAGGGGGTGATGACCCGTTAGGGTTCGCGCAAAAATAAGTTCGCAGATTTTCAGTGTTCAGGCGCCCGCTCAGCAAGGCGCGAAAACTAAGGAATATCAAGCATATTCCTAAGTTTTCGCAACGCTGCTGAGCGGGATGCATGTTTGCTTACAATGGGAAGTTATTTTTGCGCGGGCCCTTAGACCAGACTCTGCGCCAGACGGACTGTTCTTTGCTGGTAAACGTATGGTGCACACCAA
>Ga0180436_10004174_pt1 | contig 13056 bp, 10 predicted proteins | sample SS_ome_2_FD_132434 | JGI IMG/M metagenome (GOLD analysis project Ga0180436, IMG submission 132434) | Hypersaline lake sediment archaeal communities from the Salton Sea, California, USA - SS_3_S_2 metaG | ecosystem: Environmental > Aquatic > Non-marine Saline and Alkaline > Hypersaline >...
GCCTCCCACCATCCAGCCGAAAGTCCAGAAAATCGAGAAGAGCGAGCGCGTCGAGAAAGAGAAACAGGTCACGCTCTTCGAGCCGGACCCAAACTCGGAGCTGCCGCCTCTTGCATTGCTGGATGAACCGCGGCACTCCGGGCAACAGCTTTCCGACGAGGCCCTGAAAGGCATGTCTCGCCTACTGGAGCTCAAGCTGGCTGACTTCAAGATCGAGGCCAGTGTGGTCGCCGTGCATCCGGGTCCCGTGGTTACCCTGTTTGAACTCGACCTCGCGGCCGGCACGAAGGCCAGCAAGGTCTCCGCACTGGCCAGCGACCTCGCGCGCGCCATGTCCACCATCAGCGTGCGTGTCGTCGAAAACATCCCGGGCAAATCGGTCATCGGGATCGAGATCCCGAACGAGCATCGCGAGATCGTCTATCTCAGCGAGGTATTGCGCTCCGAAGTCTACGATCACTCGAAATCGGTGCTGACGCTTGGCCTGGGCAAGGATATTGCCGGCAACCCGGTTGTCGCGAATCTCGCGAAGATGCCGCATGCGCTCGTCGCCGGGACGACAGGTGCGGGCAAGTCTGTAGCTGTCAACGCGATGATCCTTAGCCTGCTCTTCAAGGCGAAGCCCGATGAGGTCCGCCTGATCCTCATCGACCCCAAGATGCTCGAGCTCTCGGTCTATGAGGGTATCGCCCATCTGCTCTGTCCGGTCGTGACGGATATGTCGGAATCAGCCAATGCGCTGCGCTGGTGTGTTGCAGAGATGGAGCGCCGCTACAGGCTCATGGCTGCGCTCGGTGTACGCAACATCGCCGGATACAACAAGAAGATCCGTGATGGTGAAAAAGCCGGCGTTCCGGTCAGGGATCCTCTCTTCAAGGTCGATCCGAACAGTCTGCTGGACGAGGATGCCGAGCCTCCGGAGATCCCGGAGCTCAAGAAGATGCCCTTTATCGTCGTAGTGATCGACGAGTTTGCCGACATGATGATGGTCGTTGGCAAGAAGGTCGAGGAGCTCATCGCCCGCCTCGCACAGAAGGCGCGTGCCGCGGGTATCCACCTGTTGCTTGCGACCCAGCGCCCGTCGGTCGATGTCATCACCGGCCTCATCAAGGCCAATGTCCCGAGCCGTATTGCGTTCCAGGTTTCGTCGCGTGTTGATTCGCGTACCATCCTCGACCAGCAGGGCGCTGAGCACCTGCTTGGCCATGGTGACATGCTCTACCTCGCGCCCGGCGGGAGTATTCCGCAACGTGTCCATGGCGCATTCGTTGATGATCACGAGGTGCATGCTGTTGTGGAATTCCTCAAGAAATACGGTGAGCCGAATTATCTCGAGGAGATCCTGGAGGAACCTTCCGAGGCGATTCCGGGTCTATCCCCTGAAGCCGCCGGTATCAGTTCGGATGTCGAGGACAGCGATCCGCTCTTCGACGAGGCTGTCGAGATCGTGACCCAGTCGCGTCGCGCATCGATCTCCGGCGTGCAGCGACGTTTGAAAATCGGTTACAACAGGGCGGCACGCCTTATCGAGGAGATGGAACGCATCGGCATCGTCTCCCCGCCCGAGACCAACGGATCTCGCACAGTGCTGGCACCTCCGCCCATCGAGGATTAATGACCATGCGATTCCTGATCGCCGGCCTGATGCTGCTGTTTGCATCACAGGCATCTGCGCACAAGATTGATGAATTTCTCAAGAACCTCCAGACCTTCCAGGCCGATTTCGAGCAGGTTGTGGAGAGTGGCTCCGGCATGACGCTGCCGGTCTACGGGGTTTTCTACCTCAAGAGACCTGGCCTTTTTCGCTGGGATTATGAGGGGGAGAACGCACAGCTGATCGTCGCTGATGGCAAGCGTGTCTGGTTGCTTGACCGGGAGCTTGACCAGGTTTCCCACCAGTCACAGAAAGCAGCTCTCAGGGGGACGCCAGCCCAGTTGCTGTCCGGCCAGGGGAGCGTGGAGAGACATTTCAGCATCCATCGTGACTACGAGGCGAACGGTCTTCAGTGGACGCAGCTGATTCCGAAAGATGAGGACAGCCAGATGGAGCAGGTCAGTGTTGCTTTCGATGGCAATCAGCTCAAGCGTCTCGAGATGACCGACAAGTTCAACCAGACCACGCGTTTCAAATTCACCAACCCGACGCGCAACCCGCGACTGGATAGCGCCCTGTTCAGGTTCGAGGCGCCACCGGGGTTCGATGTCTGGGAGCATTGATCTCTTCGCGGAGGTGGATGAGGGATTTCGCCCGCTCGCTGACAGGATGCGGCCTCGCACTCTCGGCGAATTTGTGGGCCAGCAATCGGTCGTAGGCGAGGGGACGCCGCTGAGGCAGGCAATCGAAAACGACCGTCTGCACTCGATGGTCTTCTGGGGGCCGCCCGGTACCGGCAAGACAACACTCGCCCGGATGCTTGCCCACCATTCAGGCGCAGAGTTCATCAAGCTCTCCGCCGTTCTTTCCGGTGTCAAGGAGATACGGGCAGCTGTCGAGCGTGCAAAATCACTGCATACCCGGGGGCGCACGACCGTGCTGTTCATTGACGAGGTGCATCGCTTCAACAAGTCACAGCAGGATGCCTTCCTTCCGCATGTCGAGGATGGCACCATTGTCTTTGTCGGTGCGACGACGGAAAACCCCTCCTTTGAACTCAACAATGCGCTGCTTTCACGGGCACGTGTCTATGTTCTCAAGTCCCTCGGCAGTGATGAAATCCTGTCGGTTCTGCGCGCAGCGATCGGGGATAGCGCGCGTGGGCTGGGGGCGCGCAAACTCGTTATCGAGGATAGCGACCTTGAGCTTATCGCCGAGGCGGCAGATGGTGATGCCCGGCGTGCGCTGAACCTGCTGGAGATCGCGTCTGATCTGGCAGAGGAAGGCCGCATCGGGCACGAGACCGTCAAGGGTATTGTCGCCGGGCGTGTTCGCCGTTTCGACAAAGGTGGTGAAAGCTTCTATGACCAGATCTCCGCCCTGCACAAATCGGTACGTGGCTCATCACCGGACGCCGCACTCTACTGGCTTTGCCGTATGCTTGACGGCGGCTGTGACCCGCTCTATGTCGCGCGCCGTGTGGTACGAATGGCCTCAGAGGATATCGGCAATGCAGACCCCCGGGCGTTGCAGATCGCGTTGAACGCATGGGATGTGCAGGAGCGGCTTGGCAGTCCGGAAGGAGAACTGGCGATCGCGCAGGCTGTGGTCTACATGGCCGTTGCTGCGAAGAGCAACGCTGTCTACATGGCTTTCAAGGCCGCGATGCGCGATGCGCGCGATTCGGGCTCGCTCGATGTGCCACTGCACCTGCGTAATGCGCCAACGAAACTCATGAAAGAACTCGACTATGGCAAGGCATATCGTTATGCACACGATGAGCCGGATGCCTACGCGGCTGGAGAGACCTACTTTCCCGAAGAACTTGGTGAGCGCAGCTACTATCGCCCGGTTGATCGTGGACTCGAGATCAGGGTTGCGGAGAAGATGGCCTGGTTTCGTGAGCAGGATCGCAAGGCAAGCCAGTCGGACAAGCCATCCTGAAGCCGGGGCTGCCACCGGATCCGGGGAGATCACAAACAAGAGGGGGAGTGGAGCCGGTTAATGGTCCACTCCCCCTCTTTGAATAAAAAAACCGGTCCGGATAAGTCCTTGTTGGAAAGGGAGCTGTAGGTGGGAGTTCATGCTCCGGACCGGTGCTTGGAAAACTGTTCTGCGTTTGTCTGCTGCTGATCCTGTCTCCTGTCTCTTTGTCCAGAACGCAATCGCTAGTAATGATTCCTCTGTAACTCATAATAGGTAATGATTGTTGCTGAACTATTTCCCTGGCAGTGGTTAACTGTTACAAAATGTTTCCCGTACCGATGCCGTTTCTTTAGACACCCTCTACTCCACAAGCCCATGCCACCGGGAGCGAACCATGATCGATCCGGCTTCTGCATTTCCAGTCACCGCGAACCTGATTCATCTTAACCATGCCGCGGTCGGCCCCTGGCCTCGCGTTACGGCAGACGCGGTCAGGGCCTTCGCAGAAGAGAACGCGTTGCAGGGGTCCCTTGACTACACGAAATGGATTGAGACTGAACAGCGACTGCGGGAACAGCTGGGTGCGTTATTGAACGCGGCATCGGTTTCGGAAATTGCATTTGTGCAGAATACCTCCGAGGGGCTCTCGATCGTTGCCACTGGCATCAACTGGCGGGAGGGGGACAATGTTGTCGGCATACGGCAGGAATTCCCCTCGAACCGTTTTCCCTGGCTGGCGTTGCGACAGAGAGGAGTGGAATTCCGGCAGCTTGATCTTGCCTGTTGTGACGATGATCCTGAAACAGCACTCATGGCAATGTGTGATGAGAAGACACGGCTCGTGACTGTCAGTGCCGTGCAATATGCCACCGGTTTTCGTATGGATCTCGAGAGACTCGGCCAATATTGCCGCTGCAGCGGTATCCTCTTCTGTATCGATGCGATCCAGCAGGCGGGAGCCATACCCCTGGACCTGCAAAAGGTCAAGGCCGATTTTGCCGCGGCAGATGGCCACAAGTGGTTACTGGCCCCCGAGGGGCTGGGATTCTTCTATATCCGCGAGCAATTGCTGGATCAACTGACTTTAACCCGGCATGGCTGGCACATGGTGCAGGAGATGTCGGATTATGCTGCAGCGGACTTTTCGCCTGCAGCCGGCGCGAGACGTTTCGAATGCGGCAGTCTCAACATGCTGGGCATACAGGCGCTCTCCGCCAGCGTCGGGCTGCTGCTGGACGTGGGGCTGGAGAGCGTCTGGGAAAGTATTTCCAGCCGGGTCGATCTGTTGCGCAGTGGTCTCGAGGGGATGCGAGGTATCGATCTCGTCAGTGACGGTTCACCCGGACGGCGTTCCGGAATCCTCACGTTTCGTTTGTCACGCCAGGATTGTGGAGAGCTGTTCAGCAGCTTGCAGGCCGCAGGCGTCTTCTGTGCCCTGCGCGGCGGCGGAATTCGCTTGTCCCCCCATTTCTACACACCACTCGAGCAGATCGAGAGTACCCTGAGCCTGATCGAGAACTACTCGCAGACCTGTGTCGCAAGGGGTAACTGATCATCATGCGCTGCTCTGCGACAGGACAGGTCAGCGGGTCAGGTGGTTGTTCCATTGACCGGGTTTGCAGTGATCTTGCTGAGTAGTTTCCAGAGATCGGCGCTGATTTCTGATCGGTCACATCGTTCATGCTGTCGGGGTTGAGTGTCTCGATTCTCATCAAATCAGTCTCCAGGTGTTTCTGCTGCCGGATGCAGGGGGAGATCTCGCCCAAGGCCCTGGACGCGTGCAGTTAATGAACAGCTTGGTTAAAAAAGATATTGCATTTGTCAAAGACAAAACTACACTTGAGGCTGTTGAAATGCAATAATGAACAGATATTGTTATGTTTGTCCTGTACGGAGATGAGTTATGAAACCATTGCCGCTGACAGCCTGGGTGCTCGGTTTCGGTGGTGTCATCCCGTTCCTCGTGCTCTTTCTCGCATTACTTCCCGGTCTCTCTCCGGGCTTCGCCAGCAGCCAGGAGATTGCGCTCTGGCTGCTGGCCTATGCAGCCATCATTCTCAGTTTCATCGGCGCCATTCACTGGGGCGTCGCGCTTGCGATGGATGACGACAACGTTGACAAGCAGCAAAGCGGCAGGAATTTTCTCTACGGAATCATCCCGGCGCTCCTCGCGTGGTTCGCTCTGTTATTACCGCACAACATTGCCTTCTTCATTATGGCGGGACTGGTCATGCTTGCTTACGGTGCAGATGCCGTTCTGCTTTTCAAGCGCCTGAACTCGGATTACAGCATCTTGCGCTTGTACCTCACCGCTGCAGTCAGCCTGTTGCTGTTGGCATCAGGCTTCGCATTGACGCTGACGGCATGAAAATTCTGCTGTCCCTGCTGGTGATTCTCATCATTCCGGGGCTCGCAGGTTGTGCCGGAACCCCGGCCGGCATCGATCCTGTGACAGGGTTCCAGGTCGATCGCTATCTCGGCAAGTGGTACGAGATTGCCCGACTCGACCATCCGTTCGAACGTGGCCTGAGTAATGTCACTGCGCACTACAGCCTGCGAGATGATGGCGATATTCGCGTCATCAATCGCGGCTACAACGAGTCCGATGGCAGATGGGAAGAAGCCGAGGGCCGTGCGAAGTTCATTTCCGGCTCCGATGTCGGCAGTCTCAAAGTTTCTTTTTTTGGTCCTTTTTACGGCGGTTACAACATCATCGCCCTGAACCTGGCGCCGACGTCCGGGCCCGACTGCTGCAAAAGGCAGAAGGTCACGGGTTTGCCGTGGATGACCTGATCTTTGTCACGCATGACCGTCGCATTCCATGAGCTTTCTGCCCGGATGCATCGTAAATTCCGCAAGATCATGAAGGAAAATCAGGTTTGCCATGAGCAAACCCTCATCTATACTGCTAATTCCTTATAAAAATACTCAGGAATTGATCTGCGCTTTCTGATGCTGTCAATGTTCTGCCCCACAGGAGAGAGAAATGCCGGAGAAATGGTTACAGGTGAAGGGAGACCCTTCCGTCAGGGCTTTCCTGTTCCAGCAATCGCGAACAGAGAGCCTCTTTGATCAGCACATTGACCGCCTGCATCAGATCACCCGCGTATTGCTCGCGGAAAAGGGTGCGTTTCATGTGAAATTGCATTACTCATCGAACCAGCTCACCTGCTGGTTCGTGGACGATGCCTATCGTTACCGTGTCTATGTGCGTGACGAGGTGCTTGAGCCGGGCTTTCTGGACCAGTTCAGTGATTCTTCGGTCAGGCACTTGCACCCCCTGATCGAGCCATCGAGAGCCCAGGATATCCTGGCAGAGTTCAGGCGCTTGCGAACAACAGACAAGACAATCTATCTGCGCAACGCCTCGATCAATCTCATCAATGGCACGATCGGCATGACATTCTCGTGTGATGGCACGCACTACATTGATCACAAGACCTTCTTTGACAAGCTTGAGAACTTTTGCACCCTCGAAGAGGAGAATCTTCAGGAGAGTGCCTGATGGAAGGGCGCTCTTGAAATTACCAACATGAACACCAGTATCAGAAACAGGAATTCATTCAATCGGAGATGAAACACATGCAACATACTGACGAAGTCAAACGCATCGACTATGAGCCCGTACCGACACCGGACCTGAAAAAGGCCTCGCCGGGTGCGCCACTGAGCTGGATCAAGGCCGGTGCCGAGGATTTCAAGGCAGCTCCGATGATGAGTATCGCCTACGGATTCATCTTCGCGCTGATCGGGGTGGCCATTACTGTTGCCAGCATCAATCAGCCCCAGTTCGCCCTGACTTTCTGGACCGGCTTTTTGCTCGTTGGCCCCTTCCTTGCCCTTGGCCTTTACCGTGCAGCGCAACTGCATGAACAGGGTGAAAAAATGGAAGCCGGTCGCTGTATGAAAACCCTGATACGCAACAAGTCCCAGGTTGCGGTATTTCTGGTGCTCATGCTGATCATCATGATCGCATGGATTCGTTTTTCTACACTGATGGTCGCACTCTGGTTTGGCCAGCTTTCTCCAGGTATCGAGGCTTTCACCAGTGCGCTGGGTTCTGCCGAGGGGGTGGCTTTTCTGGCCGTGCTCTTTGCCAGCGGTGGTATCTTCGCCCTGATCGTCTTTGCCGCCAGCGCACTGACGCTTCCGATGCTGATTGATGGCAAGGCCGAACTCATTCCTGCGCTGATTACGAGTTTCAGGGCTGTTTTCCAGCAGCCACGGGTGATGCTGCTGTGGGCTGCGATCGTTGCGGGTCTGACATTCATCGGCATGGCAACCATGTTCGTGGGCCTGATCTTCATTTTTCCGCTGCTCGGGTACGCGACCTGGCACAGCTATCGTGATCTCGTGAAATAAGCCTCGACCTGCTCCCGACAACAAGGGTCGGCTTTGCCGGCCCTTCTTTTTTGCATTTCTCTGCACTTTGCCCACGAGGCAGAGAAACAGTGGTTTTTCCGGCCACTCAGGCCACGCACAGTTTGCTGCCCTTTGTGCCTCGCGAAGTTGCTGCGACGCTTCTGCCCGCGCTGAACAGATTTGACAAGCGTAGAGACTTGTATATTCTTTGTATATACAAGGCGAGGTATCTGTTACTCACATGCTTCACTCTTTCCGTCCGGGATCCAGACTGTATCTTTACTCTCTACTCATCGTGCAGCTGATCATGCCTGCACATGCCGGGGACGGGCCGGGCATGAATTCCGGGATCGCCGGGTTGCTTGAAGAACTGGAACAGACGCAATGGGAGCCCACTCTCTCTGGCAACAGGCAGACTCTGGTTCTCGGACAGCGTATCCGGATCGAGGATTGCCAGAGCTACCCCTATCATGACAACAGGCACGGCACCGAGGGATATCTAAAGCTCGCGGATGATCTTCGGCATGGACTGGAGCAGGGCCTCACCTGTATGGCGGGACAGGGTCCGGCGAGAAGTTTGCATCCCTACCACGAACGTAACGCTGGCCGGCTGGTTGACCTGCTCAACAACGATTCAGGAAAGATCCTCGCCTGTGTCGAGGATCAGACATTTGCCTATGCCATCGCGCATCCCGCGAAGAGTCCGGCCATGTCGCATGAAGTGCTCATCGATACCTACCGCATCAGCGGCTTCCTCTCCCGACGGTTCGAGCGGGCGACCTACCGCGACTTTTTCAAGCTGAGTGAGCCGCTCATCGAGGATCATCTCACCGGCAAGCCGTTGCACCTGGACGGCATGCATCGTTACCGTGATCTTCCGGGACTGTTGTTCCATGAATTGACGCACTGGCTTGGGTATGAACATACCAATCTGACCGTCGATGTCGTGGACCTCTATGAAGTCTGCTGTTTTGGCGGCAGTGATCATATATCGGATGACGAGGTGAACCGTGGCTTCCAGCAGCGTGCCTGCAGCATACTCAAGGACGCGGAACTCTGGGACGCTGACGACGAGACCCGGAAAGAGCTCTGGCATGACAAGGGTTATTATCGTCTGAAGCGCGAGATCCGGCACGCATCCGGCTAGCGTCCCGGAAGAGGGGAATCCCAGGCGTTAATCCGGGCTCCAGACGACCGCAATCCGGTCGACATCAATATCCGTCTTGCGCAGCTTGATTGCAAAGGGTTCGATGGCGCTCTCCTCGATCATGAAGCGCTGGTCCAGTTCGTCGATCTTGTCCAGCAGTTCGGCCTCGAGCGCATCGATTTGCTCCTGTATTTTCTGCACCCGTTCCTCGGCCCTGCTGATATCACCACGCTCCTTGAGAATGCGCGTCCCGGCCGTGCCGATCGATGCGCGGGACTTGCCGAAGAGGACGCCAAGGACGGTGACGCCGGCCTTGATGAGAGAGCCGGTCGAGTCGCTCTTCTCCTTTTCCAGCGCCATCATGGCGCGATCGAGCCTGTCGAGCAGCGTTTGCTCCTTTTTTGCATATCTCTCCTTGAGTTTGTCAATTTCGGCCTCTTTCCCGTCATTCAGGGCGTCGTTGATGCGCACCCTGAAGTCACCGAGTGTTTCACCCGGCCGCGACTCCAGCTTCGGATTGCGCACGCGAAAGAGTTCGAGCCTGCGGGTGTGATAAATCCACTCGCCAAGCTCCCGGGCGGCTTTTGACAGGTTGCGGTCATTTGCAACGATGTCAGGTAGCGACGCATAGCGGATCTCGCTCGGGGGATTCGTCGGAAGGTTGCCGGGACACTCCTGCGACTCGGAAAGCTGCTCCGCTTTTCCCCAGTCGAGATTGTGTTCGTTACCCTGGAGGGGCAGCGACAGGCACAGCGATTCACTGATATCGATGCTGCGCGCCTGGCTGAAGTAGTGAAGCCTCGCGTGAGCGACGAGCTCCGGCCTGTAAGCGGTTTGACCGCCGAGGGCGGGCCTGAAGAGTTGCGTGATGCTCTTGTCGAGTGTGACGAATGTGTCGAATTTACCACGCCTCTTTCCGGTCCTGCGTTGTTGCGCACCTGCCTGCGTGTCGCCGGATGCTGCGGAAGAGGCCTTTCTGGTGGCCATCAGCTCTGCAATGTCCGCGCGTTTCAGCGGGCCTTTCAGGTAGCTCAGGACCCAGCGCGTCGTGAAGAGCCTGATATCGTCAAGGTGTGCGCTCTTGAGAAAAAAGACCCGCTTCTTGAGATGGGCCAGCAGCGCTGCGATCTCTTTCCTGTCGAAGCTCGATCCTGTCTTGTTGCCGAGCCCGTCGATGACACGCTCGATATCCTGCCGGGTCTGGAGGCGCCCGATGAACCAGGTGCCGATATTCGACAAGCCCTTGTAATCGAGATCCACGGGGTTCTGCGTGCTGAGGATGATGCCCACGCCGAACGCGCGTGCCTGTTTCAGCAATAGCAGCATCGGCTCCTTGCTGGGGGGATTGCCGACTGGCGGGAAGAAGCCGAAGATCTCGTCCATGTAGAGAAGTGTCTTCAGACTGCCGGAACCACTCTGCCGGCGCATCCAGGCGATGTACCTGTTGAGCAACAGGGTAACGAAAAACATGCGCTCGGCATCACTGAGGTGGGCGATCGAGAATATGGCGACCCTGGCATTACCCTGTTCGTCATAGAGCATCCGCTGGATGTCGAGCGTCTCCCCCTCCAGCCATGCGCTGAAAGTCGGTGATGCGATCACGGAGTTGAACCTGGTTGCGAGGTTGAAGCGTTTATCTCCGGGGTAGAAGCTGTCGAGCGGCAACACACCGATTTTTTTGAAAGGCGGGCTGATGATACGTCCGATGAGATCCTCGAGGCCAAGGCTCTCGCCTCCGATCCATGACGTGCTGATGATCTGTGCGATCAAAATGTATTCTTTGGATTCGACAGGGTCGGCCTCGATGCCGACGAGGGAGAGCAGGCTGCTGACGGTCGATGAGAGATAGGATGCGAAAAGATCGCTGTCTTCCATGATCTCGGCCGGTGGCGCATCGAGTGAACTCAGCACGTTGACGCTGATTCCTGCGCTGCTGCCCGGCGTGTAGATGGTCTTGTCGACATTGCCAAACTTCTCGACACGGCTGGCGTCCTGGTGATGGGAAGCAAGGCCTTCTTGCCACATTTGTGCAACCTGTCTTGCATAGGCAAGTGGCTGCTTGCCTTTTGCCCTGGCCTCGTCGGCCACCCACGGCCTGAAGGCCTCCGGTGAGAAAGTCGGGTCGGTCAGCAGCAGGTTGCCCATGTCGCCTTTCGGATCGATCACAATAGACGGGATGTTGTCGATCGCGGCTTCTTCGATAAGACCGATGCCGAGGCCCGTCTTGCCACTGCCGGTCATGCCGATGATCGCGGCATGGGTTGTGAAGTTGGTATTCTTGAGGAGCGTCAGATCACCGGTCGGCTCCATGGTTTCCCTGTCCACATCCTGTCCGACATAGAAGAGTCCCAGTTTTTCGTACAGTTCGACCATTCTGATTCATCCGGAATTGAGGTGATGCATGTGATGGTACCCGCAAGCGGAGAGAGGACGAAAGTGTTATGAGCCTTATCTACGTGGTTCGATGGTAATCCTGGCGGGCTCGCCACAGGCTCCATCGATGCTGATCGCTACCCGTAGAAATTGACCGATGACCCTGGCGTTTGTCACGAGATGCCCCGTGACGCGGCTCGTCATAAATTCCGAGCCATTGTCGGCAAGCGCGAGCGGCAGCAGCAGCTGATCAGCAATCCGGTGGTCGAGATTGGCGTTCGTGCCGAGAAATTCTGCGAGCTCGTCGACTGCTTCATCGGCGACGCTTTCTGCACGCTTTCCACGCGCACCCAGCGCGAAGAAACAGGCCTGTCCATACTCGAACTCGGCCATCAACAGAAGCAGGGTTCCCTTGCTGCGTGTCGGCAGGCTGGTGATGTCGATTTCGCAATCCGGAAGACCCGGTATTTCTTCCAGCCGTCCCAGAGCCTGCTTGCGCTGGCGTTCGGCAATCTCGACGGGAAGATCTGCGACGGCAGAAACGCCCCGGATTCTGAGTAGCCTTCCACGTGCACAGAGCCGAAGGCCATGAATTCTGCTAGCACCTGGAATGTATGCAGCTATCTGGCCGCCACCTTGCGGATAGAAGCCGGCCATCTGCAGCTCCAGCTCGAATGCGATGCCGATGCGGTTGAGCAGCGGTCGCCAGTTCAGGTCCAGGTAATGAAAACAGGGACTCCAGGGGACGTGTGTGCCGCCATGTATCCGGACTGTCGAGGGGCCATCGGCGAGCGCAAGTGGCAGCAGGAGTGTCTGCATGACCAGCGCAGTGGCGCCGGCCGTCCCGATATCGAAGAGATAGTTGCCCGGCAGGGCGGGACCCGGCTCGAAAGTGATCGCTGTCGAGCCAACCCGGTCGCCGGACACGATAGCCTTGCTGATGCGTGCTGCCGAGCGAAGGGCCAGGAGATGCTGCGGGCGTAATCCCGGCCTGTCACGATGCAGTCGGATATTGGCTACGCGAACCGGTTTTCCTGTCAGGATCGACAGCGACAGGGAACTGCGTAATACCTGTCCGCCACCTTCGCCCATGGAGCCGTCGATCTCGAGAAAATCCGTCATGCCTGCGGGCCGGAGAGGGCTGAAGCCAAAGGGCTCATGAGAGTACGGCTACGCTCTTCGCCTGGGCATAGAGCTGTTTGCCCTGCCTTAGCCGTAACAGGTCGGCCGACTTGCGCGTGACTCGTGCCAGAAGCGGCACGTCACCGGCGAGCAGGCGAACAACGACCTGTGCATCGCCATCGCTGGCAAGGCCGTCGACTGTCGCGGAAAAGATATTGAGGATGCTGGTGTCCGTTTGCGGTTCCAGTGTCAGGCTGACGTCGCGTGCCAGCAGGCGCAGGCGTACCCGGCCGCCGGTTTCAAGCTCCTTGTGGATGACGCTGAATCGTCCGCCGGGAAAGTCGAGCCATGTGAGGCCGTATTCGATATCGTGGCCTGCGACCGTTGCCTCTATGAGCGCCTCGGCATCGCCGCCGGTCGATAGCGGCAGGTCGAGACGGGTGAGCATGTCACCGATTGGCCCGGAGGCCCTGTTACGGCCTTCCGCGATCAGCACGAGGTGATCGGCGAGTCGTGCAACCTCGTCACGGGA
>Ga0180436_10004175_pt1 | contig 13053 bp, 10 predicted proteins | sample SS_ome_2_FD_132434 | JGI IMG/M metagenome (GOLD analysis project Ga0180436, IMG submission 132434) | Hypersaline lake sediment archaeal communities from the Salton Sea, California, USA - SS_3_S_2 metaG | ecosystem: Environmental > Aquatic > Non-marine Saline and Alkaline > Hypersaline >...
ACCGAGGCGAGGAATTCGGCCGCTTTAACATGGGCTCAACCGTCATCTTGCTCCTACCTGCGAAGCGCGCGCGCTGGGAGCCAGCCCTGCAGCCTGGCGCAACCCTGCGTTACGGGCAAACGATCGGCCACTGGCAGCCTCTATTTCCAGACGGCCAATCGCGATCAGGACAAGACTAACTAAGCCCTCGTGCAGCAATGGCCTCACCCAGGTGACGATCAGAGGGCGCCCCGCAACGATACGACTCGATATGCTCAAAGCCACTGATCTCTGGTGGGAGCTGAGCAACGTCATCCGGTACCGCGCCGAGTTGCCTCAGGCGCGCTCGACCGGAAACGCCAGCACCGCGTCAATCCGATCCAGGCCCAGGGCACACATCAGAAGCCGATCCAGGCCCAGCGCCACACCAGCGGTCGCCGGCATCCCGGCCTCAAGGGCGGCCAAAAAGGCCTCGTCGATAGGCGGCACGCACTGGCCCGCGGCTTGACGTCTGCGTTGATCGGCGCGGAACCGGGCGCGTTGCTCATCGGCATCAGTGAGTTCGTCGAAGCCGTTGGCCAGCTCCATGCCCTCAACATACAGCTCGAAACGCTCGGCGACGACTGGATCGCTTGCGCGCAAGCGCGCCAGCGCCGCCTGGCTAGGTGGATAGTCACGAACAATGCTGATGCAGCCACGACCCAGATCGGGTTCGAGGCATTGGCTCATGAGCAGATCCAGCCAACCGTCAACATCGAGTTCGAGCTGATCACAGCCGGTGAGCCCAGCAGCCCGAGCCGCCTCCTTAAGCATCGCGGGATCAGCGGACCAGGGATCAATCCCTAATCGATCCATGAACAGCTGTCGATAGCTCAACCGCTCACAACCGAGGTCAGGTCGTTCCAGGATGACCCGGACTAGCTCGGTGATCTCGTCGATCAGTAGCGTTAGGCTCCATCCCGGCCGATACCATTCCAAGAGGCTGAACTCGGGATGATGCCGACGCCCACGCTCCGCATCGCGAAACACCTTGCAGACCTGATAGATCGGGCCACTGCCGGCAGCCAGCAGACGCTTCATCGGCAGCTCAGGCGAGGTGTGTAGATAGAGCCCTTGACCCGATGAGGGCCACAGGCTTGCGTCAGCGTCAGCGCCAGACCAACGGGTACGCAGCGATTCGAGTGCCGGATCGGTCGTGGCGCTGGCCGAGAGCAATGGCGTCTCAACCTCCAACACCCCTCGTTCGGCGAAGAAGTGACGCAACCGCCGCAGCATGGTCGCGCGCGCGCGGAGCACATCCAGCGAGGCGCTCGGCATCCAGCAAGTTTGGCCAACATCCACGCGACCCCGCAACCGAGCCCGAGTCACCGCGGACCCGGTCACAGTCGCGCAAGCAACCGGCTCATTCGTCCTTGGCACGCGAGACATAAGAGCCGGTGCGGGTGTCGACCTTGATCAACTCACCGGTCTGTACGAACAATGGCACATTGACCACGGCCCCGGTCTCAAGCGTCGCCGGCTTACCGCCACCGCCCGAGGTATCGCCTTTGAGGCCGGGGTCGGTCTCGGTGATCTCGAGGACGACGAAGCTTGGCGGGTCAACGCTAAGCGGCTGGCCGTTATAGAGGGTAACGCTGCAGAGATCCTGCTCCTTGATCCATTTTGACGCCTCGCCGATCACCGCCTCATCGGCGGTCAGCTGCTCAAAGCTGCTCGGGTCCATAAAGTGCCAGAGTTCACCGTCGTAGTAGAGATATTGCAGATCGGTCTCATGGACATCGGCGGCCTCGACCGAATCGCCCGACTTGAAGGTGCGCTCAACCACGCGGCCAGTCTTCAGATTGCGCACCTTGACGCGATTGAAGGCCTGCCCTTTGCCGGGTTTCACAAACTCGTTCTCGACGATCGTGTATGGATCACCATCGAGCATGATCTTCAGCCCGCCCTTGAACTCATTGGTCTTGTAACTTGCCATCAGATCCTCTTGCAGTGCATCTTGCAGTCAGTGCGATGATCCGCCCGGCAGCACCAAGACTCGGGGCGCCGATAACGGATAGAAAACCGAACGAACTATGGTAGCGCGAACCCAACAGCGATGGCAGACCCCGACCTGGAAACAGGAGCTGGCCGCGGCCTTCACCGAGCCACTCGCCCTGTTAGAGGCCATTGGTCTCCATCCCGCTGAACTGCCAGAGCCGCTGCAACCCGCACCAGACTTTCGATGCTTGGTGCCGCAAGGCTTCGCCGCGCTGATGGGCCGGGGCAATCCTGATGATCCGCTGCTGCGACAGGTCTTGCCACTGGCTATCGAAGCTCGGCCAACCGCCGGCTATGTGTCTGACCCCGTTGGTGACGGCAATGCGCGGCTAGCGCCCGGACTGCTGCGGAAGTATCGAGGCCGCGCGCTACTGATCGCCACTGGCGCCTGCGCCCTGCACTGTCGCTACTGCTTCCGACGTCACTATCCCTATGCCGACGAAGGTCCCCAACACGAGCGATTCGCGGCAGCGATCGCGGCGCTCAAGCTGGCGCCGGATATCAACGAGGTCATCCTCAGCGGCGGTGACCCACTGCTGCTCGATGATCCCGTGCTTGCCGAACTCATCGCCGCATTGGATGCGCTACCGCAGCTCAGAAGGCTGCGGCTGCATAGCCGTCTGCCGAGTATCCTACCGAGCCGGATCACCGAGACGCTCCGCGCCATCCTTGCCAGCAGCCGCCTCCAGCTTGTGGTCGTAGTCCATATTAATCATCCGGCCGAGCTGGGAGAAGATGCGCGCCGCGCCCTGCTCGGTTTGGCCGAACTCGGCGCGCCTCTGCTCAACCAAAGCGTCCTGTTACGTGGTGTTAATGATGCGGTTGACACCCTAGGCGAACTCTCGGAGAGCCTCATCCATGCGCGCGTCCTGCCCTACTATCTACATCTGCTCGACCCGGTCAGCGGCGCCGCGCATTTCGATGTCCCGGAGGCCGAGGGACGTCGCCTCATCACTCAGCTTCGGCAGCGGTTACCCGGCTATTTGGTGCCACGACTGGTGCGCGAGTACCCAGGCGCGGCAGCCAAGACCCTGCTGCTCTAGGACAGTCATCAAGCCAGTAAGCCAGTAAGCCATTGATGAATAGCCGCACGAAGCCAATACGCGCGACTCATCGCCGAGCCGCTAGCCTGCGTTGGCAATCCCATGCGGCACATGCCCAGTGGTCACCTGATCCTGGGTATCACGGCAGTGGTGCTCTTGGTCGTCAAAGAAGATATCAGCATTGAAGGCGGCCAGGAATGGTCGTTTGCCTAGACCATCGAGAAACAGTGACTCATCGATGCGGATATTCCAGGCGCGCAAGGTTCGCACCACCCGCTCATGAGTCGGGGCGCCCCGGGCGGTGATCAGCGCGGTTCGCAACGGCGGTTGATCGATCGGGAACAGGGCCTGAATGCGTTGCAAGGCGACCAGGAATCCCTTAAACGGTCCCTCAGACAGCGGCTGCCGCGCAGCGGCTACCTCGTTCGCGGTAAAGGCGGCCAAGCCCTGGGCGCGAAAGATGCGCTCTGACTCATCCGAGAACAACACCGCATCACCATCGAAGGCGATCCGCAGTTCTTCATCATCGGCCACCGCCGGCCGCGCTGGGGCTGGCAAAATGGTCGCGGCGGCACAGCCCGCATCCAGAGCCTGGCGCACATCGTCAGGGTCGGCTGACAGGAACAGGTGAGCACCGAATGCGGAGACATAGCGATAAGGGCTAGCACCGCTGGTAAAGGCCGCGCAGCGAATCGCCAGCTCATGGTGGCGAATCGAGTTGAAGACGCGCAGCCCGGTATCACTGCTGTTGCGTGACAGCAAGATGACCTCGACGCGACCGCGCTCCCCTAGCCGCTCGTTCAGCGCCAGCAGCTTCTTGACCAGCGAGAAGGCAACGCCTGGCGCTAGGACGTCCGCTTCGTGCGCGATCTGATAGGCATGATAGGCGGCAACCCCATGCGCTTCGAAGACGCGATGCGACTCAGAGAGGTCGAACAGGGCGCGCGAGGAGATCGCCACCACGAGCCGAATCCGCGGTGGATCGGCGGTGGCAACCTCAGCTGTCAGGCCGGGTTGAATCTGGTCTAGAGCGAGCCCTGATACAGCAGTCATCACCGCGTCCAGACCCGTTGCCTAATCCCAGCCGCCTACCAAGGCATGAATGAGTTCATGAAGTGCATTGGCCGGCCGATGCTACGATTCATCGAGCCGAGATCATCACGCATGGTCGCTGTCGTGAAGGTCATCGATTGCATCGAGCGATCCATGTCCTCGATCGCACTGAGTAGCGGTTCTAGGGTGCCGACATCGCGCGCCATTGAGTCGACGCCAACGGTCATGGTGCGAACATTGGAACTGATCTGCCCCATATTGTCCGAGATCGATTGCATGTTGCTGGCTAGCACTGTCATATTCGAGTCAACACTGATCGCCAGATAATGGACATCCTTCGCCAAGCTGAAAACGAGGTAAAAGCCATAGGCGGCAAGGATGATAAACGCAAACAGCGTCGGATAAACGATCAGTTCCCAACGTCGGGCGCTGGTCTCAAATGCCTGCGACAGCCGATCCATTGCAAACTGGCTGGCGGCCGGGTCAGCCTCTGATGCCTCAAGCGCTGCTGTGTCCGTCTTGTTTAAAGCATCTCGCTCATGCGGGTTCTTGCCTGTCATAGGGAATCACGACCTCTCGGGTGCCGTCGCAGTCGAAAGGGCTGCTGATCCGGCACCGGGTGGTATCAGCGATCAGCTTCGCTAGGGCCAAGTCTGGCGTCAGCGAAGCGGCTGATAAGTTATATTTGCTAGCTCAGCACTTGCGGAAACAAGCTCGCTGCAAGGGCATAAAACTCTGTTGCCCCCTTGCCACGCCGTTCAAGTTCAAACACGGCTAGGCCCTCGCTAAACGATCGGCGGAACACCGTACGTTGAGACAGGCGTGGCTTCAAGAACCGGAAATCCGGCAATGACACCAAAGCCGCCGCCGCCTCATTGGTTTCCCTGACGGCGTGATGGGTGTCACCCCGGTTGATGAAACCAAGAATCTCCGGCGGACGATCAGGCTCGACCGACTTGACCAGCTGAATAAACCGCTGTGTCGACCAGATATCCGCTTGCGACGGCGGCACAGGCGCAATCACCCGATCGCAGAGTCGTATCGCGGTGCGCAGTGCTTCCATGTCAGAGGTACCAACATCGATGAGGGTCTCATCATGCTCACGCAGCCTCTCAAGGCTCAGGGCCGCGCGATCTAAGACCTGGAGGCTTGGCTCAAAGCCCTCTTCACGCCGCACCTCGGCCACATCGGTCAAGGTCGCCTGAGGATCGGCGTCCAAGACCTGTACGTCGGCCTCGGCCATCGACAGCCAGACGCCCAAATTAAAGGTGAGGGTGCTCTTGCCAGAGCCGCCCTTCAAGGAGCCGATGACAGTAATCATCCGTTCTTGCCGCGATTGCAAAAAGTGGCTTGAGGGAATCAGGATAGCGAGTAGTTAGCGCAGCGGCGGCTGCGTTGAGTCACTCGGCCATTGATCATCCGCATGGTAACCGAACGCGGTACCTTCGTCCTGGTAGCTGCGCCAAGGTCCGCGCGGCAGATAGTCGCGCTCATCAATCGGTGGATAAGGGCTATCAGCGAGGGAGCGGCTATGCTCTCGCTCCGAAAGTGGCCGAAACTCCCAGCCATGTTGACCGCTCGGGTGCTGGGCCTCGAGTTTGGGATCATGCCGAAACTGATAACCCCCAGCACTATACCTTGCATAGCCGTCAGAATCGGTGGGAACTTGATAACGAGGCGCATCCCAGGCCGGCGGGGCATCCGCTCGCCATGAGCGCTGCTGCTCCCGCCAAGAGCGGTCGCCTCGGGTCTCGCTCCAAGACCCTGCTTCGCTAGGCCGCCGCCATCCGTCAGCCGAATCACGCGGCGCCGATGACCATCCGCTATCAGTATCGTAAGGATTCCAGGCCCACAACAGCGGACTTGCGAAGATAAGGCCAGCGAGCAAGGCCGGACGCAACCGAGTCCTCAGAGACCACTGCCGCCCGCTAGCGGGGGAGCGGCATTGAGCCGAGGGTCTCGATTGCAAGCTTGTCATCTGTTCCGCCGTTCTAGCTGCCGCTAGGTCCGTCACTGTCGTCTGTCTTCAGGCGAATGCCGCGTCTTGACGTCTTCTGCTGTGACTTCGCCGTCGCTTTCGTCGCTGATGCCTGTTTGGTCGGCGCCTTTTTGGCGACGGCTTTTTTGCTCGCCGCCTTCTTGGTCGCCGTCTTTTTCGTGGTTGTCTTCTTCGCCGATGCCGCTTCGGATACCTCAGAGGATACCTCTTCAGAGGATACCTCTTCAGGAACCTGAGACGCTGAGTCCGAAGCAGCTTCACCTATAACTGTAGACGGTTCCGGCGCACTTGACTGATTGGAAGCCTGATCCGAGGCGCCACTCGAGGTCGCCGCGGTCTCGGTTGCAGCGGTTTCGGCTGATTCGCGACCCGCTTCTGTTCGTCGCAGCGCATTCGGTAAGGGGCCAGCGGGCATCGCCCCTGGGGCTGGGCGTCGCTGTTTGATAAGCAGGCCCTTGATCCAATCGAACAGCAGCAAGAACAGTCCACGCAGGGCATATAGCACCAGCATGAGCGCGCCGCCTATCTTAGCCAGCAGGCCTGCTTTTTTCGCTGCGGGTGGATGGGCTGTCGAGCCAGTCGCATGCTCAGACTCATCCCGCGGCAAGCCTTCAGCGCAGGGCACCACCATCCCGGGCGGTGCGCTGGCCACTGCCACCTCACAGAGATCCTTGCTTGCGGCGACACAGCCGAGCGGGATAACGATCAGCGTTAGCAAGGTCGAGACCAGCACGCCTGACGACAGCGAGATGGCCATACCCTGGAAGATCGGATCGGTGAAGATCACACTCGAACCCGCCACCAAGGCGAGCGCCGTGATCACGATGGGCCGGGTACGCGTGGTACAGGAGCGAATCACGGCCTCGGCCACGGGCACGCCTTTCTGCACCTCATGGATGGAGAAATCCACCAACAAGATCGAGTTACGGACGATGATGCCGGCCAGCGCAATCCAGCCGATCATCGAGGTCGCGGTAAACTCGCCGCCCATGCCAAGCTCAAAGGTTAGCCAGTGCGCAGGAATGATACCAAGCAAGGTCAAGGGGATCGGCGCCATGATGACCAATGGAATGCGGAAGTTGCCGAACTCCCAGACCACCAGTACGTAGATCAGTACTAGGGCGACGGCAAAGGCCGCCCCCATGTCGCGGAAGGTCTCATAAGTGACGGTCCATTCGCCGGCCCATTCAAAACCCGACACCTGATCCGATGGCGGTGGCCCCAGCCAGTAGGCCTCCGGCTTCACGCCATCGGGGGCCACATAGCCCATCTCGTCGATGCGGTTTTGAATCTGCATCATTGCGTAGACCGGGGCGGCAAGCCTGCCGCCGACATCGGCCACCACATACTCGACTGCCCGCAGATCTTTGCGATAGACGATCGATTCTTCCGGGACGCGCTCGAAATCACCCAGTTCGCGCAGTGGGATCGTCCCCCCCGTATTGGTCCGAATCGGCAAGTCGCCGAGGCTCTGAATCTGTGAACGCTCGGCGAGCGGTACCTGCACCACGATGTTCACTGGCTCGTGACCAGCACGCATCTTGACGTCGCCGATCTCCGCCCCACCCAGCGCCATGGTCAGATTACGGTTGATCGAATCCACCGAGACGCCGCGGCGCACGGCCTTTTCGGTATCAACCTCAAAGCGCCAATAGTCGAAGGCATCGCGCAGATAGTTATCGACATCGCGCGCACTCTCAGCCTGCGCAAAGATGTCGGTCAGTTCCTGCGCCAAGGCGCGACGAACCTCGGCGCTCGGCCCATGCACCTCGGCCACCACCGACTGCAACACCGGCGGACCCGGCGGCATTTCGACCACCGCGATGCTAGCGCCGTTAGCTTCCGCCAGCGGCTTCAGCATCTCGCGCGCCTCCACCGCGATCTCATGGCTGCTGCGCTCACGATCATGCTTGTTGGTGAGTTGGACCTGCAGCTCGCCCTGCCAGGGATCGGAGCGCAGGTAATAATGGCGCACCATGCCGTTGAAATCGAACGGCCGTGCGGTACCGGCATAGAGCTGGATTGCCGTCACCTCGGGCATGCTACGGATCTTCTCCGCCATCTGATGCGCCAGATTGGCCGTCACCGGCAACGCCGTGCCCTCGGGCATGTCCAACACCACCGAGAACTCGGGCTTATTGTCCAATGGCAGCATCTTCACCGGCACCCACTTAAAGTAGAAGAAGCTCAGGGTGAAGAGGAAGGTGCCCCAGAGCAGCAGCTTAAAGATCAGGCGCTTGCTCTTGTTCTCGATCAGCGGGGTGAGGATGCCAACATAAAGCTTCTCGAGGTTCCGCGCCTCTTTATGCTCGCGCTTCTCGGCCACCTCTAGGTAGCGCATCGAGGGCCTGAGCCACTTCGAGATGGCTAGATAAGGCGTAAAGACGAAGGCCGCGAACAGCGAGATCAGCATTGCCACCGAGCCCAAGGCCGGGATCGGTTCCATATAAGGCCCCATCATGCCGCTGACAAAGCCCATTGGCAGCAAGGCCGCGATGACGGTGAAGGTGGCGAGGATGGTTGGATTACCGACCTCGCGCACCGCATCAACCGCGGTGACCTCATCGGTGCGCCCCTCCTCGAGCCAGCGCCGGTAGATATTCTCCACCACGACGATGGCATCATCGACCAGGATGCCGATCGAGAAGATCAGCGCGAACAGGCTCACACGGTCGATGGTGTATTCAGTGATCCAGGCCATGAAGATGGTCATCAGCAGAACCACCGGGATCACCAGCATGACCACGATCGCCGGCTTCAGGGCGCGGAAGGCGGCCAGTACCAGCAAGAAGACGAAGAAGGTCGCGATGAACAGCTTGAAGATGAGTTCAGAGACCTTCTCATCGGCGGACTCGCCATAGTTACGGGTCACGCTCACGGCAACATTGTTCGGGATGCGCTCACCCTTGAGTTCCTCGACCTTCTCGAGGATCGCATTCGCCACCGTGACGCCGTTGGTCAGTTCCTTCTTGGCAATCGCGATAGTCACCGCGGGCGCGCCATCGGCCGTTAACTGGCCCTCGGCCGCCGGGCCACTATAGTAGGCCACGAGTTGATCGGCATCCTCCGGTCCCTGACGGACACGCGCGATGTCGTGCACATAGACCGGGATCTCGTTGTAGGTTCCAACCACCAAGCGTTGGATATCCTCACCGCCTTTCAGGAACGAGCCCGAGACCACCGAGAAATGCGAGCCACTCGACTCAACCCCACCCGCGCTGGTCTCGGCGTTCGCCGCCCGGATCGTGCCGGCCACCTCGTCCAGGCTAATCTGATAGCCAGACAGTCGCTCCGGATAGGCATCAACCGTGATCTGCTCACGGCGACCACCAACAATGAAGCTATTGCCGGTATCCTTGACCTCTTTTAGTGATTGCAGCACATCTTGCGCCAGCAGCCGCAGCTGCCCATCATCGACATCCGGTCGGCCATTGCCATCGACGTCCTTCGACCAGAGCGTTAGGGTCACGATCGGCACGTCATCGATGCCCTTGGTCTTCACCAGCGGTGGCATCACCCCCGGTGGAATCTTATCCATGTTCGACGCGATCTTGTCGTTGACCTTGACCAACGATGGGCCGACCTGCTCGCCGACCTCAAACTCGACCGTCACCAGTCCCTGACCACGCTGCGCCGCCGAATAGACGTGCTTGACCCCTGGGATCTCACTCATGATCCGCTCAAGCGGCTGCATCGTCAGACTCGACACCTGCTCTGCCGAGGCGCCGGGATACTGCACCATGATGTCAATCATGGGCACCGAGATCTGCGGGTCTTCTTGGCGCGGCGTCGCGATGAGACCGAGTAGCCCCATCAGCAGCATCGCCACATAGAGCAATGGCGAGAGTGGTGAGCGGATAAAGAAACGGGCAGTGCGACCGGCAAGACCGAGGCTGTCACCGTCCATCGAGGCGAGGGTGCGAGCGTCTTCCGGCGCTGGCGTGCGGGGGCTATCGTCCTGGCTCATAGCATGTTTCTTACGTCAGGAGCGGGCGTGAAAAAACCGAGATGAAGCACAAACGGCAACCCCCATCCCGGCTATCGATAGAGCATCTTAACGGGCCGAGCGATCGCCGCGCGACCAACCCGTGGCGATGCCAGGGCCTGGGTTACTTAGGATACGCTCACCAGCACGGAGACCACTGAGCACGGTCACGCCTCCATTTGGGGTTGGCTCACCAACGCGAATCAGGCGCAGGTGCGGATTCCCATCCTCATCCAGCACATAGACGCCAGGCAGGCTGCCGTTATAACGGATTGCGGTGCGCGGCACGACCGGATTGACGCGCGCCGGCGCATTAAAGTCGGGCACCAAGACCTTGGCATACATGCCCGGCTCAGAAACGCCCTTTGGCAGGTCGAACTTGACCTTGACCGTATGCCGCTGCGGATCGGCCATGGGAAAGACCTGGGCAACCCGCACCGGTATATTCCCGGCATCATCGTGCGCCGCGCGCGGACGCGCCGGCACATCAAGCTCCGCACGCAGCATCGCACCCTCTCGCAGCCCCGGCCGCAACCGTGCCGGCACGTCGACCTCGACCTGCAGATACTCGACATCGGCAAAGGTCAGCAGCGGCTGACCCGGCTGCACCGTATCACCGACCTCGATGAACTTGCTAACGATGACACCATCAAAAGGTGCGATCGAGCGCGCGTCCCGGAGCTTTGCGTCCAAGGCCCGCAGCTCGGCCTGTAACTGCATCATGGCATTGCGCGCCTCCTGAATCTGGGTTCCAGAGGCGAATAGGTCTGCGGAGAGTTCGGCATCCTGATCACGATCGCCGATAAAATCCTCCATTGGACGGGTGAAGAACTGATCAAACAGATTCGGAACCCCCATACCGCCCGGCGAGGTCCGCGAGCGTGGCGAGTACAGTTCGCGACTATATTGCACCCCAGCGTTACGTAACTGGGCATCCGCCGTTGCCATCTGCGCGAGCAATGCCTGCCGCTTCGCCTTTAGCTCGCTGGCATCAAGCGAGACGAGCAGATCACCATTTTCGAACGCATCACCCTCGATACCGGCAAGATAGTCGACCCGACCTGGTAACTGGGCTGCCAAAGTAACCTCTTTATAGGGGACAACGGTGCCGCCAACCGAGACCGTCGGCAGGCCCTCCGCCTGCTTGACCACATAGATGTCGTCCAAGGTCTGGGCCGACACCGCGGAAACGGCACTCATAGCGGCGATGAGCCCAATCGAGAGCATGCGCATAGTTAGATTTCCCATGATTCCGGATACCAGAGAGCTGAATTCGGCGAATCCTCAAGCCGGCAAGCCGCGAAGTCCGACCCAAGCCGCCAACGCACCGCGGATAAACCAAGCGCAGCCGACTGCAACTCATCGGCCACAGGTACGAGGTGGCATGAGCGCTGCTGGCGGTAGTGTTTGTGGTGGTGGCTCTGAGTCTGATCGTTCTTATAGGTAACATACCAGCCAAGACGAGAAGTATCCTGAAAATGCGCGCCAATATCAAGCAAACTGGACATTTAGACCAAAAAAATCAGCCCCTTAGAGGTGCTCAAAGACCACTCTCGGCCGCCCCGGCTTACCCCCGGGAACAGCTAAACCATTGACTGAGCCATGCTTTATCCATCACCCGCATGCTTAACCCCACTTAACGCATGGACAATGCCCGACCCAGCGCATAGCCTATAATATCCGTAACTGTTCGCGCTTTCACCCAGGCTTAAGCAAGACCGCGCCTGCCGTGCTGGTGTTCATCGCGAGCTACAAAGGCCTTGGCAAGCTTGCGACCCTCAGTGTGCGCCTCTAGTCGCGCAAACAGTTGCAAGACAAGCGCTTGCTCGGCAATCTACCGAGATCGATGGTCACTGAGATCGAGCAAATAGGATGACTAGGAGATTCCATATCGGCATCGATCTTGGCGGCACCAAAATCGAGGCTGCGGCCTTGGCCGCCGATGGCCAGGTCATACAACGCAAACGCATCCCTACTCCGCGCAACGATTATCCAGGCACGCTAGCGGCCATCAAGGGTCTGATCTTGGAACTAGAAACCGCGCTCGGGATGCGCGCCAGCATCGGCATCGGCACCCCAGGCGCGCTATCGCCGTTCAGCGGCCGGTTGCGCAACGCCAACTCGATCTGGCTCAACGACCGCTACTTGCACGGGGATCTGGAGGACTGCCTCCAGCGTCCGGTACGAATCGCCAACGATGCCGACTGTTTCACCCTGTCCGAGGCCACCGATGGTGCCGCCGCCGGCGCTCGCTCGGTATTCGGCGTCATCATTGGCACCGGCACTGGCGGTGGAATCGCCGTCGATGGACGGCTGCTGAGCGGCCCCAATGCTATTGCCGGCGAATGGGGGCACAATCCCCTGCCCTGGCCGCGCGATAATGAGCAGCCGGGGCCGGCTTGCTATTGCGGCAAGCAAGGCTGTATCGAGACCTGGGTCTCCGGGCCGGCGCTGAGCGCCGATCTCCAGCGGCATAGCGGCCGCCAGCTCGATGGCAAGGCGATCGCCGCTGCCGCCGCGCGCGGCGACGCCGAGGCCGAGGCCGCGCTGCAGCGCTATGAGGATCGGCTCGCGCGCGCGCTGGCGTCGGTGATCAACCTGCTCGATCCCGAGGTGATCGTGCTCGGCGGCGGTCTCTCCAATCTGCAACGGCTCTATCAGAACCTACCCGTGCGTCTCCGCCCGTACATCTTCGGCGATGGCCTCGCCACCCGGATCGTTGCGCCCAGGTTTGGCGACTCCAGCGGTGTACGCGGCGCCGCCTGGTTATGGCGCGATCTGGGACTGCGCGCTGGCGGACAGGATCGTGCCGATCGTGGCGCCTGACTGGAATGCTCCTACCTGCTCCTCAAACGCGTCTTGGTGCGACCGATCCTCGCGCTCAGGGCCGAAAGCGAACGCTTTAGCCAGCGCATTCAGATCAAGGCCGCGCGAGCGATCGATGCTGTCCGAATGCT
>Ga0180436_10004176_pt1 | contig 13052 bp, 12 predicted proteins | sample SS_ome_2_FD_132434 | JGI IMG/M metagenome (GOLD analysis project Ga0180436, IMG submission 132434) | Hypersaline lake sediment archaeal communities from the Salton Sea, California, USA - SS_3_S_2 metaG | ecosystem: Environmental > Aquatic > Non-marine Saline and Alkaline > Hypersaline >...
GAATCATCTCCCACCGCAAGCGGTGGGGCACCCGGGCGTTGTTGAGGAACGTATCCAATGTCAACTACACGGTTGGCTGTTGACCTGGTGGCCCACCAGCCGTGTCCGTGGCAGAGCCCATTCGCACGAGCGGTTTCGCATTCCGCATTGCTATCGCAAGCTGTATCTCTCATATTGGTGACACCACGAAACACGAAAGGAGAAACCAATGGAAGGGCTGATAGACAAGGTACTTGAATGGAGTACACTATACGGGATGAAGATCGTCGGCGCCCTGGCGATACTGATCTTCGGTCGTATTGCAGTCGGTATCCTTACATCCCTCACGAAGAGGCTTCTCGCGAAATCCAATGTTGACGAGACGCTCAAGAGATTCTTCACCAATCTGACCAGGATCGCCTTGCTGGTCTTTGTAGTCCTGGCGGCTCTGAGCACACTTGGCATAGAGACTACATCGTTTATTGCTGTGATTGGCGCAGCTGGTCTGGCCGTTGGCCTGGCTCTCCAGGGATCACTGGCCAACTTCGCCTCTGGAGTCCTCTTGATCGCATTTCGTCCACTCAAGAGTGGGGACTTGGTCGAAGCCGGCGGGCACCTGGGTGTTGTCAAGGAGATTCAGATATTCAACACAATCCTACTGTCTTTGGACCACAAGCGAGTGATCATCCCCAACAGCAAAGTTACCGGGGACAGCATTGTCAATTACTCTGCCGAAGGCATTCTCCGCGTCGATATGGTGTTCGGAATCGGCTATGGTGACAATATCAGTCAGGCCAAGCAGATTCTGGAGCAAATCCTCATAGAGGACGAACGCGTTCTGAAGGACCCTGCATCGACAGTGGCCGTATCAGAACTAGGTGACAGCTCTGTAAACTTCGTTGTTCGTCCCTATGTGAAGGTCGAGGACTATTGGGGAGTGTACTTCGACGTAACCGAGCGCGTGAAACGTGCGTTTGATGAACAGAGCGTTACCATACCCTTCCCGCAGCGGGATGTCCATCTGCATCAGGTAGGGTCAGTATAGCTGACTATATCGTTGTCATAGGCCGGTGGACCATAGTTTATCATGGGTTTCTTTCTTGAGAGAGTTGTATCGATGATGGCTTCTCCATCGGAGTTGATATGATGAACCGACCGCCGCATCTCAAAAGTAAACCCACCCTAAGAAGGGTGGGCCACCCGGCCGAGTTTAGTCAGCATTCTTGCCAAAGAGCTTTTGCACAATTCCTATCAAACTGCCCAATGTAAGCAGCAGTCCGACTACGAGAAGGAGCAATGACGCCAAGCCAACCAGGATCTTCCCCATACCGGTTCCATACTCAAGCGCCACGTAGTAGCCCCCTAGCGCCCCTACCACAGAACCCAATCCCAACCCCAGACCCTTCCAATTCCTCCACTTTTTCTTCTTACTCATCTCGGCTTTCTCTTCAAACCTCTTTCTCACTATCTGAAGCAGTTCCTCTCTCCTATACTCCAGTGTTGTGTGGAAGCCAAGATCCTCACCAAGAGACTTAAGTTCTTCGTAAGTCAGCTCATCCAAGTTGTCATCAAACGATTCACTCAAAATTGCACTCCTTCGACTTCATCAAGCAACTCGATTCATGTTTGGGGATCTGGCCGAAGTCGCGTGATTGAACCTAGATGGCGAGACTGAAGACAGTCACGCCCTACAAGAAAAAGAATCCTATCCCACCGCAAGCGGTGGGGCACCTGAGCCAAGTCGATGCGGCTACAAGATATCGTCATTCTGGATCAGGCTGGACAGAGTAAGCATACCAACAATTTCACCCATATCTTCAACCGGGGCGCGGCGAACGCCGATCTGCTGAATCAGGCGAATCGCATAGCGGATATCCATCTGCGCCGGAATCGTTATGACCGGTTTGGTCATGATCTCGTATACAAACACGCTTTCGGCATCACGGCCGGGAACGATGACATCATTAATCAAATCCATGATGGTGATGATTCCCCAGGCGTCATCATCGTTGCGTTTGCTCACCATCAATTCCGACACGTCGGATGCGCGCATCATGGCGGCAGCTTCCTTGGAAGATGCCATGCCGTCAATGCTCAGCACCTCCTTCTGCATAATATCTCGTACCCGTATGATCGATTTAGACATACGAAACTCCTTCGTGCGAACAGGTCATTGCATATTGACCCATTGTGGTCACAAGTACTTGTCTCGGACCTCTTTCTTGAACTTATCTATCTGACTTTCCAAGCCGACTACTTCGTCAACATTTAAGACGAATGCGATCCCTGTCCCCGGCTTGTCGAACTCTCCGGCGGTCTTGATAGCCTCCAGGACTTGCTTCACCAGATGTTCCTCGACCAGAAACATTATAATATCTGTCGCGCCTTCCAGCGATAGACCGAAAAAGGACCTGGCCTCGTGCATGCCGGTTCCGCGTGCAGGTATAATCGTAGCCCCGGTGGCGCCGACCTCCTTGGCTGCATCTACAACCGGGTCGGTATGGTCGGTCTTGACCGGAGCAAAAATAACCCTGAATCTCATCTATTGTCTCCTTTTAGACGTTTTTCGACTCTGCGAAAGGCCAACCACTGCGTTATCTGGGCATACCCCATTACTGCGATTATCGGAAAGAGACTCGCAAAAGCAATGAGCCCAAAGCCATCAAGCAATGGATTGCGCCCCGGAACAGCCTGGGACAAACCAAGGCCCAGAGCGGCCACCAGGGGAACGGTTACGGTCGATGTCGTGACACCTCCCGAATCATAGGCCAGCGCGATTATGTCCCTGGGAGCGACAAAGGTCTGCACAATAACAACTATGTAACCAGCTAGAATGTACAGATAGAGCGGCGTCCCCGTAACAATGCGAAAGGCACCCAACGCAATTCCCACGGCTACTCCGATCGCCACCGTGATACGCAGTCCCCAGGGACTGATGGCACCACGTGACACTTCCTTTACTTTCAGTGCCACGGCCAGAAGGGAAGGCTCGGCAATAGTTGTGGAAAAACCGATCAAGGCCGCAAAGAGGTAGATCCATCCGTAGGTGGTCCATGAAGTAAGATCTACGGTGCCGTCACCGGCCAGGAACTCCGGATCGGAAAGCTGCGCTGCCATGATCTTGCCGACCGGGAACAATGCCTTTTCCAGACCGATGAGGAACAGCGCCAGGCCGGCTATCACATAAACGCCGCCGATGATAAGGCGCCGAAGGTTCGGGATTGGCTGGCGCAGGACGACCAACTGAAAACTCACGATTAGCAAGACAATCGGCAATACATCCCGAATCGTCCCGAGAAACACCAAACCGAATTCACTCAGAAATGTCATACTACCATTTTCCTACTATCAGTCAAGAACAACAAGACCGTAGCCCATTACAAAGATCATGGGAAGCAACGATGCGAGTGCAATAAGCCCGAAACCGTCTACCATGGGACTGCGTCCCTTAATCACCGTGGCCAGGCCTACGCCCAGGGCCGCAACCAGCGGAACGGTAACGGTCGAAGTGGTTACTCCGCCGGCGTCGTAGGCTATCCCGATAATTTCCCTGGGGGCAATCAATGTCATGAGCATGACCATCCCATAGCCACCGATTATAAGATAGTGGATCGGCCAACCACGGAGTATACGCAAGACACCTATGAGAATAGCAACCCCCACCGAGAAGGCTACTGACAATCGCAATCCGAGAGCGTAGCTTTGTAAGCTTGCCTCTCCGTGCGCAATCAGATTCCCTTGTGCCGCGATTTCGCCAGCCTCAGCCGATACGGCGATCAATGCAGGTTCAGCAATCGTGGTAGAAAAACCGAGCAGGAAGGCAAACACGAGCAACCAGAGAACACTACCCTTGCGGGCGAGTGCATTGGCCATTTCCTCGCCGATGGGAAACAAACCCATCTCCAGGCCCTGCACAAACAGCATGAGTCCAACAACTACCAGAAGACCGCCGAATATAACCTCCGCCAAGTTCGGCAACGGCTGCTGAAGAACGACTATCTGGAAGAACGCAATCACCAGAATAATCGGCAGCAAATCCTTTAGCGAGGTCTTTAGTTTGCTCAGGACCGCTATAAGAATGGAGGATGCGAAGAGCGCTTTCATTTCTCATCCGTGACTATCATGAACTTCCTTGATCAAGAAAGCTGTTGGGCGGGTCAAAGGTCAAACCTTTTCATTTTGTATGTCCACACGGATTCCTTGGAAACTAGTCACGTGGGATGGGGTAACTTCGTCAAGTAGCCAGATTCAAGTTTGGGATCTGCTGAAACTGCGGTGTTGAGGCAGGATGGCGCGATTGTAGACGGTCACGCCCTACGAAAGACAGAATCATCTCCCACCGCAAGCGGTGGGGCACCAGGGCGATCAGATCAGTTGTATCATCAGGTGTTAGGCGTCTGTGTTGTCGTTGTCGTCCCCGACCGGCTCGTCTGCCCCGGGATCTTTCCCGTCAGTCTTGTCTCTGGTCCACTCGGCTAGCCAGGCTTTGTGCTCCCGGCTCATTACATCCTCGCAATCCTGAACGAACTTCTTAAATGCACCGGCGGTTTCTTTGGCCTGGTTCGATTGATAGAGCGCCTTGAGGCCCTCCAGCTCGGTGGCGGTACCACTGTAGGTAAGAATCAGAAAGTCGAACCTTCCGGCATGGAGAAAGGAACCGATAGCACCGGTAATGGTACCACTAAGAGCCACCCATGAAGCTAGTCCGAGATAAGGGTGCAGGGCTCCGGCGGCTGCTCCGAGCAACGCGAAACCGAAACTCCGCCATCGCCATTTATTGTGAAGGTTCCTGAACTTGCCAGCCCTGTCTCGGTACCAACTGATCTGGTTGTCAACGCGAGCCTGAATGTAATCGTTCGGTGCAATTGGAATCGCCGGTAGTCTCTCGTCGAGCTTCTTCTTGTCCACTTCGCCGATGGGGCTCACATCAACAGCCTTCTGCTGCTCTCTAGCAAGGTTTATCAGTTGCTCGGGAGCATCTTCACCGTCAAAGGGAGGAGTTACAGCAGCAAAGCGGTAGCTGTTCGATTTCAAGGACTCGGCCACTGCTCTCAATCGCACCCACGCCTGAGATTTGCTTGGAGAGAGCATGTAGGTAGAGATCGATCCGACAGCGGCGAGCAGGACACCTCCGATGGCGGCAAAGACTTGTCCCCAATCGGTGCTACCCTTCGCGGCACCTTCGGTGGCCATGGCTCCCCCCAATGTGGCCAGAAACGATCCGAAGACGACCAACCAAAGCGATATTTTGCGCCATCGCTCCCAACGAGTCTTCTGGACTTTGGAAGCATCCGAATGTCGTTTGGAGCTCTCCAAAACGAATCGGATCGCCGTTTGATGTGATTCTGGCAATTCAACCTCCGCTACTAAATATCGCTGTGTCGGACCCACATAGCTATGCTTACAAATCACGATAACAGATTGTCCGAGTATCAGTCAAGAAGGTTTTGGCTGTTGCCAGCTCAAGGCCATTCGAAACGATGTCGACAAACTAGAAAAGGGTGGGGCAAATGTCCCCTAGAGATTAAACACCGAGAGAATAGTATGTCTGACCAGATCGAGTGGAAAGAAGAATACGAGATAGGTGTCGCTCACATTGATTTTCAGCATCGCAAGTTAGTGAATTTGCTGGAACGACTGCGGCAGTCACTCGGCCAGGGGCTGGACAACCCTGTGGTAGGTACGACTCTGAAGAGTATCGTCGATTATACGCAGTCGCACTTCGCGGACGAAGAGAAGCTGATGCGTCAAATCGGTTTTGTCGGAATCGAGGAACACACCCTGCTACACAGGCAACTGCTCTCAGAAGTGGCTTCGATTTTGCAGAAGCTCAAAAAGGGCGGTGAGTTCACACCGGAGGATCTGCTGCAATTCCTGGTTCGCTGGGTAACGGATCACGTAATTAAAGAAGACACCAAGATTGGTGTTGCTTTTCGCGAGATGAAGGCCGCTCAACCCACTTAGGATCATTCCCCTCTCTCCCCCATATATCGAACTAAGCCTACTGAGTCCAGGGGTCTCTGGACTGGACTCACGACAGTATATGCGAGAGGGGGAGACACAATCGGCCTTCCCCCCTCCTAACTCAAGACGATCGCCTACTGACAGACCAAGGGCGGTCCCTGCTCAAACATGTAGGAAACCATGCAGACCAGATCCTCAATATCGGGCACACCACCCGAGGCGTTGACATCGCACGCTCCCATGGCTGCCGGAGGCGGACCCTGGTTGAACATGTAGGTGGCCAGGTAGACCAGATCTGCGATGGTGGCGCTTTCGTCGTCACCGTCGATATCACCACAGACGAATCCCACGCATTCGTAGATCGTGACCGAGAAGTCGTCGATCGCAGCCTCCACGACCGATCCGCTGCTGAGATCAGAAACGTCAAACCGCATCTTGATCTGCGACGTCGGCGTGACATACTGGGACGCGGAGAAACTGTGTTCGTACCAACCGCCACTGGCTTCGTCTACGGGACCGACGGTCTCAACCAGCACCCAATTGGCGCCATCATCGTCGGAGATGTATACCTGCATCACGTCGTTGTGGGGATCGTCGCCGTAGTCGTTGGAATACCAGCGCGCATAGTGGATTTCGGCGTCCCCGGCGGACATGTCAATGGTCGGCGAGGTCAGGATAGTAGTACCGTCGTCAACGTCGGAGTTGCCGTCAACGTTGTCGGTCAGGAAGCACTGTCCCGATCCGTCGAAATCGTTAGCGGGGTCACCGCGATCACCACCGCCGACCGGTACGCCGCGATTCCACTGGCCGTCGCCGGCATCGCCCGATACGGTCCAGCCGGTGGCCGTTTCGAAATCGTCGCTCATGACAACATCAACTGCAGAGGCGGCAAACACGGTGTGTCCATCGGCCTCCTCCACATCATAGAACTCACCGTATGTAGCTTCAGTCGCACTAAATCGGTAGGTAAGGTTGTCATCGCATGCGAGAGCGGGAAGGGTGGCCTCATAAGAGTCGGCTGTGACGGCCGTCATAGCAACCTCGGTCCACGGATCGCCGTTGAGCGAGTAGTGCAGCTTACCAGAGCCGGGAACCTGGACGCCATCGCCGATTGACACGACGGTCACTTCGATGGTGGTAGTTTCGTTGGGAAGGACAGTCTCCGGCAACGGCGAGACAATCTCGAACCCCAGTGCGGCGACACCCTTGATCGCAACTGTCGGATCTCCGAACAGGTTTTGCTCGTAGTAGATCCAGCGCATACAGCTTTCGTTGACGCGATAAAGGTTGTCTTCCTTGGAATCATGCTGGGCCTTGCCGATCTCCGGCTTGCCCTCGGCCGGATTGTAGACCGCATCCCAGAACTCACGGTTGAATCTTTGCGAGGGCCCGTCGGTGCTGTTACTGGAGCCCCAACCGTATCGGGCGTTCATGCATACCGCAAAGGCGCCGTGGTCGGTCTTGATGTTCATGTACTCGGCGAAGCAGTCGGTGCCGTCCAAATGGCCGGCCAGACAGGTCTGGGAGTACAGGAAGCAAAGGTCGGTGTTGCTTAAACTTGAGACGGTGCTGTTGTACAGCTTCATGGCATAGTCGGGGCTGCCGTGACCCAGGTGATTGAGGATGTGTTGACCGGCGTTGATACGGCTGATGATCTCGGACTGGGGCCAACTCTGTCCCGGCCAGGTCTGATCATAGAGTCGGTCGACGTTGTACATGTCGGACGGAATTCCCTGTGTAGTGTAGCCATCGGCAGAAGACACATCCACGTTCTGGTCCATCATGGTCGCGGCATATTCGGAAACGCCTCCGAACCCAAGATGCTCTCCAACCATGAGTACATTCTGAGGGCGACCATGTTGATCGGTCAGGTACCAGAGAGTCTTGTTTACGAAGCGAGTGGCTTCGGTAGCGTCGCCAACCGAGGCACGACCTATGTACACTTCGGCGACCAGATCGACATCACCGCCGCCAATACCATCATTCGGTTCTCCCCAGTAGGCGTCGCCGTCGAAGTTGTAGGTCCCGTCAAGGCATCCGAAGTAGACATCCGAAGGCATGGCCGTCTCGATGTCTCCCCCGCCCCAGGCTTCGACCCAGAGATCCTTGGCGGGAATGATATTGTCGTCGGCGCCAATCAGGGCATACTCGATTCCGTCGGCCAGATATCGGTCTTTGATGTACGACCGGATCTCGTCGGGCGAGGTCGAGCCGATTTCATCTGTGGTCCGGATTTCCGTTACCAGACCGTTGGTATTGTGGTAGTCCGCCAACGGCTGAAAATAGGGAGCAAGCGTAGCGGTGGTAATGATCACCATATCGGCAGCATCGCGACTCTTCTGGGTAGCCGCAGGATACTGCCGGGAGACTTCCGGATTGTCGACTCGTGTCAAGACACTCGATTGATCGGAAGTCAGCCCTCTCCAGGTATCAAGGCGTTGATCGCTCTCAGCTGTGCGAACGACAACGGTGATCTGGTCGTAGTAATATAGCTCCTGCTCGGACGGTAGATAGTGTACCGGCTGCAGTTTGAGATGAAGGATTTGATAGCCGCGGAAGGTCTGCTGTCCCACCGACTCGAATGTCTCCCCCGGATAGAGTGAGTTGGACATGTAGACCAGGGGATCCTCAGTCGGCAGCTCGTACTCGCTGGGATCGGCAGAGAGCTTTACCGGAAGACCGGCAGGCTCTACGCGAATGTGATCGGCGACAAGTTTCGGTTCACCGAGAATCGTCTCGACCTCGATCACTTCGGTGCCGTAAGGAATCAAAATCCTGGCCCCGGCAGCGGGTAAAGAGGGATGACCCTCGTGTCCGTAGTTGGGGGCATCCTTCATGACTATTCGATCGTAAGTGGTCCCTCCGATCACAACCTTGTGTATCTCCGGAGCTTCAAAGTTGTATATTTGACTAAGTTCCCCACCGGCAGCTTGACCGGCGGCTAGCGTTGCGATCAGACAGATCGCGAAAATGCTCGTCCAGATGGCTCGGTTACCTGAAGATCCTCTCATGGTTTTCTCCTGTTGCACTGTATAGATTACCTCTCTCGATCCTTGGCATTTCTGCATATGGGCGTCACAGCCGTAATCGGCCGTAATGAGATGACTCGTTTTAGATGCTCCGAAAGGGGCTTGGCATCAGACTGATGCCGGGAAATCTTGCAAGGCGACGGTGTCCTTGCTTATCAGTCGTCCCCGGAGAAACCCGGTCTGTATCCAGTGCGGATCTGATTCAGTCCGATCCGGATAGGCGTTGCGATGAGAGTCTGTCGAACGGGTGTCGGGACCGATACTTGCGTCGGTGCTGGCTCGTTCGATTGCGCTGAGTTTCGATAACATATGGCTCTCACTCCAATGCCGGCCAGATGGCGAGGATAACTGACGGCTATGCCTGGTGTCAGTCGCATCCGACTCGATTCGCGGGATGCTGACACATGTAATATAGTGCACATTGACAGATTCGTCCATTAAAAAAGGGGACGGGACTTGGCCTACAATCTCGCGACGAGCGACCAGAACCTAACCAGCTCGGCGAAATACTATCCTTCTTAGTAGGCGTCGATGGATCTCCAGTCTTCCTCCTACCTGTTTCTGTTGTACGAGCTTGGGCGGCGCGGTTAAAATGGCGACAAACCACATAATCATGGACGGGAATTGTTTGCCCTTGACTCTCCGGCGTGAGCTTCTTAATTGGTTGTTAGGCTGTCTTAAAGAGAATCGCGAATCGCCAGGGTCGAAGGGCAACATCACAGTAACGACCGAATACCGTTTAGTTCGCGTCGGACAGCGCCAAGCATGAGTTTCATAGTCATTAGTGGAGGGGAATGCCGGCGGCATTACCCAGGCCTATAGGTACGCGCGGGACTGCCAAGACCGGTGTGGCATTGTAAATCAAGAGGAAATGTACCCATGGAAGGTACATCTTTGAACCACAATACCATTAACCCTTACCGTCCGAGGAGGTGAAGAGCGTGATCTATTTGATCGATCCTAACGACGCTGTCCTGAATGTGTGCACCTGGAAGTGCACCAGCTTCTGCAAGATTAAACCGATGTACGGCATCATCATCTAGGCTCTGCTCGATCGCATTCCCGCCCTGCGGCGAGAATGCCCTCGAATGCTGATATCGCAGGCGGTATCTCGGACGACCAAGCAGGGATGCGTGTCTGCGGATGATGCTAACGAAGGTAGAATCTTTTGGGGGGAGCGAAGTCGATTTGCTCCCCCACATTGAGACTTGAATAGGAAGAAGGCCAGCTATGCCAAAACTTTCACGATACAACCATTTTCAGCCGTGGCGAGACGGCCATTACCTGGCCTGGAACGCGGTCAGTGGCGCCGTGGGGTTGCTGGATGCCGACAACTACGCAACCTATGAACGGCTTGCAGCCAAACTCACTAACAGGTCTTCCGGTGAACTCGATGCCAAAGAGCAGGAGCTGCTGGGACAGCTCAGGTACGGTCACTTCGTGATCGATGATGACCTGTCCGAGCGCGACTGGATCAAGTTCCGGTATCGGAAGATGCGATACGACACCTCGTCGCTGGGGTTAATCGTCGCCCCCACTATGGCCTGCAATATGGCCTGTGACTATTGCTTCGAGGCCAACAAGCAAGGTAAGATGACTCCGCGAGTCGTCGAATCACTGATTTCCTTTGTCGAGAAACAGGCCAAAGACCTGAAGGATGTAGACATCGCCTGGTACGGCGGTGAACCACTCCTGGCGTTCGACACCATTCTGGATATCACCGAATCGATGAACGACTTGGCGGAAGAGTACGAGTTTAGCTACAGCACCGGTGGAATCATCACCAACGGGTATCTTCTGGACAAAGAGAAGACTGATGCTCTGGCAAGGATGAAAGTAGGCCAAGTCCAGATAACAGTGGATGGACCAGAAAGAATCCACAATCAGAAGCGCCCGCTCAAGAACGGCAAGGAAAGCTATCGCACGATTGTCGAGAACATGCAGTATGCTTGTGAGCGAGTGCCGGTGGTGGTGCGAGTCAATATCGACAAGAGTTTCACCGCGGAGATAATCGAGGAACTGCTGCAGGAACTTGAGACCGCCGGATTACGAAATCGGGTGGGCGTCTACTTCGGCCAACTGGAGCCGGCAACAACCGTCTGTAGCAACATCACCGAGAGCTGTCACGAAACCAAAGCATACTCGGAGACCGAACTCGAATATTACCGGCTGCTGCTCAATCATGGATTTCTGATTCAGAAGTTGCCGCATCCGATTATCACCTTCTGTTTCGCTCAGCTGTCAAACTCGTTCCTGGTCGATCACGAGGGTGAGATGTATCGCTGTTTCAATTACGCCGGGGACAAATCACACTCGATGGGCAATATCCAGGGAGTGCTCTCTTACCAGCACCCGCAGTTCAATCATTTGTTTGCCTTCGATCCGTTCGAGAACGCCAAGTGCACCGATTGCGAGATCCTGCCTATCTGCATGGGAAGTTGCCCCTCGCGGCGGGCGGATCGCGATGTCCCCGAGGACGAAGTGTGCGACAGTTGGAAATACAACCTTGAACCGATGCTGGAACTGGTCGCGGCCTCTCAGCAGCAACGCGCCCAGCAGGCAGCATCACAGCAAGCCCAGGAGGCCACCAAATGAGCGGTAACGGATTCCATTTCTTCCCCGACACAGTTGTCTGGGAGATCACGTTTGCGTGCAACATGCGATGCATTCATTGTGGCACGGCGGCCGGCAAAATGCGTCCGGACGAGCTTACTACCGACGAGGCGCTGGGGCTGATCGACGAGCTGACCGAACTGGGCTGTACCAATATCACCCTCTCCGGCGGCGAGCCGCTCATGCGCAAAGACTGGAAGATGCTGGCCCGGCGGATCAAAGACAACGGTTTGACTTCGTACCTCATCACCAACGGCTATGCCATGACGCCGGGAGATGCTGATGCTTTCAAGGAACTGGGCTTCAAGCGCATCGGCGTGAGTATCGACGGCATGGAGAAAGTTCACAATCACATCCGCCAACGTCCGGACAGTTTCGGAAAATGCGTGGAAGCTATGCAGATGATGGCCGAGCGGGAGATCGAGTTCTGCGTGATTACGCAGGTGTCGAACTTCAATCTCGGTGAGCTTGACAACATGCACAAGCTGCTGGTTGACAATCGTTGTCCCGGCTGGCGTATTCAAATGTGCACCAGCACCGGTCGCATGATGGAACACGCCAACATGGTCCTGACTTTCGACATGTACGAAACGCTGGTGGACAAACTGCTCGAACTGAAGCAAGCCGGCGATATCTTCATCGATGTCGGCGAGAACATTGGCTACTACGGCTGCAAAGGCAGCGCCATCAACGACGGCAATCCGTATCTCGGGTGCTATGCAGGCGTGCGCGTTGCCGGCATTTCATCTAACGGCAATATCAAAGGTTGTCTCTCTATGCCGGAAGAGTTTGTCGAGGGCAATATTCGCCAGTCATCGTTCGCGGAGATTTGGAACAATCCGGAAGGCTTTGCCTACAATCGCAAGTTCACCAAGGAGACCGCCGGTGGCGAATGCAAGGAGTGCAAGTACTTGCCGCTCTGTCGGGGCGGGTGCGCGACTACCTCGTTCGCACAGTCCGGTTGCCGCGCCGATAACCCTTTCTGCATGTATCAGATCGAGAAGAAACAGGGTATCCAACCTCCTCCCGACTGTGAAGAAGTCACGACCCTGCTGCAGCGTTTCCGCCAGGCCGAAGCTGCCGCCAAAGAGGCACAGGTCGCCGAATGACAACGCAGCCCTCGATTCTCCTGGCCTATCCGTCGAGCTTCAACTGTTCGATCGGTATTGACGACGTCGACGTGAAAACCTCACTACTGGTACTGGGATCATACTTGTCGCAGCATTACCCGGTCGAGTATGAGGATTTCGAGATTTCGATCGGACGACCGGAGACGCGCATGCAGATCAAGCGCTTCGAGCGACAGGTTCGGCGGTACTTCGAGAGCCACCCGTATGACATTCTCGGCTTGTCCTGCTGGACTTCCATGTCGTATCGCGCCTGCGTGATGGTGGCCCGGCTGTTTCGAGAGCTGTATCCGGACAACCTGATCGTGGTCGGCGGATATCATCCCACGGCTCGGCCGGA
>Ga0180436_10004177_pt1 | contig 13050 bp, 13 predicted proteins | sample SS_ome_2_FD_132434 | JGI IMG/M metagenome (GOLD analysis project Ga0180436, IMG submission 132434) | Hypersaline lake sediment archaeal communities from the Salton Sea, California, USA - SS_3_S_2 metaG | ecosystem: Environmental > Aquatic > Non-marine Saline and Alkaline > Hypersaline >...
GACGGCTTCGACGGCTTCGACGGCTTCGACGGCTTCGACGGCTTCGACGGCTTCGACGGCTTCGACGGCTTCGACGGCTTCGCTTGCCGCCACGGCACGCCGCCCGGGCTCGACCGCCGAGCGGGGTGGCTCGAGGCGCGGCATCGGCAGGCCCGCGGCCGCGTAGATCGCGCGTAGATGGTCCTCGGCGCCGGCATGGCCGCGCCGTGCGGCTTCACGCAGCCAGGTAATCGCCATGGCTTCGTCGGCCTCGACGCCGTCGCCGTCCAGGTAGCGCCGCGCCAGTGCGAACTGCGCCGCCGCATCGCCGGCAACGGCATCGTCGTGCAGGGCAGCGAGCGCCGCATTGTCCGCCGGCGTGCCGCCGACCAGCAGCGTCGAAACCGCACCATGCCGTTCGAGCACCGCGGCGCCGGGCGCCCGCGTCGGCGCCGCGGTAACCGGCGCGGCCGTGGCGGCTGTGCCCCCTGCCGCGGCGTCGGGCGCCACGGCAGGCGTTGTCTCCGCGGCTTCGCCCGGCACCGGGGGCGGCAGGGTCGCGTCGGGCACGGTTGCGTGGCCCGCGCGGGCGACTGCGGCGCCGGGTTCGGCAGGTACGGGCGATTCGGGCGATTCGGGCGTTTCCGACGCGTCGGCGATCGCCAGGCCCGCGGCGCGCGCGATGCGCAGCGCCTCTTCCTCGTCGCTGTCGCGCGCCACGGCAACGGTCACTGCCCCCGGGGGCGCGGCGGCGGCGGCGAGCTCGTTGACGCGCGGCTCCTCGCGGGCCCGCGCGATCGCCGCCTCGGCGGCCGCGGGCGTCGCCTCCGCGGCCTCGCTGACACCGGCAGCGCGGTAGAGCTGGCCGAGATTGCGCGCGGCGAGTGCATGGCCCTGGTCGGCGGCTGCACGGTACCAGGTCAGCGCCCAGGCCTCGTCCGGCTCGACCCCCTCGCCGAGCAGGTACATGTTGCCCAGGTTGAACTGCGCTTCGGCATCCCCCGCGCGTGCGGCCACGGCGTAGAGTTCAGCGGCACGCTCGAGGTTGCGCGCGACGCCTTCGCCACGCTGGTAGAGGCTCGCCAGCAGGGTCGCGGCAGCGGGCTCATCAGCGGTGGCGGCCTCGGCCAGCGCTGGCACGACGTCGGCGGCGCGGCCGGCATCGATGGCGGCAAGCGTCGCCTCGCGATCGAACGCGAGCGTGGGCAGCGCGAACAGAATCAGCAGGGTCGGGAGCAGCGGCGTGCGCATCGTATCACTCCGGATGGGCCGGCCTCGCCGGTGCCGGAACGGGGACCGCGGGATGCGGCGGCGGGTGGCGGCCATGAGTCTCGTGGTGGGCGCGGAGTATAGGGGCTCGATTGCTGTCCCGCCATCGGCTTCGTACGGGTACGTGGCGTGGTTCGAACTCGTCGCGAAATCGCAGCGCGCCGGAGTCTCGCGAGGCGTCGGGGCCGGCGTCAGGTGGCGCGTTCCCGCCCGCCGACGGCGGCGCGAGCGAGGGGCGGCGCGCCCTCGTCACATGGATGTAAGCAACGCTCGGAATACTGCGCGCGAAGATACTTTCGAAGTCAGCCGGAGCACACGAAGATGGAAAGATTCGATCGCACTGCCACCACCGCGCTGGACACATGCTGGCCGCGCCAGCTGGTCGCGACCGATGCACCGCAGGGCTGGACGGAGCTGGTCGAACAGATAGCCGAACTCGAAGAGCTGCTGAGCGAACTCGACGGCGAGGAGGATAGCCACGCCCAGCATGCGCTCGCGCGCGTCCGCCAACTGCTCGAAGCGCGCCGGCGCAGCTTGCGCGCGATCGACATCGGCTGAGCGGACCACGTTCGCACGCGCCGGCGCGACGGGTCGCGCGACTCGCAGGGCGTGCCCGCCGGCGCTCAGCTCGCGCTCAGCGATTCCGCGAGACGCTTGGGACGGAAACCCAGCACGACAATGTTCTTGCCATTGGCCGTGATGTGCTTCTGCTCTTCCATATCCTTGAGCACCTTGCCCACCATCTCGCGTGAGCAGCCGACCAGGCGAGACAACTCCTGGCGCGTGACGCGCACCTGCATGCCGTCAGGATGGGTCATCGCGTCGGGTTGCTCGCACAGATCGAGCAGGGTGCGCGCGACGCGCCCGTAGACATCCATGAAGGCGAGGTCGCCGAGCTTGCGGTTCGTGTTGCGCAGCCGCCGCGCGAGCTGCGAAGTCATCGCGATGATGAGGTCGGAGTAGATTTCGGTCAGGCCCTTCAGCTTCTTGTAGCTGATCTGCGCGATTTCCGACTCGCCGCGTGAGCGGACCAGGGCGGTGCGGTTGGCATCCTCGTTGAACAAGCCTATCTCGCCGAAGAAATCTCCCGGGTTGAGATAGGCGAGCACGATCTCGTGGCCCTTGTCGTCTTCGAGCAGCACCGTGACCGAACCGCGGATGATGTAGAACAGCTCGCCGGCAGGATCACCCTGCCGGATGATCGCGGCCTTGGATGGAAAAACCCGCCGATGGCAGTGTGGCAGCAGTTTATCGACGGACTTGCCGACCTCGGGTGTCATCAACGACATGTTCTTCAGTGCTCCATGCATTCGTGACGCCGTGACGCGTGCCGCCCACCTGCACGGGTGACGACGCACGCAAAGCCTCGCCGCGTTCCCGTCACCCGGGCGGGACGCGGTCTCAATCCTCTCGGATCCAGCGTGCCTCCGCCAGAGAATACCGCATGCGCCGCTGCGCCGCAGTCGGCTGCCACACTTCGTCACGTTGTTCGTGGACCTGGAAAATGCGCATCAGCGTGCTATCGACAACGGCGAACTCGTCACCGCCACGATAGCCCACGGCGTCGGCCGGATCGAGCGGGGTGACCGCGATCGGCTCGAGCAGGTACTCGTTCCACGTGTACAGGTGCACCCCGGTCGCGTGGCCCTGCTCGTGACTGAACGTCACCACCACCTCGAAGCTGCCGTCACGGTCGAGATCGGCAACGAAACTGTGCGAGAGTGTGCCCTCGTAGGGCGCGGTAAGGCGCGTGAGCACGAGTTCCTCGTTGGCGACGACGATCTGGTAGTCCGTCGTCGTCATCACCTGGCTCTGATCGGCGGCCACGGTCACGTGATAGGGGCCGAAATCGAACTCGGCGGCGCCGGCTGCGGGGGCGCATGCGAGCGCGATTGCGGCCAGCACCCCGGTCATCTGAGACAGCATCGTTCTCTCCTTGTCGCGATTCGGGTCTGCACGGGCGTGCATGGCCGTACAGCATAGGCCACCCCGCCGCGCTGGCGACACCGCACGCGCGGCATCGCTCTGTTGACTTTCGCCCAGAGATCTCTATATTCCTGGCACTACTCAGGCGAGAGTGCTAATAACACTCCAATTTATCTCGCAATATCAACCAGTTAAGTCAGGAGAAGGTAGGGTTATGAAGATTCGGCCTCTACACGATCGGATCATCGTCAAGCGGTGGGACGAAGAAAAGACCTCCCCGGGTGGCATCGTGATTCCCGATTCCGCCGCCGAGAAGCCCGTCAAGGGCGAAGTCGTTGCGGTGGGTAACGGCAAGATCCTGGAATCCGGCGAAGTCCGCGCGCTCGACCTCAAGGTCGGCGACAAGGTCATCTTCGGCAAGTACTCGGGCCAGGAAGTGAAAGTCGACGGCGAAGACCTGCTGGTCATGCGCGAAGACGACATCATGGCCGTTTTCGACTGAGTCGATCCGCGACCAACGCACATCTAGGTTTCTGGAGGTTTAAATCAACATGGCTGCCAAAGAAGTCCGTTTTTCCGATGACGCGCGTTACCGCATGGCCGCGGGCGTCAATATCCTGGCCAACGCCGTCAAGCAGACGCTTGGCCCGAAAGGCCGCAACGTCGTGCTCGAGAAGAGCTTCGGCGCGCCGACCGTGACCAAGGACGGCGTCTCCGTCGCCAAGGAAATCGAGCTGGCCGACAAGTTCGAGAACATGGGCGCGCAGATGGTCAAGGAAGTCGCTTCGAAGACTTCCGATGTCGCCGGCGACGGCACCACGACCGCCACCGTGCTGGCGCAGGCAATCGTCCGCGAGGGCCTCAAGGCCGTCGCTGCCGGCGTCAACCCGATGGATCTCAAGCGCGGCATCGACAAGGCCGTGCAGGCCGCGGTTGCCGAGCTGCAGACGCTCGCCACGCCGTGCACCGACAGCAAGTCGATCTCGCAGGTCGGCACGATCTCGGCCAACGCCGACGAACTGATCGGCAAGATCATCGCTGACGCGATGGACAAGGTCGGCAAGGAAGGCGTCATCACCGTCGAGGAAGGCTCGGGTCTCGAGAACGAGCTGGACGTGGTCGAAGGCATGCAGTTCGACCGCGGCTACCTGTCGCCTTACTTCATCAACAACCAGGAGGCGATGAACGTCGAGCTCGAGGATCCGCTGATCCTGCTGCACGACAAGAAGGTCTCCAACATTCGCGACCTGCTGCCGGTGCTCGAAGGCGTGGCCAAGTCCGGCCGCCCGCTGCTGATTGTCGCCGAGGACGTCGAGGGCGAAGCGCTCGCGACCCTGGTGGTCAACAACATGCGCGGCATCGTCAAGGTTGCTGCGGTCAAGGCGCCGGGCTTCGGTGACCGCCGCAAGGCCATGCTCGAAGACATCGCCATCCTCACCGGTGGCACCGTGATCTCCGAGGAAGTCGGCCTGAGCCTCGAGAAGGCCAGCCTGGACGATCTCGGCAGCGCCAAGAAGGTCCAGATCACCAAGGAGAACACCACCATCATCGACGGTTCCGGTGACGAGAAGGCCATCGAGGCCCGCGTCAACCAGATCCGCGCGCAGATCGAGGAAACCAGCTCCGACTACGATCGCGAGAAGCTGCAGGAGCGTGTGGCCAAGCTCGCCGGCGGTGTCGCCGTGATCAAGGTCGGCGCCGCGACCGAGGTCGAGATGAAGGAGAAGAAGGCTCGCGTCGAGGACGCCCTGCATTCGACCCGTGCCGCGGTCGAGGAAGGCGTGGTTCCCGGCGGTGGTGTGGCACTGCTGCGCTCGCAGGACAAGGCGCGTGGCGTCAAGGTCGACAACCAGGACCAGCAGATGGGCGTGAACATCCTCGTCCGTTCGCTCGAGGAGCCGATTCGTCAGATCGTCGCCAACGCCGGCGAAGAGCCGTCGGTGGTCGTCGCCAAGGTCGCCGAGGGCAAGGGTAACTTCGGTTACAACGCCCAGACCGGCGAGTACGGCGACATGATCCAGATGGGTATCCTCGATCCCGCCAAGGTGCCGCGGACCGCGCTGCAGAATGCGGCCTCGGTGTCCTCGCTGATCCTCACCACCGAAGCAATGGTGGCGGATGCGCCGAAGGAAGAAGGCGCTCCGGCCATGCCCGATATGGGTGGCATGGGTGGTATGGGCGGTATGGGAGGCATGGGCGGCATGATGTAAGCCGTCCGGCTCCCCAGCCGAACCGAGAGAACCCCGCCATCGTGCGGGGTTCTTTTTTTTCCGGGCCGGGAAAATTGCGCACTGTCAGCGCCCGCTCCGGGTCGACGGCGTATCACGCCCTGCTGTGCGGGGCCCGCGCCCAAGCGACATCTGGCGCCCCTGGGCCACGCCGCGCCGCGCACCGTTTCGCTGGCGCCTTCGATGCACGCCGGCGCGCCGAAGGGCCCGCATGGGCCGCGCGCCACACGGCCCGGGACACATCGACACGCGGCGCGGCGCCACCCCGTCGACCGCGCCGACACGGTCAGCGTCTCGCACCATGACGATGCCGCCATGCCCCGTTGCGCACCACCAAGGCTGGCAGCATTCCCCGCCGTTTGCCAATCGCTCCATTGATTTCCACGGCTTAGCAATCGCGCTTGAAGCTGCTTCACATGGCATGTTAATTGGATTGGAGGCTTGTAACGGCACACTCAAGGAAACGCGCGAGTGCGGCCGATAACTACATGACAGCGCCACTAAGGACCCTGGCGACAATTATCTGTACATCCGGCCGCCCCTGAGCGGCCGCTGCAGCGTTGCGCTTCTTGGCAAGAGCCCCGCTCTTGCCGGCGAATCGCGCCTTGCAGCAACCGCTCCGGAGCACCCTCGGTGTTGGACAGATAGTTACCGCCAGGGTCCTCAGGTGGGCGCGCGCAATCGACTCCGGAGGTAGACATGACCGCCATCGATTCGAGCCTGATCACCGCGACCAGCGTGCGGGAATACTTCAGTGGCGCCCTCGGTGCCGCCGCGCGCAACCAGGACCTCACCCTGCAGGACGCCACGTCCGCCTACGTCATCAACCTGCTTACCGAGTACTGCCACACCACGGCGCTCGCCGCGGTCAGCGACGAGGGCGCTCACCACAAGGCGCTCGCCAGCATCTACGCCGAAGCGGTCGAAGCGGACAGCCCCGAGCAACGCAACCAGGCGCTCAAGCATCTCGGTGACGTCGCCTTGTTCGTCGCCGGCATCTTCACCGACAGCCTCAATCGCAAGCTGGTCGACGTCGATTACTATATCGGCATGGGCGAGACCGCCTACGGCCATCTGCACGAAGCGATGCAGCGGCGCCGCGATCGCTTTGCCCGCACCGCGCTGTTCGAGGAACTGTGCGCCAAGTTCCCGGCCCTCGTCGACGTCCTCGGCGAAGTCAGCGAGATGAGCGGCATGAAGTCGAACGCGGACGTGCTACGGACCTATGAGATCTGGCTACGTACCGGGAGTGAACGTGCGCGTCGCCAGCTCGAGCGTTGCGGGATCGTGCCGCTGTCCGCATCGGGCCCGCGGACCACGCACTGAAGGCCGCGCGCCATGCTGGTCAAGAACATTCAGCGCAGCCTCGCTACGCTCTACGAGACACCGGTTGCGCACTGCGTCAGCGATTTTCTCGTCACCGATGCGCGTGTCGCCGCGGCACTCGAGTGTCCGGCGCAGTCCCGTCACAACGCCGAACGCCTGCTGCTGCAGCAGACCGGGGACAGCCTCGACGTCACGTTGTTCATCGATGCCGCGGTGCTCGCCGCGCTCGATGTCAGCGACCCGTTCGCCAACCTCCACGCGGAAAATCTCAACGACTTCCTCATCGCCCTCGAAGGCGTGAGCCACTTCCATTACCTGGTCTGGAACGCGACCTACGACCGCCAGGTCACGCAACTCGAACTCGAGTTGCAGGCGGAAGTCGACAAGTTCGTCACCGCGATGCAGCTTCTCGACGAACAGGGCGCCGGCGCCGCGCCGACCGCGCTGCACGACGCCTTGTTCACCGCGGTCGCCTACCACGCCGACCTCGACGCCGACAGCGATCGGCGCTACCGCGAAGCCAACCACTACGCTGGCAAATACTGCCGCACGCTGACCCGGCGTTTCCCGGGGCAGCACCGCGAGCCCTCGTTCGTCAACGAGCTGAGACGCTTCTACCGGCTGCCCCGGAACGAGAAAATCCGCACCATCGAAACCGGCTGAGGGCTATCAGCCCACCTCGTCAGTCACCGATCTTCTTGTGCAGGTGGGGGCGTGTCTCCGGCTGTCCGGCCTTCATGTAACGCGCTTCGCTGCCGGTCGCGGTCACGTTCTCGTACACGCCGTGGTCGCGCCGTACGAGCTTGGTGAAACCGGCATTCTTGAGTTCGGCATTGCCGGTCGGCAGCGCGATACCCGGCGCACTCAGGCGCTTGCGCACCGGCGCCTCGAAATCGGTATCACCGAGCGGCCGCTGCGCGGCGAAGCATAATTCGCCCCAGTTGCGGATCACGACGTTCATCTTGTGTCGCACCTCGACCACCTCGTCGTTCGCTTCGCAGACATACTCGTAGACAGGCATCAGGTTCCTCCGTGGGCTTTCGCTCGACGCGGACGCTAGCCCGCGCCTGGCCCCGCCGGCCGGTTCAGCGCGGCCGCTCCCCGCCACGTGCGGCCATCAACGCCCCCACTGCCGCATAGGTCGAGACGCAGTAGGGCACGCAGTAGGTGAGCAGCATCTTGACTGCGTCGGCAGCCGCGAGTTCGCCGGCGAACAGTCGATCGCCGTAATTGATCGCGACGAGCACCGTGCCAACGACCAGCGCCACGCGGCTCGAGCGGCGAACCACCTCCGCGTTCGTCGCAAGTCGCAGCCAGCTTTTCATCATGTCCCTTTCCCGGATCCCCGCCAGACCGGCCAGCGCTCGGCCGTGACGGCCGCTCATGCTCGCGAGTCTACACCCTCGTCGGGCAGCACGAGCATAACGCCCGCGGACGGGTGATAGGATGCGCCGCGAACGCATCATCGCCGCCGAGGCCCATGCCGCCAACCGATCCGCCCATCGTCGAAGTCGAGCACCTGGTCTACGAGTACCCAGGGCTGCGTGCGCTCGACGACATCAGCTTCCGCATCGGCGCCGGCGACATCACCGCGCTCGTCGGGCCCAATGGCGCGGGCAAGACAACCCTGCTGCGTTGTCTCGCGGGCATGGACCGCCCGCTCAGCGGCGACATCCGCATCGCCGATATCGACGTCGTCGGCGAACCGCGTCGCAGCCATCGCGCGGTGGGTTACCTGTCCGATTTCTTCGGTCTCTACGAGGATCTCAGCGTGCGGCGCTGCCTGGCCTACGTGGCTGCCGCCAACGGCGTCGCGGCGGACGCGCTCGACGCACTGGTGGAGCGCACGGCCCACGATCTCGGCCTCGGCGCGCGACTCGACCAGCGTGCCGGCGAACTCTCGCGCGGCCTGCGCCAGCGGGTCGCGATAGCGCAGGCCGTGATCCACGCGCCGCGCGTGATCCTGCTCGACGAGCCCGCGGCGGGTCTCGACCCGGAAGCGCGCTACCAGCTCGGCGAGCTGTTTCTCGCGCTGCGCGGGCGGGGCATGACGCTGGTGGTGTCTTCACATATCCTCGCCGAACTCGAAACCTATTCGAGCGACATGCTGATCCTGCGCGCCGGCCGTCTCGTCGAGCACCGCCGCCTGGGCGCTGCGCCTGAAGCGCTCGCGCGGGTGGAGCTCTACGTGACCACCGACGCGCATGCCGCGCGACGGGCGCTCGCCGCCCATGCCGCGGTCAGCGCGGTCGAGAGCGACGACGCCAGCCCCGGCTTGCTGCGTTGCCACGTGCATGGGGACGCTGATACGCGTGCCGCGCTGCTCGGCGCGCTCGTCGCCGGTGGTGTCGGCATCGCTCACTTCACGGTCGTTCGCGAAGACCTGCAGCAGTCCTACCTGCACTCGCTGGCGCGCGCGCACGATGGCGGGGCGCAGACAGCCGCGCGGCATCATGAATCCTGAGTTTCGCCGCCTGCTGTGGCTCGAGGCGACGCCGCAGCGCCTGTGGCTGATCCCCGTCGCGCTGCTCGGCGCCACGCTGGTGCTGGACCGCGCCATACCAGCGGCGATACCGGCGGCCGCGCTGCTCGCCTTCGCTGCACTGACCATCGTGTGGGGCGCGCGCCAGGCGCGCGCCGCGGTCATCGACGAGGTTCGCGCGCATACCTGGGACATACAGCGCATGTCCGCCTTGTCGGCATGGCCGATGACCTGGGGCAAGCTGGCCGGCGCCACGCTGATGCCGTGGTATGCAGGCTTCGTCTGCCTCGGCGTGCATGCCGCCTACCGCGGCGAGCGTGACCTCGAAGAGGTCGCGGGCGCGTCGTTGGTACTCATCCTCGCAGCTCTCGTCGCGCAGGCCGTCGCCCTGACCACCGCGCTGGTGGGCGTGCATCGCGAGCGCGGCCAGCGCACGCGGCTCGGCACGCCGCTCGTACTGCTGCTGCTCGCCCTGGTCGTCCCCACGACGTTCGGCCTGGCGATGCCCGAAGGCGCAGCGGCGGCCCCGGCCGCGATCAACTGGTATGGCTGGCAGGTGAGCACGATGCCGTTCCTGCTCGTGCTGCTCGCGCTGCTTGCCGGCTGGGCCGTGCTCGGCGCGTATCGCAGCATGTGCATCGAGTTGCAGATCCGCACGACGCCGTGGGCGTGGCTCGGCTTTGCCTTGTTTCTCGCGCTCCTCGTGGCAGGGCTCGCGCCGCCGCCGGCACCGGCGGCGCTCGCCGGGCTGGGTTCGACGACGGCGCTGTATGCCACACTGCTCGCCTACGTGGCCGGCTTCGCCTTCGCCCGCGACCCGGTGCAGTATCGTCGCGTGCTGCAGGCCCTCGCGGAAGGGCGCGTGCGACGCGCGCTCGAAGAGCTGCCGCTGTGGCTGAGCTCGGTGCTGTTCGCTCTCGGCTTCGCACTCGCCGCGGCGCTGTTCGGATCCGATCCGGCCATCAGCAACGAACGCCCGGACAACCTCGGCGTGGTCGCGCTCGCGGTGGTCGTGATGGCCGTACGCGACCTGGCGCTGCTCACCTGGCTCAGCTTCCGCGACGGATCACGGCGTGCCGAACTGGTCACGCTGGTCAGCATCGCAATGCTCAATCGCGTCATTCCGGCGACGCTCGCCTTCGTCGGTCTCGACGGCGTGGCCGGACTGGTGCATCCACCCCTGTTCGATGCGCCACTGACCGCGTGTGCGATCCTGCTGGTGCACGTGGTCGTCGCCTGCATGCTCGCGAGCGCCGCCTGGCGGCGTGCGATGCCGGTGCTCAACTCACCAGGTGATCGAAGATCCTGAAGCCCGCGACGTAGGTGCCGATGGCCGAACCCAGCGTGCTGAAGAAGAAAACCAGGAAAGTCCGCGCCACGCGGTTATGCCGCCAGCCGGACAGGCTCGTGGTGTCCTTGCGCAGGCGTGCGAAGTCGGCCACGGTGGGTTTGCGCACCCAGGCTTCGACCAGCGCGGTAACCATGCCGGCCCCGACAGTGGGATTGAGCGAGGTCAGCGGGGCGGCGAGGAAGCCGGTCAGGACCGTCAGCACATGAGCCCCGGCGAGCAGGCAACCGAGCGCCGCCAGGGTGCCGTTGATGACGACCCATTCCGCGACCAGCCGCAGGCCGAGCTCGGGACTGCGCATGAATCCCATCACGAAGCCGGCCACCACCAGTGCGACGACCAGCCACGGTACGAAGCGCAGCCAGCGGCGGCGTGGCGGTGTGGTGTCGAGGGCGGCGAGCCGCGCGCCGCGATCCGCGATGCCTTCCTCCAGGTAGCGTGCGATGCCCTTGAGGTGACCGGCGCCGACGACCACCAGAACATGCTCAGGCGACTCGTCGAGGAGATCGAGCAGGCGCGCGGCCATGTACTGGTCCCGTTCGTCGATCAAAGGCTCGTAGATCGGCCCGGCCGAATCGGCAAACTGGGCAAAAGTGCTCTCGAGGAGATCGCCCTGCTTGAGCGCTTCGATGTCTTCCTCGGGAATCTCGTCATCGACCACCACGCTCGTGAACAGGCCGGTGAACAGGTACAGGCGCTTGTACCACGGCACGTTCGCATAAATGCGTCTGAGCGTCGTGCCGATATCGCGATCGATGAGGTGCAAGGGCAGCGTGTGCGCCTGCGCCCCGTCGATCGCGGCGCGCATCTCGGCGCCGGGCTCGATACCGAACTGCTCGGCAATGCGTTGCTGGAACGCCCCCATGGCGAGCATCGCGGTGACCATCGGCGCTTTGCCGCCGCGGATCACCTCGAACAGGTCCATGCGCCCCAGCGCATCCGGATCGACCATGCCACGGTGCCGGTTGTCGCACAGCTCGATGGCGATGGCGTCGTATCGCGCTGACTCGATTTCCTCGCGCACGGCCTCGGCGCTCGCGCGCGAGACATGCGCGGTACCCAACAGCCGGATGCGTGTCGTCCCCAGGGTCAGGTCGACGTGCGGTTGTTCTGCGATAGTAGTCATAGATCAGAAGCGGTCTCGAGATGATTCATGCCTGCGTTGGCGCCCAAAAAGCGCGGCCCCAGGAGATCATTCGCTGGGGGGCGCAGCGCGCAGGAAATAGTGGTGCTATTTCCAAGCGCTGCAACGCCGTAAATGGGCCCCACGAAAATATTGGTGGGAGGCCCAACCCGAAGGGCCGATGGCTGCCAAGTCTATTCTTGCTGGGGCGCATTTCCGCGTTGCTCCTCGCTTAGTTAGCTGTAACTAAACCACGCTCGCCGCGCCTTGAACTGCACATAAACAGCCGTCGGCGCAGGCATGAATTATCTCGAGACCGGTTCTACTTCGTCGACCGGCCTCACGGCGTAGCCATGCTGCAGCCAGTTGCGTCCCAGCAGCAGTTTGTCGCTCGCCGCGCTGCGGTCATTCAAGTTGGTCAGAACGCGGTGGGCGCGGCCGCGATGAACAATCGTCAGGTAGACGTGGTAGCGCACTTCGCGGCAGTCCGCCATGCGGATCCCACGTACCTGGGCGATCGGCGCGCGGAGCGTACGCCGCTCGCCTGCCCCGTTGATGAGCACGAAGCGCGCGATACGGCCCACGTCGTCGCGTCCCGGCCGCGCGTCACCGCCGATCACCGTCACGTCCTGGGCGTTGATCGACGAAACCGTGGCGCCGGTATCCAGGCGTGCCTCGAAGCCCAGGTCTGCCTCGGCCACGACCACCTGCGTGAGCGGTGCAAGCATGCGGCGCTCGACCGACCAGGCACCGGCGAGATAGCCGAGTGAGAGCCCACTGAGCAGCAACACGGCGCCGGTGGCAGTGCGCTTGGGCAAATCGGGGCACTCCTGGGGGAAACACTTGGCGGACTTGATGGTGACCGATGCGCTGTCCGTCAACGGCCCTCGCGCGGCGGCCCGCGCTACCCGAACGGTGGCAATGCGCGGTTGTCGTCACACGGCATACCGTGCCGGACCGCATTGTAAGCGCTGCGGTGATGGGGCGGAAATCACCTTCGGCAACGTTCAGGCCGGATTCAGCGCCTGCGCGCTAGCCTGAGCCCGAACACCGATGGAGGATAGACCGTCATGCGCCTGCCCCGAATTGCCCGCCCCCTGCTCGCCCTCGCGCTGCTCGCCGGGACTACGACCGCGCCGGCCTGGGACGTCAGAGCGAACGTGATCGCTCCCACCGCCTGGTTCGGATTCAGCCTGGGAACACCCGTCATTCATCGTCACGCCTACCACTACCCGCCGCGCTGGCCGGCCTACGCGCCATACCATCGATATGGCGGATATGGCGCTTACGGCCGCGGCCACTATCGCCCGCGCCACGGTTTCGGCTGGCGCGGCTACGATCGCCATCGCCCGCGACGCTGGGCCGGACA
>Ga0180436_10004178_pt1 | contig 13049 bp, 13 predicted proteins | sample SS_ome_2_FD_132434 | JGI IMG/M metagenome (GOLD analysis project Ga0180436, IMG submission 132434) | Hypersaline lake sediment archaeal communities from the Salton Sea, California, USA - SS_3_S_2 metaG | ecosystem: Environmental > Aquatic > Non-marine Saline and Alkaline > Hypersaline >...
GAGCGCGCCTTCCAGACCGCGCGGACCGAATCCAAGGCCGCTTTCGGCAATGACGAGGTTTACATCGAGAAATACCTCGGCGCGCCCCGTCACATCGAGATCCAGGTATTCGGCGATGGCAAGGGCGGCGCGGTGCACCTCGGCGAGCGCGATTGCTCGCTGCAGCGCCGCCACCAGAAAGTTTTCGAAGAAGCCCCCGGCCCGGCAATCGACGCCGAAACCCGCGCGCGGATCGGCAAGGTTTGCGCCGACGCGGTGGCCTCGATCAACTACGCCGGTGCGGGAACCATCGAGTTTCTCTTCGAGAACGGCGAGTTCTATTTCATCGAGATGAACACCCGGCTCCAGGTCGAACACCCGGTCACCGAGGCGATCTTCGGTGTCGATCTCGTGCGCGAACAGATCCGCGTGGCCGAGGGCCTGCCGATGTCGTTCACGCAGGACGATCTGGTGGTCAACGGTCACGCCATCGAAATCCGGATCAACGCCGAGAAACTGCCGAACTTTTCGCCCTGCCCCGGCAAGATCACGCAATACCACGTGCCCGGCGGCCTCGGGGTGCGGATGGATTCGGCGCTCTATGACGGCTATTCGATCCCGCCCTATTACGACAGCCTGATCGGCAAGCTCATTGTCCACGGGCGCGACCGGACCGAGGCGCTTTCCAGGCTCCAGCGCGCGCTCGGCGAGCTGATCGTCGACGGGGTGGATACCACCGTGCCGCTGTTCCACGCGCTGTTGCAGGAACCAGACATCGCCGCAGGAAACTACAATATCCACTGGCTCGAACGCTGGCTGGAAGAAAACCTCGGGTAGCCTTCGTGGAGGCAACGCGTCTCAGCCCCGAGCTTCTGCTGCGCGCCTATGCCGCCGGGGTGTTCCCGATGTCGGAAGGGCGCGACGATCCGCGCGTGTTCTGGGTCGATCCCGACCGGCGCGGCATCCTGCCGCTCGACGGCTTCCACCTCTCGCGTTCGCTGCGGCGTGCGATCCTGCGCGGGCCGTTCGAACTGACCCTCGATCTGGCCTTCGAAGACGTGGTGCGCGGCTGCGCCGACCGGGAAGAAACCTGGATCAATGACAATATCTTCCGCGCCTATTTCGCGCTGCACCGGCAGGGCCATGCCCATTCGATCGAAGCCTGGGAAGGCGACCGGCTGGTGGGCGGCGTCTACGGCGTGGCGCTGGGGCGGGCGTTTTTCGGCGAGAGCATGTTCTCGGCCGAAACCGACGCCTCCAAGATCGCGCTGGCCACGCTGGTAGCCCATCTCGCGCGCACCGGGTTCACCCTGTTCGACACCCAGTTTCTCACCGACCATCTGGTTTCGCTTGGCGCGGTCGAGATCAGCCGAACTCAATATCGACAGCGGCTTGCAGAGGCCTTGCAAGACGGGCCTGCCGAGATCCTCTCACGCCCCCTGCCCGATCCTCACTCGGTGGTGCAGGCGATCACCCAAACGTCGAACCGGGCGTGATCGAGCGCGTTGAGCGCCGGTGACGAGGCCACCATCCAGCCTTCGAAAACCGGTGCCTCGCCGGCCTCCTCCCGGATCACCAGCCACGCATAGGCATCGCCCGAGGGGTTTTCGACCGGGTACCGGCACTCGCCGAGGGTGATCTGGAGCCAGCCCAGGCCGACGGTTTCACCGGTGGCGAGAGCGAAATCCTCGACCGTGCCCGCGAGCTTGTCGAGCCCCCGGATCCGGGCGCCGGTGCCCGCGGCGACGATATCTTCCTCGGTGGTGATCACTTCATCGCCCACCACCGAGCCGGGTGGCAGCGGTTCCAGCGTTTCAAGGTCGAAAGGTTCCAGTTCGATCACCTCGCCCTCGGCGCTCTCGACGCTGTCGGGCATCGGTTCAACCTCGGACGGGTCAACCGGATCGAGCGGGACAACCACGATCTGCGCCGCGGCAGGGCTTGCGGCAAGGGCGAGGAGAAGCGGGAAAAGTCGAAGCATTAGCGCGCCTATTCCGGCTGCCAGGCCTCGTAATCGCGCCGCTCTGCGGGCGCCTCGCGCCGGATCGAGCCGGCCGGCACATAGGCCAGCGCGGTGCCGGTGAGGTTGTCGTGATGGGGCTTTTCCCATGCCTTGTGCGCCAGCGGTTGTTCAGCCGGGTTTTCATTGAAGGTGTGGTGCAACCAGCCGTGCCATTCGGCAGGCACCTTCGAGGCCTCGGGTTCGTCGGCGTAGAGCACCCAGCGGCGCGAATCGTCGCGGTTGCGGTAGTATCGGTTGCCGGCATCGTCCTCGCCAACCTTGATGCCCCGAAACCGGGTCATCAGCCGGGTGCCCAGTGTTTCAGAGTGATACCAGGTGATCAGCGACAGAATGAACCGCATGAGAGCCTCCGTTTGTCTCGCGCCCATATGGCACGGGCGGGCGGACGAGGTCCAGTGCCAAACCCGATCCAGAGCGCTGCGCCGCCGCTCGCCTCGGGTTACACCAGCACCGGACGCCGCGCCGTCACCTCGATCTCGATCTTCATTTCCGGTGTCATCAGCCCCGCCACCAACATCGTCGCCGCAGGGCGGGCGTTGCCGAATGCCCGGCGCAACACTGGCCAGCAGGGTTCGAAATCGTCAGGGTCCGGCAGGATGTAGCGCACCCGCACCACATCGTCGAGGCTGGCCCCTGCCTCAGCCAAAGCCCTTTCGATGGTGGCCAGCGTGTTCTTCGCCTGTTCGACAACGCTCTCGGGCATCGTCATGGTATCGTAATCGTAGCCGGTGGTGCCGGAGACGAAGATCCAATCCCCCTCGACTACCGCGCGGCTGTAGCCGACTTGCGCCTCGAAGGGCGAACCGAAGGAGATGCGACGACGGGTCATGACGCGGCTTTCGAATGGAACGGGGGCAGGAAAGCGGTTTTGAAACCGCTTCGCAAGGGGTTTCAAACCCCTTGCCCCCCGGCCACGAAAAAGACCGCCCCCTGAGGTGCGGCCCGGTGTTTTCGCGCAGTCGGCAATCAACTCGCCGTCGACTTGCCTTCCTTGGTTTCGGCGTAGATGATCAGCGGCTTGGCGTCCGAGGTCACGGCCTCTTCGTTCACCACCACCTCGTCGACGTTTTCCAGCGACGGCAGTTCGAACATCGTTTCAAGCAGGATGTCTTCCATGATCGAGCGCAACCCGCGCGCGCCGGTCTTGCGGGCGATGGCGCGCTTGGCGATGGCTTTCAGCGCATCTTCGGTGAAGGTGAGCCGCGCATCTTCCAGTTCGAACAACCGCTGGTACTGCTTGACCAGCGCGTTTTTCGGCTGGGTCAGGATCGTGACCAGCGCGTCTTCGTCGAGGTCGGTGAGCGTGGCGATCACCGGCAAGCGACCGACGAATTCCGGGATAAGGCCGAACTTGAGCAGGTCTTCCGGTTCGAGATCCTGGAACACCTCGCCCACACCGCGGGTTTCCTCACCCTTCACCTCGGCGCCGAAACCGATCGAGGTGCCCCGACCGCGATGCGAGATGATCTTGTCGAGCCCCGCGAAGGCGCCGCCGCAGACGAAGAGGATATTGGTGGTATCGACCTGCAGAAACTCCTGCTGCGGATGCTTGCGCCCGCCCTGTGGCGGCACGCTCGCCACGGTGCCTTCCATGATCTTCAGGAGCGCCTGCTGCACCCCTTCGCCCGACACGTCGCGGGTAATCGAGGGATTGTCGGACTTGCGGGTGATCTTGTCGACCTCGTCGATGTAGACGATGCCGCGCTGCGCCCGTTCGACGTTGTATTCCGAGGCCTGCAACAGCTTCAGGATGATGTTTTCCACGTCTTCGCCGACATAGCCCGCCTCGGTAAGCGTGGTGGCGTCGGCCATGGTGAAGGGCACGTCGAGAATGCGCGCAAGGGTCTGGGCCAGCAGGGTCTTGCCCGAGCCGGTCGGGCCGATGAGCAGGATGTTGGACTTCGAAAGCTCGATCTCGTCGGCACTGGTCGCGGCATGGTTGAGCCGCTTGTAGTGGTTGTGCACCGCGACCGAAAGCACGCGCTTGGCGTGGGCCTGGCCGATCACGTAGTCGTCGAGCACGTCGCAGATTTCCTGCGGCGTCGGCACGCCGTCGGTCGATTTCAGCCCCGAGCCCTTGGTTTCCTCGCGGATGATGTCCATGCACAGCTCGACGCACTCGTCGCAGATGAACACCGTCGGCCCCGCAATCAGCTTGCGCACTTCGTGCTGGCTCTTGCCGCAGAACGAGCAATACAGGGTGTTCTTGCTGTCTCCACCGGAGGAGTTGTTCGCCATCTCGTCGTTTCCTCGGGGCCAATGCCCCGTTTCTGTTCGGCCCCGTGAGACCCTTTTGCCCTGCCCCGGACCATAAGTCAGGGGGCAAAGCCGCACAATGTCGAATTGCCCCCCTATGTCCGGGGGGCAACAGATCAGTCTTCTTCAGGCCGCGGTCGCGCCTCGAGAATCTCGTCGATCAGGCCCCAGTCCCTGGCTTCCTCCGGGTCCATGAAATTGTCGCGCTCCAGTGCCGCCTCGACTTCCTTGAGCTTTCGTCCGGTGTGCTTGACGTAGATCGCGTTCAGCCGATCCTTGAGCTTCTGGGTTTCCTTGGCGTGGATCATGATATCCGTTGCCTGACCCTGGTAGCCGCCGGAGGGCTGGTGCACCATGATCCGGCTGTTGGGCAACGAAAACCGCATGCCCTTTTCACCGGCGGTGAGCAGCAGCGAGCCCATCGACGCGGCCTGGCCGATCACCAGCGTGGAAACCTTCGGGCGGATGTATTGCATCGTGTCGTAGATCGACAAACCGCTCGTCACCACGCCGCCAGGCGAGTTGATATACATCGCGATTTCCTTCGAGGGGTTTTCCGCCTCGAGGAACAGCAACTGGGCGCAGATCAGGCTCGACATGCCGTCATGCACCGGGCCGTTGAGAAAGATGATCCGCTCCTTGAGCAGGCGCGAGAAGATATCGTAAGCCCGCTCGCCGCGGCTGGTCTGTTCGTCCACCATTGGCACGAGGGTATTCATGTAGGTCTCTAGGGGGTCGTGCATCTTGCCTGCCTTTGCTGTCGGTCCGCCGGGCAATCCTCCCCGGACTTCGCGGAATCCTAATGGCGCACACCGGGGGCTTCAAGGGCACAACGACCAACCGGCCTCATGCGTCGCACGAGAGAGGTTAACATCTGGTTGATCGCCCGAGGTCGGCGCGTTTTTCTAAAGAAAAACGGCACGGATTTCGTACGAAATCCGTTTCGGTTTCCGCACCGGAAACCGTTCCCTCACCCCGGCGTGATACCCCTGAGCCGCTCGGAGCGGCGGCGCAGCAGTTCCACCGTGGTCAGCAACAGGATCGAGATCACCACCAGGATCGTCGCCACAGCGAGGATTGCCGGGCTGATCTGCTCGCGGATCCCGTTCCACATCTGGCGCGGGATGGTCTGCTCGTCGAGTCCGCCGACAAAGAGCACCACCACCACCTCGTCAAAAGAGGTAACGAAGGCAAACAATGCCCCCGAGATCACGCCGGGCAGGATCAACGGCATTTGCACCCGGCGGAAGATCGTCACCGGATCGGCACCAAGGTTGGCGGCGGCGCGGGTCAGCGAATGATCGAACCCCACCAGAGTCGCGGTGACAGTGATGATCACGAAGGGAATGCCAAGCGTGGCGTGGGCGAGAATCAGCCCGAGATAGGGCACGCCCCAGTTGCTGATCTGGATCGAGGAATAGAAGAAGAACAACCCGGTCGCGACGATGATGATCGGCACGATCATCGGGCTGATCAGGATCGCCATGATCGCGCGGCGCCCCGGCATCTCGGGGCGCGACAGGCCAAGTGCCGCAACGGTGCCGAGCACCGCGGCGAGGATGGTGGCGAAAAAGCCGACGATGATCGAGTTCTTCGCCGCGTTGATCCAGTTGGCATTGCGCCAGGCATCGCCCCACCACGCCGCATCGCGCGCCGCATCGGGCGCCTGCATCCCGAAAGTGAGCAGGGTTTGATACCAGCGCGTCGAATAGCCCTCGGGATCGAACCGCAGCATCTTCTCGGTGAAGGTGAAATACGGTTCGACGTTGAACGACAGCGGGATCACCACGAGGATCGGCGCGATCAGGAAAACGAAGATCATCCCCGAAAGCACGAGATAGACGTAGTGCCAGACCCGTTCGAGGGTTGAGGCGTGGTTGGGAAGCGCCATGGTCGGTTACCCCAGCTTCAGATTGTCGATGCCCACGAGCCGGTCGTAGAGCCAGTAGAGGATGAGCACGCCCGCGAGCAGGATCGCCGCCAGCGCCGCGGCCAGCGACCAGTTGAGCGATCGTTGCATGTGGAAGGCGATGAGGTTGGAGATCAGCTGGCCATCGGCGCCGCCGACGAGGGCGGGCGTGATGTAGTAGCCGACCGACAGGATGAAGACGAGCAGCGCCCCCGCACCGATCCCCGGCACGGTTTGCGGAAAGTAGATGCGCCGGAACGCCGTCCAGCTCGTCGCCCCGAGCGAACGCGCGGCGCGCACGTAGGAGGGATTGATCGGCCGCATCACCGAATAGAGCGGCAGCACCATGAACGGCAGCAGGATATGGGTCATCGCCACAACGGTGCCAACCCGGTTGTACATCATCTGGAGCCGGTTCTCATCGGCCAGAACCCCGATCCCGACCAGCGCATCGTTGACCACGCCCTGGCTTTGCAGCAGCACCATCCAGGATGTGGTGCGCACCAGCAACGAGGTCCAGAACGGCAACAGCACGAAGATCATCAACAGGTTGGAATAGCGCAGCGGCAGCGTCGCCAGCAGGTGCGCGATTGGATAGGCGAGCACGAAAGTCAAAAAGGTGATCAGCACCGAGAGAAACAGCGTACGGATGAACAGCTTGACATAGACCTGCCGGTTCTCGTTGACGGCCACGACCTCGCCCTCGACGTTGCGTTCGAGATCGACGGCAGCAAGATAGAAATCGACGGTGTAACTCGAGGTTGCGTTGCGCATCACCGACCAAAGCTCTGGCTCGGTCCACTTGTCGTCGAGATCGAGAAAGGCCTCGCGATAGGGTGGTTCCATATTGTCGGCACGGCGTGCCGCCCGTGTGAACATCGAGCGTGATCCGGCATAGCCATAGTTGATCCGGGTGCCGGCGCTGCCGGCGGCCCGAAGTTCGCCAAGATGCACGATATCGTTGCGCAACGCGGCGAAAGCGGCCTCGTCGGGCTCGGCACCGCGGGGGTTTTCGTCGAACCATGCCGCAAGCTCGGTCATGATCGGCGTGCGGGTGCCGCTGCCGATATCCGTGTGAACGGTAAAGCCCTCGTTGTGAAAGGAGCGGTGCAGCATCTGCCCGATCGGGACGATGAAGGTCACCACGATGAAAACCAGCAACGGCGCCACCAGCCCGATCGCGCGCAGACGCGCCCGTCGTTGCGCCCGCGCAAGCGCCTGTTTGAGCGGCCTGCCATCGGCAGTGGTCAGCATCTGTCCTGCGGTTGTATCGGCCATCTCTTCCCTCACCCTTCGGGGTGGACGGGCCCGCGAGGGCCCGCCCTGTATCAATGCGCAGCGCGGCGGGTTACTGCGCCAGCCAGGCGTTGAAGCGCTCGTTGAGCTCCGCGTCCATGTCGACCCAGAACTCGAAGTCGTTCACGAGAGCGTTCTGCAGCGCCTCGGGCGAGGTCGGCATGTGCGGCCCCATCTCCGTCACACCATCCGAATAGAGCCCGACATAGGCCGCCGACGACTTGCGTGCCGGACCGTAGGAGATCCAGCTCGCCTGATCCGCCAGACGCTTGGTGTCGGTCGAATAGGCGATGTATTTCAGCGCGTTGTCGAGGTTCTTGGCACCTTTCGGAATGACGAAAAGGTCATAGTCGAGGATCTGGCCGTCCCACATGATCTCGAAGGGCTGGCCCTCGGCAACCTGGGCGTTGAAGATCCGGCCGTTGTAGGCGGTCGACATCGCAACCTCGCCATCGGCCAGAAGCTGCGCAGGCTGCGCGCCGGCTTCCCACCAGACGATATCGCCCTTGATCGTGTCGAGCTTGGCGAAGGCACGGTCAATGCCTTCCTGCGTGCCGAGCATGTCATAGACTTCTCCAGCCGGGACGCCATCGCCCATCAGCGCCATTTCCAGCGTCGCCTTGGCCGATTTGCGCAGGCCCCGCTTGCCGGGGAAGGCCTCGGTGTCGAAGAAATCCGCCATCGTGGTGGGCGTGCCATCGACGTTGGCGGTGTTGTAGGCCACGGCCGTCGACCACACGATGTTGGCAACCGCGCAATCCTGAAGCGCGCCGTCGAGGAAATCTTCGGCGGCCGGCGTGCCATCGTCACCCGGCGGCAGGATCGAATGGTCGATCGGTTCAAGCAGGCCTTCGTCGCACAGGCGCACAGCATCGGAGAACTCGACATCGGCCACGTCAACGGTGACGTTGCCGGCTTCCACCTGCGCCTTGAGCGGGGTGGCGGGGTTGTCGGCGGCCACCATGTTCACGGTGATCCCGGTCTCGGCCGCGAAGGGCTTGTTGTAGGCTTCCACCTGCGATTTCTCGTAGGCTCCACCCCACGACATCACCACCACTTCGCCCTCTGCGATCGCCGCGCCTGCCACACCGGCAAAAACGCTCGCCATCAGAACGGATTTCATCTTCATTCGGAAACTCCCTTGTCGTCGCCCGGTTGAAACTCCGAAGGCTGGTCCGGGCAAACCGGGCCTCCGTTGATCCATCGCGCATCACCCACCGAGGGGCGAGGCACGATCGCTCACGCCTCACGCATCGAGCGCGCGGCAATCCTGGGGCAGCCAGCCAATCTCGATCTTCTCGCCGGGTTGCAAACGCACCTGGTCGGGAGCATTGCGGGTCTTGACGATGAATTCGTCGTTGCCCGCAACCTTGAGCCGGGTGCGGAAGATATCGCCCATGTAGATGAATTCGAGCACCTCGGCGTGCAGCGTATGGGCGCCCTCCGGCAGGCGCGCCGGATTGTATTCCACCCGCTCGGGCCGGATCGACACCCTGGTCTTGTCGCCGACTTTCGAAACGTTCACCGGCTTGGCGTCGAAAACCTCGCCGTCGTCGAGACGCACGACGCACTTGTCGGCGTGCATTTCCACAACCTCGCCCACCAGCGTGTTGTTTTCACCGATGAATTGCGCCACGAAGCTGTTTTTCGGCTCCTCGTAGAGCACCGCGGGCGGATCGAGCTGCTGGATCCGGCCATCATCGAACACCGCGACACGGTCCGACATCGTGAGCGCCTCGGTCTGGTCGTGGGTGACGTAGACGGTGGTGATGCCAAGCTCATGCGCGAGCCGGGTGATCTCGAACTGCATGTGCTCGCGCAGTTGCTTGTCGAGCGCACCGAGCGGCTCGTCCATCAGCACCAACTCCGGTTCGAACACCAGCGCGCGCGAGAGCGCGATGCGCTGCTGCTGTCCCCCCGAAAGCTGCGCCGGGCGACGATTGGCGAAATCGCCCATCTGCACCATTTCGAGCGCGCGCTTGATCTTGGCCTCGCGCTCCGATTTTCCCATGCCGCGCACTTCGAGCGGGAACGACAGGTTCTCGCCCACCGTCATGTGCGGGAACAATGCGTAGTTCTGGAACACCATGCCGATTCCGCGCTTGTGCGGCGGGATATCGTTGATCGGTTTGCCGCCGAGGAGAATCTCGCCATGCGTGGCGGTTTCAAACCCCGCGAGCATCATCAGGCAGGTGGTCTTGCCCGATCCCGATGGCCCCAGCATGGTGAGAAACTCGCCCTTGCCGATCGAAAGGTTCAGATCCTTCACCACGAGCGTTTCGCCATCATAGCTTTTCTGCACGCGGTCGAAGACGACGAATCCGTCGTTCAAGTCTTCGCTGGTCAAGTGACCCCCTCTATGTCCCTGTCGGTTTCTTATTGGTCTGAAAAAGAAACCAACACCAAAGGGATTGGGATTTCAACAGCGAATGCGCCGCACAGGGGCGAGTTTGCGCAACAACCGCGCAGGGATTGCCTGCCATTTGAGCACGATTTCCCGCAACGCCGGGATTGCGGCCAATTTCGAATCGCCGCCCGCCCGGCAGAGCGTCGATTGGTCAGGCCACCTTTTGCAATGCCACGCGCGGGGTCACGCCCAGCGCATGCGCCACGTCGCGGGTCAGATGCGGCTTGTTGAGCGTGTAGAAATGCAGGTCCTCCACCCCGCCCTCGATCAGTTCGGAGCACAGTTCCGCCGCGACCGCGACCGAGAGCAGGTCTTCGCGGCCATCGCGCAGGGCTTTGTCGAATGCATCGCTGAGCCATCCGGGCACCTTGGCGCCGCAACTGGCGGCGAATTTTTTCACCCCACCCCAGTTTTCGATCGGCAGGATACCGGGAATGATCGGGGCGTCGATGCCCGCTTTCTCGCACTTGTCGCGGAAGCGAAAGAAGGTATCGGCCTCGAAGAAGAACTGCGTGATGGCCGAAGACGCACCCGCGTCGATCTTGCGCTTGAGCCAGTCCACGTCGGCGTTGTCGCTGGCCGCTTCCGGATGCGGGTCGGGATAGGCGCCCACCCGGATGTTGAACTTGCCGGTAGCCGCCAGTGCCTCGATCAACTCGACGGAATTGGCAAAGCCCTCCGGGTGCGGCACAAAACCGCCCTGCCCCTTCGGCGGATCGCCACGCAGGGCCACGATCTCGGTGATCCCGGCCTCGGCGTAGCTGGCGGCGATCTCCAGCGTCTCGGCCCGGCTGGCATCGACGCAGGTGAGATGCGCCGCGACATTCAGCCCGTAACGGTTGTGGATCGTCGTCACCGCGTCGTGGGTGAGTGCCCGCGTTGTGCCACCGGCGCCATAGGTGACCGAGACGAAGCTCGGATCAAGCGGTGCGAGATCGCGCACGGTGTCGGACAGCCGGAAGGCGCCGGCGATGTCCTTGGGCGGGAAGAATTCAAAAGAAATACGGGGGGTGGACATGGATGGCTCCGAATCTGGTGTTGGAGATCTTGTATCCCCCGGCGTCATGTGAGACCAATTCATAAATCTCACGAAGATCATGAAGGTCGCTCATGTATCTGGAATTTCGCCACCTGCGCACCATCCGCGCCATCCACGAAGCGGGCGGGCTCGCGCGCGCCGCCGACATGCTCCACATCACCCAGTCGGCGCTCTCCCACCAGGTGAAAGCGCTGGAGGAGCAGGTCGGGATGGAGTTGTTCCACCGCCGCTCCAAACCGATGAAGCTCTCGCCCGCTGGGCTCAGACTGCTACGGCTGGCCGAGCGCATCCTGCCCGAGATCTCCGCCGTCGAGGAAGAATTCCGCGCCATGCAGGCGGGCCGCTCCGGGCGCCTGCACATCGCCATCGAGTGCCACGCCTGTTTCGACTGGCTGTTTCCAGTGCTCGACGGGTTGCGGGTGGCCTGGCCGGATGTCGATGTCGATATCCGCATGCGTCTCGCCTTCGACGCGATCGAGGCACTGAGGCGCGAAGAGGTGGATTTCGTGATCTCTTCCGACCCTGTCTCCCTGCCCGGCATCACCTTCCAGCCACTGTTCGACTACGAGCCGATGTTCGTCTGCCCACGCGGTCACCGACTGGCCGACAAGCCGTTCATCGAGGCGGAAGACTTCGCAGAGGAAATCCTGCTGCACTACCCGGTGGAACGCGCCAAGCTCGACATCTTCACCCAGTTGCTCACCCCGGCCCGCGTCGAACCCAGGGGGATGCGCCCGGTGGAACTCACCGAAGTGATCCTGATGCTGGTGGCAGCGGGGCGCGGCGTGACGGTGCTGCCCGACTGGGTGCTGCGCGACGTACGCGCCCGGCCCGATTACGTGGTCAAGCACATCACCGCCGGCGGGTTGACCAAGCGCATGTATGCCGCCGTGCGCGAGGAAGACACCGCCCGCCCCTACATCGCCCACATGATCCGGCTGGCACGCACCGAGCCGGTGAAGCTGCAACGGGGATAGCGGGGGCGAAATCCATACGGATTTCGGAGCGGAATCCGAATGGATTCCGTGTCGGTTTCTGCAAAGAAACCGCGCCGCCGCCTTGGCAAGGCGCGCGCCCGCGCGTATAGCGCCGACAACAGACAGGAGCCGGACATGAAGCAGGCGAGCGCCAACCTCAACGTGATGATCAAGGCCGCCCGCAAGGCGGGGCGCAGCCTCGTGAAGGATTTCCGCGAGGTCGAGAACCTCCAGGTCTCGATGAAGGGTGCGGGCGATTTCGTCTCCAGGGCCGATATCGCCGCCGAGGAAATCATCAAGGCCGAGCTCACCGGGGCGCGGCCGAACTATGGCTGGCTCGGCGAGGAAGGCGGCGGCGAAGACGGCAAGGATCCGACCCGGCGCTGGATCGTCGATCCGCTCGACGGCACCACCAACTTCCTGCACGGGTTGCCGCACTGGGCGGTGTCCATCGCGCTCGAACACAAGGGCGAGATCGTCGCGGGCGTGGTCTTCGACCCGGCCAAGGACGAGATGTTCTATGCCGAGAAGGGCGGCGGGGCCTTCATGAACGAAACCCGGCTTCGGGTCTCGGGCCGGACCAGGATGATCGAGGCGATTTTCGCCACCGGCCTGCCCTTCGGCGGCCGCGCCGATCTGCCCGATACGCTGCAGGACCTCGCCCGCCTTCTCCCCGCCTGCGCCGGGGTCCGCCGCTGGGGGGCCGCCGCGCTCGATCTCGCCTATGTCGCCGCGGGCCGTTACGACGGCTTCTGGGAGCGCCGTCTCAACGCCTGGGACATCGCCGCGGGGCTGGTTATTCTGCGCGAGGCGGGTGGGCTGGTCGAGCCGATCGAGAAAGGCGACGACATCCTTTCCGCGGGCGAGTTGATCGGTGCCAACGAGGTGATCTTCGACAAGTTCGCCGCTGTGATCCGGGGGGCATGACGCCGCTGGACAGCTCCACGAAATCCCCAAGAAATGAACGCAATTTCGCCCCGTTCACCATTCATGGTTGCAGTTCAATTGGCCCATTACGGGATTGGACTGGAAATGGACGACACCAAATTCAAGCCAGCTTTGGCACGGTTCTCCGTCGATGATGACGGTGCCGTCACCGTTGACTGGATCGTGCTCACCGCGTCCATCGTCCTGTTGGGAGTCGGCGCATCGTTTTACGTCAC
>Ga0180436_10004179_pt1 | contig 13047 bp, 9 predicted proteins | sample SS_ome_2_FD_132434 | JGI IMG/M metagenome (GOLD analysis project Ga0180436, IMG submission 132434) | Hypersaline lake sediment archaeal communities from the Salton Sea, California, USA - SS_3_S_2 metaG | ecosystem: Environmental > Aquatic > Non-marine Saline and Alkaline > Hypersaline > Sediment...
GCGAACCGCGCCTATCACGGCGCCGACGCGCCCGAGATTTCCGATGCCGACTACGATGCGCTCAAGGCGCGGCTGATCGCGATCGAGGAACGGTTCCCCGATCTGGCCGAGGCCGGCAGCCCCAGCGCCGAGGTCGGCGCGCCGCCCGCCGAGGGGTTCGCCAAGGTCCGCCACGCGGTGCGGATGCTGTCGCTGGGCAATGCCTTCACCGCCGAGGACGTGGCCGAGTTCGACGCCCGCCTGCGCGGGTTCCTGGGCCTCGCGGCCGAAGCGCCGCTGGCCTATACGGCGGAACCGAAGATCGACGGGCTGTCGCTGTCGCTGCGCTACGAGGCCGGGCGGCTGGTGCAGGCCGCCACCCGCGGCGACGGCGAGACCGGCGAGAACGTGACCGCGAACGCCCGCACCATCGCCGAGATCCCGCAGCGGATCGAGGGCGCGCCCGAGGTGCTGGAGGTGCGCGGCGAGGTCTACATGGCCGGGGCGGATTTCGAGGCGCTGAACGCCCGGCAGGCAGAGGCCGGGGCCAAGACCTTCGCCAACCCGCGCAACGCCGCCGCCGGGTCGTTGCGCCAGCTCGATCCGGCGATCACCGCCGCGCGGCCGCTCAGGTTCTTCGCCTATGCCTGGGGCGAGGTCAGCGACCCGCTGGCCGACACGCAGATGGGCGCCATCGACCGGCTTGCCGGTTTCGGCTTCGTCACCAACCCGCTGACCCGGCGCTGCGACAGCCTTGCCGACCTGGCCGCCTATTATGACGGGATCGAGGAACAGCGCGCGACGCTGGGCTACGATATCGACGGCGTGGTCTACAAGGTCGACGATCTGGGGCTGCAGGCGCGGCTTGGTTACCGCTCCACCACGCCCCGCTGGGCGATCGCGCACAAGTTCCCCGCGCAACTGGCCTGGACCCGGCTGGAGGCGATCGACATCCAGGTCGGCCGCACCGGCGCGCTCAGCCCGGTGGCGCGGCTGCATCCGGTGACGGTGGGCGGCGTGGTGGTGTCGAACGCGACGCTGCACAACGAGGATTACATCGCCGGGCGCGACGCGCGCGGCAACCCGATCCGCGACGGCAAGGACATCCGCGCGGGCGACTGGGTGCAGGTCTACCGTGCCGGTGACGTGATCCCCAAGGTCGCCGATGTCGACCTGTCGAAACGCCCCGAGGGCGCGGTGCCCTATGTCTTTCCCGATCGTTGCCCCGAATGCGGGTCCGAGGCGATCCGCGAACCGGGCGACAGCGTGCGGCGCTGCACCGGCGGGCTGGTCTGCCCCGCGCAGGCGGTCGAGAAGCTCAAGCATTTCGTCAGCCGCGGCGCCTTCGACATCGAGGGGCTGGGCGCGAAGCAGATCGAGATGTTCTTCGCCGACGCGGCGCTGCCGATCCGCGAACCGGCCGACATCTTCACGCTGGCGGCGCGCGACGCGCAAAGCCTTGGCAAGCTGAAGAACCGCGACGGCTGGGGCGAGAAATCGGCCGCCAACCTCTTCGCCGCGATCGAGGACCGCCGCCGCATCCCGCTCGACCGGCTGATCTTCGCGCTGGGTATCCGCCATGTCGGCGAGGTCGTGGCCGCGGACCTGGCGCGGCACTACGGCAGTTGGCCCGCCTTCCTTGCGGCCGTCGATGCGGCCGGCCCGGCGCTGGCCCGGCACCTCGCCGCCGAGGCGGCGGTGGAGGCGGAACGCGCCGCGGCCGAAGCGGAGGGCCGGCGCGCCGCCGTGAGCGACACGCGCGAACGGATATGGCAGGCCGACCCGCCGCTGCCGGAGGGGGCGCGCGCTGCCTGGGCGGACCTGGTGAATATCGACGGGATCGGCACGACCGTCGCGGTCTCGCTCGTCACCACCTTCCACCAGCCCGCCGAACGCGCCTCGATCGACCGGCTGGCCGCGCATCTGACGGTGGCGGATGTCGCGGCGCGCGGGGCGGTGGACAGCCCGGTGGCCGGCAAGACCATCGTCTTCACCGGAACGCTGGAAAAGATGACGCGGGCCGAGGCCAAGGCGCGGGCCGAGGCGCTGGGGGCCAAGGTTTCCGGCTCGGTCTCGAAGAAGACCGACCTTGTGGTGGCCGGGCCGGGCGCGGGATCGAAGGCCAAGGCCGCGGCGGAACTGGGCATCGAGACGATCGACGAGGATGCCTGGCTTGCCCTGATCGGGGGCTAGGGCGATGGCCGGCCGCCCGCCCGCGCTGTTCCCGCTGTTCGCCGGGCTCGACACGCTGCCCGGCGTCGGGCCGAAGGCGGTGCAGGCCTTCGCGCAGATGGCGGTGGACAAGCCGCGCGACCTGTTGTTCACCCTGCCGCATTCGGGGGTGGACCGGCGGCTGCGCGCCTCGATCCGCGAGGTGACGCCGGGCAGCACCGTCACGGTCGAAGTGGAGATCGGCGGCCATGTCCCGCCGCGCCGCAAGGGCGGGCCGGCCCGCGTGCATGTCCGCGACAGCGAGACCGAGTTCCAGCTGGTGTTCTTTCATGCCCGCGGCGACTGGCTGGACCGGCAGTTGCCCACCGGCCAGCGGCGGGTGATCTCGGGCAAGCTGGAGCTGTTCGACGGGGTGGCGCAGATCGTTCATCCCGATCATGTCCTGCGGCCGGAGGAGGCCGGCGACCTGCCGGCGTTCGAGCCGGTCTATCCGCTCTCGGCCGGGCTGACCCAGCGGCTGGTGGCGAAGGCCGCGCAGGCCGCCGTGGCCCGCGCGCCCGATCTGGCCGAATGGATCGATCCGGCCCTGAAGGCGCGAGAGGGCTGGCCGGACTGGCGCGAGGCCGTCGCCGCCGCCCATGCGCCGACCGGGGCAGAGGGGCTGGCGCCGACCCATCCGGCGCGCCAGCGGCTGGCCTATGACGAGTTCTTCGCCCACCAGATGACGCTGGCGCTGGCCCGCGCGACGCTGCGCCGGGGCAAGGGCCGGGCCTCCGTCGGCACCGGAGCATTGCAGGACAAAGTCTTGCAATCGCTGGATTTCGCGCCGACCGGGGCGCAAGACCGCGCGGTGGCCGAGATCGCCGCAGACATGGCCAGCGAGAAGCGGATGAACCGCTTGCTGCAGGGCGACGTGGGCGCGGGCAAGACGCTGGTGGCCTTCCTCGCGCTTCTGATCGCGGTCGAGGCGGGCGGGCAGGGCGTGATGATGGCGCCCACCGAAATCCTCGCCCGTCAGCACATGGACAGCCTGCGCCCGCTGGCCGAGGCCGCCGGGGTGCGGCTGGAAATTCTCACCGGCCGCGACAAGGGCGCCGACCGCGCCGCCAAGCTTGCCGCCGCCGCATCGGGCGAGATCGGCATCCTAGTGGGCACCCATGCGCTGTTCCAGAAGGACGTGGCGCTGGCCGACCTGCGGCTGGCGGTGATCGACGAACAGCACCGGTTCGGGGTCGCGCAGCGCATGGAACTGGCGGCCAAGGGGCCGGCGGCCGATGTGCTGGTGATGACCGCCACGCCGATCCCGCGCTCGCTCGCGCTGGCCAATTACGGCGACATGGACGTGAGCCTGCTGGATGAAAAGCCCCCCGGACGGAAGCCGGTGAAAACCGCGCTGGTTTCCGCCGGCCGGCTGGACGAGGTGGTGGGGCATCTACGCGAGGCGATCGCCGAGGGCCGGCAGGCCTACTGGGTCTGCCCGCTGGTCGAGGAAAGCGAGGCGGTGGACCTGACCGCGGCGGAGGAACGGTTCCGCCACCTCCGCGCCGCCCTGGGCGAGGGCCGGGTCGGCCTTGTCCACGGCCAGATGCCGGCGGCGCAGAAGGATTCCGCGATGGCGGCCTTCGCGGCGGGTGAAACGGCGGTGCTGGTCGCGACGACGGTGATCGAGGTCGGGGTGAACGTGCCCAATGCCTCGATCATGGTGATCGAGCGGGCGGAGATTTTCGGCCTCGCGCAGTTGCACCAGCTGCGCGGCCGGGTCGGGCGCGGCGCGGCCAGTTCGACCTGCCTGATGCTCTACCAGCCGCCGCTGGGCGATACCGCCGAACGCCGCCTGTCGATCCTGCGCGAGACGGAAGACGGCTTCCGCATCGCCGAGGAAGACCTGGAGATTCGCGGCGCGGGCGACGTGATCGGTACCGCGCAGTCTGGCCTGCCGCGGTTCCGGGTCGGCGACATGGAACGCCAGGCGGCGCTGATGGCGGTGGCGCAGAGCGATGCGCGGCGGCTGCTGGCCGAGGATCCGGGGCTGGGCGGCCCGCGCGGGCAGGCTGCGCGGGGGCTGTTGTGGCTGATGGAACAGGATCGCGCGATTCGGCTGATCACGGTGGGGTGATCCGGCTTCGTTCGCGGATGTTCTTACAAAGTTCTTTACAACGCGGACGCGGTGTGAGAACAAAAGACAAACACCGCTACAGGGATCGCCTGATGCTTACCGAAGTCAAAGCCGTACTCACCCGTTCTGCCACCACGCTCGCCGCCGATGCGCTTGGCGCCATGGCGCTGATGGTCATGCTGGTCGTGGGCCTGCACCTGCCCGCGCTGATCTGAATTCCTGCCCCGCGATCCCGGCGCCCGGCGGGCCAGCCTGCCCCCGGTTCCCGGCCGAACGCCTGCCAACCCCTGCCGCCCGGAAGGGCGGTGGCAGCGCCCGGCGCCGGATCGCGCACCTGCCGCCGCCCGGTTCGGGCGGCGGTTCTTTTTCGGGAACCGGCCCGGTCAGAAAGTATAGGCCAGCCGCAGCCCGCCCCAGTGCCGGCCGTTCACCAGGATCGGCGCCGACAGATCCTTCATCATCACGAAGTTGCCGCCGCCCATGTCGCGCCGGTAGACCTGCAACAGGAACGGTTCGGTCGAGCGCGCGGCCTTCAGCCCGACGCGGTCGTCGAAGACCCGCCGGTTGCGGGAATTCGCGGCGTTCCACACCGGGTCCGCGCCCTGCGGTTGCGAGAATTTCCTGTTGTGCGTCGGCAGGTAGCCGTTGATGTCCACCGCCGCGCAGAACACCACCTTGGGCGAGAACTCCAGCGCCGCCTCCTGCACCTGCGGCAGCACCCGGTCGGTGAATTCGGTGAACGGCGCCATGACCTGCTGCGGATCGCTGCCGGGCACCGGGCGATAGCGATGTTCGAACAGCGCCTGGGCGGAAATCTCGCCGCGCTCGACCGCCTCCTCGAAGATCCGGCCGACGGTCGCGGCATCCGCGCGGACCCGGCGCACGAAGGCGGTGTCGGGGGTGTTCACCCCCATCAGCATGGTGCCGCGCACCACCATCTCGGCCGCTTCGACCATTGCGTCGACCCGGTCGCGCGAGGCCGCGACGCCCGAGGCGGTTTCCCGCGTGCCGGTCGCGATCTTCCGGAAACTGGGGCCGAAGTCGCGCCCGGCCTCGTCCACGGCGCGGGCGCTCTGGCCGATCTTCTCGCTGGCCTGCAGGTTGTCGGTGATCCGGCTGGCGACCTCGGCCAGCGCGGTGTCGGTGCCGTTCGCCGCCTCGATCACGCCGCCGGCGCGCGTGGCCACCGTCGCGGCCTCGTCGCGGATCGCGAGGATGCCCTGCGACAGGCCCGAGATGTTGGTGCCGATCTGTTCGGCGGCATGGGCGGTCTTGCGCGACAACTCGTTGATCGCCTCGGCCACCACGGCGAAGCCCCGGCCGGAATCGCCGGCCCGCGCGGCCTCGATCTTGGCGTTGATCGCAAGGATGTTCACCTGGCTGGCGATGCCCGCGATGTTGGCGTTGTTCGCCTTCATCTTCTTGAGCGCATCGGCGATCTCGGTCATCCGCTGGTCAAGATCGCGCACCCAGGTCGCGACCGAGCGGACCTCTTCGCCGGAACTGCGCACCCGTTCGACGACGCCGATGACGCTGTCGCGGTTCGACGCGACCTTGGCGTTGAGCTGTTCGGCGGCATCGAGGACGGAGGCATTGGCGCCCGAGACGCTTTCGGCGCTCGACAGCATCTGCCCCACGAGCCGATCCTGTTCCTCGGCGGTGGTGGCGATCTGGTTGAGAAAGGCGGTGACCTCGACCATCTCGCGGCTCAGCACCTCGGCCGCGGCGGTCAGTTGCTGCAGGGTCTTGTCCCGCAGGATATCGAGATCACGGTCGGAAGAATCGGCGTCTAGCATGCAAACCGGGCCCCTGAATTCGCGCGCGGGCAGGATGCGCCGGGCTTGCTTGCCAGCCGGTTAAGCGCAGGCGGCGTTCTCGGCCTGCGCCATCGCCTCGGCCGCGGCCTCCAGCGCCAGCATGATCGAGGCGTGGCGGTTGCGATAGTCCCGCGCCGGCAGCAGCACCTCGAGCCCGTCGAATGGCGCCTCGGGCGGCGGCCCGCCCTCCTTCAGCATCGCGCGCAGCTGGTCGCGCGCGGTCTCGATCTCGGCCCGGCTGCGCCCCAGCGCGGCGCCGGCGACGACCGAGGCCGCGGCCTGGCCCAGCGCGCAGGCCTTCACATCCTGCCCGTAACCGGTGATCCGGCCGTCGGCCATCTTCACGTCGACCGTGACGGTCGATCCGCACAGCGGCGAGCGTTTGCGGGCGGTGCCGTCGGGATCGGCCAGCCGCGCGGCATGCGGCATCGACGCCGCCAGCGCGAGGATCTTCTGCGAATAGAGCTTGATCAGGTCGCTGTCGCTCATGGCCACCTCCCGCGGGGTTTTCCTTGCCGCCGTCGCGGCCTAGAGATAGGCGCTGCCTCTGCCGAAGGAAAGGATGGGCCATGCGCTTCGACCCTTCAACCCTCAGCTACGACGCGAATGGCCTGATCCCCGCCATCGCGCAGGATGCCGGATCGGGCGAGGTGCTGATGATGGCCTGGATGAATGCCGAGGCGGTGGCGCGCACGCTGGCGACGGGGCGGGTGACCTACTGGTCGCGCTCGCGCCGCGCGTTCTGGATCAAGGGCGAAAGCTCGGGTCATGTGCAGCGGCTGGTGGAGATGCGCGTCGATTGTGACCGCGATTGCCTCTTGGTGCTGGTCGAACAGACCGGGCCGGCCTGCCACACCGGGCGCCGCAGTTGTTTCTACACCGCGATCCGCGACGGTGATCAGGTGGAGATTCTTCAGCCCGAGGGCTGAAGTCCGACCATCGCGCGGATCTCCGCGGGCGTCGCGCCCTCGGCCCGGTAGCGCGCGATCGCGCGGGCATCGTCGCGCTTGGCCAGCCGCTTGCCGTCGGCATCGCGGATCAACCGGTGATGATGGTAATCGGGCACCGGCAGGCCGAGCAGGCGTTGCAAAAGGACATGCACGAAGGTCGCGCCGAACAGGTCGGCGCCGCGCACCACTTCGGTGATCCCCTGCGCCGCGTCGTCGACCACCACGGCGACATGGTAGGAAGTGCCGATGTCGCGGCGGGCCAGCACCACGTCGCCGATCCCCGCCAGCATCTCCACCATGCTCATGGTCGCCGGGCCGGCCGGACCCGGTGCGGTTTCGATGAAGGATATGCTATCGCTACCAATATTTTGCAGGGCGGAACTCATGTCCAGCCGGAGCGAGTCGTCCGGCCCGGCCCCGGCCATGCTTCGGCCCCGGCAGGTGCCGGGATAGACCGGCCCGTCGGGGCCGAGGGCCAGCTCCGCGCCTTCCTGCGGGGCCGAGAGCGCGGCGCGGATGTCGGCCCGCCGGCAGCGGCAGGGATAGACAAGGCCCATCGCCGCGAGCCGGTCGACCGCCGCGCGATAGGCCGGCAGCCGGTCGGACTGGCGCATCACGGGGATCGGCCAGGACAGGCCAAGCCAGCCGAGATCGTCGAAGATCCGCGCCTCCCAGTCCGGCTTGCAGCGCGGCCGGTCGATATCCTCGATCCGGAGCAGGAACCGCCCGCCGGCCGCCCGCGCGCGGTCCCACGCCGTCAGGGCGGAATAGGCATGGCCAAGGTGCAGCGGGCCGGTGGGCGAGGGCGCGAAGCGGGTGGTATAGCTCACAGCCGTTTCAGCACGTAGACATTGGCGCCGATCCCGATGCCGGGGATGTGGGCCCCGTGTTCGCGCAACAGCAGTTCCGCCCGCGGCGTGTCCGCCCAGGCCATCAGCCGCGCCTCGTGCGCCGGATTCGCCAGTGCCCGGTCGTTGAAGGACAGGACGAACAGCCCGCCGGGGGCCAGCCGGTCCATCAGCGCGTCGATCGTGGCCAGCGGCGCGGCGCCCACACCGATCACGCCCACCGCCGCGACGGCGGCGTAATCGCCCGCGCGATGCGCCAGCGGCGCGTCCGGTTCGACCTGGATGAGGCTGCGATAGACGCGCTTTTCCCGCGCCCGCGCCAGCATGTCGCCCGACAGGTCCAGCCCGTCGATCACCGCGAACCCCTCGGCGGCGAGCGCGGCGCCCGACAGGCCGGTGCCGCAGCCGAAATCCAGCACCGGCGCGGCGCGGTCGGTCATGTGGGCGGCGAGCGCGGCGGCGCAACGGGCCGGCGTGACATAGCCGTTCTGCGTCAGTTCCGCCTCGTAACTCGCGGCCCAGTCGTCATAAAGCTGGCGGGTGCCCGTAGCGCTGCGGGCCGTGTAGGCCTTGTCGAGGAAGGAACCGGTCATGCGCCTCAGACTAGCGCCGCGGCCGGCGCCGCGTCCAGCCCTGTCGCCGCCAGCCAGCCCAGCCAGTCGGCCTTGGCGCGGTCGGTATAGGCCTTGTAGCGGTCCTTGCGGCCGCGGCGGCCGCCCTTGGCCTCGATCGGGGGAAACAGGCCGAAGTTCACGTTCATCGGCTGGAAGGTCTTGGCCTCCGCGCCGCCGGTGATATGGGTCACCAGCGCGCCCATCGCCGTGGTCGGCGGCGGCGTCGGGAGATCGCGCCCCAGCGCCTCGGCCGCGGCCATCCGGCCCGCCAGCAGCCCCATCGCGGCGCTTTCGACGTAACCCTCCACCCCGGTCACCTGGCCCGCGAAGCGCACATGCGGCCGTGACCTCAGCCGCATCGCCCCGTCCAGCAGCGTGGGCGCGTTCAGGAAGGTGTTGCGGTGAATCCCGCCCAGCCGCGCGAAGGCCGCGTTTTGCAGCCCCGGAATCATACGGAAAACATCCGTTTGCGCGCCGTATTTCATCTTCGTCTGGAAGCCGACGATGTTGTAGAGTGTGCCCAGCCGGTTGTCGCGGCGCAGTTGCACCACGGCCCATGGCTTGTCCTGCGGCTTGTGCGCGTTGGTCAGGCCGACCGGCTTCATCGGCCCGTGGCGCAGGGTTTCGCGGCCGCGTTCGGCCATCACCTCGATCGGCAGGCAGCCGTCGAAGTAGCCGGCCGTTTCGCCCTCGCGGAACTCGGTCTTGTCGGCGGCCAGCAGCGCGTCGATGAAGGCCTCGTACTCGGCCTTCGTCATCGGGCAGTTGATGTAGGCGGTGCGCTCGTCTTCCGTCTCGCCCTTGTCGTAGCGTGATTGCCGCCAGGCCACGTCCATGTCGATCGTGTCGGCATGCACGATCGGCGCGATCGCGTCGAAGAAGGCCAGCGCCTCGGCCCCGGTCTCGGCCCGGATCGCCTGCGCCAGCGCCGGCGAGGTCAGCGGGCCGGTGGCGAAGATCCAGCGCCCGGATGCGGGCAGGGCGGTCACCTCTTCCTCTGAAACGGTAATCAGCGGATGGGCGCGCAGCCGTTCGGTGACCGCCGCCGAGAAGGCATCGCGATCCACCGCCAGCGCGCCGCCGGCGGGCAGGGCATGGGCATCGGCCATCGCCATCAGAAGGCCGCCGGCCTGCCGCATCTCCCAGTGCAGAAGGCCCACGGCGTTGCGCTCGTCATCGTCGGAGCGGAAGGAATTCGAACAGACCATCTCGGCCAGATCGCCGGTGCGATGGGCGAAGGTGCCGACCTTGGGGCGCATTTCATGCAGCACGACCGGCACGCCGGCCTCGGCCGCCTGCCAGGCGGCTTCCGATCCGGCCATGCCGCCGCCGACGATGTGCAAGGGTTCCATGCCCGGCGATGTAGCCGCCCGGGCGGGCGGGTTCAAGCCGGCTCAGATCAGCGCGATATGTTCGCGCTGCGCGGGATCGGGATAGGGGCGGTAAAGCCCGACCTCGGCGCGCGCGATCATGCCGTGCATCTGGTCGTAGCGCTTCGTCGCCTCGTGATCGGCATCGGCGAGCGCGGCGAAGGCCTCGTCGAGCGTGGACAGGCCCGGGATCTCGATCTCCAGCAGGAAATCGGTATGGCTGCCGCCGGCCAGCCCCAGCTTGCGCCGCATCAGCCGCCAGCCGCTGATCATCCCCTCGGCCTTCAGGTGGTCCAGCCACAGGCCCGCGGCCTGCGCAAACGACAGCGCCCGCGCCTCGGGCCTCAGTTCGATCATGCAGTGATACAGGTTCATCGCGCGCCACTCCGGGATCGGCCGGAGCAAAGCACGCCACGGTTACCGCGGGCTTAATCGTGGCGGAAGGCGCTGGTGCCTCCCCGACCCGACACTCGGAACCACACTTGAAAGGATGGCAAGAATGTTCGGTGCCGGCGAACCGGCCAATGCTAGGTACTACGCTTGGTTACTATGCTCATACCTGGGTTCGGGGAGGCACCTTCTGGCGCAAGGTGCCGGGGCCCCACCCCCGGCAGGCCTGTCTTGCCATGGCGCGGGCCGTTCACGAAGCGTTAAGTTAGGCCTTGGTTAACCGGCGTCCGGCGCATCCTCCACCGGGTCGCCGCCCTGGTCGGCCACCCGCGCGACGGAGACGACCTCTTCGCCGCGCGCGGTGTCGAAGACCTTGACGCCCCCGGCGGAGCGGGAGCGGAAGGAAATGCCGTCCACCGGGCAGCGGATCGACTGGCCGGCGGAGGTGACCAGCATGATCTGGTCGCCGGTCTCGACCGGGAAGGTCGCCACCAGCGGCCCGCCCCGCATCGCCTTGTCGATCGCCATCACGCCCTGGCCGCCGCGGCCACGGATCGGGTAATCGTGGCTGGAGGAGATCTTGCCGGACCCGCGGGCGGTGATCGTCAGGATCAGTTCCTCGGCCGCGGACATCTCGGCATAGCGGTCGGGCGACAGCTGCCCGGCCTCCACCGCGTCCTCGTCCTCGTCGGCCTCGGCGCCGTCGTCCAGCGCCCCGGCCACCGCGCGGCGCATCTTGAGATAGGCGGCGCGCTCGGCCGGGTCGGCCTCGAAATGCCGGATCACCGCCATCGAGACGACCTCGTCGCCGGCGGCGAGGCGGATGCCGCGCACCCCGGTCGAGTCGCGGCCCTTGAACACCCGCACCTCGGTCGTGGGGAAGCGGATCGCCCGGCCGAGCTTCGTGACAAGCATCACGTCGTCGCCCTCGTCGCAGATCCGCGCGCCGACAAGTCGCGTGTCTTCAGGCAGTTTCATCGCGATCTTGCCGTTCCGCATGACGTTGGTGAAATCCGACAGCGCGTTGCGCCGCACGTCACCGTCCGAGGTGGCGAAGAAGATCTGAAGGTTGCCCCAATCCTCCTCCGGCGCGTCCACCGGCATCAGCGCGGCGACCGAAACGCCCTGCGCGATCGGCAGGATGTTGACGATCGCCTTGCCGCGGCCCGCCCGGCTGGCCAGCGGCAGGCGCCAGCACTTGAGCTTGTAGACCATCCCGTCGGTGGTGAAGAACAGAAGCTGGGCATGGGTATTGGCGACAAAGAGCGTGGTGACGACGTCATCCTCCTTCGTCGCCATGGAGGACAGGCCCTTGCCGCCGCGCGCCTGGGCGCGGAAATCGGCCAGCGCCGTGCGCTTGATATAGCCGCCCTGGGTGATCGTGACGACCATGTCCTCGCGCTCGATCAGATCCTCGTCCTCGAGGTCGCCGGCCCAGTCGGCAATCTCGGTGCGGCGCGGCACGGCGAAGGCCTCGCGCACCTCGCGCAACTCGCCCGAGATGATCGCGAGAATGCGCTCGCGCGAGCCGAGGATCGCGAGGTAGTCGCGGATCTTCGCGGCCAGGTCCTGCAACTCGTCGGTGACTTCCCGCACCCCCATCGCGGTCAGCCGCTGCAGCCGCAGGTCGAGGATCGCGCGGGCCTGGGTTTCGGACAGGTTGTAGGTGCCGTCGTCGTTCATCTTGTGGGCCGGATCGTCGATCAGCCGGATGTATTCCGCGATCTCGTGCGCCGGCCAGCGCCGGGTCATCAGCCGCTCGCGCGCCTCGGCCGGGTCGGCGGAGGACCGGATCGTCGCCACCACCTCGTCGACATTCGACACCGCCACCGCGAGACCGCAGAGGATATGGCTGCGTTCGCGGGCCTTGCGCAGATCATAGGCCGTGCGTCTTGCAACAACCTCCTCCCGGAAAGTGATGAAATGCGTGAGGAAATCGCGCAAGGTCAGCTGTTCGGGCCGGCCGCCGTTCAGGGCCAGCATGTTGCAGCCGAACGAGGTCTGCATCGGGGTGAAGCGATACAGCTGGTTCAGCACCACCTCGGGCGTCGCGTCGCGCTTGAGTTCGATCACCACGCGCACGCCGACCCGGTCGGATTCGTCCTGCACATGAGCGATGCCCTCGATCCTCTTGTCGCGCGCGGACTCGGCGATGCGCTCGATCATCGTGGCCTTGTTCACCTGGTAGGGGATCTCGTCGATGACGATCGCGTAGCGGTCCTTGCGGATTTCCTCGACCCGGGTGCGGGACCGGATGATGACGCTGCCGCGGCCCTCCAGATAGGCCTTCCGCGCGCCCGACCGGCCCATGATGATCCCGCCGGTGGGGAAATCCGGCGCCGGCACGATCTCCATCAGCGCCTCGGTCGACAGGTCCGGGTTTTCGATCAGCGCCAGCGTGGCGTCGATGACCTCGCCGAGGTTGTGCGGCGGGATATTGGTGGCCATGCCCACGGCGATGCCGCCGGCGCCATTGACCAGCATGTTCGGAAACCGCGCCGGCAGGACCGTGGGTTCGCGATCCTTGCCGTCGTAATTGTCCTGGAAATCGACCGTGTCCTTGTCGATATCGGTCAGAAGCGCCGAGGCGGATTTCGCCATCCGGACCTCGGTGTAGCGCATTGCCGCCGCGTTGTCGCCGTCCATCGAGCCGAAGTTGCCCTGTCCGTCCAGAAGCGGCAGCGACATCGAGAAATCCTGCGCCATTCGCACCAGCGCGTCGTAGATCGCCGCGTCGCCATGCGGGTGGTATTTCCCCATCACGTCGCCTACCGGCCGGGCCGACTTGCGA
>Ga0180436_10004180_pt1 | contig 13045 bp, 9 predicted proteins | sample SS_ome_2_FD_132434 | JGI IMG/M metagenome (GOLD analysis project Ga0180436, IMG submission 132434) | Hypersaline lake sediment archaeal communities from the Salton Sea, California, USA - SS_3_S_2 metaG | ecosystem: Environmental > Aquatic > Non-marine Saline and Alkaline > Hypersaline > Sediment...
CCGATTCTCCAAACCGGCAAGCCGGCTTGCGGCTGCCTCCCCGACGATGTCGTGGCGGAACAATCCTGCCGCCACGCGTCTCGTCAAATCGCACTCGAGTCCGGCGCACGGAAGCCGGGCTGAAGCCGAACCATCCCCCGGGAGGGTCAGAACCAAATCCTCCATGGCAATAGCATAGATCCACTGTTGAGCCCGTGCCAGTCCGGAATCCCGGTCGGGACAGCCGGATGAAAATTCGTCCGTTTCCGCGCTGTATCCCGGAGGACAACTCAATCCCGTTTCGAATCGCTCACAGTTCGCAAAGCGGCGCCATCCTGCGCAAAACGGACATTGCGGCCATGCCTCTCCTTCCTAGACTCCCCGGGGAGCCCATCCTGCATCCGCCGTCGCCGGGGCCGGGGCGGACAAGTCCCGCATCCCGGTGCAGTTCGCAACCGGCAACCAACAACCGGCAACCGGCAACCGCATGACTTCCCTCCAGAGCACCCTCCTTCCCCTCTCCGTCCTCATCGCCGGCCCCCTCACCGCGGCGCCCTTGGGCGGGCCCGGCCTCGATGCCTGGCGCACCACCCGGGCTTCCGGCGACTACACCGCCATCGCCCGGGCCTACGCCGACTACATGATCGCGCACGGGCGGGACGTCTACGGCAAGAAGCACACCCCGCTGTTCGTGACCGGGATGGACCGCAAGACGGGCGGGAAGATCTCCCCGCCGTTCGCCCACGTGAAGCGCAAGCCGTTCATGCCGGGATGGGAACGCGATCGCGAACTGCGCGGGTCGGACCGCAACTACGGCAACGCCGACCCGCTGGACCAACTGACGCTCCTGAAGCTCATGCACCGGCTGACTGAGCTCACCGGCGACAAGCGATACGCCACGGAGGCCGACCGCACTGCCTCGTGGTGGATGGCAAACGCACAGTCACCGATCGGGCTCTACCCGTGGGGCTCGCACACCTCTTGGAACGTCGACAAGGAAGGCGGCGGCGGCATCTTCGAATTCAATCACGTCTGGCCCTACTGGGACCTCAACCAGGAAGCCCTGCAGAAGTACGCCATGGGGCTGTGGGATCACTACATCCGCGACAAGAAGACCGGCGACTTCAACCGGCACGCGCATTCCCACCGCCACGGCCCGGCCGCCGGGATGGAGTTCCCCTGGCCCGGCTCGGCAATGATCGCCACCTGGGTCCAGGCCTACCTCGCCGAGCCCGACCCGGAATACGTGCGGGCGATCGAGACGGTTCTCAAACGTTGGGAAAGCCTGCGCGACGAGAACGGCCACCTCGCGCCGTGCTCAAACTACAAGGAGTGGGCCTGGTACCTGGGGTACGTGATCGCGGCGAACCGGCTCGACGACTGGGCCGGCCGGATCGAGGCGAAGGAGCCGGCGCTGGCGAGGAAGATGCGCGACTACGGCCGCAAGTGCGACGCGGCGTACCTGAAACTGGCCGACAACCTGCTCGACATCAAACGGGTCGGACCGGTCAAGAGCTACCTGCGCGCGACCGGCGGCTACAACCCGGAGCGGCTGGACATCATCGGCGGCCCCTGGCAGGACCGCAAGGACTACGCCGGCTTCGCGCTGATGCTGCACGAGCGCATGAAGCACAACGACTCGCCGGACCTTCGAAAACGCTATCGCAAGGCCGTGCTGGACACCGCCGAGATCTACCTGAGCGTCAACCCGGAAGTGCAGTGGAGCGTCTGGGGCGAAAATGTCGCCAATGCCATGCAAGTGATGCTGTCCGCCCACGAGTTGACCGGCAACCCCGCCTACCTGCACCGCGCCGATCACTTCGCCCGCCTGGCCGTCGACCTCTTTCTCGATGACGCTTCGCCGCTCCCGAAGCTCACCAGCCAGGATGATTACTACGAGATCGAGTCCGTAACCGAGCCCTCGGGGGACGTCTGGATGCTGGTCGCGCTGGATGTCCGGGAGCAGCTCGCCAGGCTGGACAGGAAATCGAGGCGCCCGGTTCGCATCCCAGCGGACGGCGATTTGGACTCTTTCGCCAACGCGCCGGCGCCATGGGTCGAGGCGATGAAACAGGCTGTTGCCGGGAACCGCGCCGGCGTCTGGGACTGCGCCCGCCTGGAGGCGCCCGCGGCCAGCGTGGCCCTCGCCTACGGCGAGAATGGCGCAAAGTCGCTCTTCCTTTCCCGCCCCACGAAGGGGTTCAGCTCCGCAAACGGCTTGCCCGCCGACTCGCTCGCGCTGGTCGCCTCCGACCACATCAACAAGATCCCGACCCTCGAAGAGGCCAAGCCCTTCAACGGCCCCTACCGGCGCAAGTTCTCGGGCAAGTACCGCGAACCGAGCACCGCTCGCTACGGCGGCTTCAAGGACGTCCTCGACCAGGCCGGCCTGCTGCTGGCGAACCGCGGCGCGAAGACCGCCAAGGTCGCGGTCGCGACCACCTTCCACGACAGTTGGGACGACCGCGAAACCAAGAAGGATGTCGTCACCATCAAGCCCGGCGAAAGGGTCCTGGTCGCGGTCGCGGCGCCCGAAAAGCGCTTCATCCGCCGCATCGACATCACGAGCAACACGCCCGGCGCCGCGAAGCTCGAACGGTTCGCCTTCGCCATGACACCGCGCAGCAAGCTGAACCCGCTCTCGGCCGACACGGCGCAACCTTCCGCCGGTCCGCGGTCGTCTTCCCCTGCGACGGCGCCCTCAGGCCCGGCCTTCGGCAATGCCATGATGAACTACCGGCTCCAGGTCGACGGGGACGGCAAGGTCGGCGCGGTGGTGCGCGGCGCCAGCGCCAGACAACAAGTCAACCGCCAGGCGCGGGTGAACGTCCGGAACCGTTTCGCGGTGATCACGGCCCGCTTCGACCCGAAGGCGACCGGAACGGAGAAGATCACCATCACCGTCGACGGCCACCCCGCCACCTACAGCTATCAGAACGCGGAGGGCCAACTGACCACCTTCACCCACGACCGCCCCCTGCTCATCGGCCGCCAACCCGGCCGGGAAGCCCGCCATTTCAAGGGCGACCTCGCCGGCGTCCTCCTCTACAACCGCGCCCTCCGCGACGAGGAGCTGCACAGCACCGCCCGCTGGCTCTCCGAACGATGAAAACTCTCATCCCCCTCCTGTCCCTTTTGTCCCTCCTCTCCCTTCTGTCTCCCGCCGCGGAGGACAGCCGCCGCAAGACAGACCGTGCCGCCCTGGTCTTCCTCATCGCCGGCCAGTCCAACGCCGGCGGGGTGGCGGCCTTCTCGCCCGAGACCAACGCAAAGGCCGGCATGCAGGAAAAACACCCGGCCATCCCCGGCTCAACCGCGAAGGAGGTCGGAATCCCGACCACCATGGAGGCCTACCCGCGCTGCTACATCTGGGGGAAAGGCAAACTTGAGCGCTTGACGCCGTGCAAGAATCTGAAGACCTGCTACCGCGACCCCTGGCGTCACGGCATCGAGCTGCCCATGGCCATGCTGCTTATGAAGCAGGACCCGGACACGGACTTGTTCTTCGTCAAGCACGGCCCCGGCGGACATAACCTGCACACCCAGTGGGCGGCGGGCAAAGGGCCGGACTACAAGAACTTCAAGGCCTGGGCGTGGACCGACAAGAACGGCCACCTGAGCAGCAGGGCATACCTGGAATTGAGCAGGAAGATCATGGCGCTGACGGGATCAGAGTGAGGTGAGCCTGGAAAACATCGCCCTCACCATGGCCCCGCGCAGCAAACTCAATCCCTGAACACGCCAATCGCCGAGCTCTGATGAACATCAGCATCTTCCCTTCCACCATTCACCTCCTCACGGTCCTGTGCATAGGGACGGCGGGATTGCCCGCCCAAGCATCGGAAAGAGGGCGGCAAGAACACCAATCGGTGGATTCGGCCGGCAAGACCGGCAGCCGGCGGGATGTGGACGATGGCTGGGGACCGTTCGTCGGCCCGTGGAAACGATACGAAAAGAATCCCGTCATCAAGCTCGACGGATGGACGACGGTTCGCAGAACAGGAAGACGCCCGGTCGGCGCCGAATACGGCATCGGCCTCGCCTTTGCCGAGGATTCCAAACCCGAAGACAAGAAGCAACGATGATGAAACGAACCATAGTCACGGCGATGCTGAGCGTATGCTGCATCGTGCCGGTATCGGCGGTCGATCCCGCGATCGACTGGCCCGCCTTTCTTGCCCGCCACGACATGATCTGGAAACGCCTGCCCCGCAACTGGCGCGAGGCGCCGTGGACCGGCAACGGGATGCTCGGGTCGATGATCTGGAACGAAGCGGACGCCCTGCGGCTGCAGGTCTTCCGGGGCGACGTGCAGGCCCATCGGCCCATGACGCAGGGAACCAGCGGCTTCACCCGCGGGCGGCTGCAGATCGGGTCGTTCTACCTGAAGCCCGCCGGCAAGCCGGCCGGCTGCGACCTGCGCTTGTCCTACCACGATGCGGAGGTGTCCGGCACCGTCACAACCGCCAAGGGGGCGCTGAAGATCCGGCATTTCACGCACTCCGAGGACATGGTCATCGTCACGGAACTCGAGTCGCAGGATGGCGCCGCGCCGGTGACCCTGACCTGGAAGCCGGCCTCCTCGATGCCCACCCGGCCCGGCTATGCGAAGACCGAGGCGGACCTGCCGCGAGTTCAGAAACAGTACAAATCCAAATACCCGACCGAACCGTTCGCCCCGAACCCGGACCCGGTGGTCAAGAAGGTCGATGGCGTCAACGTCTGCATCCAGGACATGCTGGGAGGATCCCGCCACGTCACGGCATGGAGGATGATTGAAACCGGGAAGGGAAAGCAGCGCCTGGCGGTCAGTATTGCCAACCGCTGGCCGAAAGAGACCAACGACCCCCTTGCGGAGGCCGTCGCCGCGGTGAAGAAAGTGTGCGGCCTGACGGGCGATGGCTGCCTCTCCTGGAAGCGGAAGCACTACGACTGGTGGCACGCCTACTATCCGGCCAGTTTCCTCAGCGTCCCGGACACGGAGGTGGAGACGGTCTACTGGACCACCATCTACAAGCTCGGCTCGGCCACCCGGCCGGACCGCGTCATGATCGACACCGCCGGCATCTGGCAGACGCCCTCAAGGTGGGCCGACTCGCACTGGGACTTCAACATCCCCTACTGCTACTACCCGATGCCGACCGCCAACCGGGTCGAACTCGGCGGGTCGCTCATCCGGCCCTTCAACAAGTACCAGGACAACCTGATCAGGAACGTCCGCCCGGTCGAATGGCAGAAGGACTCGTCTTTCCTGCCGGTGACCACCGGGCACGACCTGTATCAGCCCAAGGATGTCGACGACCGGTGTTTCCAGAACACCGGCGGCCACCTCGTCTGGGCCATGCACGCCTGCTGGCTGATCTATCGCGGCGCCATGGACGATGACATGCTGCGCGACACCATCTACCCGGTCATGAAGCGCGCCGCGAATTACCAGATCCACCGCCTGGAGAAGCGGGACGGCAAGTACCATGCCCCGGTCTCCCACTCACCCGAATATGGCGACGCACCCGACGCCAACTACGAGCTGGCCATGCTGCGCTGGATCTGTCATGCCATCATCGCGGCGGGAACACGATTGGACGTCGAGGGTGAGGAACTTGCGAAGTACAGGGACATCCTCTCCAACCTTACCGACTATCCCGTTGACGAGCGCGGCTACATGGTCGGCCGGGGCATGCCGTTCAATCGGCCCCACCGGCACTGGTGTCACCTGCAGATGATCCACCCGCTGCAACTGGTGACCGGCAAGACGCCGGAAGAGCGGGAGCTGGTGGTCCGGTCGATGAACAACTTCGACAAGGTGAACCGCCGCGGCGGCGCCGCGGCCTTCACCTTCAACGGGCTGAGCGCCATTGCGGCCCTGCTGGGCGACGGCGACCGGGCGCTGCACGAACTGCACCGGTTCATGACGTGGCGGAACCTGTGCCCGAACAGCATGTATCAGGAAGGCAACAACCCTTGCTTCGAGAGCCCCGTGTACGCGGCGCACAACATCCACGAACTCCTGCTGCAATGCTACGACGAGTTCCCGGCAAGCGGCGAGTTCCAGGCCACCATCCGTGTCTTCCCGGCGGTGCCGTCGAAGTGGCCCGGCGCGGTGTTCCACAACCTGCGCACCAAGGGAGCGTTCCTGGTCAGCGCCGAACACAGGGACGGCCGGACCCGGTGGGTGCGCGTCACGAGCCTCGCCGGAGAACCCTGCCGCATCAAACCCAACCTGCCGGGCCCGGTGCGCGTTTCGGGCAAACGGAAGTTCACGCTGCGGGATGTGGGCGACGGCGTCCACACCCTGGACCTCGAGAAGGGCGAGCAGGTCCTGCTCTATTCCGGGGAATCCCCGCCGAAGCCCGTCGTCGCCCCGTTGCCCGCCCAGCAAGGACGCTGCAACCGCTACGGGTTGAAATGAAAGCGAGGAAATCGACATGACGACCCTCAACAAACCGATTCTTGCAGCATCCCTGATGCTGGGAGCCGTCGCGTTCCTGCCGCCGTCTCCCCTCGCCGCGAAGAACGAGTTCTTCGCCATGGACAACGGCCTCCGCGATGTGAAAACCATCGCCGGCAAGGCAGAACTCCTGAAGGAACTCGGATACGACGGCGTCACCTGGCGGCCGGGAAACACGGCCGAAGCGGTCAGGGAAATGTCCGCCAGGGGCGTCAAGGTGCACGCCCTGATGATGAACCTGCCGGTCTCGAAAAGGGAACCGGCCGCCCCCCTCCCCCTCGCCGACATCGAGGCGCTCAAGGGCACCGGGGCGATCCTCTGGGTGCAACTGACGCGCAAGGGCGGTGACGACGCCGACGCCGCCCGCGAACTCCGGCGCCTCAGCGCCGTGGCGAAGCCGCTCGGTCTGCGCGTCGCCATCTACCCGCACATCAACAACCACGTCGAGTCGCTCGAGGACGCCCTGCGCGTCGCGGATCTTGTCGAGGACGACAACGTCGGGGTCTCGCTCACGCTTTGCCACCAACTGAAGATGCGGGGCGTGCAGGACCTCGCGCCGCTCCTGAAGCGGGCCCTTCCCAAGCTCTTCATCGTCCAGGTCTCGGGTGCCGGGAAAGGCGACACCAGAACCATGGGCTGGGACAAGCTCATCCAGCCGCTCGGCCAGGGCGGCTACGACGTCGGGGAACTCCTCAAGACGCTGCGGGAACTCGACTACTCCGGCCCCGTCGGCGTCATCGGGTTCGGCCTCAAGCAACCGGCGAGGGAGCACCTCAGGCAGTCCATCGACTTCTGGCGAAAGATGAAGATCTGATGGTCCAAGAGAGAAGGGACGGGATGGTTGGGACAGGAGTAGCAGTGCTCATGGTATTGTGCATGTCCACCTGCATCCTGGCCGGCATTGGCTGCGCCATGGCCGCCGGTCGGGACAAGGATGCGGACATCCGGAAGCCGAACCTTCTCTACATCATCGCGGACGATCTGGGCTGGGCGGACGTGGGATTTCACGGCTCGAAGATCAAGACGCCGCACATCGACCGGCTTTGCGCCGAGGGAGTGGAACTGACCCGGCACTACGTTCAGCCGATGTGCACCCCGACGCGCGTGGCGTTGCTGACCGGCCGTTATCCCAGCCGGTTCGGCGATCAGGCGATCAAACCCTCCAACGACCGTGTCCTGCCGTGGGGAACGGAAACGCTGGCGTCGGCCCTGGCAAGCGTCGGCTACGACACCGGCCTGGCCGGCAAGTGGCACCTGGGCTCGAAGGGCGACTGGGGCCCCAACCATTTCGGCTTCGCGAGATCGTACGGATCGCTTGCCGGTGGATGCGGGCCCTACAATCACCGCTACAAGAAGGGCCCGTTCAGCCGCACCTGGCACCGGAATGGGGAACTGCTCGACGAGGAGGGGCACGTCACCGACCTGATCGGACGCGAGGTCGTCGGGTGGATCAACGCCAGGCGCGAGCCCTGGTTCTACCACGTGCCCTTCACCGCGGTCCACATACCGGTCAAGGCGCCGGAGAAGTTCATCAAACTCTACGAGGGCGAGCGCCTCGACGCCGATCCGGAAAAGGACCAGTCCTTCAAGCGCTACGCGGCCTACACCTCGCAGATGGACCACTGGATCGGCCAGATGATCGAGGCGCTCGAGAATACCGGCCAGCGACACCGGACAATCGTTGTCTTCACATCGGACAACGGCAGCTTCCCGTCCTGGCGACCCGCGGGGAGATACCCGGGCCGGCACCCGTCATGCCCAAGGCTTGGCAGCAACCTGCCTTACCGCGGCTACAAGGCGCAGCTCTATGAGGGCGGGATCCTCGTGCCGACCTGCGTCAACTGGCCGGGAACTCTCAAGCCCGGCAAGGTCGATGCCTTGATCCACGTCGCCGACTGGATGCCCACCCTGACCAGGCTGGCCGGCTACCAACCCCGAAACGACCTGCAGTGGGACGGCATGGACGTCTGGCCGTGGATCACCGGAACGAAAACGCAATCCGAGCCCCGGACGCTCTACTGGAAGTTCACCGGCGGGCAAATGGCCATCCGGCACGGCGACTGGAAGCTGATCGTCCCCCGCAACGAGTTGTTCAACCTTGCCGGCGACCCGTATGAGAAACGCGACCTCGCCAAGTCCGAGCCCGCCCGCGTGGCCGGCCTGCTCGAACGTCTGACCCGGGCCCGCAAGCTCGACGTCGCCAAACGCCCTGCCGATCCAAGACCAAGGCAAGGGCGAGGCGGGCCGGATCACCTCCCCGAAAGTGACCCCGCCCGAACGACGGAACGACGTCCTCGCCATGAATGACACCCCATGACCCTCCCATTCACACTCGAAAACGAGACCGCCCTGATCACCGGGGGCGGCAGCGGCCTCGGCCTTGGCGTGGCCCGTTGTTTCTGCCGGGCCGGGGCCCGCGTCATTCTCGTCGGCCGCCGCGAGGATGTCCTCGCGCAGGCCTGCACCGAACTCGGCGAGCGCTCCGCCTTTGCCGTGCAGGATGTCACCAACCTCGAGGCGACCGAGTCGCGATTTGAAGCACTCGTCTCGCAACACGGCCCGCCGACCATCCTCGTCAACAATGCCGGCATCCATCTCAAGAAGCCGGCCGTGGAAACCCGCTCGGACGAATTCGAGGCGGTCCTGCGCACCCATCTCACCGCCGCCCAGAATCTTTCGCGCCTCGTCCTTCCCGGCATGCTCGAACGCCGCCACGGCAACATTCTCTTCATCGCCTCGATGGCCTCATTCATGGGCGTGCCCCGGGCCATTGCCTACTCCGCGGCCAAGTCCGCCACCCTCGGCATGGTGCGCACCCTGGCCGCCGAAGTCTCGGGCGAGGGCGTCCGCGTCAATGCCATCGCTCCCGGCTGGATCGACACACCCATGCTCGAACGGGCCCTCGACGGCGACCCCGAACGGCGCGCCAAGATCCTCGGCCGCACCCCGATGGATTCCTTCGGCCAACCCGACGACATCGGCTGGGCGGCCGTCTACCTCTGCTCGTCCGCCGCCCGCTTCGTCACCGGCGCCGTCCTCCCCGTCGACGGCGGCGCCAGCATCGGGTTCTAGTGCATCGTCGCGGAAATAGGTATGCAGTGTCACAGGGACAGGTCATCCACGTTGTTCACGCTCCCCCCAGGCCCCCCGGCGGGCTCGTCCCGCCGGAGGCAACGATTGTCAGCTACCGTGGTTGCGGCCCCACCGGGTTCAGCCCGTGGGAGGCGCGAATGCTCCCCTCACGGGCTGGTCTCTCAAGCGGCTGACAGTAGCTCACCAACCATGGCTTCCGGCGGCGCGAGGCCGCCGGGGGCCGTCATCGGACGCACCGAACAATGACCTCGGACGAAGCGGACCGGTTAAGGGTATCCGAGTAAGGGTGGCGAAGAAGAGTGCGCTCAAGGGGCGCGTTCAAGCGTGACCTCCGCTCGAACCGGACGCTTGCTCTCACACTTCCCCCCCAGGCCCCTCACGGCCTCGTGTCGTGGGAGCCCATGGTCAATCAGCTACCCGGCGCCACCACCGGCCCCGCTCCAACGGGGTGAACCCGTTGGGGGCGTGGTGAGGGGCGGGCCACTGCGCAAAACGGCCCGATCCTGCGCAATACGGCCGTTGCCGGATTCGCCGCCGCCTTCTTACACTGCGAAAGAGCCTTCACCGGGGAGGCGTTTCATCGAAGCATCCCCAACCGCGCCGCATCCCGACAACCGACAACCGATAACCAACAGCCTTCCAACGCTCGCCACCCTCTGGGGCTTCCAGTTCGCCGACCTTGCCGTGATGGCCGGGTTTGCGGTGGCGTTGGTTTACATCGGGGTGCGGGCCTCGCGGCACATCCGGAACCAGGAGGATTTCTTCCTCGGCGGGAGACGCTTCGGCCGGCTGGTGACCACTTTCACCAATTTCGGCCAGGCCACCTCGGCCGAGCACGCGACGTGGATGGTGTCCGGGGTGATGAAGAACGGCGCCCCGGGCATCGTGTTCGCGATCGGCGGGCACCTCTTAATCATGCCGGTCTATTGGTTCACCAACCGCTGGTGGCGGCGGATCCGGCTGCTCACCCTGGCCGATTTCTTTGTCGAGCGCTACGGGTCCAGAAGGATGGCGGCCTGCTTCGCGCTGATCTCGGTGAGCAACTGCATCCTGCGCAGCCACTGCACCGCCCTCAAGTTCGGAACCGAGTCGACCGGCGGGTTCCGCAACATCACCGTCACCAACTGCACGATTCAGACGCCCGACGGCGACGCACCGTTCTTCGGATACCCTGAAGGCCGTTGCGGGATCGCGCTGGAAACGGTGGACGGCGGGCGGTTGGAGAACGTGACCATCTCCAACATCGTCATCGACGGGGTCGCCATCCCGTTCTTCATGCGCCTCGGCAACCGCGCCCGGCCACACACCGCGGGTGCCCCGAAGCCCGGAGTCGGCAGCTTCCGCAACATCGTGCTCTCCAACCTGATCGCCACCGGGGCCGGGCGGGTCGGCTGCGCCATCGCCGGCATCCCCGGCCACCCGGTCGAGAACGTCACCCTGCGCGACCTGCGCCTCGAGTTCTCCGGCGGCGGCACCGCCGAGGATGCCGGCCGCGAGATCCCGGAGCGCGAGGCCGCCTACCCCGAGGGCGACATGTTCGGCACCCTCCCCGCCTTCGGTGTCTACGCCCGCCACGCCCGCAATCTGCAATTGCACAACGTCCAACTCGTGACCAACATCCCGGACGAGCGCCCCGCAACCGCCTTCGACGATGTGCAGTGAGGGCGAGTGGGAGCCCCCGAACACCATCAACCGAACACCCAACACCTAACCCCGCATCTCCCCCACCCCGCACGCTCATGCACACGAAACCACACCACACCAGTCCCCCTCTCATGGGCCGCCGGAAGTTCCTCGCCCGCTCGCTTGCGACGGGCGCGGCCCTTGGGTTTCCGAGTCTCCATGCCGCCGGATCGAACGACGAGATCCGTCTCGCGGTGGTGGGCCTGCGCGGCAAGGGCAACCAGCACGTCGGCCTGTTCAAGGGGGTCAAGGGCGTGAAGGTGGTCGCCCTCTGCGATGCCGACCGCAAGGTGCTCGAGGGATGCGCCAAAAAGAACTTCGGCGGGAAGGTCGGCACCCACGTCGACTACCGCGAGGTGCTCGACCGCAAGGACGTCGACGCCGTCTGCCTCGCCACCCCGAACCACTGGCACGCCCTCGGCGCAGTCTGGGCCTGCCAGGCCGGCAAGGACGTCTACGTCGAAAAACCGGTCTCCCACAACATCTGGGAGGGGCGCCAGATCGTGAAGGCCGCCCGCAAGCACGGGCGCATCGTCCAGACCGGCACCCAGTCGCGCTCCGCGGTCGGAACCCGCGAGTTCATCGCCGACCTCCACGCCGGAAAATATGGCAAGGTGAAGTTGGCTCGCGGGCTCTGCTACAAGCGCCGAAAGAGCATTGGCAAGGTGAACGGGCCGCAGAAGGTCCCCGATCACGTCGACTACAACCTCTGGGCCGGGCCGCGCGAACCCGCCCCGGTGATGCGCCGGCAGTTCCACTACGACTGGCACTGGCAATGGCCGTTCGGCAACGGCGACCTCGGCAACCAGGGAGTCCACGAGATGGACCTCTGCCGATGGGCCCTCGGCGAGCAGGCGCTGGCCCCGCGCGTCGTCTCGCTCGGCGGGCGCTTCGGATACGATGACGACGGCCAGACCCCCAACACGCAGGTCGTCATCCTCGACTACGAGCCGGCCCCGCTGGTCTTCGAGGTGCGCGGGCTGCCCGACGAGAAGGGCGTGGAGCGCATGAGCCATTACCGCGGGGGGCGGGTCGCGATGGTCATCGAGTGCGAGGCCGGATACTTCGTCGGCACCAACGGCGGCACCTTCTTCGACCACGCCGGCAAGAAGGTGAAGGGATACACCGGCGAACTCGGCCGGCACCACCACCAGAACTTCATCGACGCCCTGCGCACCCGGAAGTCCGGCGACCTCCGCGCCGAGATCCTCGATGGCCACCTCTCCAGCGCCCTCTGCCACCTCGGCAACATCTCCCAGCGGCTCGGCGCCGCCATCTCGCGCGAGCAGCTCGAGGACCAGTGCAACGGTAAGGACCTCCGGGCGCAGGTCTTCGGGCGCCTCCTCGAGCACGCCCTGGTGCACGAGAAGGATTTCTCGCAACGCCGCATGATGTTGGGCCCGTCGCTCGCCTTCGACCCCGCTGCCGAGCGCTTCACCGGGAACCTCGCCAAGGACGCCAACCCCCTGCTCAAGGACGACTACCGCGCCCCCTTCGTGGTGCCGGAGAACGTCTGATCGGAATAGGCGCCTCTGGAGTGCGCCGGCAGAGCCCCCACGGGGCGGCGACGGCGCTTTGCGGGGGCGGGCCGCGCTCCGCCGGAGCGGGGAACGCCCCCGGCGGGCTCGTCCTGTCGGAGGCAACGATTGTCAGCTACTGCGGCGACCAGAAAGATTCAGCCCCCCGGCGGGCTCGTCCCGCCGGAGGCAACGATTGCCGGCTACTGCGGCGACCAGAAAGATTCAGCCCCCCGGCGGGCTCGTCCCGCCGGAGGCAACGATTGTCAGCTACTGCGGCGACCAGAAAGATTCAGCCCCCCGGCGGGCTCGTCCCGCCGGAGGC
>Ga0180436_10004181_pt1 | contig 13043 bp, 12 predicted proteins | sample SS_ome_2_FD_132434 | JGI IMG/M metagenome (GOLD analysis project Ga0180436, IMG submission 132434) | Hypersaline lake sediment archaeal communities from the Salton Sea, California, USA - SS_3_S_2 metaG | ecosystem: Environmental > Aquatic > Non-marine Saline and Alkaline > Hypersaline >...
CAGAGTCAATTGTTTCATATATATTGTCTATCTGATCCTGAATACTTTCTTTCTGTGATTCCAGTGATTCAGCGTTGTCATCAATTGATGTTCCATCAATTACTGCAACTAAATCTCCGGCTTCTACATACTGTTTTTCAGTTATGTACAGTTCAAGAATTTCACCTGGGATTTCAGCAAATATTTCTTCGCTTGTGTCATAACTGGGAGCTGTTTCCTTGTTGCTGTAATAAGTGAATCCATCTGCTTCAATTTTGGCAGTTACCGTAGCTTTATCTTTCAAAGCAGTTCCGGTATCAAAGGAGATAATAATATCTACTTTTTCCATAGCAAACTCATCTTTGTATGTATATCCGGATATTGATTCTATTGTTCCACCAAACACATTGCTTAGCTGATATATAGTAACTGTTTGGATTGTTTTATCAAGTACAGCTGCGTCAAATGTCATTTCAACACTGTATGAAGCAGTATCTGTTATGGTTGCAAGTGATTTAGATGTAGAAACATTAGCTCCCACTTCAGCTGACAGGTTGAAAATATTTCCTGATGCAGGTGCATATATCATCAAATCATTTCTGCTGTTTTCGTTATCAATTATTTCTTCAGTGATATCCTGAAGCTCTATTCTGTATTCATCAATATCGTCATATTTGGAGTCTATCTCTTCATTCTTATCATCAATCAAAGAATATTTACTGTCTATTGCATCATATTTGTCTTCAATCTGATCCATTTTGCTTTCTATCTGTTCTTCTAGTGATTCAATGGAAGAATCAGTGGTAGATGTATCCAGTGTAACAATGATGGTGCCTGCTTCGACAATATCATTTTCTTCTACCAGGATTTCAAGGACTTCTCCCTGAATACCTGCTTTTACTGATTGTGATGAAGACGATTCAACGGGAGCTGATGAACCAAGTGTCTGAACAACATCACCCTGTGCCACTATGCTTGTCCTTTTCTGCAGTGTGGTTCCACCGTTCTCCTCGCTGTTTATCAAGCGGGGAACAAATATAACTGCTGCACCGGCAACAATTGCCAGAACTGCAACCCACACTACTATCTTTCCTGTTTTTTTGCTTTTTTTACCGGTTTTAACTTTTTCCTTTTTAACCAAAGCCTTGTCCTCCATATATCATTTGATATTAGAATTATTCATTATGAACCTTAAGAATTCCTTAAGAATACTTATGAATTTGCCAAAAGCTGTATTTCTGTTAAGATTATTTCATGAGACTTTTACTTGTTGAAGACGAAAATCGTCTGGCTGATGCCCTGGCACATATACTAAAAAAGAACGGATATGAGACTGATGTATCATATGACGGTACATCAGGACTTGATAATGCTCTTTCTGGAATCTATGATCTTATAATCCTTGACAGAATGCTGCCCGGAATGAACGGCTTAGATATATTAAAAGAAATCAGAAATAAAGGAATAGGTGTTCCGGTCATTTTCCTGACAGCCATTGACGGAACCGGTGAAAAGGTAAAGGGGCTTGATACAGGAGCCGATGATTATCTTATAAAGCCTTTCTCATCTGAAGAGCTTATGGCCAGAATTAGAGCGCTTGTAAGGAGAAAAGATAAAATACTGGACAATACCAGTGGTCTATCAGCAGGTAATATAAGATATGACCAGGGAGTATTAACCGCTTATTGCGGGGAAACTGAAATAAAGTTTACTTTTAAAGAAGGTCAGCTTTTTGAGTATCTATTAACCAATAAGGATATCTCATTGTCTAAAGAAAAAATATTTGAAAAAATCTGGGGATTTGATGGTGAGTCGGATATATCAATAATTGAGATATATATTCATCATCTTAGAAAGAAGATAGCATCTACTGACAGCGGACTCGAAATAGAAACAATAAGAGGAATAGGATACAGGCTAAGGGAAACAAACGATGTTTAGGAAATTAAGAACAAAAATGATATTGCTGAATATAGCAGTTGTTGCCCTGGTAATGGTAACAATAATTTTTCTGATTTCATTTTCATCTGTTAGTATTCTAAGACGTCAGGCAGAAAACATGAAAGCTCGTATTGAGGAAACAGGGTTAAGTATATGGCAGCGCTCCGACAGCCCCGATAATACTCCCATTCTGGGTAATAAAGTAATTGTTGTTCCTGTGGATGAGCAGGGAGAAATGACAACGGTATATGATTTTCAAAGATTTCCTGAAGAGGGTTTGAGGCAAACATTATTTGAACTTATTGATGAAAATTTTCCTGATATGAGGTACATAAAAAATGATGAAAGGGAATTCTTTACATTTAATTTAAAGTATGAGGATAAGACATTCTACTTTTTTATAGATGCAACCCAGGAAAGGGAATTGAACCGCCAGATAATTCAAAACACGCTGTTCATAGGAGCCGGAGCAATTGTTTTAATTATACTTGCAAGTATGTTTTTAACAAAGAGAGCATTATTACCGATAAAAGATGCATGGAACAAGCAAAAGAAATTTATTTCTGATGCCTCTCATGAACTCAGGACTCCTGTAGCGGTTATAAAAACCAATATGGAAGTGATACAGGGTGATGAAGAGTCTACAGTAAAAGAACAGAAAAACTGGATGGATAATATAAATTTTGAAATAGGAAGGATGACCGGACTTATTGATAATCTTCTTTTCTTGTCAAAAATGGATAAAAGTAATTCAGAAAAATATACCATGATAGGTGATTTGGGAACTATAATTGAAAGAGTGTCGTTGAATATTCAGAAACTAGCTGAAGAAAAAGGTCTGACTATATTCAAAGAACTGAAAACAACGAGTGTTAATGTTCCTGAAACAGACATTGAAAGGCTTGCAGTTATTCTGATGGAAAATGCAGTAAAATATACAGAAAAGGGGAAGATAACTGTAAAGACATATATTGAAGACAATAACTGTATTTTATCGGTAGAGGATACAGGAAAAGGAATAGATGAAAAGGAACAGGTAAAAATATTTGAACGGTTTTACAGAGCAGATCAGGACAGAAGCAGAAAAACAGGAGGATACGGACTTGGCTTGGCAATTGCAAAAAGTATTGTAGATAATTACAAAGGCAAAATAGAAGTAAAATCAAAACCAGGTGAAGGTTCAGAGTTCAGAGTGTATCTTCCAAAGGCAAAGAATCAGTAAGGATTAGTATGGAAAACAATAAAATTAATATGTTTCAGGCAGGGATAATCTTCAGTGTATCGGTAGTGCTTTTCATTATTTACTCATTTATAGCACCTTTTTTAATTACGGATTTCAATATATCGGGGACAATAGGAGAGATTGTACCGATACTGATGCCATCCTTGATAGGAATATTGGTTTTCAGGAAAAACCTGAGAGCATCCCTAAAGTTGAATAAATTCAGAATATCGGATCTGGTGCTGGTTGTTATAATAACACTGTTCTTCATGCCCCTTAATTTAGCAGTGAATGCCTTCAACATGTGGCTGGTGAGAGTAATATTCGGACAGAATATTCTGGTTGAGATCCCTATTGCTGAAACACCATGGGAACTTTTTATAAGCTTATTGGTAATCGGTGTAGCTGCTGCCGTATGTGAAGAGGTCCTTTTCAGAGGAATTCTGCAGGGAAGCATGGAAAAACTGGGCAAAGCCGGTATGTTCATTATAGTTTCCGTACTTTTTGCGGCATTCCATTTCAACATCGAGCATTTCCTCGGGATATTCATGTTGTCCTTATTGATAGGCTTCATAGTTTACAGAACCAATTCACTTTATATGGGTATGGCTGCCCATTTCACAAACAATGCAGCTGCACTCATTATTTCTTATTTTGCAAACCAGGTACCCGAGGAACTTTTGGAAGAAAGCCTGTCGGCGGCAGATGCAATTCCTCAGATTGTCGAGATTGGCATATTGGCAGGTGTCGTAATAATCTGTAGTGCAATCGCAGGGGTTCTTATATATGCACTGTATAAAAACACGGAAAAGACAAAGACTGAACTCAAACTCTCGGGAAAACTTGAAGGCAGCGATATCGTATCCTTTGTACCCGGTCTATTGATAATGGCAGGAATGTTCGTATTTACGATTCTTCTGTATTTTTCGCCGTTGCTTCCATCATACTAAAGTTTTGATATGTACCATTTGCATGTAGCCACTTCATATTTCATTTCATAAACTGTTTCCAGATTCCTTATGATACTTTGGACAGTATATACGAACATGCGGTTCCCGGCTATTTTCTGTTCATCTCTTTTGAGTATGCGGTCTATTTTTACCACTGTATTTCCGCCATTGTCATCAGGAAGCCGGAATTTCAGGGGGGAAATCCTTCCGTCACGGGTACTGACACAAATCATATCGACATTTTTCATCAAAAGCTTCATAAATAGACCTCTTTGTAAATATTATTATACCGAACATATGTTCGTGTGTAAAGTCTCAACTTAAACCAATCATTAATTTTTTGCTCTTCACCCTTCGGGTAAAACGCAAATTTGCGTTTTACCCGAAGGGTGAAGAGCAAAAAGGGACGTGGTATAATTCTTCCATGGAAAAAAATTTTACGAAGCTTCACAGGGATGTTTGTCTTAATAAAGATAACAGAAAAATTATTTGGCAGCCCAGGATAAGCTGCTGGATCAATGATCACATCAGCAGGGACGGAAAGATTCCGGAGCCATATACGGGAATGACCAAACCTGAGCTATATAGGGCTCTCGGTTGCTCTGCAAGGATATATGAGTACAACTCATGTTTTGTAAGGACAGAGCATCCCAGGGTTACAAAAAAAACAGAAAAGCTGGATGATTTCAGGGAGCTTTTGACCATATCGAGTCCCGTTGGGGAGATATCCTGTATAATGAGGAGCAACACATCAAACAAAGGCAGATATTATGAGAAATGGTGGGTAAGCAACGAAGAGGAACTGACGGTTCTTGAATGGATTGACAGCCGCGCATCCTGGCACTTTGACCAGGATAGATTTGATTCCATAACTGACGAGTGGAAGGGCCTCGGAGCTCCATGCATGTATCTTCCCCGAATAGGAATACAACATCTTTATATTCGCCAGATGGGATACATAAACACATCATTTGCTCTGGCTGATTATCCGAAGGCAGTCAGGAAATACTGTGATGCACTTGAAGCAAATCAGGAAGGATTGATTGAGGTAATAAATGATTCTCCCATAGATATCATAAATTACGGGGACAATCTCCATGACGGTTACCTTCCTCCGGATATATTTGAGGAGTATGTCCTTCCTGTATATCAAAGAAGAGGGGAATTGCTTCATAAAGCCGGAAAATTCACATACAGTCACTGGGACGGCGACGTCAGAAGAATACTTCAGTATGCAAAGGAATGTGAACTTGACGGAATCGAGGCAATCACACCGAAACCCCAAGGTGATGTTACGCTGCTGGAAGCCAAGGAAGCCATGGGAAACATGCATATGGTTGACGGGATTGCAGCCATCCTCTTTGATGAGAGGTATTCAGAGGAAGAACTGTTGGAGCAGGCGCGTGAGGCTATTGAGCTGTTTGCTCCGAATCTTGTCCTGGGAATATCAGATGAGATATCCTCAACCGGTGATATTGAGAGAATAAAACTGGTGGGTAAGCTCGTTGATGAATACAACGGAAGTCTTTAATATTACACGGGTATAGCATCTTTCCAAAAGTGGAAAAAACAATATTATAAGTGTAAAATTAGGCATGTGTTGATGAAGGTGTAGATATGAAATCCAGTGAAACACTTATGCCTGAAATAATAGTTCGTGCAAGGAGCTTCAGCCATTCATATGCTGCTGAGGCCGATGACCCGTGGTTCGAAACAAAGCATATAGACAATGTTGTCAAAAATATACTGAGATTGGCTGAGGAAAGAAACATGGATTCAAGGAGGGCAGAATTGACGGCCCTCCTTCATGATATCGGAAGGACAAAGGGAGGGGTTATCGGCAAAGGTCATGCTGAAAAAGGGGCTGAGCAAGCATACGATTTTCTCATATCTTCCGGTGTGGACATCAAAGTGTCAAAGAAGATTTCAAAAGCAATAGCGAATCATAATAAGAAAAAGAAAATACATGGGAAATACTCAGAATTGATAAAGGACGCTGATTCCATGACCCGCTTTCCGGAAGGATATCCGGGTGACGAAAACGACAGGGAATATCTTAGAAGCAAGTATGCATATATTGGAAAATGCTCAATTCTTTACAACGGAAATTTAGATATATACGAAGTCCTGTTGCTTAAATTTTTGGAAATAAGAGGCTTGCTAAGCGACATGATATCTCAGGGTGTAACTTCTGCAGCTGTACATGAAATACGTATAGAAATACGCTCAGTAAGATCGTTACTGTGGTATCTGAGGAAAAGTGTAAGCTGTGAAACCGGAGGAATTATTAATATCGTGGACCAGGAACTAAAGGAAGTGTTCAGGGATTACGGATATCCCAGGAAAATACAGGTCCTGCGAAAGAAAATTAAAAAGCTTGGAAAATTCAATAAAATTACAAAGTGTCTGGGAAAACTTAGGAAAAGAGCGCTTCTCAGACTTGAAGACGCTATAACGGAGACTCATTTTGATTCAATTGATGATTTGCTTGAAAGAGTTAAAATAATTCAAGAAGAATTAGGATCCTTGGATAGCTCAGCACTTTCGAAAAGAATCAATGTAAAAAAAATTCTGAATAAAACCGATGTTTCAGATATTGCCAGTCTTCACCGCTTCAGGATTTTTTGCAAGAAGATATATTATCTTAATGAAATGGGGATTATCGAGCTCACATACCCGGAGTCAATAGAACATATCAAAAAACTGAACCGATTGATTGGCAGAATGAATGACAATATAGAAAATAAAAAAATTCTCAAAGAACTTCATAAAGAGAATCCGAAGATTTTCAAAACTTCGGATTATACTGCTATGATGAAATATTTTACGCCTGGAGATGAACAGATTAAAGCAATTGATGATGAATTGTTCAAGCTTCATCTGATTTTCTGACTAATCTCACTTGTATTCATCTATGAAATCCATAACAAGTCCTTTTATCTCCTCTTTCAGAGCTTTTGTTCTCTCAAGCCTTTCATCATTTGTTCCGGTAAAATCTTCAGGATCACTGAGATTCCAGTGAATACGCTTTACAACACCTGGGAAAACGGGACATTCCTTTTCCTTTGCACGATTACATACGGTTATGACATAGCTATACAATCTGTTATTCTTGTATAAGTCAAAGACACTTTGTGTTTTCTTTTTGCTGAGATCTACACCTTCGTCCCTCATTATTTCAACTACCAGTGGATTTATTGCAGAGGGAATGAATCCACTGCTTTCAACTTCAAAAAACTCCCCTCCGTATTTTCTGAGTAATTCTTCTGCCATCTGACTCCTGGCTGAATTATGGACGCAAACGAATAAAACCTTTTTCTTCATGATAACCATCCTTGTTAATTTATATGTGAATTTTACCCGGAGTTTACATCCGCTTAAAGAAAACTTATGTTAAATTTATGATACATGCTGAAATACTAATCCCCTTTTCCAACATTTTTGCTCTTCACCCGAAGGGTGTAGAGCAAAAAGGGTATCGAGCAAAAAATTTGCGTTTTACCCGAAGGGTGTAGAGCAAAAGAGGTCGTGATATAATTCTTCCAAGTATAACGGTTCAGAGAAAAGCGTGGAAATGTTTAAGGGGAAGAATGATGGATTCAACCGAAAGGGTGCTAAGGGCAATAAACTTTCAGAAAACGGACAGGATACCGCTTTGGCATGTTCATCATTATGCTGGATTCAATGAGCGTTGGCGGAAATTTCTGGGCTTGGGTGAAAACGTTGAACCCAAGGATTATTACGGGTACGATACTGCTGTTTTCGGACCGGATGAAAGTTTCTTCCCATCTGAAAAAAGACTCATCAGTGACGAAGGGGATTACTATATTGAAAACGATGGCTTCGGAAGGATAACTAGAAGAAAGAAGGACGGATATTTTCCGCAGATACTTCAGTACAAACTCAGTGAACGCAATGAAATTGATTCAATCGAGTTTGAGAAGGCGGAAATTGATTCAAGATACACTGAATTAGATGCATTCAGCGACAAAAACAGGCATAGGTGCAGATTCGCCAGGACAGGTGGTCTTTATATAAGGGCACATGCTCTTTGGCCCGAGGACAAGCTCCTCATGGACATGCTTTTTGAACCGGATTTCTGCGGTGAACTTTTTGACCTAGTATGTGAACATATGACAGCCATGGCAGTTGAATCCATCAAAAGGACAGGATGGGGTACCGGAATATGGGTCTACGACGACATGGCCAACAGCCTGAATCCCATGTTCAGCCCTGATTTATTCGGCAGGTACCTGCTGCCGAGATACAAAAAGTTCATAAAGGCATGCAAGAACGCAGGGTGCAGTTATTTCTTCTTTCACAGTGACGGAAATATATCTCCTTTGATGGATATGCTGGTAGAGGCTGGATTTGATGGCTTCAATCCCCTGGAACCGAGATGCGGCCTTCATTTGCCGAAACTTAGGGAGAAGTATAAGGATATAGTGTTTTTCGGAGGGGTGTGCAATACAGAGATTCTTCAAACCAATGACAGGGGAAAAATAAAGGAACATATAGAACCTCTGATTGAAACCGCGAAATCAGGAGGGGTTTTACTGGGAATGGCGTCAGCATCCGGCGATATACCCCCTGAGGCCTATGATTATTATATGTCGCTTATAAAAGACAGGACTCTTCACGATAATACTGCAAGCTTGTAGGCTACTTTTCCGACACTTTAATATGTGGTTTCCAATCACCTTCCAAAGGGTAAAATACATACATAAAAGTTAAGGAAAATTATCATGAAATTATCTGATTTTACGGGAATATTCAAGACATGGAAAACGGAGTTCATATCAGCTGAAAATGTTTCGGGTGACTTTTGGAAGGTGTATCTGAAACCTGCCGAAGGTATGAAATGGACGTCCGGCGAACATGCCATATTTACGATACCGGGGAATAAAATATCCGGCAGGAAATGGCGGGCATTCAGTATAGCCTCGTCTCCTGATGAGGGAATGCTTCTCATAGGCACAAGAACCGGTAAGGAGGCAAGCAGCTTCAAGAAAACACTTTTTAGCCTGAAGGCCGGTGAAAAAGTAAAAGTGAGGGGCCCCTTCGGATGGTACAAAATGCGTGAAGACATAAACCAGGTTGTAATGGTTGCCTCAGGAGTGGGAATTACTCCCAACAGGGCTATTTTGATGGATCTGAAAAAATATCCATCCGTTAATGTGGAGCTTGTTCATTCCGGAAGCTTCCATCTGTTCAGGGATGAACTTGAACCGTTGGCAGAACAGATAACAGGACTAAAACTTCATTATGTCTCCGGCAGGGATGAGATGCACAACTCTCTCAACAGGCTTGCAACCAAATACGGCAACAATGCCAGATACTATATTTCAGGCAGTCTTGGAGCAATGTCATCAATCAAAAAGACGCTTAGAAGAGCAGACATTAAGGGCAAAAGGATTGTACATGACCCGTTTCTGGGGTACTGATAAAACATATCCAATTACTGAAACCCAAGAAATCCTATTCTGCTGACCTGTTTAACAATCAGTGATATACTGTTACAGGGGCAGATATGGAAGGAAAACTTCATTCAAAAAAGCTTACTTACGAATTATGGAAAGATTTTGAAGAACTTTTCAATCGGCATAATGGTGTGCGCGGTGGATGCTGGTGCACCTTTTATTTATGCAAATCCTCACAATTTGACAAAATGAGCCGTGAAGAAAGACGGGAATATCACAAGAGATTAATACAAACCGGCAAGAGTACCGGTATCTTGATCTATCTTGATGAAAAACCTGTTGGTTGGTGCCAGGTGGCAGGTCCTAAGCTGATTCATAGATTCGACACTGGAAGAGATTACAGCAAACTTAATCTCCAGGACAATGAAAAGCCTGACTGGAGGATATCCTGCATATTTACTGACAAGAACCATAGGAAGCAGGGCATCGGTAAATTTGCAGCCTCAGAAGCCATGAAATACATTGAATCTGAAGGAGGGGGCGTTGGGGAGGTATTCCCGTTTGACCTATCCTACAGGGGAATAACCGGAATGCAGCATAACGGATCAGTTTCCCTATTCAAGAACCTTGGATTCAATGAGGTAACCAGACTTGGCAAGAATACTGTTCTTATGAGAAAAACAATCGGAGGTAGAGATGGACAGACCTAATATCATATTCATTTTTGCAGATCAGATGAGGGGAAGTGCAATGGGCTGCGCGGACGAGAATGTGTTTACACCGAATCTTGATAAATTCGCATCCCAGGGAACAAGATTTACAAGGGCGGTATCAAATACTCCTGTGTGCGGACCGGTAAGGGCTTCAATAATGACAGGATTGCATACCTTGCATCATAGACTTGTCAATAATGATAAGGAACTGGAAACCGTATTCCCGACCCTGGCCGGATGTCTGACCGAAAGCGGATATGACTGCGGCTATATAGGCAAATGGCATATGGGTCCTGCCGACAGGGCTGCATTCATACCACCAGGTCCCAAAAGACTGGGGTTTGATGATTACTGGGCATCATATAACTGCAATCACAGGTATTTTGACGGATACTACTACCTTGAAGACGAAAATCCTGTTTGGATTGACGGCTATGAACCTTTCGCGCAGGCAAAGCTTGCATCTGATTATATAAGGAAGAAAAGCAATGGAGATAAACCCTTCTGTATGTTCCTGTCCTTCGGTCCACCGCATTGTCCATATAGGGAAGTTCCTCAGAAGTACATTGATATGTACCCGGAGGACGAAATTAAGCTTAGACCCAATGCTCCGGAGCATACTGACAAGTCAGTCATAGCAGGGTATTATGCCCATATAACAGCTCTGGATGAGTGTTTTGGGATGATAATGAATTCACTTGATGAGAGTGATACAGCTGATAATACCATTGTTGTTTTCACCAGCGACCACGGTGATATGCTATTCAGCCAGGACAGGGGATGGAAGGGAAAACCATGGGCCGAGTCAATAATTGTACCATTCCTGGTAAGATGGACCGGAAAAGTACCTTCAGGTAAAACTACCAACAGACTAATCAGCCTGGTTGATATAATGCCTACCCTGTTTGGCATAGCAGGTGTAGAAATACCTGAAAATGTTCAGGGCAAGGATATGTCAGCCTTGCTTTTGGGAGATGAAAGTGTAAAACAAGAGTCTGTTTTCCTTGATTATCCGGTTTGTCCTTCCAAATTTTCATATAAGGAATGGAGGGGTGTGGTGACAGAAAGATACACCTATGCAAGGTTCAGGGATAAACCATGGGTTCTGTACGATGATTTAAATGACCCATATCAGCTAAAAAACCTGGTTGATTCAAAAGATTGCATTGATACTGCAGATATATTGGAAAAGGAACTGAGAAAATGGCTTTCGGAACTTGATGATCCCTTTGAATCTACTGAAGAGGTTGCAGATAAGTACTACAGGGGTTCAGTTGATGGAGTAATGCCATATTTTCAAAATGAAAAAATAAAATCAGAAATTGAGAAAAGAAAGAAAGCACGTGAAGCATGACAATAAAACCAAACATCATAGTTATTATGGCAGATGACATGGGAATGGGCGACATACATGCCTTTGGAAACAATGACGTTCTCACTCCCAATATAGATAAACTGATTTCCGACGGAACCAGTTTCATGAATCATTACAGTGCTTCACCCATGTGTGCTCCGGCAAGGGCTTCTTTTCTCACAGGAAAGTATCCCCACAGAGCAGGCGCCATTGATGTTTCAACCAGCAGGGGTCTGGACAGGATAAACCCTGAGGAAAAGCTTCTGCCTTCATATTTGAAGGACCTTGGATACAGGACAGGAATGGTAGGAAAGTGGCACAACGGAAGAGATTTGGAAAAATACCACCCACTTCGCAGGGGATTTGATGAGTTTACCGGATTTTGCCTTGGTTGGATGGATTACTGGAACTGGAGCCTGGATAAAAACGGAAAACCCATGAAGGCTGACGGACGCTATCTGACTGACGTGTTTACTGATGAATCAGTTTCTTTCATTGAACGAAACAAGGACAATCCATTTTTCCTTTATTTGGCATACAATGCACCTCATGATCCTCTTCAGGCACATGAAGAAGATATCCGGTATTTCAAATCTCTCGGTAAGTACAATACAGCCGTCAGTACCATATATGCCATGATAAAACGGATGGATGAAGGTGTCGGCAAAGTAATGTCTACATTGAAGAAGCATAATCTATATGAAAATACAATCATACTTTTTACCAGCGACAACGGACCCAGTTTCAGGGGTAAAGATGACATGTGCATGAAACGGTTCAATCTGGGATTTAGCGGAAGCAAGGGGGATGTTCTTGAAGGCGGTATTAGGGTTCCGGCTATTCTGAAGGATAATGGCACGATTGACGGGGGAGATGAATCCCGAAAAATAATTCATTTTATTGACTGGCTGCCTTCTATATATGAAATGGCCGGGGGTACCGTTGGTTCATTCAAAGGGATTGACGGTGTACCTATAAGTAAAGAGAAACCACAGGATCAAAGGGAATTTTACTGGCAATGGAACAGACTTGCTCCCGTTGACGGATGCAATATGGCCATGCAGAAAAATGGTTATAAGCTTTATTATCCTCCGGTACCGGAAGCTGTGAGGTATCTGGAAAGTGAGACCAAACCCTTCAGGGAAATACTGGAAAATCCAAATACGGGACATGAACTGAACATCAACGATTACAAGAGGAAACTTTCAAAACCGGTTGAACCGAAATTATTCAATCTGAATGACGATCCGGAAGAGAAAACTGATTTATCAATGGCTAAAACCATGGAATACATCATGATGAAGGACAGCTTGGAAACCTGGTTTGACAAAATGAATGATGAGTGGGAAAAGACGGCCTCAAAGACCATAGGAAAAGCATCAAAATTATATGCAAGGAACAAATAAAAAAGACACGCGTAAACGTGTCTTTTCCACTATGTCTTTTTGTCAGCTGCCGAGATCC
>Ga0180436_10004183_pt1 | contig 13041 bp, 11 predicted proteins | sample SS_ome_2_FD_132434 | JGI IMG/M metagenome (GOLD analysis project Ga0180436, IMG submission 132434) | Hypersaline lake sediment archaeal communities from the Salton Sea, California, USA - SS_3_S_2 metaG | ecosystem: Environmental > Aquatic > Non-marine Saline and Alkaline > Hypersaline >...
AAGCGGGGGACCTCGCGCAGTTGTTTGCGCGTCTTGAAAGAGCCGTTGGCATCACGGAATTGAACGATGTTCTGGGCCAGGGCCGGCCCCAATCCGGAAACATAAGTCAACAGCTCCCGACTGGCCCGATTGAGATCGACACCGACACCGTTGACGCAACTGACGACCGTATCGTCCAGGGTTTTTTTCAATGCGGTCTGGTCGACATCGTGCTGGTACTGGCCGACCCCGATGGATTTGGGGTCGATTTTGACCAGCTCCGACAACGGATCCATCAGGCGCCGCCCGATGGAAACCGCGCCGCGCACGGTAATGTCATGGTCGGGGAATTCTTCCCGGGCCACATCGGATGCGGAGTAAATGGAAGCCCCGCTTTCGTTGACCATCACGATGGGGATCTCGGATGGCAATCCGATATTTTTCAGGAAATTCTCTGTTTCCCGGCTGGCCGTGCCGTTGCCCACGGCAATGGCCTCGATGCGGTACTGTTTGACCGCCGCGTGAATGGTTTCGGAAGCCTGTTTGGCACGGGCTTCGGAGCCGATGATGAATACGGTGTCGTTGTGAAGGAGCTTGCCCTGACGATCCAGACAAACCAGTTTGCCGCCGGTGCGATACCCCGGGTCGATGGCCAGGGTGCGTTTGGATCCCAAGGGGGAGGCCATCAGCAGTTCGCGCAGGTTGTCGGTAAAGACCCGGATGGCTTCGGCGTCGGCACGCTCTTTCAGGGCCAGCCGGAGTTCGGTTTCCATGGCCCGGGACAGCAGCCGTCGATAGCTGTCGTGAACCGCAACCCGCACCTGTTCGGCATCGTCGCCCTCACCGGTGACAAACTGGGCTTCCAACAGCGTCAGAGCATCTTCTTCCGGTGGGGCCACGGTCAGGTTGAGGATGTCGTCGCGTTCACCCCGCCGCATCGCCAGGATGCGATGGGAAGGGGCCGCGGCGGCAGGCTCTTCCCATTCAAAATAGTCCCGGTACTTTATGCCTTCGGCTTCTTTACCGGCGGCCACCCGGCTCTGCAGGGTGCTGCGGGAAGCGAACAGGTTGCGCATTTTCTCCCGTGCCCGGGAGTCCTCGGCCACATATTCGGCGATGATGTCCCGGGCACCGGCCAGGGCCTCCTCGGGGGTGTTGACCTTTTTTTCGGCATCGATATAGGCCTGGGCGGCCGCAGCCGGGTCGCATTCGTTCTGGGCAAAAATGAGGTCGGCCAGAGAGGCCAATCCTTTTTCACGGGCCATGGTGGCGCGGGTGCGGCGCTTGGGCCGATAGGGCAGATAGATATCCTCCAGTTTGCTGAGCGATGCCGCGTTTTGCACGTCATCCCGCAACGCATCGGTCAGATGCCCGTTTTCCTCCAGTGATTTGAGGATGGCCTCGCGGCGTTTCTGCAGTTCCGCCAATTGCTCCAGACGATCCCGGACCTGCGCCACCACGACCTCGTCCAGGCTGCCGGTGGCCTCTTTGCGATAGCGGGCAATAAATGGAATGGTGGCCCCGTCCGCCAGCAGGTCGGCCACGGCGCTGACCTGGGGCAGGTTGAGGTTCAGTTCCCGGGTGATGGTGATCATGTGGCTTTCGTTCATAACATCCTTTCACGATGACGGCCGGTGTTGCCACGACTGACGTGGGGGCTGCCGGATCAGGGCGGTTGATTCGGAACCCCGTCGTATAGGCGGAGATCGGACGGCCTGTCAAGGGTCAAGCGGTCCCCCGGGAGCAGCCTTCCCAATGATGCGGTTACGGCTGGGATCGGCCGGCAACGACCTGCTGCATCGCATGGAGCAGGTCCGGCAGAAAACGGCCGCTGGGCAGCGGAATGAAGGCGCCGCCGGGGCTGCGCCGGGCCAGTTCGGAAAAGGGGTTTTCGGCCGGGTTGATGTCGATGATGGTGCCGCCCCTCTGGAACACCGTCCAGGCCACCTGGTTGGGGAGATTCGTGGCGCCGGAGGTACCTACGATCAGCAGCAGACTGGTCTCGCCAGCGGCTTGGAGGCTGCTGTCGAAATGAAAATAGCGCTCGTCGTAGACCTCGTCGAACCACAGGACATGTGGGCGCAGGCGCTCACCGCAGCGGCGGCAGGTCAAAAGATGGCGTTCGGCATCGGTCAGCGGGGTCTCTTTGGCGCGACCGATAAGATCCATCGGCAGCGGTTGCAGCTTGGGCGAACAGGCGGCGGCACAGCGCACCTGGAAGACATTGCCGTGAATCTGATAGGTTTTTTGAATTCGGTTGCCGGCCCTTAAGTGCAGGCCGTCGACATTCTGGGTGATCAGGGTGAAGCGGTCGCCCACTATGGTTTCCATTTCAGCGATGGCCCGGTGGCCCGGATTCGGTGCGGCGGCGTGGCAGACCGTTGCCCGGTGGAGGTACCACTGCCAGACATCGTCGGGGCGCTGCCGGAACATGGCGTGGGTGGCCATTTCCTGGGGATGATAGGACCGGCTGCCCACCGTCCAGTAGCCCTCGGGGCCGCGAAAGGTGGGAATCCCGCTTTCGGCGGAAATACCGGCGCCGGTCAGCACCGTGATGCGTGACGTGCGGGAGAGGTGGTAGCGAAGGGTATCGATCCAGTCCGGCGGTGACATGGCAGATGGAAATTCTCCGGTCGGGCGCTGGATTGCCCGCAAAGGGTTTTAATGCTAAAGGGGATGAGCTTCGGCCATGATGCCGCATTTATAGAGCATTTGGCGGGGAGGCGCAAGTCTGGAACACGGTTTCCGGACGTCCGCCCCGTCCCAACCGTAAACGAGGAACCCATGACCCAGAACGATCCCCGCCACCGGATTCCCTCCGCTGTTCACAGCGTCCACCTGATTGCCGTCTGCGGAACGGCCATGGGGGCCCTGGCGGCCATGCTGAAGGAAATGGGGCTGACCGTTACAGGATCCGACCGCAATGTCTATCCGCCCATGAGCACGTTTTTAGCGCAGCGCGGGATTCAGGTCCAGGAGGGCTTTTTGCCCGCGCATCTTTCGCACCGGCCGGATCTCGTCGTCGTGGGCAATGCGGTATCACGTGACAACCCGGAGGTCGAAGCGGTCGGCCGTCTGGGGCTCTCCTATTGTTCCATGCCCGAAGCGCTGAACCACTTTGCCGCTGCCGGGAAGGAAACCCTGCTGGTGGCCGGGACCCACGGCAAGACCACGACGTCATCGCTGCTGGCGTGGTTGCTCTATGCCGCCGATGTCGACCCGACCTACATGATTGGCGGTATCTTGAACAATTTCAATGGTAACTACCGTCTCGGCCAGGGAGATTATTTCGTGGTGGAGGGCGACGAGTACGACACGGCCTATTTCGACAAAGGCCCCAAGTTTCTGCACTATCGCCCCAAGGCGGCCGTGCTGACCAGTGTCGAGTTCGATCACGCCGATATTTTCACCGATCTGGCGCATGTGAAATCCGCTTTTGGCCTTTTTCTGGAGCGCCTGGCGCCGGACAGCCTGCTCTTGGCCTATGATGACGATGTCCATATCGAGACGCTTTTGCCCCGGGCAACGTGCCGGATCGAGCGTTATGGCCGGACGCCGCAGGCCGACTGGCGGCTCGGCAAAGTGACGCTGGCGCCGCCGGAAACCCGTTTCGAGGTCTGGCGCAAAGGCAAACGTTTCGGAAATTTTACGACCCGCATGATCGGCGACCACAATCTCATGAACACCCTGGCCGCTTTGGGCGTGGCGCACCATCTCGGTATCGGGGTGGCCACCCTGGCCCACGGCCTGGCCGCTTTTCGCGGCATCAAGCGCCGCCAGGAGGTCAGGGGCGTGCGCCGGGGTATCGTGGTGATCGATGATTTCGCCCACCATCCCAGCGCCGTGCGGGAAACCGTGCGGGCGGTGAAGACCTTCTACGGTGACCGGCGTCTGACGGCCGTGTTCGAACCCCGCACCAACACCAGCATGCGGAATGTGTTTCAGGAAACTTACGCCACCTGTTTCGATCCCGCCGACCGGATTTGTATTCGGCAGCCGCCGCTGCTGAAGAAAATTCCCGACGGTCAGCGCTTTTCATCCCGGCAATTGGTGGCGGACCTGCAGGGAAGGGGGGGCGACGCCCACTATTTCCAGGATACGGAGGCCATCATTGATTTTCTGGTGCGGGACGCACAGGAGGGGGATGTGATCCTGATCATGTCCAACGGCGGCTTCGATAGCATTCATGCGCGATTGCTGGATGCTTTAACCCTAGATAATAGGGATAAGGTATCTCGACAAGGTCGCTGATGATAGATTTCAAAAATATATAAATAGCAATAAATTAAATTATTTAAAATGTAATAAATGTTATTTTACATTAGGTTTGAAGGGCCCTGTTCATCAGCGGGGCGACTCCATCAGGCCACCCCTGAAAACCCGCTGTATTCATCGAAATCCGGATTCATTTTATTGCCGTAGACATCCTCCCCGTTAAACTTGAAAACGATGTGGGAGGGATCGATGGTGCCGTCTGCCGCCTCGTTTTGCTGGATGCTGAAGGTCAGCTTGGCGGTGAGATTGCGGTCGTCATAGTAAACAAAATCCGGGTAGGCCTTGGGGGAGACTTCGGTATCCGGAATGTTGAAACCGAAATTGTACTTATCGATCATGCTGTCCCCGTTGGCACGGGTGATGGACCAGTTGTAGATGTTTTCGACGGATTCGCGATCCATTTTTTTGCTGAACTGCAGTTCCATGGTGAAGGTCTGGGTGGCATTGGCATTGGTCAGGTAGCTGTCCAACACGGACAGGGGGGTTCGCATGGGCAGGGTTTTGGGGAAATTGCCGCTGGACGACGCAAACATGATCTGGGGCGGGTCGACCTTATACATATAGCGGCTCAAGGTGTCCGCCAGATCGGCATCGTTTTCCTCCAGAAATGCCACCAGCTCCTGGGCCTCATCCATTTTGCCCATGTCGGCATAATTATATCCCAGCTCGGCATAGGCCGTAAAAAAGTCTTTATCCTTTTCGATGGCGGTCTTGAAATGGAGTACCGCATCATCATAGCGTTCCATTTTGTTGTAGACCTGGCCCAGGCCGTAGTAGCCGTTGGTCGCCTGGGGCTCCATGCGCTGGACACGACTGAAGGCACTTTCCGCCTCGAGAAAATTTTCCCGGGCCAGATGGGCTTGACCTAGTGAAAAATAGTTGACGGCGGAGGGGTTGAGGCGAACGGCTTTTTCATATTGCGTCAGAGCCTCCTGATGACGGCCTTCGGCAAAGTACAGGTTGGCCAGCTTGACCACTGGGGCGTCGCTGGTGGGATCAAGCTGCATGCTGGTTTTGTAAGCATCCGCCGCCTTGTCGATACGGCCGATTTTGATATAGCTGCTGGCCATGTAATCGGCTGACGTCTGTGCGTAGGCTGACGTGGGCGATAGGGCGACACTGCGCCGGAAGGCGTCGGCAGCTTCGCTGTACTTACCGTCCCGATAGAAATCCATGCCCTGGGAGAGGGCCGTGTTGGCCAACTGCTCCATCTGCTGGCTTTGCTGGAACGATGAAATAAACATGCTCTGGGGGTCGACGCCGCCACTTAAAAAATCCATGCTGCTACCTCATTGGTGGAAAAAAAGGGGTTCACCTGTAAACCTTTATCGGTTTGGATGCGTCTTAACTTTAGACGGATTTTGACGGCAGGTTCCAACGACGGTTTTTTGGACGGCAGACTTGACTTTAACCCGTCGCGGACCTAATTAGAGGCTTCACGGAATAACCGATATGGAGGAGATTACGGATGAAAAACCATATGAAACACCTACTGATCGCGTTGCTGATCCTGACTTTCATGTCCTGCGCCAACGCCACAACGGGCCAGAAGGGGGCTGCGATCGGCACTGGCGTGGGAGCCGCGGTCGGGGCTGGTTTGGGACAAGCCATTGGCGGTAATACGGAAGGTACGTTGATCGGCGCGGGGATCGGTGCGGCCGTGGGCGGACTGGCCGGCTGGCAGATCGGGGAATACATGGACCGGCAGGAGGCCGAGCTGCAGCAGGCGTTTGCCAATTCCGAGGCGGCGGCCATCAGCCGGGAGCAGGATGTGTTGACGGCGACCTTCAAGGGCGATGTGTTTTTTGATTTCGATTCGGCTGTCTTGAAGCCGGGGGCTTATCGTGAAATCGACCGAACGGCCGGTGTTTTGAACCGTTATCCCCGGACCAATATCCTGGTGGAGGGCCATACCGACAGCAAGGGATCCGAATCCTATAACCAGCAATTGTCGGAACGGCGGGCCCAGGCCGTGCGCGATGCCCTGGTCAATCGGGGGGTTGATTCCCGTCGCCTGCGTGTAATTGGTTACGGCGAGGCTCAGCCGATTTCCTCCGACGATGCCATGAACCGGCGCGTTGAATTGCGGATCGAGGCGATCCAGCAGGGCTGAAGCGCCAATCGACAACCATCAGGAGGAACCGGTGATGCCAGCGATTCCCGGTGATCCCAATGTAATATGTCATTTCTGTGGGTGCCAGTCGCCGCATGCCTACGTCTGCGGCGATTGTCACCATCCATTCTGCCTCAACTGCGTGTCGACCGAAACCGCCACCTCTCCCCAGAAAATCTATTGTCCGGCCTGCGGCGGCTATAACGTTACGCCTAATTCCGAATCCGAAACCATCTAATCCATCATCATCATCATTCCGCTATCGGTATGGGTGTCTTGGCATATTCGATTGACTTTTGACACTTCTTTCGTTAACCATGGAAAAAATTTGGTTAACGAGGGGCGGTTTGAAGAGTCGAATTCTAAAATTTTTGCAAGATGCGGATGACATTCTATCCGGGCAGCAGATGAGCGAATTTCTAGGGGTTTCAAGGGTTTCGGTGTGGAAACATATTCGCAGCCTTCAGGCGGCCGGATATGGCATTGAAGCTACGCCCAAGGGGTACCGCCTGGGCGATCATACGGATTTGCTGCAGCCGTGGGGTTTTCCCGGGAGGGAAAACCACATCCATTGTCATGAGACGGTGGATTCCACCATGACGCTCGCCCGTCAGCTGGCCCGAGATGGCTGCCCGGAATGCACCGTGGTGGCGGCGGATGTGCATACCGGGGGGCGGGGGCGCCTCGGACGTGTCTGGCACTCATCCTCCGGCGGCCTTTATTTTACCATTGTTTTACGGCCGGCCCTCCCGGCGCCCTTGAGCTCGTTGACCACTTTTGCGGCGGGCCTGACCTGGGCGCGCCTCCTGCAGGAGGATTACGGTATCGACGTCAGGCTCAAATGGCCCAACGATTTACTGGTCCGGGAGCGCAAATTATCCGGCATGCTGTCGGAAATGGAGGCGCAGGGTGAGCTGGTGACCTTCGTGAATATCGGTGTCGGTCTGAATGTCAGCAACGATCCGACCGTGGAGGAACCGAACGCTGTTTCTTTGGTTCAGATCACGGGGAAAAAGATCCCCCGCCGGGATCTCCTGGCAGGTTTTCTGGATCGGTTTGAGCGTAGAATGGCCGACCCGCATGGACTGGATACCATCATCGCGGAATGGAAACCGTTTGCCGCCACCCTCAATCGTCCGGTAAAAATCGTCACGATCCGCGATTCCATCGACGGGGTTGCCCGTGACGTGGATGACAGTGGCGCGCTGCTCGTGGAGCTTTCCGACGGAAGTATACAGCGCATCATTCACGGCGACTGTTTTCATCAGGCCGACGCCGTTTGAAAAGGGAAAATAGCCGATCGCATCATCGGCTGAAAGGATAGGAAGCGATGGCAACAGATTTACGCCCCATGGTGTTCGCCTCGTTATTTGCGGCCCTGACGGCCGTCGGAGCCCTGATCGTCATTCCCATCGGCCCGGTGCCCATCGTTTTGCAGAACCTGTTCGTCATGCTGATGGGCCTGCTGCTGGGGCCGCGCTGGGGGTTGGCGGGGGTTGGTGTCTATTTGCTGGCCGGCGTCCTCGGACTGCCGGTATTTGCCGGCGGCACCAGCGGATTGGCGCGTTTTGCCGGTCCGACCGGGGGCTATCTGGTGGGTTATCTGCCGTGCGTCGCCCTCATCGGCTGGATTTCGGTCCACGGCCGGGGCCATCGCATTTTTGATGCACTGGCCATGGTGTGCGGCACAACCGCCTTGTACGCCTGCGGCGTTTCCTGGTTGAAGCTGGTGACCGGCATGGGCTGGAGCAAGGCGGTGGGCATTGGCGTCATTCCTTTTCTTCCGGGGGATATTGCCAAAATCATAGCGGTAACACTGGTGATCACGTCGTTGCGACAACTGATGGGGGCCGCGCATGTTACGGAACCCGATGGTCTTGCGACAGATTCTTTGCGGGCGGACAAATGACAGCCCTGACAAGTGCCCGGGAGTGCAAGCATCCATGATTTTGCTGGAACAGGTGGGGTTCACCTATGCGGATGGCGGCATCGGGCTGCAGGATGTGTCCTTTGCGGTGCCGGCCGGCGAGCTGGTGGTTGTGGCCGGAGCGAACGGATCCGGCAAGACGACCCTGCTCAAACACCTGAACGGACTCCTGCTCCCCCAGCAGGGGCGCGTCGCGGTGGATGGCGTTTGCACCCGGGATGATCCGCATGGCGTTCGCCGGCGCGTCGGCATGGTGTTTCAGCACGCGGATGCCCAGATCGTGGGTGAAACCGTGGCCGACGATGTGGCTTTCGGGCCGGAGAACCTCCTCCTGTCCCGCCCGGAGATCGAGGCGCGGGTGGCCGATGCCCTTGATGCCGTAGGACTGACCCAAAAAAAACACCAGCGGCCGCATCTGCTGTCCGGCGGGGAGAAGCGCCGCCTGACCATTGCCGGTATCCTGGCCATGCGTCCCCCGGTCGTGGTATTTGACGAACCCTTTTCCAGCCTGGATCTTTTTGGGGTGCAACAGGTGCTCCGTCAGATTTTGGCGCTTAAAACATCAGGCCACACCCTGCTCGTCACGACCCACGATCTCGATAAAATCATCGCCCACGTCGACCGGATCCTGCTGCTGCATGAGGGGCGCCTGGTGCGGGCGGGACACCCGGATGATGTTCTGCCCATTGTCGAACAATACGGGGTGCGCGCGCCGGACGTTTCCCGCCTGGGGATGACCGTGCGATCATGGCTGAACTAAGCACTTTCGGTTTTTATCACGGACACAGTTTTGTTCACCGACTGGATGTCCGCTTTAAGCTGATCTGCCTCGTGTTACTGACATCGGCGGTCATGGCCGCCATGCCGATGGCCATGATGCCGATGTCACTGGGGGGCATCCTGCTCTGGACCTCCCTTCGGCTGCCATTGCGGATCCTGGGCCGCGAAATGCTGGCCTTTCTCTTTTTTCTCCTGCTGGTTTTCAGCATGCGTGCCTTGTCCACGCCCGGTGATCCCTGGCTGTCCTGGGGGCCTTTGACCATCGCACGCGAGGGAGTGCAGGCGGGTGGCCAGGTTGTCTGGCGCTTGCTGATGATTCTGATGCTTGGACTGGTTTTCATCACCACCACGCGACCGTCCGCGCTGAAGGCGGCGGTTCACTGGCTGCTGCGCCCGATTCCCTTCGTACCGGCCCACAAAGCCGCCACCATGGTGGGGCTCATGGTCCGGTTTATTCCTGTTTTGCATCAGCAGATACGGGAGACCCGGAGTGCGCTGGACGCCCGGTCCGGCCTCCGGCGCCGACTCTCGTGTTGGCGGTTGCGGTATTTCATTCTGCCGACCCTGCGGCGGGTCGTACTGGCCGCCGACCAGTTGTCCCTGTCCATGATGGCCCGTGGGTATGGCGGCAACCGCACCGATCCGGCTTTTTGTGCACGGCCCGTCGACGGCCTGGCGGTGTTCGTGGCCGGAGTTGTTCTAACCGTTACGCTCATTGTTTGACACAGCGAATCCCCCGGTGCTATATCCCACCCGGCTCGCGCCGACGGCCGTTTGAATAGGTGACCCTGCACTATTACAAGCGGCTTTTCTGGTGGCATACCTTAAAAGAGAGAAGATCATTGAAAGTCATCATCATCGGTGCCGGAGAGGTCGGTTTTCACATTGCCAGCCACCTGGCACGTGAAAACAAGGATGTCGTGGTGGTCGATAAGGACCCGGAGACGCTGCGCCGTGTATCCGACAATCTCGACGTCCAGGTGCTCCTGGGGTCCGGCAGCAGTCCCGTCGTGCTCGAGGAGGCCGGCATCCAATCGGCCGAGATCATGCTGGCCGTCACCAATAGCGACGAAGCCAACCTGGTGGCCTGTTTGGTGGCCGATGTCATTTCTCCCGTCACGAAAAAACTGGCCCGTATCCGGAACGCTGATTATGACGGCTACCATGAAACCTTCCGCGAGAAGGCACCGCACATCGACACCGTGATCAATCCCGATACCGAGGTGGTCAAGACGATCCTCGGGATGATGAAAGTGCCGGGGGCGGTGGATGTGGGGGAGTTTGCCGACGGGCGCATCAAGTTCGTGGGCATCTACCTAGATGATCGCTCGCCATTGAATGGGGTCGAACTGGTGGATCTGCCGGCTCACCTGGGGGGCATGCGGCTCCTGATCGCCGCGATTATGCGGGATGAGGAACTCATCATACCGCGCGGCAAAGACCAGCTCCGGGCTGGTGATTTGGTCTATTTCATTACCGAAAGTGACCATCTGGAACCGACCCTGCAAGCGCTTGGCAAACAGGAAGCCCCGATCAAGCGCGTGTTGATCATCGGCGGCGGGCGCATCGGATACCGCCTGGCCTCGCTTCTCGAAGACGAACCGATTTCCTGTAAGATCATCGAGAAGGACGCCGGTAAATGCGACAAGCTGGCCGAACGGCTGAACAAGGCGGTGGTGCTGCATGGGGACGGCTCCGACCAGGGTCTGCTGGCTGAAGAGAATGTCGGCGACATGGACGCGGTGGTCACCCTGACCAACGATGAGGAAACCAATATCCTCTCCTCCCTGCTGGCGCGACGCATGGGGATTCGCAAGTGCATCACGCGGATCAGCAAATTCAGCTATTTCCCGTTGATGGCGACCATCGGAATCGAGCAGGTGGTCAGTCCGCGGCTGTCGGCCATCAATGGGATTCTTCAGCACGTGCGACGCGGGAAAGTGCTTTCGGCCATGTCCATCAAGGGTGAACAGGCCGAGATCCTGGAAGCCGTGGCCATGGAAACGTCGGCCATCGTGGCCAAGCCCCTGCGCAGCGTCGGTGTTCCCAAGGGGGCCCTGGTGGCGGCCATCATGCGGCAGGATCACATCATCATTCCCTCTGGCGAAACCGTTATCGCGCCGGATGATCGCATTATCATCGTGGCCCGGCGCGAAGTCATTGCCCAAGTCGAAAAAATTCTGGCGGTCAAGCTGGAGTTCTTCTGATGCACTGGCGCCATGTTTTCAAGGTGGTCGGGGTGCTGACGATAACCCTGGCATTCGCCATGGTAATCCCTCTGCTGGTCGGTCTTATCTATCGGGACATGAGTGTCCGCCCTTTCTTGCAGGCCATTGCGGCAACCCTGGCCGGCGGTGTCGCCCTTTACCTGACCGGACGCACGGATCGCTCCGAATTCGTCAGCCAGCGGGAAGGTATGGCGATTGTGGCCCTGGGATGGACCGTGGCCGGCTTTTTCGGTGCCCTGCCGTTTTATTTCGAAGGGGAGTTCCCGACCCTGGTGGATGCCGTCTTCGAATCCGTATCCGGCTTTACGACCACGGGGGCCTCGGTGCTCACTGATATCGAGGCGGTATCCAGGGGCCTCCTGTTGTGGCGCAGCCTCATCCAGTGGCTGGGCGGCATGGGGATTATCGTCCTGGGCATTGCGATTCTGCCATTTTTGGGGATTGGGGGAATGCAGCTTTACAAGGCCGAGGTGCCGACCCCCGTGCCGGACAAGCTGCAGCCGCGCATTCGCGATACCGCCATGATCCTCTGGAAAGTGTATGCCCTGATCACGGTATTGCAGGTGGCGGCCCTTTGGGCCGGCGGCATGTCGTTCTACGACGCTGTCAATCATGCCCTGACGACGCTGCCGACCGGCGGCTTTTCCACCAAGAATGCCTCGGTAGCGCAGTTTGACAGTCTTTACCTCGATCTGGTGATCAGTTTTTTCATGCTGTTGGCGGGGATCAACTTTTCCCTGCACTACCAGATGCTGCGGGGCAAGCCTTTGGCGTTCTGGCGTGATTCGGAATGCCGATTTTTTCTGGGGGCGGTCCTGGTGCTGACGCTGATCGTGTCTTTCGACATCTGGCGGACGGTCTACGCTTCGTTGGGGGAAGCCCTGCGTTATGGCCTTTTTCAGGTGGTGTCGATCGTCACGACAACGGGGTATGCCACGGCCGACTACGAGCAATGGCCGGCCATGTCGCAGCTGATCCTGCTGCTGTGCATGTTTTTGGGGGCCTCGGCCGGTTCCACGGGGGGCGGCATGAAGTGCCTGCGGATCATGCTGTGTTTTAAATTCTGCTACAAAGAATTGTTTTCCCTGATCCATCCGCGTGCGGTCAGCCATGTCAAAATCGCCGGTAAAACCGTGCCCGACGACGTGCTGCGCAGCGTGTTGGGGTTTCTGGCGCTTTACATGGGGTTGTTCGGACTCTGCTCGGTTTTGCTGGCCGGCCTGGGGGTGGATTTCACCACCGCCTTCGGTGCTGTCGCGGCCACCCTGGGCAACATCGGGCCGGGATTCGGCATGGTGGGGCCGGTCGAGAATTATGCCCAGATTCCCTATGCCGGAAAATGGCTGTTGATCTGGTGCATGCTGCTCGGACGGCTCGAGATTTACACGGTAGTGATTCTGCTGGTGCCTGAATTTTATCGCAAGTAAGCTGGGTCCGAGTGAACGCAGGACATATAGGGGGCATGAACGCCCATCAATAGCATTCTAACAGGGGAAAGCAGTCTTGAAAAATATGGTAATAAAGATGCCCCCCCAGTGGTCTTGAAAAATCCGATTTCATAGGCAGTTTTGGGTTGACAAGACCGCGCAGGCTGTATAGATAATGGCGTTTCTTGATTGGGGCCGTTAACTCAGTCGGTAGAGTATCTGCCTTTTAAGCAGAGAGTCGCTGGTTCGAGCCCAGCACGGCCCACCACGCGTCCCCATCGTCTAGCCCGGTCCAGGACACCGGCCTTTCAC
>Ga0180436_10004185_pt1 | contig 13038 bp, 12 predicted proteins | sample SS_ome_2_FD_132434 | JGI IMG/M metagenome (GOLD analysis project Ga0180436, IMG submission 132434) | Hypersaline lake sediment archaeal communities from the Salton Sea, California, USA - SS_3_S_2 metaG | ecosystem: Environmental > Aquatic > Non-marine Saline and Alkaline > Hypersaline >...
CCGTAGGTTTCGAACACGGTGGGGTCGATCAGCACCTCCAGCACCTCGGTGCGTTCGCCCGCGATCTCGACCTCCAGCACGCCTTCCAGCGCCTCGAGCCGCGCCTTCAGGTCGTCGGCGATCCGGTTCAGCGTGCGTTCGGGCACCGGCCCCGACAGAACCGCGGTCAGCACCGGGAACAGCGCGGTATTGATCTCTTCCACGACCGGGGTGCTGGCATCGGCAGGCAGTTCGCCGCGGGCGCGGTCCACGGCCTCGCGCACGCGGTCCAGCGCCGCCTGCGCATCCGATCCGGGTTCGAATTCCAGCACGACCGAGGCAAAGCCCTCGCCCGCCTGCGCCGTCATCTCGTCCAGCCCGGCCAGGGCCGCCAGTTCCGTCTCCAGCGGCCGGATCAGCAGCCTTTCGCCGTCCTCGGGCGTGATCCCTTCAAGCGAGGTGGTGACGATCGCCACCGGGATCTGCACCTCGGGCGCGGCCTCTTTCGGGATCGTCCGGTAGGCGGCGGCCCCGGCCGCCAGAAGCAGGATCAGCGCCAGCAGCACCGCGCGGCTGCGCGAGAAGGCGGCATCGATCAGCGCGTTCATTGCAGCCCGTCGACGGTATCGGGCAGCGCGCGGTCGTCGGGCCGCGGCGCCACCAGATCGCCCGCCCGAACGAAGCCCTGCCCCACGGTGATGATCTGCGCCGTGTCCGGCAGGCCGGTCACCCAGACGCCGTTGGTTTCGGCCCGGACCACGTCGACCTCGTGAAACGCGACGCGGTTGTCGCCGCCCACGACCTTGAGGCCAAGCGCGCCGCCTTCATCAAGCGCCAGAAGCGCGGGAGAGACGAAATGCGCACGGATCTTGCCGGTCTCGATCCGGATCTCGGCGCTGATACCCGCGGGGATCGCGCCGTCTTCGTTGGCGATCTCGACCTCCATCAGGAAGGTGCGGGTTTCGGGGTCGGCATTGGTGCCCACGAAGGTCACCCTGCCCTCGCGCGTCTCGCCGGTAATGAAGGCGACCTGCGCCGCCTGCCCGGCCTCGACGCGCGCGACCGATTGCTGTGCCACGCGGGTGCGGATGGTCAACGGCGCATTGTCGACGATCCGCGCGACGGCCATCCCGGCCCCGACATATTCGCCGACATTGGCCGACACATCCTCCAGCCGCCCGGCGAAGGGCGCGCGGATCGTGGTATCCGCCAGCGCCGCCTTCGCCGATTCCAGCTGTGCCTCGGCCGCGGCCAGCGTCGCGCGCGTATTGGCCACCCTGTCCATCGTTCCCGCCCCGCGTTCCAGCAGCGTGCGGGCATTGTCGTAATCGCGTTCGGCGCGTTCCAGTTCCGCCTCGGCGCGGCGCAGATCGGCCTCGCGCCCCGCGGCATCCAGCCGGGCGATGACGGCGTCGGCAGCGACGGCCGCGCCCTTGCGCGCCGGAACCGCCACGATCGTGCCCGCGGCTTCGGCGACAACCTGGGTTTCGCGGTCGGGGATCGCCTGCCCTTCGAGGATCAGCGTCCGCGCCACGGTTTCCGCCGACGACGGCGCGACGGCGACCGGCACCGGGTCGGGCGCGCCGTTCTTGCCTGCATTGGGCGCATCCTCTGCCCCGCCGATCAACCCGCTGGCGAACCATGCCGTTACCAGAACGACCAGCAAGGCGGCGATCCAGGCCGACCGCGACGCCCCCGGATCGTCGCGAAAGACCAGCGGTTCCGCCCCCGCCGAGGGCACGATTTCCTGCTGTTCCGGCACTTGCGCCCCCTTTGGTCGCCCGTCGATTCCCGGCCGCACGGCGCATCGCCCGCGCCGCGGCCAGTTCGGTCCAGCGGGCCGCCGAGGTCAAGCCTTCTTGCCCGACTTGCCGTCATCAGGCGCGTCACTGCACGAAAACGTGGCACGACACCACGCAATGTCGCCACTGCGCCATACCGCGACCTGGGTTTCGGGGTGGGATGGTACCGCCTCCCCGGCTTGAACGGGGGACCTCTAGATCCACAATCTAGCGCTCTAACCAACTGAGCTAAGGCGGCACTGCCGGGCCGTTTACCGCCACCTTCACGCGATTGCAAGGGGCGGAACGCGCGCGCCGGCCCTTGCCAGAGGGGCCGGCGCGGGCTAGCAGGCGGGATGCGTCAGGCGGGAGGCCAGCATGGGTATCAACAGCGAAACCGACATCGAGGCCAATCTGCAGATCGGCCCCACGACGCTGGGCATGGTCCGGCTTTATGTCGAGGGCGGCGGCGTGGAATTGCCGCTGGATTTCGAACCCGAGGAAGCCGAGGAGATCGCCGAGGAATTGCGCGCCGCAGCCGAGGCAGCGCGGGCGATGGGCAAGAAGGGCAAGGGGCCCAAGGGCCGCTAAATTCCGCCAAGCCCGGCCGGATCGCGCAGCGCCTGCAGCCGCAACGCGGCGTGCCGGGCGAACAGCAGCATCATCTTCTTGCGCCGTGCCGGGGCCAACGTCACCTCCGGGGCATCGCGCAGGATTTCCGCGCCGTAGCCGTCGGCCAGGATCAGGCCCGTTTCCTCGGGCAGCAGATCGACAGGGAAATCGGCATCGACAGCCCAGAAGAACCGGTCGGCATAGTCCAGATATCCCTGCCACTTGCGGTCCGACAGGTAATCGGCCCGGCCGGACTTGCATTCCACCACCCAGATCTGCCCCTTCGGGCCCAGTGCGCAAAGATCGACCCTGAGGCCCGGCGCGGGCACCATTTCCTCGACCGTGACAAAGCCCAGATCGCGGAACATCCGCGCCGCGCCACGGGCAAGGCGCTGGCCGGGCATCAGGTCTGGCATCGGATCGGCGGGCATGGGCGTATCATGAACGAAGCACGAACATCGGACAAGCCCCGGTTGCCCGCCCCCCTTGTCGCGCCGCGGCGCCCGGCCTATGTAACGCCGTGGCGGGTTTCTGCTCTTCTCGTGTAAGGCCCTTTTCCAGTGGCCGATAATTCACTCCGAGGGAGCTGGCTCTGCCGGGGCCGTGGCCCCGGTATCTGGCGCCCACCTGGTAAGACCAGGCTCTCGGGAAAATACAGCCTTCACGGTCGCTGCGGTTCCCGTCACACCCGCCCTTCGGCTTGACGCGGGCGCTGTGCGACGTCATCGACAGATGGCCGGGCAGCCGCGCCCGGCGCCGGAAGGAAGGCGCGAGATGTCCGACAGCAAGACCCATGTTCACCAGTCGATCGCCCTGGCCGTGAAGGCACATGGCGTCCAGACGATGTTCGGCCTGATGGGCGATGCGAACCTGTTCCTGGTCGATCATTACGTGCGCGCCTGCGGCGGCACCTTCGTGCCCGCCGCGCACGAGGGCAGTTCCGTCCTGATGGCGCTGGCCTACAGCCATGTTTCGCGCGGCATCGGGGTCGCGACCGTCACGCATGGCCCGGCCCTGACCAATTGCGTGACCGCGCTGGCCGAGGGCGCGCGCGGCCAGATCCCGATGGTGCTGCTGGCAGGCGACACCGCCGTGGCCAATCCGCAGAACCTTCAGAACATCGACCAGCGCGAGGTGGTGAAGGTCACCGGCGCGGGGTTCGAACAATTGCGCAGCCCCGACACGGCCATGCAGGACGTCGCCCGCGCCTTCTACCGCGCGCGGGTCGAACGGCGGCCTGTCGTGCTGAACATGCCCGCCGATTTCATGTGGCAGGAGGGACCGACCCAGACGGTCACCCACCCGGTCTTCGACACGCCGGCCTATGTGCCCGAAGGCGACGCCTTCGACGAGGCGCTGGGGATGATCGCCTCGGCCCGGCGGCCCGTGGTGCTGGCCGGCGGCGGCGCGACCGAGGCGCGCGACGCGCTGGTCCGGCTGGCCGACCGGATGCAGGCGCCGCTGGCAACCACGCTAAAGGCCAAGGGGTTGTTCAACGATCACCCCTTCAACATGGACATCTTCGGCACGCTCTCGACCCCGGCCGCCTACGAGGCGATCGACAAGGCCGATTGCATCGTCGCCTTCGGCACCAGCCTGCATGCCTTCACCACCGACAAGGGCAAGCTGATGAAGGGCAAGCGTGTCGTGCAGGTCACCGACCGGCCCGCCGAGATCGGCAAGAACATGCATCCAGACGCGGCCCTGGTGGCCGATGCACGGCTGACGGCGGAAAACATCATCTACTGGCTGGACGAGGCCGAGATCGCGCCCACCGGCTTCACCGCCGAACTCGACGGCCCGTCGCTGACGGCCCATCCGCCGGGGCGGGCGGATCGCGCGGCCGAAGGCTGCGTGCCCTTCGTCCATGCGCTCGACCGGCTGGAAGAGGTGCTGCCGAAGGACCGCATCCTGACGACCGATGGCGGCAGGTTCATGACCGAGGTCTGGTGCCGCATTTCGGCCCCGCATCCGCACCGCTTCCTGGTGACCGCGAATTTCGGTTCGATCGGGCTGGGCCTGCAGGAGGCGATCGGCGCGGGCTATGCCGCGCCCGACCTGCCGGTGGTGCATTTCACCGGCGACGGCGGGTTCATGATGGGTGGGGTAAACGAATTCAACACCGCCGTCAGGATGCAGCGCGACCTTATCGTGATCGTGTGCAACGACAGCGCCTATGGCGCCGAACATATCCAGTTCGTCGACCGGCGGATGGATCCGGGCCTGTCGCAATTCGAATGGCCCAGCTTCGCCGATCTGGGCACGGCGCTTGGGGGAAAGGGCCTTGCCGTCACCTCGGCGGCGGACCTGGATCGCGCGGTCGAGGCGATCGAGGCGCGCGACAAGCCGCTGCTGATCGAGCTTCGGCTGGATCCGAACGACGTGCCGCGGATGCGGATCTGATCAGCGGCGGCGCGCGTCGGCGGTCACCCGCACCAGCGCGGGATCGGCCTGCACCGGAATGCCGTCGCGCCGCCCGCCACCCTCGTCCGTGTCATCGGGATCGGCCATGCGCATCACGGCGATGGCGAATTGCACGCCGCCGAAGACGATGGCATTCGCGACGACCAGCATGATCACGGCGATCGTGCCGCCCTGCGTCGCGGTAACGAGGTGCCACAGATTGGCGACGTTGAACCAAAGCAGCATCGCCGTGAAGGCGACACCCAGCAGAAGGCCGATCAGGGCCTGGCGAATATACATGCGAACAAGCTCGGGCATGGAAAATCCTCTCGGATGCTTGCCCCAGTATGTAGGCGCGCCGCCCGGCTTGCCAAGCGGATGATGTGTCGCGGGGGGCGGGGCGCGGGCCTTCAGGCCCCGAACGCCTCGGGCTTGGCCTGCCGGGCCATGTGATCGAGCACCGCGTTGACGAATTTGGGCTCGCGGCCCTCGGGGAAGAAGGCGCGCGCGATCTCGACGAATTCGTTGATCACCACCTTGGGCGGCGTGTCCGGGCCGATCAGTTCGGCCCCCGCGGCGCGGAACAAGGCGCGCAGCACCGGGTCGATCCGGTCGATGGGCCAGGTTGCGACCAGCGCGCGGTCGGTCATCTGGTCGATCTTCGCCTGCCAGTTCACCGCCTCGTCGACCAGCTTGCGGAACAGGTCGACATTGCCCTCGGCCATCTCCTCGCCCTCGTAGATGGCGCCGAAGCGATGCGTCTCGAACTCGCGCTGCACGGAATCGACGGATTGGCCGGACGCCTCCATCTGGAACAGCGCCTGCACGGCATAAAGCCGCGCGGCGGATCGGGCGCGGCGCCTGTCGTCGGCGCCGGGTTTCTTCGGGCCGGTCATCGCGCGGCCCCCGGCGCAAAGCCGATGCCCTTGGTCCGGCCGGACCAGCGGCGCGACAGGGCGATCAGGTGCAGCGCCGCCGCCGCGGCCCCGCCGCCCTTGTCCATCTGCGCGGGGTCTGCGCGCACCACGGCCTGGTCGCGGTTCTCGACGGTCAGGATGCCGTTGCCGATGCACAGGCCCTGCAGGCCCAGAAGCGTGATCCCGCGCGACGAGTCGTTGCACACCGTCTCGTAATGCGTCGTCTCGCCCCGGATCACGCAGCCCAGCGCGACGAAGCCGTCGTAATCGGCCAGGCGGCCGGCCATGGCGATCGTCGTCGGCACCTCCAATGCGCCGGGCACCTCGACCAGCTCGACCTCGGCACCGGCCTTTTCGGCCGTGGCACGGGCCCCGGCGATCAGGTTGTCGGCGATGTCGCGATAGAACGGCGCGACGACGAACAGAAGCTTCACTGGCTTGTCGAAGGCGGGCAGCGCCAGCGCCTCGTGCGGGTCATGGGTGGCCATCGCTCACTCCGACGGGATGTTGCGGGTGCCGACGATCGAAAGCCCGTAGGCCTCCAGCCCCACGACCTTGGGCCGCGGAGAGTTCGTCAGCAGGATCAGATCGTGCAGGCCGAGTGACGACAGAATCTGCGCCCCCAGCCCGTATTGCCGCAAGGTCTGCGGCGAGGCCTCGCCCTCTGAGGCCATCTTGACGTGTACGTCGCGCAACAGCACCAGCGCGCCGCGCCCCTCCTCGGCGATCAGCCGCATCGCGTCGCCGAATTCGCGGGTCCGTCCGGGCGGACCCAGCCCGGCCACGTCGAGCATCGGGTCGAGCGCATGCATCCGCACCAGAACCGGCTCGGGCGTGGAGATGTCGCCCTTGATCAGAACGATATGTTCGGCGCCCTGGGTTTCGTCGGTATAGACGCGCATCTGCCAGTCGCCGCCGAATTCCGAGGTGACATCGCGTTCCGTCGTCACCCGCACGAGGTTGTCGTTCCGCCGCCGATAGGCGATCAGGTCGGAAATCGTGCCGATCTTCAGCCCGTGCTTCTGCGCGAAGGACACGAGGTCGGGCAGCCGCGCCATCGAGCCGTCCTCGTTCATGATCTCGCAGATCACGCCCGAAGGGTTCAGCCCCGCCAGCCGGCTGATATCGACCGCCGCCTCGGTATGGCCGGCACGGACCAGCACGCCGCCATCTCGGGCGCGCAGCGGAAAGACATGGCCCGGCGTCGCGATATCGGCCGCGCCCTTGGTCGGATCGATCGCGACCGACACGGTCAGCGCCCGGTCGGCAGCGGAAATGCCGGTCGTCACACCTTCGCGCGCCTCGATCGAGACGGTGAAGGCGGTTTCGTGCCGCGAGGAATTGGTGGGCGACATCAGCGTCAGGCCCAACGCCTCGATCCGGTCGGCCGTCAGCGCCAGGCAGATCAGGCCGCGGCCATGCATCGCCATGAAGTTGATCGCGTTCGGCGTGCACATCTGGGCGGGGATGACCAGGTCGCCCTCGTTCTCGCGGTCCTCGTGATCGACGAGGATGAACATCTGCCCGTTGCGCGCGGCGTCGATGATCTCCTCGATGGGCGATATCGCGTCACCCCAATCGCGTTCCACCGGGCCCGGCGTTTCGAAATCGCTCATCCCTGCCACTCCCTCAGCCGCGCCACGTAGCGCGCCAGCGTGTCGACCTCCAGGTTCACCGCGTCGCCCACGCGCATCCGCCCCCAGGTCGTGACCGCCTTGGTATGCGGGATCATGTTGATGCCGAAGGTCGCGCCCGACACCTCGTTCACGGTCAGCGACGTTCCGTTCAGCGCGACCGATCCCTTGGGCGCGATGAACCCGGCCAGTTCCTCGGGCGCGCGGAAGGTCACGCGGGTGCTGTCGCCCTCGTCCTGCATCGCGACGATCTCGGCCACGCCGTCGACGTGGCCCGAAACGATATGGCCGCCCAGTTCGTCGCCCACCTTCAGCGCGCGCTCCAGGTTCAGCCGGTGGCCGACCGGCCAGCCGGTGCGGCCGACATTCGTCTTCGACACGGTTTCGGCCGAGATCTGCACCTCGAACCACGGGCGCGGGTCCGCCCCGGTGGCGACGACGGTCAGGCAGACCCCGTCACAGGCGATCGAGGCGCCAAGGTCGATCGTGGCCGGGTCGTAGGCGCAGCCGATCCGCGCGCGCAGATCGCCCTCGTGCCGGACGGCCAGAACCTCGCCTACATCCGTGATGATGCCGGTGAACATGCAAGTCCCCTTCTGAACGCGCCCTGCCTAGCGATGCGGCGCCTGCCGCGCAAGGGCCGCCCCGCGCAGGCCCCCTGCGGCAATCCGCAGGTGACAGCGCCCGCATCCGCGATAGACTGGCACGATCGTGTCGCAGGACGAGTGTCATGGCCCGTTTGCCCGCCCAGAACCGCCATTTCCTGTTCCTTCAGGGCCCGCACGGGCCATTCTTCGACCGGTTGGCCGCGCTTCTGCGCGAGGCCGGTGCGGCGACCTGGCGCGCGGGGTTCACCCAGGGCGACCACGCGTTCTGGCACCATGCGCCGGGCTACCTGCCGCATGCCGGCAGGCCGGAGGATTGGCCCGGCCATTGTGACCGGATGCTGGAGACCCATGCGATCACCGACCTTGTGCTCTACGGTGATGTGCGCCCGATCCATGCCGCGGCGATCGGGCTGGCGCGGGCCCGCGGAATCGCCGTCCATGTCTTCGAGGAAGGCTATCTGCGGCCCTACTGGGTGACCTATGAACGCGGCGGTTCGAACGGCAATTCGCGGCTGATGACGATGGACCTGGACGCGATGCGCGCGGCGCTGGCAGGCGCAGACCCCGACCTGCCCGAGGCGCCCGCGCGCTGGGGCGACCTGGCGCACCACATGGCATGGGGCGCGCTTTATCATTTTCACGTCATGGCCCGGAACGGCGCCTATCCCGGCTACCGGCCGCATCGCGACATCCCCGTGGGGCGGGAATTCCGGCTAAGCCTTGGCCGCCTTCTTTCGCTGCCCTGGCAACGGGCGGAACGCGGGCTGGCCACGCGGGCCCTGCGCGCCTCGGGCCGGCCCTATCACCTGGTTCTTCTGCAACTCGACCACGACGCCAATTTCCGGGCGCATTCCGATTTCGCGGGCATGGCGGATTTCGTCGATCATTGCGTGGAGTGTTTCGCCACCGGCGCGCCGCGTCACCACCTTCTGGCCGTCAAGGCGCATCCGCTGGACGACGGGCGCGACGGGTTGCGCGGCCATCTTGCACGCAGGGTGGCCGCGCTTGGCCTCGAAGGCCGGGTACGGTTCCTGCCCGGCGGGAAACTGGCCGGCGTGCTGGCCGAGGCACGCAGCGTCGTCACCGTCAATTCCACCGCCGCCCAGCAGGCACTTTGGCGCGGCATCCCGGTCAGGGCCTTCGGCCGCGCGATCTACGCCAAGCCCGAATTCGTCTCGGATCAGGCGCTGCCGGATTTCTTCGCCGCGCCGCGCCCGCCCGACAGCCGCGCCTATCGGGATTTCCGGCAATACCTGTTGGAAACCTCGCAGGTCGCCGGCAGCTTTTACGCCGCACGGGGCCGGCGCCGGCTTCTGCGGCGGATCGTCGACATGATGCTCGCACCGCACGATCCCTACGAGGCGCTGGCCCGGCGCGGCGCGGCAGGGCTGCAACAAATCGACCGACCTGCCGCTTCGGACTTTCCGAAACCGGATTGGCATGCGAAGCTTGACCGCATAGCCGGGGCGCGGGCGGAACCAGCGACGTCGGAACAGTTTCGACCAGAGGACATGAAACGGTGAGTGGGTTTGTTTCGCGGACGATCGGGTTCGCGCTTGTTGTGTCGTCCTGCATGGCGTTGGCTTCCTGCGGATTGCCGCGATCCGGCCCCTCGAAGGCCGAGATACTGGGCGGAGAGGAACGGACCGAGGACGGGGCTTTCGTGCTGGACGTGACACAAGACATGACCCGCGCCATGTCCGAGGCGCCAGGCGGCGGTTTTCCCGCAGCCTTCCTGCAGGCCGGGCCCGTCGGCTCCGACGTGATCCATCCGGGTGACGCGCTCACGCTGCAAATCTGGGAAAACGTCGAGGACGGCCTTCTGTCAAACGGGGCCAAGGCGGCCACGACCTTGCAACAGGTGCAGGTCGATGCCGCCGGCTTCATCTTCGTGCCCTATGCGGGCCGGCTGAGGGCCGCTGGCCTGACGCCGGAAGGGTTGCGCGACGTGATCACCCGCAAGCTGGCAGATCAGACGCCCGACCCGCAGGTTGCCGTCGCGCGCAAGGCCGGGGACGGCGCGACGGTGACATTGCTGGGCGCGATCGGCGGCCAGGGCGTCTATCCGATCGAACGGCCCACGCGACACCTGTCGGGCATGCTGGCCACGGCGGGCGGCGTTTCCGTGCCGGCGGAAACCGCGCGGGTGACCCTGCGCCGGTCCGGCCGGTCGGGTGCGATCTGGCTGGACGAGCTTTACGCCGACCCCCGGCAGGACATCGCCCTGCGCCCCGGCGACGTGATCGTGATCGAGGAGGATCGCCGCAGCTTCATCGCCCTTGGGGCGACGGGCGGCCAGCAACGGGTACCGTTCGACCGCCGCTCGCTTTCGGCGCTGGACGCGATCGCGCGGGCCGGCGGGCTTGCCAGCCAGTTGGCCGATCCGACCGGGATCTTCGTTCTGCGCGAGGAACCCGCGACCACCGCCAACCGGCTGCTCAAGCGCGGCGACCTGACCGGGCCGCAGCGGATGATCTACACCATCGACCTGACCGGGCCGGACGGATTGTTCGTTGCCGGCGCGTTCGACGTGCGCGACGGCGACACGATCTATGTGACCGAGGCGCCCTACGTGCGCTGGCAAAAGGCGCTGCAGGTGCTGACCGGTTCCATCGGAGCGGCCAATTCGGTGAGCGCCATTGCCGACAACTAGGCCCACATGACCCGGCCGCTCAGCGTCGTTTCCGCCGGGCTTTACCTGAACCGCCGATTGCGCCGGATCCTGCAGGGTGCGGGCTACGCGATGACGCTGCGCCCGCCGGGCGCCGATGGCCTTGTCGGGATCTGGGGCGATGGCCGCTCGGCCACGCGCGGCGCGGCGCTGGCGGCCCGGACCGGCGCCGGCATCGTGCGGATCGAGGATGCCTTTCTGCGCTCGGTCCATCCCGGACGTTCCGGCGCACCGCCGTTGGGCCTGCTGATCGATACCGAAGGGCTGCATTTCGACGCAACGCGCCCCTCGCGGATCGAACGGATCGCGCTGGAAGACCCGCTGGACGATGCCGCGCTCCTGCGCCGGGCGCGCGACGGGATCGGTCGGCTCAGGGCCGAGAACCTGTCGAAATACAACGATTTCGACCCCGATCTCGAACCGCCGCCGCCGGGCTACGTGCTGGTGCTGGACCAGCTGCGCGGCGATGCCGCGGTGCGTGCCAGCGGCGGCACCGATGCCACCTTCCGCGAGATGCTGGCCGATGCGCAGATCGAAAACCCCGGCGCGACGATCCTGATCCGGCGCCACCCCGAAACGCGGGCCGGCCACCGGACCGGGCATTACGGCCCCGACGCGGCCGGCGACCGCGTGCAGTTTCACGACGATCCGGTCTCGCCCTGGGCGCTGCTGGAAGGGGCGATCGCGGTCTATACCCTGTCCTCGCTGATGGGATTCGAGGCGATCCTGGCGGGCCACCGGCCCAAGGTCTACGGCACGCCCTTCTATGCCGGCTGGGGCCTGACCGAGGATCGGGCCGACCTGCCCCGCCGGAATCGCAAGCTGACGCGCGCGCAGCTTTTCGCCGTCAGCCATATCCTGGCACCGCATTGGCACGATCCCTGCCGCGACCGGCCCTGCAGCTTCGAGGAAGCGGTGGATCAGCTGGCCGCCGAAACCCGCGCCTGGCGCGAGGACCGCAAGGGCCATGTCGCCGCCGGGATGCGGCTGTGGAAACGCGGCCATCTGAACCGCGAATTCGGGGGCGTCAAAGCCCTGCGCTTCGCCGCCAGCCCGATGCGCGCCCTGGCGCGGGCCCGCGCGACCGGGCGCGGCCTTCTGGTCTGGGCCGGGGCCGAGCCCGAAGACCTGGCGCGGGCCGCCGAGGGCGTGGCGCTGCGCCGGGTGGAGGACGGATTCCTGCGATCGCGCGGGTTGGGGGCGCAACTGGTGCCGCCGCTGTCCCTGGTCGCCGACGACCTGGGCATCTACTACGATCCGACGCGCGCCTCGGCGCTGGAAAAACTCATCGAGGCCGGGCCGCCCCCCGGCGGACGGGACCGGGCCGAACGGCTGATCGCCCGGCTGGCGAAGACCGGCGTGACGAAATACGCCCCGCCGCCTGCGCCCGTGCCGGACCTGCCGGACGGCTATCGCATCCTGGTGCCCGGCCAGGTGGAGGATGACGCCTCGATCCGGCTTGGCGCGGGCGAGGTGCGGACCAACCGCGCGCTGCTGAAGGCCGTGCGCGCCGCCCATCCCGAGGCGGTTCTGGTCTACAAGCCGCATCCGGACGTGGCCGCCGGCCTGCGCGCGGGCGCCCTGCCCGAGGCCGGCGACCTGGCCGATATCGTGACCGATGCCGACCCGGCCGCATTGATCGGCGCGGTGGATGCGGTCTGGACGATCACCTCCACCCTGGGTTTCGAGGCATTGCTGCGCGGCAAGGACGTCACCTGCCTGGGTGCGCCGTTCTATGCCGGCTGGGGCCTGACACGCGACCTAGGCCCGGTGCCAGCCCGGCGGCAGGCGCGGCCCGATCTGCCCGCCCTCGTCCATGCCGCGCTGATCGCCTATCCGCGCTACCGCGACCCGATGAGCGGCCTGCCCTGCCCGGTCGAGGTCGCGGTGGAGAGGCTGGCCAACGGGCCGGTCCCGGCGCAGGGCGCGGGGCTCAGGCTTCTGTCGAAGGCACAAGGCGCGCTGGCGGGCTGGGCCTGGCTTTGGCGCTAGGTCAGGCGCGGCGCCAGCGGGACATCACGTCGCCGCCGACCTCCTCCACACCCTCCAGCACGAAACGCGGCGCGTCGGCCAAACGTGCCAGCGCCAGCGGCCCGACAGCCGCGCGGCCTTCGTCCCCCAGCGCCAGACCGGCGGTGAAGCCGACCATCTGGTCGACCAGCCCGGCGCGCAACAGAGCCGCGGCCAATTGCCCGCCGCCTTCGCAGAACACCCGCGTCAGGCCGGCCGCGCCAAGTGCCGCCAGCATCGCGCCGGGATCGAGACCATCCGGCCCTTCCGCCACCTCGACCAGATGCGCGCCGCGATCTTCCCAGGTGCGGCGCCTTTCGGCCGGTGCCGTCGGCCCGTGCAGCAGCCAGAGCGGCGCGTCGGCAACCGACCCCGCCAGCGCGCCCTCTGCGGGCAGGTCGAGCATGCGCGCGGCGATCACCC
>Ga0180436_10004186_pt1 | contig 13036 bp, 10 predicted proteins | sample SS_ome_2_FD_132434 | JGI IMG/M metagenome (GOLD analysis project Ga0180436, IMG submission 132434) | Hypersaline lake sediment archaeal communities from the Salton Sea, California, USA - SS_3_S_2 metaG | ecosystem: Environmental > Aquatic > Non-marine Saline and Alkaline > Hypersaline >...
AAAACCGATACGGTATCAAGATTCGGTGGGGATGAGTTTACCATTATTCTTGAAAGAATGAACAGTGAGAATGAGATAGTAGATATCGTACTTAACATTATCAATAAGCTGCAAGAGCCTTATTTCTATGAACATAGAAAATTATATTGTGGTGCAAGTATAGGGATCAGCATTTATCCGGAGAATGGTGATACACATCAAGAATTGCTAAAAAATGCAGATGCAGCTATGTACAAGGCAAAAGCAAATGGTAGAAGTACATACAGTTTCTACACAAAAGCAATGACACAGAAAGCACATGACAGGGTGATCCGGGAAACAAAACTCAGAGAATCAATGAAGAATGATGCATTTACTGTATTTTATCAACCCCTTATAGATATGCATACACATAGCATTGTAGGGTATGAAGCTTTACTACGATGTATAGACCTTGACGGACAAATCATTTATCCTGCAGATTTCATATCGATCATCGAGCAGACAGGGCTTATCATTGATATAGGGAAAAGAGTATTGGAAAGGGTGTTTTTACAAGCAGTATTATGGAGAGAAATGGAAGTATCGTTTGAAAAGATTTCTATAAATATTTCAACCAAACAACTCAAAGATCCAGAGTTTTTACCTTCTATTTCAAAACTACTGCAAGAGACCAAATGTGATCCTGACTGGATCGAGTTTGAAATAGTTGAAAGTTTTATCATTGATGATATTGTTGAAGCTGTTAATGTACTTGAACAAATCAATAATCTTGGTATCAATATCAGCTTGGATGATTTTGGTACAGGCTATTCTTCATTGTCATATCTTAAGAAATTACCTATAAAGAAACTCAAGATAGATAAGTCTTTTATAGATGATATACCTTATGATGAAAATGATAAAATAATTACAAAGACCATTATCAATCTTGCTAAGGATCTGAATATAGCTGTACTCGCTGAAGGTGTTGAAACGAAAGAACAAGAATCGTTCTTACTGGAAAACGGTTGTACGCTTGCACAAGGATATCTTTATGATATACCTATGTCTGTTGAACATATCAATAGTAAATTAAATAAAAACTAGATCTGTCTACATATTTTTCAAGGACGCAAATGAAAACCATTAGGTACCAAGACCAAAAACTAGAAGTATCCAAAGTAGTCTGTATAGGTAGAAATTATGTAGAACACATTGAAGAGTTGGGTAATGAGATCCCATCTTCTATGGTTGTCTTCAACAAACCAAATTCAGCCATAAGTGAATCACTTTACTATTTTTCAAAGCATTGCCGATTTGAGGGCGAGATCTGTTTTTTAATACGTAATGGGAATATTGACGGGGTAGGGTTTGGTCTTGATCTCACCCATGCGGATATACAAAACCATCTCAAATCCAAAGGGTTACCGTGGGAGAGGGCAAAGGCTTTTGATCATTCTGCTGTTCTAAGTTCATTTGTACCTCTAGAGAATGACATCACTGCATTGGGGATGAAACTTTACATCAATGATAGACTCGTACAATTTGCCACTTATGATCTGATGATGTATAAACCAGATACCATGCTCTCAGAGATTCAAACCTTTATGACATTGGAAGATAATGATATCATTATGAGTGGAACACCAAAAGGTGTAAATACCTATAACATAGGAGACAGGTTCGTAGGACAGGTATATGCAGGTGATGAACTCCTACTGGAAAAAGAGTGGATAGTAGAGAGTGTAAAAATTTAAACAAAGGGACTTTATGAAAAGCATTATTTTCGTTTTACTCATTATCGCAGCTGTATTATTTCTTACTACCTCAAATGAGGAGACAAATGATGAGTATACACAGCAAAACTCTCAGGCTCCGAAGAAAACCTACCATGATACTCCTATCAATACGTATGAACAGCAAATTGAAGCACAGAGTATCGTTAACACCATACAACCTTCAAGTTCTTATATGAGTAGTCGTGTTGATGCGAGAGGGGATGCTAAGGACTCTATTCAAATTGCCAATGAACAAATGAAAGCACGTGAAAAAGCCCTAGAGTCTTTTTAAAGCTTTCAGACCTCTACAAGGCTTAGAGAAGTATAATAGAAAACCTAAACACAAAGGATAATAAATGAGTTTTATACAATGTTTTGATAATACAGGCAACGAGCCTTTAGCTGTATTTGCAAATTTAAATTTAGCAGAGGCTGTCTATATGAAACAAATAGCCGGATCGGAACTTTATACGGTAAAGATCAAAGTAGGTGGTGTAGAATATGATATGTTCGATGAACCTGCAGACAGTGCAAAAGCATCAAATGCAATACTTCAAGTTACAGGACTAAAGGGGAAATAGACTCCTTTAGCCACTTATATTCTTCTCATAAGCTCTTGATATTTTTTATAGAGTTTGAAACTTCCTATAAATGTACCGACTGAAGCGATAAGAAGTACCAACGGGAAAATTATCGTAAAATAATCATCCAAAGTTCTGTGTACAGTATCATTAATGAGTTCCCACCATTCATTAAACAGATATATTGATGCTAGGAAAATAGCTAGTGATATCAGAACAAAGCTCATAAACATAAAAAAGTTTAGACGTGCATCTTTATCTAGCGACGCTTTACTTACAAGTAATTTGTCGATCATCATAAGAGGCTTCAAGACTATAAAAGTCCCAACAACCCACAGTATACCTGCAAGAACAAGTTGTAATATCATTAAGCCGGTCATCATTTTAGCCAGTTGCATACTCAGGATCAAACTGCCAACAACTATAACAATACCCATGATGATGTAGATCAGTTTCCAAATATACATTTGAAGATATTTCATTTCCATCCTTTGAATCTATATTACAATGATTATCCATAAAGAAACATGATGGAGTAGATGTATATGCAGGTTGATAAAAAACTAATTAGGAAAACTAGATGTTGGACAAGGTTGTTAATATTGAAAGAAAGGAAGTGTTTCATCTAGTTTTCTAATTCATTGTAGCATGTAGATATAGCATTACTATAGCATTCAATTATATTTTAGTATAAAATTTGTGATTGCATATGATATAATGTAGCATGTGTGGTAGAGTAGGATTTTTTGATGATATTTCATGGACGAGGGCAGTAACTAAATACTATGGTCACTTTAATAATAAGATCGGTACGTTAACACCTCATTATAATATTGCACCTTCACAACCTTTAGCAACACTTCTAAATACCAGAGAGTATGTTTATACACACTTTGGTTTAATTCCTCAATGGATGAAAGAGAGGAAGTTTGTATCTATTAATGCAAGGGCTGATACGATAGATCAAAAACCCAGTTTCAATTCTCCTTTCAAAAATAGACGCTGCATAATCCCTGTCAATGGTTTTTTTGAATGGAAAAAAGAGGGCAACAGTAAAACACCTTATTGGATACATGCCGCTGAAGATGAGTTTCTGGCACTTGCAGGGATTTGGGATCAATGGAAGGACAAACAAACTGGTGAGATCATCACATCTACAGCAATTATAACTACTGAGCCCAATGATCTCATGAAGCCGATACATGACCGGATGCCTGTTATAGTAAAGCCGGATGATTGGAAACTATGGCTTGATAGAGAGGTGAGTGAGAGTGAAGTTCTAAAGCCCTTGCTTAAGCCTTATGATCCTGAGCTTATGGAAGCGTATAAAGTATCTACTCATGTTAACTCACCAGTACATGATGACAAAAAAGTGATCAGTGCAATTTAAATATAACCTAAAATATTTGCTTTAGTTATTATCTTTCTTTTGTAAACTCTCCTGGTGTTTAGCCTTAGCATTTTTAAACTCTTCACTTATACGTTTTACATTGTCAAGTTTCGTCTCATCTTGGCTCACTATCTCAGGGTTCTCTTTCTCAATTTTATCTGGTACTGGTCTATTTTTTACAGCTTTACGCTTCAATATCTTGTTCACTCTTTGTTCTGATTCTTCAGCCCTTTTTTCCAACTTCTTGATCTCATTCCTCTTTACAAAATAAGTATAGACCACATTTATAATGATCAGTAAAACAGCACCAATAGTAAAGGACCAAAATCCATACCCTGAAGAGAGAGTAGCGGATAGTACGAAAACAATAAGAAAAAAAAGCATGACATTAATGATTATAAATTTAATATTTTTCATATGAATTTCCCTGATTCTTTTAATTAAGTATATCAGTTTTGCATTAATGAGTTCTTGCCGGTACGATTAATTTAAACTTTTTATGTTGATCATGTGTCTACAAATTTGTGACTGTTGGTTTAGTTCATCTTATCCCTTCATTCTATATGTAACAATAATGTTACTGAATGATGATATTCAATTGATGTGGGAAGTCAGGTGACACAAAAGGGTTTTTCATAATGACCTTATCCTTGTAAATAGGATGTACCCGAATTTATTGTATCTATACAAATCAGCTTCAATCACCTGAATAGCTTCCCATACCTCTTTGCTAATGAATTACATCTCTCGAGACATTATAAACCAAAGCCTTGACATAATCTAGTAAAAAAGTATCAGGCTAATAAAATAGGTAATAGCTGAAAATGCGATATAAGCAGACTTTAGACATTTGAATGTATCTCAGTAAGTGATAAACGATTCTGTGGGATTTTGATAAATTAATATAAATCTACATCAAATTATGTAAATAGTTAGGCTACGATAAGGAAGTCTGAATAAATATAAAATGATATTTCTGATGTGATTAGTTTTTGTAAACAGTGTGATGTAGGTATGAATTGGTTGCGGGAGGCGGATTTGAACCACCGACCTTCGGGTTATGAGAGCGTCTTAAAATCCCTTTTTTAGGACAAAAAATACAATATGTCACCACAAACCGCACCAAAATATACTCTAATGTTGCACAATAAAAAAATTCTTCATTACCTTATAAAACATGCTACTATAGAACATTTTATAAGGTTTTCTATTTTAACTTGCATATTTATGCCTCGCAAACGTCGCTATAGCGAATAACCTTATAAAATATGTTAGATTATAAGGTTTTGTATTTGATGTCTTCTCAATATACAAATTCTAAACAATGAGTAATTAAATTGAATAAACTTTAAAGAAGAGTTAATAAAGTGAAATGTAGGGTTAACCATAGAGGAGAACGCCCTCTACAGCTTTTATGAACTTACTTTATTTTATTTTTGTAGATCTTTCCATCTTTCATTACAAGATCAAGATGCTTATCAGGATGTAAAAGGATTTTCAGATCTTTTAATGGATTACCATTAATGAGAAGAATATCTGCTAATGCTCCCTCTTCAATCACTCCAAGTTTACCAGGGTATGGATTACGTGGGCCACTTAGAGCTATTATCTCTGCATTGAACGATGTAGCTTGTACCAAGATTTCATAGGGAGTATACCACTTTAGACGGTTTGTAAACTCTGCAAGTTGAAGCTCTTTTGTCTCCATTGAAGCGACAAAATCGGTACCAAATGCTGGAATCACACCATGTTTTTTACATGCTTTCATCAGATTATCAAGACCATCAGCAGCTTGCTTGTGTCTCTTCTTTTGCCCCTCAGTAAAACTATCTGGTGATGGTTCTAAGAAAAACCCTGTTTGAGCACTGATATACGCACCTTTCTCTTTAACAAGTTTAACTGTATCTTCAGTAATGAGATTGGCATGTTCAAGCGTTTTCACACCAGCTTCCAAAGCAGTACGTGATGATTTATCAGTATACGTATGAATAGCAGTATAGGTATTCCATCTCTCCGCTTCACCCACAAATGCTTTTATCTCTTCTAAAGAGTACTCTGCAATATCGAGTGGGTCACGTAGACCACTTACAGCACCCCCACCCAAGATTTTAATAAAGTGTGCTCCTTTACGGAACTGATCACGCGTTACCGTAAGCACTTCTGGAACACCGTCAGCAAACATAGAGATTCCCAATGCTTCTACTGGTGAAATAGCTTCGCCACCCATTTGACGTGGCCATGTGTTCAATGAACGAAAATCTCCATGTCCTGAAGTCATACCGATAGCAGCACCACTGGTATGGATACGTGGACCCATATACCACCCTTGGTCAATCGCTTTTTTAATTCCAAAAACAGAACCACCTACATCACGAAGTGTGGTAAACCCACGCATTAGAGATCTCTCAGCTTCTACCAATGCGAGTGCCGCATGATAATCAGGTGGAGAATCGATAAATTCATTCACCCCCACATTCCATTGAAGGTGTGTATGTGCATCGATGAAACCAGGGAGTAGAGTTCTTCCATCTCCATCTATAACCTTGGCATCTTTTGGTGCAGTAAGTTTTTTACCAATACTTTTAATCGTATTGCCCTCAACTAAGACATCAGTTCCCATAAGCAGCTTTTCATTGACACCGTCAAAAACATTGACGTTTTGAATAAGCACTGCTGAAGGATGCGTATATTCATTCATCCTTGTCTTCATCGTATAACTTGCACATGCACTACATGCATGGACGATTATAGATGAACCGATAAATAAGTATATTATTGCAGCGAATAGTTTGTTCATAATGTACTTCCTCCCTTTTTTCAATGAAGTTACAATTTTATTGTATCTATTGAGTGGTAAAATATTTATTAAATAAATTTGATCAATACAGACAATATTATTTATAAAAGTTTGACCACAATAATTTTATCATGACGATATCACTTTTATGTAACATATGAATTGGACATAAAATGAAATATATATGTGATATCATATCAGTATGGTACACAATCAAGAAAAACAGAATTTACTTTCAGACACATCATCAAAGCATTCACTAATGTCTTAACGAAAAGGGGGAACTTCTACAATGAAGCTTTTTAGACACATAAAAATCGGCTCAAAAATTAATAAACTTCTTATTGCATCAGCTTTATCAATTGGAATATCTTCTGAAGTCTTAGGTGCTGAATCACTCCAACAACTTTACCGTCAGTCTGCACCACCACCCAAACATGTCACCATCTACACAGCAAAAGAGATCATCACGATGTCTCCTACTATCAAGTCAGCAAATGCGGTTGCTGTGAGAGATGGAAAGATTATTGATGTGGGTGACGCTATGAAGTTACAAGAGAGATTTAAAGAGTCTAAAGGACTCATAGTAGATGACACCTTTTCAAATAAAGTCATTACCCCGGGATTGATCGATCCACATCTTCACTTTTGGTTGTTTGCATTGGTTTCCAATGCTCATTTTATAACACCGGCAGATTGGCAACTTCCTTGGGGTGATGTCAAAGGGGTAGTAGGAGAAAAGGCATATCAAGATAGCCTTAAAGCACTCGATACAAGTCTCAAAGACCCTAATGAGATGCTCTTTACTTGGGGATACCATGCGTCATTTCATGGCAAACTCAATCGTACGATATTAGATAAGATATCCACTACACGTCCTATTATTGTTTGGCAACGTTCTGTGCATGAGTTTTATTTTAATACCAAAGCCCTTGAATTCTTAAAACAAAAAGAGTCTGACTGGAAAGGTTTAGGAGAAGCTTCAACCATGATGAGCTGGAAAGATGGTCGTGTATGGGAAAAGGGAATGTACCCACTTCTTCCTATACTGTTTCCAATTATTGGCTCACCTGAGAAGTTTGAGCTTGGTCTTAAAAGAGCGCGAGACTATATACATGCCGGGGGTATTACAGCGGCCAGTGATCCAGGGGTACAACTACCAGAAAAGATGATACTACAGATGATCTCCGTACTTGAAAATGGTGCAATGCCGTTTAACTACTATCTTATACCAGCAGGGAATGTTATTTATGATATGAATGGAAAAGATGCAGATAAAGCTGTAGCTGTAGCGCGTGATATGGTTGAACGGTTAAACGGTAATCATGTTAAGTGGGAGAAAGAGCAGATCAAACTCTTTACTGATGGTGCTGTTTTCTCTCAACTCATGCAGATGCAGGATGGTTACTTAGACGGGCATGATGGAGAGTGGATACAGAAACCAAAAGATTTTGCAGACAGTGCTTGGGCATTTTGGAAAGAAGGGTATCAGCTCATTGTACATCAAAACGGAGATATGGGTCTAGAGTTAACATTAAATACGCTAGAAGGACTACTTCATCGTCTGCCAAGATATGATCACCGTTTCGGAATTCACCATTTTGCATTCTCTAAACTATCTCAAGTTGAACGTGCGGCCAGACTTGATGCTGAGATCAGTTCAAACCCTTTTTATATACATGTTCTGGGTGAACAGTACAGTAAAGTGGGTGTAGGACCTGAACGTTCTGAAGTGATGGCTAGAGGTAGAAGTGTACTAGATGCAGGGGCTAAACTGTCATTCCATTCTGACTCTCCTATGGCGCCAGCTAGACCTATGCTACTTGCATGGTCAGCAGTTAACCGAATAGGATTATCTGGAGAAAAGGTATTGGGTCCGCAGGAGAAGGTCACATCAGAAGAGGCATTAAGAGCTATAACAATTGATGCAGCACACGCCATTAGAAAAGAGAATCAAATGGGTAGTATTGATATCGGTAAAAATGCCAACTTTACTGTATTTGAAGAAAACCCTCTCAAGGTTGATCCAAAATCACTTAAAGACTTGACCATTTGGGGTACTGTATTTGAAGGGAAAGCATACCCTATTAAAAAGCAAGCTAAAGGAGAGATTGTATCATCTGATATAAAAAGAAGATTAGAGTTATTAAAATTAAAAAATAAAGGTTTACATCTACACAGCAATGGGCATAAACATCATGGAGATGCTTGCAGCACCAATCAAATGCTTCAAGCTGCGGCGTCAATGTATGGAAAATAATTTAGTATTCATTCCATATGAGTTTAATTAAAAGAGTTATTGTTATATCGAAAAAAGGAAAAATATGTCAAATAGTATGTTTAGAACAAGTATAGTTGCACTTAGTCTTTCAATGATAACTGCGTCAATAGTATGTGCAGACGAAAATGAAGACCTTGCTAAAACGTTAGCCAACCCTATTGCATCACTGATTAGTTTGCCTTTTCAATATAATTATGATTCAGATATCGGTCAGTTTGATAAAGGTTCAAGATCTCTGGTAAATATTCAACCGGTTATTCCCTTCTCAATGAACGATGATTGGAACCTTATTTCAAGAACTATTCTACCTGTGATATGGCAGAGTGACATTGTTCCAGGTGCAGGCAGTCAATCAGGTACAGGAAATATCGTTCAAAGTCTGTTTTTCTCACCAAAAGCTTCTACTGAAGAGGGTTGGATATGGGGTGCTGGACCAGTATTTTTAATACCAACTGCCTCTGATGATCTATTAGGGGGAGATCAATGGGGTGCTGGACCAACAGCAGTTGCACTTAAGCAGGATGGTCCATGGACCTATGGTGGATTGGCCAACCATGTCTGGTCTTTTGCAGAGGATGAAAATGCGAAGATAAGCAGTACTTTTCTACAGCCTTTTATAGCATATGTGACCCCTGATGCCGTAACATACTCACTCAATACAGAATCTACCTACAACTGGGAGACTGAGGAGTGGGCCGTCCCTATTAATGTTACAGCTTCAAAGGTCATGAAGTTAGAAAATCAACTTGTCAGTATTGGAGGCGGAATACGTTATTGGGCTGTGTCTGATTCCAGTATAACTCCTGAAGGATGGGGTGCAAGGGTAATGTTTACCTTCTTGTTTCCAAAATAGTCATTAAGTATATGGTCTTGTTCTCAAAACCTTATAAAATATATAACTTTATAAGGTTTTCATTCTCCAGCTAATAATATTTTTTGTCTATATAAAGAAAACCCTATTGGGCATTCTTTATCAATGTACCTTTATCACCAACAATCACAATATCGGAGTTGTAGCTAGTTACACTATTGAGACTCACTGAAGTATGTGTAGTATCTATCCAAGTTTCGCCATCGTCAGATGTCAAGATATGTCCACTATCTCCAACTACAACAAACTGGCTTCCAGTCCATGTAACCTCATTCAGGGTTACATTTATGCCAGAAGTTTGGGCTACCCATGTTACTCCATCATTATTTGAAGTTAGAATCGTACCACTAGCTCCAACAGCAACATAACGTGTATCACTTTTTGTTACTGCTTTTAAATGTTGTATGATTGTACTGTTTTGATCTGTCCATGATCCATCAGTGGCATCTGGTGATGTAGAGATCACACCATTATTTCCCACAGCAATATAAACAGCTCCATCCCAATAAAGGTCATTAAATAACCCAGAAGCGAGATAATGAGACCATTCCCATTTAGGATCAGGTATTCCAGTGTAAGTGCTTACTCCATCCCAGGTCATAATGCTGCCATAGTCACCTGTACGAACATATTGACTCCCATCATACACAACAGCAGTATTTACTGAAGTTGCACCTTCCCAATATGCATTCCAAGTAGTAAGATCATTTGAATACAGTGTGTATGTTTGTCCTACAGCAACATAATCACTCCCATTGGTTGCGATCCCATAAACATAATAGTTATCATCCCCCATATAACTGTACTTCCAAGTAGTTGCATCTGTGGAAGTAAGCATACGGCCATTGTGACCACCGACAACAAAACGACTTCCATCATGGGTCACAGTATTTAAGTCAGATCCACTGGCAACTATATACCAGTCCATACCATCATCAGATCTTAAAATCGTACCGTTTTGTCCTACTGCGACCAAAGCACTTCCATCCCAAACTATATCCTTAAGGTCTAGCTGATTGAGATGATCCTCCTGCGGCATAAAACGTGCTTCCCAAATCTCACCATCAGGTGACATATAAATATGGTTTTCATATCCAGCGATCACAAAAAGGTTTACAGACCCGCCTGCCCATACAATCTTCTCATTAGAACCTAAAGGCTCTGTGTTGATTACACTCCAGTTTATTCCATCTGAAGATTTTAATACTGTATTCCAACCTCCAGCTAAGTATATCGCTTCTGTATTCGTTTTCCCGTTCCAAGCTATAGAACTCAGTGAAGAAGAGAGGGAAGGAGTGGTGGCTCTTGTCCAGTTTTCCCCATTAGGAGATGTATATATTTCACCACTTGAGTTACTGCCTATAGCAAAGAAACGGTCATTTAACCAGACAATCTCTTTTATATCATTGAGAGTTGGAGAGGTATTCAGGACATTCCAGTCACTTCCATTATCAGAATATGCGATATATCCTTCTTCTCCTCCTGCCACATACCTATTCAATGATGGTGACCATGCTACTGTAAAAATATCTGTAAATGTACCTGTGTGAAATACACCCGTCCAATTCACTCCATCAGTTGAACGATATATCGTACTTCTGTCAACTGCTATATATTCACCGTTGCCATATACAACTTCATCTGCACCATCAAATCCAAAACCGCTGGTAACCTGTTTCGTCCAGCTTTGTCCATGATCCGTCGAAAAATGTACTGTTGTGGTATCAAGAACAAAACTTGACTGCTCTTCCAAAACCCAAAGCTTGTCTCCTGTCCAGACTATATTTGAAATATCATTATCGGTCCCACTTTGAATAGTTGTCCAAGGGCTTGAACCATCTGTTGTTTCAGCGCACACTTCTTCTGATTTAGCAGAAAAAGCACCTTCTTGATCATAAGCAGAAACAGTGAAGCAGTACTGAGTTAGTGGTGTAAGCCCTGTTGCAGAATGACTTGTTCCACTAACGATAGTTAGGAACCCACCTCGATAAACGTAGTAACCCGCTACGCCTACATCATCAGTTGAAGCATTCCAACTTAGATCTATCTGTGTTGATGAGATAACTTTGGCAGTTAAGCCTGCAGGAGTTGTTGGAGCAGTATTTGTAGGAGAATTTACTACGACTGTATGGTTTTTTTGAATAGCAGTATTAGCTGAACTATCTGTTACATTATAAGTAACGACATAAGTCCCTACAGTATCTGGATCAACAGTATCACCCGCTTCAACAATAGAAGAAGTAATATCCCCATCTACATTGTCAAATGCTGTAACTGTTGGTGCTATATATGCCCCACCTACTGTCATTGATGTAGTTCCACCTGTAACCGTAATCACTGGCTTTACTGTATCTTCAACTCCTGGTTCTGTAATCTCAGTATTAGTATCTGAAGAAGAACCTCCACCTCCACCTCCACAACCAACCATAACCATCATCGCAATAAGCACTGCAAAATAAACCATTAATTTTTTCATCAAAAACTTCTCCCCTTTTCCCTTGTAGTATATTTTTAAGCTTTTTATTTTATTCGATTCAAACTTATGATTTATTTTTAAATCAAAACCATTGATAAAAAACTACAATATTATAATTATTACATGTCATTTTTATGTAACATCTTTAATCTAATGACAATAAGTGAACTGAAAACCTTATAAAACATATAACTTTATGAGGTTTTCATTACCTATTTCTCCTCCTTTTTTTATCAATTAGTGATACAATGTATTTCACTTAAATTAAAGGAAGCGGAAAATACATGAAAAAAATAGTTTCATTCTTATTACTAACGGCTATGTTGGCGACAACTACACTTGCTAAGAGCAATACACAAACACATGAGCAACTTGTAGAAAAGTACTTGACAATCTCAGGGCAAAAACAAGCCATTGAAAAGATGCCTACTCAGGCAGTCAATATGCTCGAACAACAATTTGCACAATTGGGTCAACCTGTTGACCCACAATTGGCTAACATTATTATAGAAGGCCTCACAAGTGAAGAGGCTATCGGAAAAATAACTAAGGATATACAAAATCTTTCATCAGAAGATTTAAAGAAGCTTATTACATTTTATGAAACGCAAACCGGTCAAAAATGTGCAAAGCTCAATAAAGAAGAGGGTATGGAAGATGTGAATCGGGAACTTCCTACTTTTATTCAAGAGCTGCAAACAAATCCACCTTCTCAAAATCGCATAGATAACATGAATACAATGTTTACAGAAACAAACCTTCTTGCGGGTGCTTTAGAGATGGTTGAAGCAGTTACACGTATCTTTAATGCCAGTCTTCCAAAAGAACAGCAAATGAGCGATGAACAAATAGATGGCCTCATGATGCAATCAAGTGAACCTATGGCACAACAACTTATCTT
>Ga0180436_10004188_pt1 | contig 13030 bp, 10 predicted proteins | sample SS_ome_2_FD_132434 | JGI IMG/M metagenome (GOLD analysis project Ga0180436, IMG submission 132434) | Hypersaline lake sediment archaeal communities from the Salton Sea, California, USA - SS_3_S_2 metaG | ecosystem: Environmental > Aquatic > Non-marine Saline and Alkaline > Hypersaline >...
ATGGGAGCCAGAAGCCGAGCTGGAGCTGAAGAAGATCCCCTTCTTCGTCCGTGGGAAGGCCCGTCGTAACACTGAACGCTTCGCCGCCGAGCGCGGCGTCGCCAGAATAACGGTCGAGACACTTTACGATGCCAAAGCCTACTTCGGTCGTTGATACGACCCCTGTCAACGTTGTCATTGTGACCCTGGACAGCCACTTGGCCAGTGCTGTCGAGCGCGCGCGCCCGGTCCTAAAACAGCAGTTGCCAGGGCTCAATCTGACGTTGCACGCCGCTGCTGAATGGGATGACAACAAAGACGGCCTCGAGCGCTGCGGCGGCGTCGCGCGCGAAGAGGATCTCTGCGGCCGTTGCTCGGCAAATGGCGAGTGCAAGCTGCAACGCTGTCGCGCCGACATCTCCAAGGCCGACATCGTCGTCACCACCATGCTGTTCATGGAGGATCACATCAAGGCAGTGTTGCCGGCGCTGCAGGCACGGCGTGATCACTGCGATGCGATGGTCGGCTGCATGTCCGCTGGCGAGATCATGCGCCTGACCCGACTCGGCAAGTTCAGCATGGATGGTTCGCAGAGCGGGCCGATGGCGATCCTGAAGAAACTGCGCGGCAATCGCTCGACGGAGAGCAAGGACGGCAAAAGCGGCAGTGATGGCGCGCGCCAGATGGCGATGCTGCGCCGCATCCCGAAGATCCTGCGTTTCATCCCGGGTGCCGCCCAGGATGTGCGCGCCTACTTTCTCATGCTGCAGTACTGGCTGGCGGGCTCGGACGAGAACGTCGCCAATATGGTCCGGCTGCTGCTCGATCGCTACGCCAGCGGTCCACGCGAGGTGTTTCGCGGCAAGCTCAAGGCGGCACCTCCGGCCGATTATCCAGAGGTTGGGATCTTTCATCCGCGGATGAAAGGGCGCATTGCCGATCAGGTGAGCAAGCTGCCTGCCAAGAAGGGGACTACTGGCACGGTCGGTCTCTTGTTGATGCGCTCCTATGTACTGGCTGGCAACACCGGTCATTATGATGGCGTCATCAAGGCACTTGAGGCGCAAGGGCTGCGCGTGATCCCGGCCTTTGCGAGTGGTCTCGATGCGCGTCCGGCGGTCGATAAATTCTTCTTCCACAATGATCAGTGCATCGTCGATGCGGTGGTTTCCTTGACTGGCTTTTCGTTGGTGGGTGGGCCGGCTTATAACGATGCCGCGGCGGCGCAAGAGGTCTTGGCGCGGCTTGATGTGCCTTATTTGGCGGCGCATCCGGTCGAGTTCCAAACCTTGGAGCAATGGCAGGCGTCCGAGCGCGGGCTGATGCCGGTCGAGGCCACCATGATGGTCGCGATCCCGGAACTCGATGGCTCGACCGGGCCGATCGTCTTCGGCGGTCGCTCGGCGGAGGCGGGTAACGATCGCACCCGCGATATGCAGCCACATCCTGAGCGGGCCAATACCCTGGCCGCTCGCGTTGCGCGCCTGATCAAGCTGCGCCAGACGCCGACCGCCGAGCGCAAGATCGCGATCGTGCTGTTCAACTTTCCGCCGAACGCTGGCAACACCGGCACCGCGGCTTATCTCTCGGTCTTTGCCTCGCTCTATCGAACCCTGCAAGGATTGCAGCAGGAAGGCTACCAGGTCGATGTGCCAGAGAGCGTCGATGCGCTGCGCGAGCGCATCATTAATGGCAATGCCGCGCAGTATGGCGCCCATGCCAACGTCTTCACCCGCATCCCGGCTGACGATCACGTCCGTCGCGAGCCCTATCTGGCCGAGATCGAGGCGCAGTGGGGGCCGGCGCCTGGCAAGCAGCAGAGTGATGGCGCCTCGATCTTCGTCCTCGGTGAGCAATTCGGTAATGTCTTCGTCGGCGTGCAGCCCAGCTTTGGCTACGAAGGCGATCCGATGCGGCTGCTCTTCGACAAGGGCTTTACACCGACCCATGCCTTTAGCGCCTTCTGCCGCTTCTTGCGCGAAGACTTTGCCGCCAATGCCGTGCTGCACTTCGGAACCCATGGCGCGCTTGAATTTATGCCGGGCAAGCAGGCGGGGATGTCGGGCGCCTGTTGGCCAGATCGGCTGATCGGCGATCTGCCAAATCTCTATCTCTATGCCTCGAACAACCCCTCCGAGGGCACCATCGCCAAACGCCGTGCCGCCGCGACCCTGATCAGCTATCTGACCCCGCCGATCGCCAATGCCGGTCTCTACCGTGGCCTGGTTGATCTCAAGGGCTCGATCGAGCGCTGGCGCAGCCTGGCGCCGGATGCGCCAACCGAAGAGCGCAATGAGTTGGCCTCGCTGATCCAGGCCCAGGCCGCGGAGCTGGATCTAGCAACCATGGCCTCGGATGAGGAGCCAGAGTGGGATGCAAGCGCCGGCGAACGCATCCAGCGCCTGACCGATGAACTGCTGGAGCTGGAATACACGCTGATCCCGCACGGGCTCCATGTCGTCGGCCAGCCACCGAATCCGACCGAGCGGCTGGATATGCTGATGGCAGTGGCCGAATCGCGGATCGATCCGGACAACCCGGTTGAACTCAAGCGCGCGGCCTTGGAGGCGCTGATCAACGGCGGCGCTCCAGCGCTGGCGCTGCAGAAAGGTGGCATGGAGGTGACCGAGGCGAGCCTGACGTTGATGGAAGATCTGGCCGGCTACGACAAGCTGCTGACCGAAGACCATGAGATGCCGGCGATCATGCGCGCCCTTGAGGGGCGTTTCGTGCGTCCGGCCCCCGGCGGCGACCTGCTGCGCACCCCGGAGATCCTGCCAACCGGTCGCAATCTGCATGGCTTCGATCCCTTCCGTATCCCCAGCCCATTCGCCGTGCGCGAGGGTGCCCGCCACGCCCAACAGCTGCTCGATCGCCATATCCAGGATAGCAACGCCTTACCCGAGTCGATCGCCTTGGTGCTCTGGGGCACCGACAACCTCAAGACTGAAGGTGGTCCGATCGCACAGGCACTCTGGCTGCTTGGCGCCAAGCCACGGCTCGATAGCTATGGCCGCGTTTGCGGTGCGCAGCTGTTGCCGTTGGAGAGCCTCGGGCGGCCACGGATCGACGTCGTCATGACCCTATCCGGCATCTTCCGTGACCTTTTGCCGATACAGACTAAACTCTTGGCAGAGGCCGCCTATCTGGCGGCGGTTGCCGATGAGCCAGTCGAGCAGAACTTCGTGCGCAAGCACACCCTAGATTACCAACAGGCCCACGACTGCGATCTCGAGACCGCCGCGCTGCGCGTCTTCAGTAATGCCGATGGTGCCTATGGCTCCAACGTCAATCATCTGATCGACAACAGCGGTTGGGATGAGGAGGACGAGCTCGCCGAGACCTATACCCGGCGCAAGTGTTTTGCCTATGGTCGCGCCGGTGCGCCAGTGCGCCAGGCCGAGCTGCTGAAAAGCGTGCTCAGCGACGTCCAGCTGGCCTATCAGAATCTGGATTCGGTCGAGCTAGGCGTCACCACCGTCGATCACTACTTCGATACCCTCGGCGGTATCAGTCGCGCGGTGAGTCGCTCCAAGGGCGGTGATGTGCCGGTCTACATCGGTGATCAGACCCGCGGCGATGGCAAGGTCCGCACCCTCGCCGAGCAGGTCTCGCTGGAGACCCGCACCCGGATGCTGAACCCAAAATGGTACGAGGGCATGCTCGAGCATGGCTACGAGGGCGTGCGCCAGATCGAGGTGCATGTCACCAATACCATGGGCTGGTCGGCGACCACGGGTCAGGTCGCGCCCTGGGTCTATCAGCGCATGACCGAGACCTTCGTGCTCGATGAAGAGATGCGCGAGCGCCTCGCCGCGCTCAATCCAACCGCCTCGGCCAAGGTCGCGCAGCGCCTGATCGAGGCCCATGAGCGCAACTATTGGGCACCCGATGCCGAGACCCTGGAGGCCCTGCGCCAAGCTGGCGAAGAACTCGAAGACCGTCTCGAAGGGATTACCGAAGGAGTCGCCGCGTGACCCTCGACGATCTTCCAACCAGCATCTATGGCGGTGGTCAGCCGAAGCAACCGGCGGCAACCACGGCGGGGCGCTGCGATGCACCCGACTGCGGTGATCCGCGGCCTGACGCGCCGCGGCGCACTGATCCCAGGCTCGACGGCGAAGGCAGCGTGCAGGTGCGGCTCGACCCGACCGAGCGCATCGACAGGGCGCAGGTCTTTGCCGTCTACGGCAAGGGCGGTATCGGCAAGAGTACGACTAGCTCCAACCTCTCGGTGGCCTTCTCCAAGCTTGGCAAGCGGGTGGTGCAGATCGGCTGCGATCCGAAGCATGACAGTACCTTCACGCTGACCAAGTGCCTGGTGCCGACGGTCATCGATGTGCTTGAGTCGGTCAACTTTCATCCCGAAGAGCTGCGGCTCGAGGACTTCGTCTACGAGGGGTATAACGGGGTCATGTGCGTTGAGGCTGGTGGTCCGCCCGCCGGCACCGGCTGCGGTGGCTATGTGGTTGGGCAGACGGTGAAGCTGCTCAAGCAGCATCATATCCTCGACGACACCGATATCGTCATCTTCGACGTGCTCGGCGATGTTGTCTGCGGTGGCTTTGCCGCGCCACTCCAGCATGCCGACCGCGCCCTGATCGTGACCGCGAACGACTTCGACTCGATCTTCGCGATGAACCGCATCTCGACCGCGATCCTGGCCAAGGCGAAGAACTACAAGGTCCGCATCGGTGGCGTCATCGCGAATCGTAGCGACGAGACTGATCAGATCGATCGCTTCAATGCAGCCACCGGTCTCAAGACCATGGCCCATCTGCCCGCGCTCGATGTCATTCGCCGCTCGCGGCTGCGCAAGGCGACCCTGTTCGAGATGGAGCCCTCGCCCGAGGTAGAGCAGGCGCAGGGCCAGTATCTGCAGCTAGCGGAGTCATTGCTGGCCGGCTCCGAGCCGCTTGCGGTAACGCCGATGCGTGACCGTGACCTGTTTGATTTCCTGGGCTTCGATTGAGCGCCACGACCGAGTAAACAGCATGCCCACCCCCTCTTATCAAGAGCGCCGCAATCAGGTCGAGTCCTATTTTGACCGCACCGCGGCCGAGGCCTGGAAGCGCTTGACCTCGGATGCGCCAGTGAGTGGCATCCGCGCGACGGTGCGCGCGGGCCGCGATCGGATGCGTGCGACGCTGCTCGATTGGCTGCCCGCCGACCTCAGCGGCAAGCGGCTGCTCGATGCCGGTTGCGGCACCGGCCTGCTGTCGATCGAGGCCGCGCGCCGTGGTGCCGATGTCTACGCGGTTGATCTCTCGCCAACGCTGATCGAGCATGGGCGCGAGCGTCTGCCAAGCGATCTTCCAGGTCGGATCGAACTCGCGGTCGGCGACATGCTGGCTCCTGGACAGGGTGACTTCGATCATATTGTGGCGATGGATAGCATCATTCATTACGAGCTTGATGACGCGCTAGATGTCATCGCGGGCTTTGTCCAGCGGGCGCGGGTCTCCGTGGTGTTCACCTTTGCGCCGCGGACACCGGCCCTGGCCTTGATGCACGCGGTTGGGCAGTTCTTTCCGCGGAGTGATCGCTCGCCAGCGATCATCCCCATCCCAGAGTCGACGATGCAGACCCGTATCCGGGACTCGGCCTGGTTTGAGGGCTGGGAGATCGGCCGTAGCCAGCGGGTCGCCAAGGGTTTTTATACCTCGCAGGCACTTGAGCTGCGCCGCCGCCTGGAGACCAAGTAGCCATGTCGTCCTCGGTGGAAGCACTCAAGCGCCTTTTCTATCAAGAGGTTCTGCCTAAGCTTCTGCCCTTTTCGGATGCGGCGACCAAGGAGTTGCCGCTGGCGCGACTGCTGCGACTGGCGCTGTTTCAGGCCTCAGTCGGTATGATGATGGTGTTGCTCTACGGCACCCTGAACCGGGTCATGGTGGTTGAGAAAGGGGTGCCGCCTTGGCTGATCGGGCTGATGGTTGCCCTGCCGGTGCTGGTGGCCCCATTCCGGGCGCTCATCGGCTTTAAGTCCGATCATCACAGATCCGCGTTCGGCTGGCGCCGGGTGCCTTATATCTGGTTCGGCACTCTGATGCAGTTTGGGGGGCTGGCGATCATGCCCTTTGCGCTATTGCTGATGGCCGAGGGTGGCAGCGTGCCAACCTTTGTCACCTGGATCGCGGCCGGACTCGCATTCCTGGTCGCCGGTGCTGGGCTGCATACGACGCAGACCGCGGGGCTGGCGTTGGCAACCGATCTGGCTAACGATGAGACCCGCCCGCGTGTGATCGCACTGCTGTTCGTCGTGCTGAATCTGAGCATGCTGGTGGCTTCGCTGGCCTTTGGCGCCCTGCTGAGCGGTTTTAACGAGATGAGCGTTGGTCAGTCGAATCAGCGCTTGATTGGCGTGCTGCAGGGGGCGGCGCTGGTGGCCGTGGTCCTCAACATGCTGGCCTTGTGGAAGCAGGAATCGATCAATCGCGACCGTGTTGAGCAGATCAAGGCCGACCGTCAAGCGCATAAGGAGCCACCGCGCTTCGCCGAGACCTGGGCTCACTTTATTCAGGCTGGCAGCGCGGCGCGCTTGCTCGTCGCGCTGGGCCTTGGCACCGCCGGCTTCCAGATGCAGGATATCCTGCTTGAACCCTATGGTGGCCAGGTGCTTGGACTGACCGTCTCGCAGACCACGCGTCTCACCGCGGTCTGGGCCTTGGGTACCCTGGTGGCGTTTGGGCTAGCGGCTTACCTGCTCGGGCGCCGCGTCGACTACTACCGCATCTCGGTGGCCGGAGCGCTGATCGGCGTACTCGCCTTCATCGCCGTGATCGCCGCTGATCCGCTTGGCTCGCCGCTGCTGTTTCGCTTTGGCGCGCTGCTAATCGGTTTTGGCGGTGGGCTGTTCGCGGTCGGAACCCTGAGTGCGGCCATGAACCTAGCTGATGTCGAGGGGAGCGGCTTGGCGCTAGGGGCTTGGGGCGCGGTTCAAGCCACCGCTTATGGCCTTGCGATGTTCCTTGGCGGCACGATCCGCGATCTCGTGACGTCAATCACCTCCACGGGAGCCTTTGGACCGGACCTGATGGGGCCGGCCGTCGGCTATACCTTTGTCTATAACCTGGAGATCTTGCTGCTCTTCGCAACCCTGATCGCTATCGGACCGCTTGCCCTGAAGGGCGGTCACGCTACGCGGTCTTCCTCGAAGTTCGGTCTCACCGAACTTCCTTAAGTCAACTTGCCAACGGAGGTCATCCGATGCCCACTGGCGCAATTACCAACTACATCGACGTCGCCCAACTAACACTCTATGCGTTCTGGTTCTTCTTCTTCGCGCTCATCTTCTGGATTCGTCGTGAAGATAAACGCGAAGGCTATCCGGTCGAATCCCAGCGTTTGCGTGGGGTGAAGATGATGGAAGGCTTCCCGCCGATGCCAAAGCCAAAGACCTTCCTGATGCCGCATACGGGTCTTGAGGTCGTGAAGCCAGGACCCGACCAGGCGCAATACAAGGTCAATGCCGCGCCGATCGCCCCCTTCCCCGGTGCACCACTGGCACCTGTTGGCGATCCCATGAAGGCCAATGTGGGACCGGGCTCCTATGCGATGCGTCTCGATGAGCCAGATCTCACCGAGGATGGTCGGCCAAGGATCGTACCGATGCGCGTTGCCAAGCACTTCGTGGTTGTCGACAAAGATCCTGATCCGCGTGGCATGCCGGTTCTAGGCTGTGATGGCGCGCAAGGCGGCACGGTTAAGGAGCTATGGGTTGATCAGTCCGAGCCGCAGATTCGTTATCTCGAGCTTGAGGCCGCGGGTGGCAAGCGGGTGCTGCTACCCATCACCATGTGCGTGGTCAAGGGCAAGAAAGGCTTTGTTGATGTCACCAGCATCACCGGTGCGCAGTTTGCCGGGGCGCCAACCCTGAAGAGCTATGACCAGATCAGCATGCGTGAAGAAGATATGGTCACCGCCTACTATGGCGGCGGCACCCTGTATGCCACTCCAGAGCGCGCGGAGCCCTTTCTGTGAGTGAGTTTGCCTTCGAGCCGGTTCACGGCTTGCCGGAGAACCTCCCCCCAGGGGAGGCGCTCCGCTGGCAAGGCGCGCCACATTGGCGCGTCTTGGCCAGGCGCGCATTCTATGTGCGATCAGTGGCGTTCTACTTTGGCGTACTGATCGTGCTGCGGGTCGTGTTTCTGCTGGCGGGCGGCGCTCCGGCCCAGGCGGTGGTCCTGTCAGCGCTTTGGCTGATCACCTTGGGCCTCTTGGCAACGGGTATCCTGACCCTGCTCGCCATGCTCTATAGCCGCTCAACGGTCTATAGCATTACCGACTACCGGGTGGTCATCCGCTTTGGGGTTGCCTTGCCGATGGCGGTCAATATCCCATTTAAGATCGTCGAGAGTGCCGGTTTGCGAACCTATGCGGATGGTTCCGGGGATATCCCGCTCGTGCTCACTGAAGGCCAGAGCGTCAACTATCTCATCATGTGGCCCAATGTGCGTCCTTGGCGATTCTCAAAGGCACAGCCGATGTTGCGAAGTATCCCCGACGCGGCGAAGGTGGCCGAGATCCTGGCCGAGGCGTTACGCTCGGCAACGGCCGAGCTGGAGGCCGCTGCCAAGGCATCGCCCGAGCAGTTGCCGGATGCGACACGAGACGACAACGCGTCTCTAGAACCTTCGATGGAGCCCTCCGCCGCGAAGGCAGGAGGTCAGTGATGAGTCTTCCATGCCTCGTCTCGCCTTGAGTGCGATGAGGTTTTCTGTTCAATCTTGCGGCGAGGAGTACAGCGATGAGCGACCCATTTGAGGGCCGCCCCTTTCCGCGTGGCGTGTTGATCGGCGCTGCGCTGCTGATCACCTTTGTCATCGCGGCGGCGGCGATGGTCCGCCTGACGGGGGTCGGTGGGGTCGAGATGCCCTTTGCACCGGTGCTCGAGGCCCGGGAACTGGTGTTCGAGGAGCTTGGTGGTGGGGTGACCATGGTGGCCTTGCCGGGGCCGGATGGGGCTGATCGCGATGCCGTGCTCGGTCTGTTGGAGTCGGGGACGGATGGCTTTGCGATGGGGGTGATGCGTGGGATGGTGCGCGATCGTAAGGCCCGCGATCTGCCGCTCGATGCCCCTTATCAACTGGCGCTGCTTGAGGATCGGCGCTTGGTCTTTCGTGATCCAAGCGTGGGTACGGAGATTGATCTCCGTGCCTTTGGCCCGACCAATATGGCCTCGTTTACTCCTCTTCTACGCGTCGAGCCCAAGCCGCTTGCCGATGTGGTTGCCTCTGACCCTCGTGACTGAAGACTAGGGTCCGAATGTCGACCTATACCCTGGCGATCGGCTATGCGTTGTTCCTCTGGTGGTTCAGCACGGGTGTCATCCTCTATCTGAATGGGCTACCACCGCGCACTTACCGTCTCAGCTTGATTGCCGCGACCGCCTTGATGCTCCTGCTCGTTGGGGTCATGGCGCTGGTGCGCGATCAGGATAATCTCTGGGGTGCCTATCTCGGCTTTACCGCCGGCGTGCTCGTTTGGGGCTGGCTCGAGATGGTCTATTTCATGGGCCTGGTGACCGGGCCGCACAAGCAGGCCTGTCCTCCGAACTGTGCCGGTTGGCAACGGTTTCGCTTGGCGCTCGGGACCAGTATCTACCATGAACTCTTGCTGCTGTTGATCGCGGCCCTGTTGGTCGCCGTGACCTGGGATGCGCCAAATCAGCTCGGGACCTGGACCTTCGTGATCCTTTGGCTGATGCGCTGGAGCGCCAAGTTGAATCTGTTCCTCGGCGTCCCGAATCTCAATGAAGACTGGCTGCCAGAGCATGTTCGCTTCATCACTAGTTATCTGCGCAAGCGGCCGATGAACCTGCTGTTTCCGGTCTCGGTTAGTGTCGCAACGGTGGTGATGTCATTACTTGTCGAGGCGGCGTTGGAACTGCCGGCAGCCGGTTTTGCCGGGGTCTCCCTGATCTTGGCGGCAACCCTGTTGGCGCTGGCGATTCTGGAGCACTGGTTCTTGGTGCTGCCGCTTGCGGATGCCGCGCTCTGGCGTTGGGTGACCACCTCCGGCGACCGGGCAAATGCCTCCTCAGGCCCACGGACAATCGATAAGAATCCTCTCGATGAGCCTGTGCGTTGATATGGGTCAACGCCTAGCTCAGGCTGGTTCTCTAAGTTTGAGGGCACGGAGACGCAACCAGTGTCACCGCGTCCGCAGAGGTCAGATCCGAAAAAACAAGAAGACATCGGGTCAAGGAGCTGTGTGGCTATGGTTTCCTTCGCTCTCGCATCACTGAGGTTCCCCCATGAGCAACGTCGCGCCAACGGAGGTGTCACCGCAACAGCTCGCCCGCATCGCTGAGCTAGGACCCCTGTACGCGCAGAGTACTAATGCCTCTGCGACCTGGGTCGATCGCCTTGACAGTACAGAATACAAGAACGCACTGCGGAACATCGCTCAATATCCAGACGAGACCCTCTCGCTCTACGTTCATATCCCCTTCTGCCCTGGGCGCTGCCTATACTGCGCCTGCAATACGACGGTGACGCATGACACCGCCTGGATCGATCGCTATCTGGATGCCATTGATCAGGAGATGGCCCTGGCCGCTGAGCAGCTACGCGGCGACCATGACGTGCTCCAATTACACCTTGCTGGCGGCACGCCAAATTACCTGAACGACTCACAACTCACGCGTTTGACCGAGATCATCGAGCGCCGCTTCCGCATCATCCCTGACACGGATCTGTCAATCGAATGTGATCCACGTCGTACCTCCGCCGGTCAGCTTGATCTGTTGCATGCCTTGGGCTATCGACGGGTCACCTTTGGGGTTCAGGATCTCGATCCGCATGTTCAACGGGCCATCGGACGGCTGCAATCGATTGATCTCATCCGCGATGTCTATGCGATGGCGCGCGAGACCGGTTTTGAGGCCATTGCCTTTGATCTGATCTATGGGCTACCCGAGCAGACCGAGGCGAGTTTCCAGGCGACCTTGGATGCCATTGTCGATCTGGCCCCTGATCGCATCGCCTGTTTCGGTTATGCACGGACCACCGCCCAGGGGACTCACCAGTTTGCGATCGATGCGCATCGCTTACCTTCCGCGACCGAGCGACAGGCGCTGTTTCACCGTGCCGTCAGCACCCTGACCACCGCTGGCTATGCCTGGATTGGTCTTGACGCCTTTGCCCTGGATACGGATGAGCTGGCGATCGCACAGGAGGAAGGTCGGCTACGCCGTAACTGCATCGGCTATACCAGTATCGAAACCGACCACACCCTCGGCTTTGGCAGTGGCGCGGTCGGTGATGTGGGTGAGTTTTGCGTGCAAAATGAGGTCGATATCAACACCTGGATAGGGCGAGTGGCCAATGGCGAGCTGCCCGTCGCGCGCGGACATCGAGTGGGCGATCGCGACCGGCGCCGTCGCGATGCGATCGAGCACATGATCTGTAACCTCGAACTCCCGGCGGAGATCGCCGCGGGATGCCTTGACGACGAATACGCGCGGCTCTCCAGCTATGCCGCGGATGGCCTGGTCCAGGTCGAACCCGACCGCTTGCGGATTACCCCCTCGGGGCGTTACTTCTTGCGCACGCTCTGCAGTGACCACGGCGCCTACTTTGAGTGGGATCGCTCGCGCTGGCACTTCTCACGCTCCCTATGAATGCTCCAAACGACACCGGGACCATCAGCCGGATCGGCCCCAATGCCATCACCCGGGTTGCCGAGGCGCTGATCGCAGCCCAGGGCTCCGCGGATGCTGTCTTTGCCGCGGCGGGTCTGACGCAGTATCTTGCCGAGCCTCCGGAGACCATGGTCGACGAGCGCGACGTCATCGCGTTGCATAGGGCGCTCCGTGCTGAGCTGGATGCCGAGTCGGCTGGCCGCATCGGTTATGATGCGGGTCTGCGCACTGGCGATTATCTGCTCGCTAACCGGATACCCAAGCCAGCCCAGCGCATCCTCAAGCTGCTACCTCCGGCGCCGGCCAGCCGGATGCTGCTCAAGGCCGTCGGTAAGCATGCCTGGACCTTCTCGGGCAGCGGACACTTCAGCTACCGCATTGGTCGGCCAGTACAGGTGCGTATCCAAGACTGTCCGCTTTGCCGCGGCAGCCAGGCTGATCGACCCCTCTGCGACTTCTATCGTGGCGCCTTTGAGCGGCTGTTCACCACCCTGGTCCATCGCCAGACCCAGGTCACCGAGACCCAGTGTCAGGCCATGGGGGCCGATGCCTGCCTGTTCGAGATGCGCTGGTAGTCGATCCATCTGTGGTGCCTCCCGAGGGAGGCCGCGGTCGCATGCTTGAGCGATTATCGGGAAGTAGAAAATGGACAGTCGCTTAATCCAGCGCTCGCAGCACGAGTGTCTTCAGATAAGCGGTCTCTGGGATCGCCGGATGGATCGGATGGTCTGGTCCCTGGCTGCCGGTAAAGATCAGCTGCAGCCGGCGTCCCGCCCGTCGCGCCGCCTGTTGGATGCTGTGCAAGAAGGCATCGCGACCCAGATGGAAGGAGCAGGATGAGGTCAGTAGCAGTCCACCGGCATCCAAGACCTCTAGCCCCAGCCGGTTCAGCCGCTGATAGGCGCGCTGACCCTCGGCCTCATCACGACGGCGCTTGATAAAGGCCGGTGGATCAAGGATCACCAGCTCGAATCGGGCCTGCTCGTCACGCAGCGCCCGCAGCGTCTCAAAGGCATCGCCTTGGATGCTGCTGATGCGCGCTTGCAAGCCGTTGAGCGCCGCGTTGGTGCGCGCTGTCGCGAGCGCACTGGCAGCCGTATCGATCAAGGTCACCTGGCTCGCGCCAGCGGCGGCTGCCTGCAGACCCCAGGCACCGAGGTAACAGCAGCAGTCAAGCACTGGACCTTGAGGCGCGAGCCGATGCAGCAGTTGTCGGTTGTCGGCTTGATCAAAGAACCAACCGGTCTTCTGGCCACGCAACGGCGATAGCTTAAAGCGCAGACCACCCTCGGTCAGCTCGATCTCTCCCTGCTCCTCGGCATCGCTCTCGCTCTCGCTCTCGCCAAGCACCCATTCAATGTTCTGCCCTAGCCCTTCCTGTTCGCGCACGGTGGTGTCATTGCGCAA
>Ga0180436_10004189_pt1 | contig 13029 bp, 11 predicted proteins | sample SS_ome_2_FD_132434 | JGI IMG/M metagenome (GOLD analysis project Ga0180436, IMG submission 132434) | Hypersaline lake sediment archaeal communities from the Salton Sea, California, USA - SS_3_S_2 metaG | ecosystem: Environmental > Aquatic > Non-marine Saline and Alkaline > Hypersaline >...
ATCCGCGTTCCAATCGATGACTACATCCGCGCCGGAATTGAAGCCCGCTTGATTGAAGAAGAACTCCCGGCCCTCGATCCTGTTGACCGACCGGTTAGGGAATCCCGGCTGCCCCAGTTCCCGTTCCGCGGCATACGGCGGTCCGGCGGAAGACACGGGCCCCGCGGAGAGGTCCGGAAATTGAAGCATTCGATGGTTCAGGGAATCCGCGACGTAGACCCTGGAACCGGCGCCGACTGTGGCGCCAACGGGCGCATATAGAGTGTCCGCCCCAGGCTCGGACCGGCCGCGATGAATCATCGGGACATCGGATTCCAGGGAATCCTGGCCAATGACGGCAACCGCCGCCGGAGAAGGCATCAGATCGGTCGGAGCGGGCCACTGGTCGAACGGCGGATACCGGAGGATGCGGTGCGCCGGTGTGTCCACGATGAACGGCACGTCCCCAATCGTGAAGACTCCCTCGGCTGGCCGCCAGGTGCTGCCTTGAATGGCGCCAATCGAAAGCTCGTTGATGACCGATGGCGGAGTCTGGCCCTGCTCGACGACGATGAGCCCCATGATCCGGCTCGCCTGTCTCCCATTCTGATAGGGCGGCTCGTAAACCAGCCCGCGCAGGAGCTCGTCCACCACGAAAATACGTCCGCCGGAATCGATTGCGATGCCGCCCGGCCAACGCAGGCCCGCGGGGTCCCGGCGGCTGGCGGAGTTCCTTGGCAGAGGCGTGTTCGACTCCATGTTGGGCTGGCCCAGAACGATGTCCGCATTCGGACCATTCGAGGCGCCGGCGCCAATCCGCTCCGCGGGGTAACGCAACAAGCGGTGATTGTCGGCATCCGTGAACCATAGATTACCCGCCTCGTCAAAGACGATCGCCGTCCGGTAGGCCACGCCTTGATTGGTGGTTGTATCAATCGTGCTCGCCGACACTCCTCCGGGATTCGCTTGCTTATCGGACATGCTCCGCTGGCCGATCACGAAATCGGCTTGCTTCAGGTCCGTAGGCTGGTTGAAAGGCTGCGGAAAGCGGAGGATGCGGTTGTTGCCCGCGTCGACAACGTACAGGTTGCCGGAGGAGTCGACGGCCAGCCCGGAGGGCTGGTTCAAGCCGGTGGTTAGAGACGTGCCCGGCCCGCCTACATCGGTGGTATGGAAGTCTCTCTGGCCGATCACTATGCCGGCCCTCGCCCCGTTTTCGAACGAGACCCCGTCGCTCCACCCAAGGACTCGGTGGTTCAGAGTGTCCGTCACATAGACGGCGCCCGAACTCAGATCGACGGCAACGGACTGGGGATTGTTGAGTTCAGCGCCCATGACGTAGTTCGGGGCGGCCGATTTCGGGTTTGTGGCCGTGGATTCCACAGGGTGCCCGAGAGCAAAGGAGGGCGCGGGGTTCAGGAGCCCCTGGGCCCGGCCCGCCACCGAAGCGATTAGGAGAAGACAGGCGAGAGAAAGGTATTGACGTTTCATGGGAACACTAGGGGAGCGACGCGGGGATGCCCCTCCAATTGATATCACGCCCGTCCCCGCGGTGCAACGCCGTGCAACGCAGCCGTAGCGCGGTAATCTACGGCAGGTCGAAGGACAGGTACCGCAGCTTCCCGCCACGCTGAATCTGGACCGCCACCGGATCGCCCACCTTCGTTGCCCCGATCACAGTCCGCAAGTCCTCGATCTTCGTAACCGGCTGCTGGTTCATCTGGTAGATGATATCGCCTGGCTGGAATCCCTGTTCCAGGTACGGTGCGTCAGCCGTCTTGGAGGCGACCAGGACCCCGAGCCCCTTGCGCATCGGCGGCAGCAACTGCCGCACCTCGGGGGTGAGGTCGAAGGCAAAAATTCCCAGTCCGGCCAGCTTGTTGCCGGGAGAAGTCACTAGCGAGGCAAACCGGCCGGGGTCGTTCAAACGCTCAACAACTTTCACCGGGCGGGTCATCTTATCGCGGCCACGAAGGACCTCGAGATTCACCATGTCGCCGATGGCGGGCCGGTAGAGGTTGATCGTGAACTGGCGCGCGTTCTCCATGGGCTTGCCGTCAAGCGTGAGAACGATATCGCCGGGCCGCAGACCGGCCTGCTCCGCGGGGCCGCCGGGATACACGTCGGCGAGAATCACGCCGAACGGCTGCGTCAGCTTCAATCCGGCCGCCAGCGTCGGGTCGATCGTCTGCGCGTTGACTCCGATCTCGCCACGGATCATCCGTCCCTTCTCGCGGATGTGCTTGACGACGTTCATGACGATATTCGAGGGCGCCGCGAATCCAATCCCTTCATTGCCGCCGCTTTGGGACATGATGAGGGTGTTGATGCCGACCAGTTCACCGTCGGTGTTCACGAGCGCGCCGCCACTGTTGCCGGGATTGATTGGGGCGTCGGTTTGGACGTAGATCATCGGGTCTTCCGGCTGGAGCTGGCGCGCCGGAGCGCTGATGACTCCCATGGAGACCGAGTTTTGCAGGCCGAGGGGACTTCCGAAAGCCAGTACGATCTGTCCCGGGCGAAGATTGTCGGAATCGCCGAACTTAAGAGAAGGCAAACCGACCTGCGCCACCTTGAGCAACGCCAGATCGGTCTCGAAATCCAGCCCGACGAGTTCCGCCGTGAGAATCTTGGTGGAGGGCTTTAGAATCGAATCGCGCTGCACACCGCGGTCGAGAGCCGGGGGCAATACGACCTGCAGCTTCTGCGCCCCGAGAACCACATGAGCGTTGGTGACAATGTAGCCCTCCGGATCGATGATGACGCCGGACCCGCCGCTCTGCTGGCGGGTTGCCGTGCCGCTCCCGCCCTGCTCGGTGATGGGGCGGTAACCGACGGCGACGATCTTGACCACGGCCACGTTAACCCGGCTGGCCAAAGAGGTGAAAGCGGCGCTCATCTGCCCGAGCGCGGTCTGCGACCCGGTGCGTTGAGCGAATCCCTTCTTCTGCGCGTACAGCCCGGGCGCCAGGCAAACAGCCACCAAACCAACACAAACGGCCCAAAAAACCCCTCGTCTCATCATCAAATAACCGGGACAGGCAGCGGTTTCCCGTTTTCTACTCCCCGTCCCGCCCCTTTCGGTATTCGTCTCGAACTTCCTTCACGAACCGCTTCAGTCCAAGCTTGGCATCCGCGATCTTCGGCTGCGCATCGCTCCAGGCCTTCTTGGCCCGCGGCTTGACATCATCCTCGAGCACCTCAGAGGCCTTCGCCCGCGCCTCCGGATTCTGGCTCACTTCCCGGGCCACGCGCATCACGATTCGGCTGAGGAAACTCATCTAGGGCTGATCTCAGTATATCCGCCTTCTCACTGAAACCCTCCGTTCGGGCCATCGTAGAGATATCGGAACCAGTCGATGTCGATGTGCCCGCCCGGCTTCTCTTCGTTCCAACAATAGAAGCCCAGACGGTCCCCGCGCCACCGGCCGAAGGTCACCTCGAAACTGGGGCCAAACCGCTCCCACGTCTTACCGTCAGTCCGGTACGAGAAGGTCGCCCGGCTGCCGTACATGCCGGTGCGGAAATACAGGATGTCTTCCCGCACCACCGGCCCCACCCGCTCGACGCCGTCGTGGTTGAACACCAGCCGGCGAACGCCGTTCTCATCAACCTTCAGGCCGAACATCACGTACTGACCCGACATATGCAGAAACCCGGCCTGCTGCCCGGGCGCCATCCCGCTCACGTCGACCCGGGCCGTTGCGACTCCCCCGCGCTCCCCCATCGTCCGCTGCGAAATCGTATTCGCGGCGTTCCAGAAGCCGCCTTCATTCACCGGGACATCGGCTCTCAACCGCAGCCACCCCTCGCGTTCGCTTAGAGACCAGCTCTCGTCTCGCGGATTGTGGTTCCACTCCCATTGAGGCGCCAGCTTGGGCCCGGCGAAATCGTCATCGGCCTGAGGAGCCGCGATCGGATACCCGTCGACCGGCTTGACGCCGCCGTCCACCGTGTTGTTGACGCCGTTGCCGTCAGCGTCCGTTCCAAGCACCGGCCAACCGTCCTCCCAGACGACCGGTATGAGCCACTGGGACCTTCCTTCGTATGACTTCGCCGACGTGGGACCTGGCCTGCCGTCCGGGCCCGTCAGACGGTGCTGCACAAGCTGATGCGTGAACCACCACTTGCCGCCGGCCTGAACCAGAGCGCCCTGACAGGTGCTCCGGTCGAGGTCAGCGCGCCGCTCGAGCAGCACCTTCCGCTCAAACGGTCCGTAGATGGTCGGCCCCCGGAGATCGAGCTGCAACCGGTCGTTCTCAATCCACTCGACGAGAAAGATGTGGAATTCACCGTTGACCTTGTAGATCTTGGCGGCCTCGGCCCCAGGCCCCTGGTAAATGTCCCGGCCCTCGTCGAGCAGTTCCATCCCATCCCAGCTCATCTTGAAGACGCGCTGGTGGTTCTCCCCGCTCGGATCCCCTTCGACGCGGCCGAAGTTGCAGATCATGTAGGCTTGGCCCTCTTCCTCGTCCCAATAGGCGGCGGGGTCCGTCCAATTGCTCTTGGCGAGCATGAGCTTTGGCTTGGACCACGGGCCACGGATATCATCGGCGGTGACGACATAGAGACCGAAGCTGTGATCGATGAAATAGACGAACCACTTGTCATCGTGATAGGCAAGGTCTCCGGCCCAAACGCCCTTGCCGTACTCGCCCATGCGGTCATGGTTGTAGGCGGGATCCCAGTCCAGCTTCTCTATGGCATGTCCCACCAACGTCCAGTTGACGAGGTCCTTCGACTCAAGGATCGTCATGCCGGGAGCGTAGTGTACTGTCGAAGTAATCAGATAGTAGGTGTCTCCGGCTTGTTCGATGTCGACGTCCGGATAGTCGGCGTTCAGTATCGGGTTCCGATATGTGCCGTCCCCTTGGTCCCCCCAGGAACCGCTCTGCGCCAGAGCGCAGAACATCGGCGACAGCAGCAAGAATACGGCGGCGGCGGCGCATCGGAAACCCATTCTTAGCGGCCGGGTGGCTGTTGTGCATATCATGGCGAGGGTCTCACTTCGTTCGAGATTGGCCTTATCGGAGAAGGCTCGTCCCAGGATAGGTGGTTTCCCGGCTTGAGCGCTATGTCCGGCTTCTGGTCTCGCTCAAACCGAAATAAGGCATAACCGGCGGACGCAGGCCGCAAAAAGCTGGTATACTCTACCGACGTCGGTAGGGTGCGCCCAAAAGTGCTCCCATCGACTGCTAAGGAGATCAAGTGAAGAAAATTTTCGTAGGAAACCTCGCATTCGCGACCACCGAGGATACCATTCGTTCCCTCTTTGATGAGCATGGAGCCGTGGAATCCGTAGCTTTGATTACAGACCGTGACACTGGCCGCTCGCGAGGATTCGCGTTCGTAGAGATGTCCGACGATTCGCAGGCGGAAAGCGCCATCGCGGCGTTGAACGGCATGGAGTTGGACGGGCGCGCGCTCAACGTGAACGAGGCCCGGCCAAAGCGGGACCGGCGGGATTCCGGCCGCTGGTAGGGAGGATTGCTGTCGTCCGGGGTCGAGCGCTTCCGCGTGGTTCTGGAGGCGCTACGGACCGAACTTGCGACGGCGATTGCCGCTGACGTAGACGAGACCAAACCGGTGGAGCCGGACCGGGCAATCGGGCGGCTCACCCGGCAGGACGCCATCCTTTCGCAACAGATGGCGCTTGAGTTGCGGCGGAGAAACCAAGCGCGCCTGCGGCAGGTCGAGCGGGCGCTGGAGCGCATTCAAGATGGTTCCTTCGGTTTCTGTACGCGCTGTGAAGACGAGATATCGGAGGCCCGGCTGAGGGTGAGGCCGGAGACGCCTCTATGCATTGGCTGCGCCGGGAACCGCCGCCAGCGGTAGCCCCCGGTTAGGCTCTCAGGATAGACCGTGGAACTCAACCCAATTGAAGTGCGAGTCCTGGGCTCCCTCATGGAAAAGGAGGCCGCGACTCCCGGCTACTACCCCCTCACGCTGAACGCTCTCTGCGCGGCCTGCAATCAGAAATCGAATCGTGACCCGGTGCTGTCGATTGACGAGGGCGCCGTCGAGGCCGCGCTGGAGACCCTTCGCACAAGAGGGCTCTCGCGCGAGATCAGCGGCGCGGGCCACCGGGTGCATAAGTTCGGGCACCGTATGGGCGAGGTCTACAATTTCGACCGGCGGGAACAGGCGGTGCTCTGCGTGCTGATGCTGCGCGGCCCGCAGACGGCCGGGGAACTCCGTGGACGAACGGAACGGTTGTACAGGTTTGACGATCTGGAAGCCGTGCAGACGATCCTGGGCCGTCTGGCGGATCGCGAACCGGCGCTGGTCAAGCAGTTGTCCCGGCGCCCGGGCGAGAAGGAACCGCGATACGCCCATCTCCTCTCCGGCGACGTTACGGAAGCTGAAATCATAGCTGAGCCGGCGCCTAAGGCAAAGACGGATCTGGAAGAGAGAGTCGCCCGCCTGGAAGCCCAACTCACAGAGCTCCGTCAAGAGTTCATCCAATTCCGCGCCAACTTCGACTAGAAATTGGTGTCAGGTCACCCTTTTCCGAATTGCCAGCCGCAGGAACCGCAACCAGAGAACCGGAACCAGGCCGCCCTTTCCCGAACTGGGAAATTGGGAAAAGGGTGACCTGACACCAATTACTTATTGGGCGATGAACCAGGGGTTCTTCAGGTCGGGTTTGTTATATTCGAGGTCTTTGCCGGAGTCGTGCTGGATCAGGCGGCGGCCAGCGGCTTTGAGCACGGCGTGCGCGGCCGCTGTGTCCCACTCCATCGTCGGGCCGAACCGCGGGTAGACGTCGGCGGACCCTTCGGCCACCAGACAGATCTTCAGGGAACTGCCCATCGGAACAAACTCCACGCGACGGTGCTTCAGCCGTTGCTTCGCCAGATACGCCAACATCCGCGGCGACTGATGAGAGAGGCTGCCCACGATGCGAATCGTGTCCGCCGGAGACGCGGTCCGCACCGGCAATCCGGCCGGCGCCCCCTCCCCTTCCACCTTGAACGCGCCCAAGCCGGAAGCGCCGTAGTAGAGCGCCCCAGTCGCTGGAGCCAGCACCAGCCCCGCAACCGGACGCCCTTCCTCTATCAGCGCAATGTTCACCGTGAACTGCCCGTTGCGCTTAATGAACTCCTTCGTGCCGTCCAGCGGATCAACCAGCCAGAACCGGCTCCACGTCCGGCGCCTCTGGTAAGGGCAATCATCAGCGCTCTCCTCCGACAGCACGGGCACGTCCGGCCACCGCTCCCCGAGGCGGCGGCAGATTACGTGGTGCGCCCGAAGATCCGCCTCCGTCACCGGCGAAGCGTCCGCCTTCCGCTTCACGTCGAAATCCGTTTCGTATACCTCGAGGATCGCGGCTCCAGCTTCCCGGCACGTTCCGGAAAGGTAGTCGATGTCAGCTTGATTGATCAGCATGGAATTGCCGGCCATGGAGCGGAAAGCTACTCTCTGCCGGCGACGCGATCGTAATGGTGGCTGGAATGAGTCGTTCCCAGCGACTCGTTGTAGAAGCTCGTCAACCCGAGCAACTCCCGAAGGTCCTCCAGGAAGTCATGATGCTCGTGCAGTTGCTCGGCCCGCGCCGCGGCTTCCCTGCCCGATCCAGCCCGCCAAACCGTCTGGAACCCCCGGCTCACCATGGAGGCCACCTCATCGCCCAGAATCATTCCCGCGCGTCCGATCTCCACCCCGCCGCCCGCAGCCTCCGCCACGGCCGCGGCCTGCTTGCCCCGAATGACAACGGCTCGCCCGGATTCCTTCTTCCGCACCTCGAACCCGGAGTCCCGCAACTGCGAGAGCCGCTCCTCGAATGACGGTTCCTTTGATCCCGCTCTCCTAAAGAACATCGCTCGTCCATTGTATATCGGGCGAAATCAAAGCGCCGGGCATCCACGGGCGTATAATGCGACTATCCGGACTCGAATGTCCGATGTAGTGGTCAAGGCGGAACTACCGCCGCTGACAACACGAGGAAATCATGGCTGAAGAACTGAATCCCGGTTGCGCTCGTCCTTCCGGCGGCCCCGTGGGCGAGCCCGTCCCCGAGGAAAGCGCCAACCGTCAAGAGCAGAAGGAGGAATCCCAAGTGATTCTCATCGGAAAGAAAGCCCCCGACTTCACCGCGCCGGCATACCACAAAGGCAAGTTCGTCAATGTCACTCTTTCGGACTACCTTGGGAAGTGGGTGCTCCTCTGTTTCTATCCCGGCGATTTTACCTTCGTTTGAAGCACCGAAATCTCAGCGGTCGCTGAGAATCATCCTGAGTTCGAGAAGCTAGGAGTGGAGGTCTTGTCCGCCAGCGTGGACAGCATGTTTGTCCACAAGGTGTGGGACGACGCGGAGCTTTCCAAGATGGTGGAAGGCGGCGTCCCGTTCCCGATGTTGTCCGATTCGGGCGGAAAGGTAGGCGCTGTCTTCGGTGTGTATGACGCGGAGGCCGGCGTGAATACGCGCGGCCGTTTCATCATCGATCCGGACGGCGTCATCCAAGGCTATGAGGTCCTCACGCCGCCGGTCGGCCGCAATGTGGCCGAGTCCATCCGCCAGGTCCAGGCCTTCCAGCTCGTCCGCGAGTCCAAGGGCTCCAAGGCGACCCCGTCGGGATGGAAGCCGGGCAAGCCAACGCTTGAGCCGGGGATTCAACTCGTCGGCAACGTTTGGAAGGAATGGAGCACGGATCTGGCGCGCGACTAGCGTCTCCGCACGCCGATGACGCCATAGATGTCACCGCTCGCTTCCGGGGATTCCGCTGGCGGGTGTAGTCTGATTTGTGTTTCAACCGGAGGATCGGCATGGCGCGAGTTGTTGTGTTGGGAGCGGGCGTCGCGGGGCACACAGCCGCCGCGTTCTTGAGGAAGTGGCTTCCCAAGCGGCATGACGTCACCGTCGTCACGCCGAACTCCCAGTACAACTGGATCCCATCCAACATCTGGGTCGGTGTCGGGCTGCTCAAGCCGGAGCAGGTGATGTTCCCGCTGGCGCCCGTCTATGAGCGGAAGGGCATCGACTACAAGCAGGCTAAGGCCGTCGCGCTCTTCCCAGAGGGGAACGGCGGCGATTCCGGCCCGCAGGTGGAGATCGAATCCACCGCGCCCGGCCATCAAGGCGCCCGGGAACGAATCAGCTACGACTTCCTGGTGAACGCCACTGGCCCGATGCTGAACTTCGGCGCCACCGAGGGGCTCGGCCCGGGTGGTCACAGCCTCTCGGTATGCACCGCGGGCCACGCCAGCGAGGCCGCCCGCGTCTTCGAGAAGAAGGTTGAGCGCCTCAAAGCGGGCGACAGGCAGCGCTTCGTCGTCGGAACCGGCCACGGCCTGTGTACCTGCCAGGGCGCCGCCTTCGAGTACGTCGTCAACCTCGAATTCGAACTCCGCGCCCGCGGCGTCCGCGACAAAGCTGAGGTCGTCTATCTCACGAACGAATACGAAATGGGCGACTTTGGCATGGACAGCGTCCACATCCGCCGCGGCGGGTATGTGACGCCCAGCAAGATCTTCACCGAATCGATCCTCGCCGAACGCGGCATAGACTGGGTGAAGCGTTCGCATGTGCGGAAGGTCGAAGCGGACCGCATCCACTATGAAACACTCGAGGGCGCCGAACACGAGATCGCCTGCGACATGGCGATGCTGCTGCCCCCCTTCTCCGGCGCTGGCATCAAAGCCTACAACCGCGAAGGCTCCGACATCACCGGCTCCGTTTTCGCGCCGAACGGATTCATGAAGGTCGACGCGGACTACGAGCCCAAACCCTACGAGGACTGGAAGGCGTCCGACTGGCCCCGCTACTACCAAAGCCCCGCCTACGGCAATCTATTCGCCGCCGGGATCGCCTTCGCGCCGCCCCACGCCATTTCCCGGCCCCGGGAGAACGCCAGGGGGACCAAGATCTTCCCTACCCCGCCCCGCACCGGCATGCCCTCGGCGATGATCGGCAAGGCTGTCGCCGGAAGCATCGTGGATATGACCGGCGGCGCCGCCAAACCGGCCCGCAGCGCCTCCATGGCGGAAATGGGAGCCGCCTGCGTCGCCAGCGCCGGCGCGAACCCGTTCACCGGAACCGCCGCCTCGATCACCGTCTTCCCCATCGTGCCCGACTACGACACGTACCCGGAAACCGGACGCGACCCCAACCACACCTTCGGGGAGATCGGTCTCGCCGGCCACTGGATCAAGATCCTGCTGCACCATCTGTTCTTGTACAAGGCAAGAATGCGTCCCGGCTGGTGGATGATTCCCGAGTAGAGAAGGCAAGACCATGGCTGAATACGAACAAGCGCAACGCCGGCAACTCCGCGAAGAGGTCTACGCCACTAAGCCGACAAGAAGCACGGTCTTCTTCCGGACCTTCCTCCCTTGGCAATTCCTCCGCTTCCTCTGGCTCAACATTAAGATGATGAAGATCATCCACCGCAGCCACGCCAGCCACTGACCCGGCCATCAGGGCCTCATCACGTAGAACCGGAAGACGGTCGCCGAAGCCTGAAACTCCTGCTGCTGGGTGTTGTCGTTCACCACCCGGGCGACAATCGCGAAATCGAAGAACGCCTCGCCTCCCTTCGGCACGTCGATCGTCTTCGTGAACGAGGAGCCTTCCAGGATAGAGCCGCCGTCCAGGATCCCGAATGTCTTGACGGAGCTGTTCGGGCCGACCAGGTTGGCGTTCTCGGGGTAGACCCCGCTCACCGACAATGAGACCGTGTACCGGTCATTCTCGGGCGGCGGTTCGCAGACGTAGCGCCAGATCGGCCCGGACGGTGTGGCGGCATACTGCTCGGCGCAGTTGTATAGGCCACCCTGGGCCGAGACCCTAGCCGAGACAGTCGCGTTCCACTCGTCATTGTAGAAACGGAACGAGCGCTGGTTCTCCCATGACCTTCCGCCATCCGCCGGGCCAACTTCGATAGCGATCTCCTTGACGATCTCCGGCAAGCTCCCCGACTGGTTTGCCGCCATGAACATGGAGAGAATCGCCTCGCCGGCCTCCTCGCCCTCGACCTTCCATGCGTCGCCCGGAACGAGCGACGCCACCGCCGTATCGTCAATCCACGTCACCACGCACTTGTTGTCCGGCGGTAGGACGACCGGGTCGAGAACCGGATCCGACGGGACTCCGACAAGGGTGAAAGGTTTCATCCCGCCCTCGGGAACCTTGAGCTTCCCGTCCTCGAGTTCCATCACGTCAAGAGTGGTCACGCCATTCATGTAGGTGTTGGCCGCTCCCATCGACCGGGTGGCGGCGCCGCTATGAAGCGCCCCTCGAATCTCTTGATTTCCCCGAACGCAGGTCGCGTCGGCCACCAGGACGACGCCGGCTCCGCGAAGCGTCTTCTTGCTGAAGTTCTGGAGAACATTGTCGCCAGTGCTCTTCAGCTTCTTGAGATCCAGCATCGCGGTCATGTCAAGCGGTATGCGCCACTGTCCCCAAACGCCATCCTGTTTCGCGCTGAGACGGTCCGCGATTTCCTGACTCATGTTGAATCCGGTGGAAAGCTCTCCCACGAGTTTGAAGGCCAGCCGCTCTCCGATCGCCGTAGGCTGGTCCAGGCTGATTCCCAACAACTCCTTGCCATAGACCCGCGGCCAGTCGGAGTCCAACAACCGGACGCCGTCCGGATAGCTCCAGGCCGCCGTTTGGGGAACGGCGTAGAAGGAGGGTTGATCGTCGCCCTGCATCTTGGCCAGCTTGCTCTTCAGGTGATTAAGCGTCCGCTTCATCTCGAGAACGTGGGTCGTTTGCTCAAGAGCGATCCCGGCGGCGTCGGTGGCCGCATCGGCCAATGGGTTGAATTCGTAGAAGATCTGAACCAAACCCCAGCCGGCCTGTGCCATCTTCAAGAAGACGAATCTGTTCACGCCGCGATGGTGGAACTCTTCCACCGCTTCGTCGAAGTCCTTGAAGCTATCGACAGCCTCGTAGACGACGGCCACGCCATCGTTGAATCCCGGAGCTGCGATATCGGGCATCTTGCCGATCACGCTGATGCCAATATCGGCGGCGAACTTCTTGCCGTCCAGGTGGTGAGTCCGCAGCAGATACGTGAGCTGCTGGCTCGTCCACTTGTAGTCCGCCAGACCCTCACCCGCCCGATGAACGGCAAACGAGGTGGTCGCTTTGTCCGGATTGAGCCGCTCGAAGATCTCGCCGTTGCGCAACTCGTCGGGAACCATCATGATCAGCTTCCAACAGCCCTCCCCGCCCATGAGGACCGCGAAGACGCCAACCGTCTCATTGGCGGTGACGCCGGACACCTGCATGGTGTACGATGCCTCGGCCCGCACAACCGCGACGTCGCCGAGGTCGCCAACCGCCGTCACCACCGGCGTGTACTGAAAGCTCGTAAAGACAAAGCCGCCGCGGATCATCTCGAGCGCCGCCCGGCCTTCCGATATGCCGGCTGGCGAGAACCGGTCGAGGTCATACCAACCGAGCATCCCCTCGACGTCGCCCCGGCTCTGCGCTTCGAGCGCCCGCCGTACAACCTCCTCCGGCGCCAGGTTGTGCCGCAGCCGGTCCAGCGTGGCCACTTGAACGCCCGCTTGCGTCTCATTGCCGCCACACCGCACTACGATTGACGACATTCCCGCCGCCAGCGTCGCCGGCATGACGAAGTTGATCTGATAGAGCCCGGCAAAGTCCGGAGCCAGTCCGGCCCACAGCACCTGCGCCTGCCGCCCGCCCACGAGAACCTCCACCGGAGCGGTCACCGAGTTCAGCGGGCCGCTCGCGGCTCCGTTGCCCGCTGGCGATCCCGCCGTTATGGCTGGATTCACCGCTCCCAGGCCAGAGAGATACAGAATCACCACCTCCGACTCCCCAGCCGGCGAGGAGTTTGACACCAGTTCGAAGGATGGATGGTGGAACAGCAACGCCTCACCATGCCCATCCATCGATTTCGTGTAGTAGCGCGGCGAGACGGCCTGCAAGCTCACCTGAACAGGGCTGCTCTCGCCCTCGGACGTGCGCACCCGCACCTCCACCGTCCGGCCGTCGAGGCCATATGGCATCTGGGCGTTGATCTGCCCCGGCGAGACGAAGAACAACGGCGCCGCGATTTCCTGGCCGCCGTTGCG
>Ga0180436_10004190_pt1 | contig 13026 bp, 11 predicted proteins | sample SS_ome_2_FD_132434 | JGI IMG/M metagenome (GOLD analysis project Ga0180436, IMG submission 132434) | Hypersaline lake sediment archaeal communities from the Salton Sea, California, USA - SS_3_S_2 metaG | ecosystem: Environmental > Aquatic > Non-marine Saline and Alkaline > Hypersaline >...
CCCAGCCCAGTTTCAATTTTCTGGCTGTACAGTCACGTCTCAGCGGAGTGATTACAGGGCCGGATGCCTTTGGTGCGAAAACATCAGGGCTGCTGGAGGGAGACTTTTTTGCACAGCAAAATGACAACATCAACCTGTTCAGACTCAGGCATGCATTCATAAAACTGAACTGGGAGCATACTGAGTTGCTCACCGGGCAGTACTGGAACCCGCTCTTTGTTACCGGCTGTTTTCCGGGTACCATTTCATTCAATACCGGGACCCCGATACAGTCTTTTTCGCGAAATCCCCAGATCCGTATCACGCGACAGATCGGCCCCATCAGTATCATGGCAGCTGCCCTTGCACAGCGGGATTTCTCGTCCAGGGGCCCCGATCCCAACGATCCGTCAGTTACAGCTGTGAGCTCTGAATACCTGCGCAATGCCCATGTACCCGATATGCATTTCCAGGTTCAATTTGCTACTTCAGACGAACAGGGAATCGTCGAATCCCTGCTGATCGGATCCGGAGTTGCATACAAGAACATTGTACCCAGGCTAAAGTCAGATTGGCTGTTGAATACCTATGCCGTGGATGAAAAGGTACATGGCATCACCACGATTCTGTTTACAAAGATCGTTACTGCACCGTTTACCGGGAAACTGCAGGGAAGGTACGGTGAAAATATTCCCGATCTGCTCTCTCTCAGCGGGTTCGCAGTAAAAGAAATCGTGGACTTCACCACCGGGGAACAATCCTACACTCCATTGCGGAACCTTTCTGCATGGGGAGAAATCCATTCCAACGGATCAAGGTTCCAGGCAGGTTTATTTGCAGGTGTTACAAAAAACATCGGAACAAAGGACCCGATGTCCTCTCCGGGTAACAGGGTATACGGACTTGGCACAAATATCGAGTCACTGATCAGGATTGCCCCCAGGCTGCTGATCATCTCCGGCCGCACCAGGATTGGTGCAGAAGTTGAATTCACCGGTGCCCGATATGGTTCTGATTATGATGAAAATTATATTGCCGGGGAGATTGTTGAAGTCACAAACACGAGGTTGCTGATGAGCATGATGTATAGTTTTTGATACCTTGCAAGGCAGAACAGCCTGAACAATAATTACGAACATTGCATTGTTCAACATATTCATTCACCTATGAAACCAAATACCTGCAGCACCTTCGCACTTGTCTTACTGGCAGCACTGTTCCATTCCTGCAATCCTGACGCTGAGCTGCCACCTCCGAATATCGTGTGGATCACTTCCGAAGACAATTCCATTCATTACATGGATCTCTACACGGAAGGAGGAGCGCCCACTCCCCATATTAAAGCACTGGCCGAACACGGAATATTGTTCAGCAATGCCTTCAGTAACGGGCCCGTCTGCAGCGTGGCACGCTCCACGCTCATTTCCGGGTGTTACGCACCCCGGATCGGGGCCAACTATCACAGGAGAGAGAAACGGGTGCCCATGCCCGAAGGACTTGAAATGTTCCCTGCCTACCTGCGCACCGCCGGGTATTACACCACCAACAACAGCAAGGAAGATTACAACATCGTCAAAAGCGACACTGTATGGAACGAATCGTCGGGAACAGCTCACTGGAAGAACCGTTTGGAGGGACAACCCTTCTTCCATGTATTCAACATTGGCACCACACATGAAAGCAGGCTGCATTTCACGAAGGAGCAGATGGAGAACTACACACCTGTAACGGATACAACTGCTTTTTCCCTGTTTCCCTTTCATCCCCGAACCGCACTTTTCACATACACGAATGCCTTTTACCGTGACAAGATCATGGAAATGGATCGCCAGGCAGGCCAGGTGGTTGCTGAACTGGAGGAGGCAGGACTCCTTGAAAATACGTTTATCTTTTATTTCGGCGACCATGGGGGCGTGTTGCCGGGCAGTAAGGGATTCCTCTACGAAACAGGGTTACATGTTCCACTGGTGGTACATGTGCCGGATAAATACAAACATCTGACTGAAAATGAAGAAGGCAGCAAAGTGGAAGGTTTCGTGCGCTTTGTGGACTTTGGACCAACGGTGCTGCGCCTTGCAGGTGTGGACGTCCCGAATGGAATGGATGGCGTACCATTCATGGGCAAAGGGATCAGCAACAGCGAGGTGAACAAACGCGATGTGGCGTACGGGTATGCCGACCGCATGGATGAGAAATATGACATGGTGCGTTCGTATCGCCATGGCCGCTACAAGTACATCAGGTGCTTCCAGCCCTACCAGTTTGACGGATTGATGAACAACTACAGGCACATCATGCTCGCCAGCCAGGAGTGGCAGGACCTTTTCATGGATGGAAAGCTGAACCCGTTGCAGGCCCGTTTCTTTCACCGTCGCCCCCCCGAAATGCTGTTCGACCTGCAAAATGATCCGCTTGAAACCAGTAACCTGGCCGGGGATCATGCCTACAGCGAAATCCTGACCACTATGCGTAACGGATTGGATCAATGGATCAAAAGCATGCCCGATCTTTCCTTTTTCCCCGAACATGTATTGGTTGAGCAGGCTTTCAACGATCCTGCAGCTTTCGGGCGCAACCATATTGATGAGATCGTATCCTACATCGGACTGGCCAATCTCCAGTTGCTGAAATTCAGTGAAGCCAAACCGGGGATCCTGTCGGGCCTCGGTTCGGAGGACCCCTGGTCACGTTACTGGGCCCTGGTCGGATGCAGCAGCTTTGCAACCCCCGACCGGGAACTGGTGCAGGTAGCAAGGGAAATCACTGCCACTGACCCGGAGTTGCTGAACAGGGTAAGGGCCGCTGAATACCTGGGACTTATTGGCATTGACAACCCGGTAAAAACGATGACCGATGCACTTTATGCATCAGTGAACGGTACAGAGGCTCTGCAAATCCTTAATTCGATCGTATTGATGCAGGACGGTGAACACCGCTATGTATTTGAAATGGACACGGAACGGATCAACGAAGAGGTGCGCAACCACCAGCAGGTAAGCAGGCGGCTGGAATACCTCATAAAAAATTAATTCAACCTATATTGATCAGAATTTCGGCTTACTGCCTTTCCTGTGCTTTTTCTTTGCGGTACCGGAAGTTTTCTTCTTGCCCGAATTCCAGGTGTCCTTTGCCTGGTATCCTGAATAGCCGTTCTGACGGAGATCGGCTTCCCAGGCCGGAGACTGCTGCTTCCTCTTCCTCCGGTCACTGCCAGGGGCATCTGAATATTCAGTGGAACGCCCCCTGCCAGGCATCTCCTGACCTTCCGAAAGCTCCACCTTCACCTTGGCACCTTCGTGCCTGATGTTCCTGCTAAAGGACTGCATCACAAGTGCTTCATTGCTCTTCTCAACTTCAAAGAAAGAAAAACCTTTCATGATATCGATCTTCCCAACCTCGATCTGCCTGTTGTTGGTGGTATCCATCAGCAAGCCGATCAGTTTGGTGGGATTGATGTTGTTTTTGCTGCCAACATTGATGTAAAACCGGCTGTAGGCACCCTGCCCCTCGCGCCTGCGGTCTTCGCTGGTATCCTTCCTGTTTTCACTCCGGTTCTGCCTGGTCGCCGGTCGCCTCGCTGCAGGTTCCCGACCCCTTTCATCACGCTGCTCCGCCTGTACATTCAGGTCAGGCGCATTTTTATAGTACTCCAGGAAACGGTTGAACTCAACGGAAACAAACTTTTTGATCAGATCCTCCTTGCTGAGCCATTCCAGTTTTTTATAGATCTCCGGAAGGAACACATCGATCTGGCTGTCGGCAGTTTTCACATGCTCCATGGTGTTGACCAGGTTGAAGAGTTGCTTTTCACAAATCTCTTTTCCCCCGGGAACCATCACCCGTTTGAATTTCTTTTGGGTAATTTTTTCAAGCTGCCTTATCTTACCGGTTTCCCGGGTATGTATGATGGAAATCGAGATCCCGTTCTTCCCTGCCCTGCCAGTCCTTCCGCTCCGGTGAATATACACTTCCAGGTCATCCGGCATGTTGTAATTGATCACGTGTGTAAGATCATCCACATCCAGTCCGCGCGCCGCCACGTCGGTGGCCACAAGCATCTGCAGCTGACGTTTCCGGAACCTGTTCATCACATAATCGCGCTGCGCCTGTGACAGGTCACCGTGCAATGCATCGGCATTGTAACCATCGGCCATGAACTTATCTGCCACTTCCTTTGTCTCGCGCCTGGTCCTGCAAAATACGATCCCGTAGATATCGGGATGCATATCTGCAATCCGCTTCAGCACTTCGTAGCGGTGCTTTGCATGTGACATGTAATATTCATGCACCACATTGTCGGCACCTGCATTTTTGGTTCCCACGGAAATCTCCAGCGGGGCATTCATGTAATTATTTGCTATCTGGTATACCCCTTTCGGCATGGTGGCCGAGAACAGCAACGTTTGTTTTTCTGAAGGTGTACCGGAAAGGATCGCATCCAACTCCTCCTTGAATCCCATCTGCAACATCTCGTCTGCTTCATCAAGGACCAGCCATTTGATTTTCTGCACTTTCAGCACCTTGCGGTCGATCAGGTCGCGCACCCTTCCCGGAGTTCCCACAACGATCTGTCCTCCTGATCTCAATTGCCGGATCTGACCTTCAGCAGGGGCACCTCCGTACACCGGTATGATATTGAATCCCGTTGTATACTTTGAGAAATTCTGCAGGTCGCCGGTGATTTGCATACAGAGTTCCCTCGTCGGACAAAGGACCAGAGCCTGCACCGATTTGTCATTCATATCAGCTTTCTGAATCAGGGGAAGGCCGAAAGCCGCTGTTTTTCCCGTTCCTGTCTGCGCCAGGGCAATCAGGTCCTGATCAAGTCCCAGTATATGGGGAATTACTTTTTCCTGGATGGGGGTTGGATCAACGAAGCCCAGTTCATTGACAGCCCTTTGAATGGGATCATCCAGTCCCATTTCATTAAATGTATTCATTGTTATGTTTTTATATACCGATCCGAAAAGGAAGCTGGTGACAAAAATCATCGGATTTTACCCCGTGGCCGGGAACGCAAATGCGGTATACAAAAACTCGGGTCTCCGTTGTCCTCTTATAATCGAGCCGCGAAGGTAATATAATTATTGCAACATAAACTGTCAATCTGACGTTTTTTTTTGATGGGATTTATGTCATACTGACATTTTTACACCGCTCCCGGCAAGAAAAGCAATCTGCCCTCACCTCTTGTTATGCGTTGTTTTTCAGCTTATTATAATCCTTACAGGGCATGATAATCATTGCATTGGCATTTGTTTTGATCAATGTACAGTGTAAATAAAAAGATTGTCTAATTTAAATTTATGGAGGGAATTACCATGACACTTGCAAGATTATCCAACAACTGGGCACCATCATTTCCTTCATTACTCGACAGGTTTTTTGAGGGAGATGTGATGGATTGGAACACTACCAATTTTGCCGGTACAAACTCAACCATGCCGGCAGTAAACATCAGGGAAGACGCTGATGCTTATCATATCGAGGTTGCGGCACCGGGCATGAAAAAGAGTGATTTCAACATCAACTATGACAATGGCCGGTTGACAATCTCATCTGAGCACAAGGACGAGGTGGAAAGGAAAGATGGTGAAACCATTACCCGCAGGGAATTCAGTTACCAGTCATTCCAGCGTTCTTTCACTGTTACTGAAAATGTAGTTGAATCCGACAAGATCAAAGCTACATACAACGATGGCATACTGAGCATTACGCTTCCCAAGCGGGAAGAAATCAAGCCAAAGCCGGCAAAAGCGATCAAGATTTCGTAAGCGAATGATTCGCTGCATAAAGAGGGGTACACTGCCCCTCTTTTTTTTTCTAAAGGTGCATCAGCCTTTGGGAAACCAGGCGGGACCTATATTGAAAGGGGGAATTGGCATGACCGGCGTTAACTATTACCCGTTGTTTCTTCGTTTTTTTCCAGGGTCTCTTTGTTCGCTTTGGTGCCTTTTTTGGGTTTTGAATTCCCACTGAAACCTTGTCGCTCCTGTTTTCCCCAGGTGGTCTTTCTGAATATTTTATCGATGTTTCCCTTGATGTTCATCAGCATGGTGAGCGGGTGATAGAAAAACGGCTCCAGGAAAGCCGTGATCATGAGTTTGATCACATCGCGGCGTTTTTCATATTTATGGAAAGTAATCTCTTCGAACAGGACCGACCAGATTGAAAGTGAAACAGCGAAGAAATAGACAAATCCAAGCAGCAGTAAAAAGAATGGCAGGTTCAGTCTCCCGGTGATCGCAAGCATGGTAAACCAAACGATCCCAAGGAACTCCACGATAGGTGCCAGCCACTCGAAGAAAAACCAGTATGGATATCCAAGCAGTCCGAGTTTTCCATATTTGGGATTGAAGAACAACTTCCGGTGCTTAAACAATGTTTCCATGGTACCCCTGGTCCAGCGACTGCGTTGCCGGGCAAGACTCCTGATGTCGGAGGGCACCTCGGTCCAGCAGAGCGGATCGGGAATATATTCAACCCTGTAAGGTTGTTTCTTTTCGGCCATGTAGCGCCTGATCCTTACGACCAGTTCCATGTCCTCCCCTACTGTATTGGTACTGTAACCCCCTGCCTGGATGACGATTTCGCGATTAAACATCCCGAGCGCCCCGGAGATCAGTAACAGTCCGTCGAGCTCACTCCATGCCATTCTGCCCAGGAGGAAAGCCCGGGTATATTCCATCACCTGGGCCCTGGGAAGCCATTTTTCCGGGAGGTGGATTTTCCTGATATGCCCTCCGGAGATCTCGCATGAATTGGCAATACGAATGACGCCTCCGGCTCCTATGACCTTTTTTTCCTTTTCTTCCAGGAAAGGTTTGACCAGTTTCAGCAGGGCATCCGGCTCCATGATGGAATCGGCATCAATACTTACCACCAGGTCATTTTTTGTCACGTTTAAACCCGCATTCAGCGCATCTGCCTTGCCCCCGTTCCGTTTATCCACCACCACCAGTTTCTTGAACGACCTGTTCCTCGACTTGTAGACTCCCCTGATCCGTTCACATGGCAGCCTGTAATCGAAGTAATAATTCACCTTTTCCAGTTCGTAGGCATCAATGATTTTTTCCATGGAGTCGTCAGTACTCCCGTCATTTACCACGACGATCTCAAAGTTGTTGTAATACAGGGAAAGCAGGGTTCGAATATTGTCAACAATCGTGGCGCTTTCGTTGTAGGCAGGTGCAATCACTGACAAAGTGGGGGCAACCGGGGAAGTAATAATGGAATTATAGTCGACATAACTGTTCTTCCGGAGGTACTTTCTTAGCGAAACGGCAGAGAAGATCATCAACGACAAATAGGTACTAAAGATGATTACGGTCAGAATAAAAACCGAATTGTTAACTACCTCGCCCAATATCGTCCAGAACGTTCCCATCAGTAAATCCTCCCATCCAGAACATGCCTGATAATGATCTGGTAATTCTTGTACTCCGACTTTTTCTTCATGAGTTTGATCAGCCTGGATATACCGGGTTCATCCAGGTTCTCCATTGCCTTGGTCGCCATGATCTGCAACTGCACATCATCTTCCCTGTCCAGCACCCCGTTCAGAAACTCAAGGTAATTTTCATCGGGGACCCTGCCAAAAGCCTTCAGCAATTCCATGCGTATATTATACGATGCATGGTCATACATTTCCTGCAGATGTGGCAGCGCTTTTTTCTCTCCCAGCTTACCGCAGGTGCGAATGGCGTATATACTTACCTCTTCGTCCCCGTGCTTCAACAACCTGATGACACCATCGATGGCCTCTTTCTGATCAAACCAGGATACCATCTGCAGGCTGAACTTCACAACGCTCAGGTTTTCGGAATCGAACCACTCACTGAAATCGGGTACACTCAGGTTATGCTGTGTGAGTAATTCATGAATAGTGATCTGTTCCCATTTGGCCAGAGGTTTTTCCAGGTAACTGAGGAATGTATACGGCTTGTCCTCGGACAACCGCACCAGTGCAATCTGCGCTTCCATCCTGAGTATCTGGTTATGGGAATTCAGGCATTCCATAATCCTGTCGTTGGCCGACCGGATATTCATGTAGGCAAGTTCCCTGAACCCCTTCACGTTTTCGTGCCATTTTTTACTATGTGCCTTGCGCAAAGAATCCTTCTTCAGTCCTACATCCAGGTAGAGGTTTCTCAGATCCTCCCTGACTTTTCCCTGCATGTTCACGCTCAATTCAATGATCTGGTTGATCAGGATCTGGCGGCGGAAATTACTGGAGGCAATACGCAGGATCTGCCTGAATATTTCTTTACGCTGCTCCTCATCAAATAGGTAGTCGATCAGCAATTGCTGGTATTGTTCATTTAATTCCTGCCGCAGACCCTGTTCTTTTTGCATCCTGGACCTGTTCAGAAGAATGAATACTGTAAGCACAATCAACGTTATGATCGAGTAAATGATGACGATATACAGGATAAGGATCAGGGTTGGCGATTTTTCGAAGGTGTCGAAGATACGTGCAAAAACACCCGTGTAGCTGTTCCCGGCCGATTGTTCCTCGCCTGGTTCCTCATATGACGGGATCATATCGCTGCTTACCGCCGCAGTATCCTCCTGCATTACAGGCACAGCTGTGATGAACTGCTGTGGAAAAACTGACAGCAGCAGGATGAAAAGTATGATATGGAATGTTGTTTTCAAATCCATTCTGACTTTAATAGGCACCCAGCATATAGTAGAAGCCTGCCTGCACATTTATCCGGTTCCTGAAAAGCTGCTCCCGGTATTCCTCGTAAGCATAACCGACCCCAGCGCCAAATCTTGTCCTTGCCGACAGCTGTTTCATGATCTCAACCCGCACTGAAAGCGCATTGAGTCGCTGCAGGTCAGCCACCACGGTGACAGGTTCATCGGGAGATGTTCCATAGCCGATGGTGGCCGAAATGTAATTGTACTTGTTCTCAAAGTACCTGCGAACGGTAAGATAGGAGGAAACTGAAATTCCATATGACTTGCTGAAAATATAGTTTTTCAGGTCGAACCAGTAGTTTCCCAGGTATTTATCCACTCCCAGTGCATAGAAAATGTAATGCTGATCAAAATAAAAATACCTTGCCCCGGCAGAAACAGACCATCCGGCAGGCAGGGCCTGCCAGAGATGAATTGCAGCACGGTGCTTGGGCAGGTAGGTACCGGTGCCGATTCCATAGCCCAGCAGCAAATAGTTTTTCGGGGTGATGTCAAGGTATGCATCCGCATTGAGCTGGAATGCCGTAGTTGAAAGGAAAGTCTCACCCTCGCTGATAAAATGCCCCATATTGAAGTAGGGGGAGATTGTGCCGGGAGCAATGGGGTAGTTTCCTCCCAGGGTGACCATGTGCCAGCGCCTGTTGTAGGGTTGCCTGAAATGATCAAACATGTACCTGGCAAACAACTCCGGGGCAGGTTCACTGGCAAGTATCTGTGTTTTCAGCTGAAGGGCCTGTCCATCTTGCGGAGCATCTTCAAGAAGCAGATCAAGTATTTCCAGTGCTGCATCCGGGTTATCCATCCGGAAATGGGCAATGGCCTGTTTGTACAGTAATTCCGAATCTCCCGGCATGGTTTCCAGTGCTTCAGAGTTGGCGGCCAGTAATGCCGGCCAGTCTTCGCTCCAGTAAAGCAGGCTGCTCCGGGCCCTGAGTGCATCCTCAGCACCGGGATGTGTGTTTAATACCGACCCGACAAGTGACAGTCCGGTTGCATATTCTCCCTGCCTGCCATAGATCAGCGCAAGGTAGATGCGAACATCGTCATATCCGGGCTGGTCTTCCAGCAGTGCAATGGCAAGTGCTTCGGCTTCTTCCAGGCGATCAGCCTCAGTCAGCATGCGGATACGCGAGAATTGTTCTTCCGGAGAAGGTGCTGCATCGGTTCCTACCTGTGCTGCGGCATTCATGCCAAATACCAGGATGAGGATCAGCATATTGTTCTTTCTTGATATCCACATCGTTTTACACAGGAAAGTTAAGGGATTGAATGATTTCCATGAGTTGATCAGGATCAAATGGTTTGGTGATATAGGCATCAGCTCCCAGCTCCTCTGCATGCTTTCGTGTATCATCAAGACTGATGTTGGTGACAATGATCACGGGAATTTTCCTGCCATAATTCTTGCGTACGAATTCTACGATCTCCAGCCCGCTGTTATAAGGCATATTGATATCAGTTATGATCAATCCGATCTCATGCTCTTTGATAAGACGTATGCCCTCCTCTCCGTCGGTCGCCACCAGGATTTCATGATCCATCTTTTTCAAGGCCACCTCCATTACCCGCTGGGTAAGTTTGTTATCCTCGCATACAAGTATTTTGTTTCTTTCTGACATATTGCTTTCAATAACTTATTGACTCCCGTTGCACATCCGGACAAGTAACCGTCCGCAGAAGCAACTCCCCACTCCCGGTAACCCGAAATCACATCCGCTCATCTGAACATTACGTAATATATACACCTTTGTTTCCGGGAGTTCCAAAAACTTGATGGAACAACCCAAACGGGTGACAGGGACCGGATCCTGATCAATGGAAACCCTGAGGTCCGAATCACTATTTCCGTCAAAGTTAATGTTTATTTTGGAGGCAGGAAGATAAAAATCTTATGTATATTTAAAACAAAAAACAAGATGCAGGAACAACACGAAAACAACAGCCCCTCCAGAAGAAGCTTTCTGAAAACTGCAGGTGCCGGGGCAGCAGCAATCGCCGGCTTTTCTGCCTTGTCTCCTTCATGCAAGCCTGCAATAACGCCCTCAGCGGAATATGCAAAATTCTTTGGACAGGGCGACACGATCCTGTTCCAGGGGGATTCCATAACCGACGCCCACAGGGACCGGAAAAACGGGCAGTTCAATCATCCTGCCGCCCTCGGGGAAGGATATGCCATGCTGGCAGCATCTGAATTGCTGGGAAAACTGCCCGGCAAAGCACTTACCATTTACAATCGCGGCATCAGCGGAAACAAGGTGTACCAGCTGGATGAAAGATGGCAACAGGATTGTATCGACCTGGAACCGGATGTCCTCAGCATCCTGATCGGTGTGAATGATTACTGGCACATGCGACAGGGAAGGTATGACGGAACTGTGGAGACCTATGCACAGGATTTTCGCAGCCTGCTGAAGCGCACGCGTGCCGCCCTTCCGGATGTCAGGCTGGTGATCTGCCAGCCTTTCATACTCACGGAGACCAGTGCCGTGGATGCAACATGGGTTGAACCCTTCCGTGCCTACCAGGAAAGCGCTGCTGCGATCGCCGGTGAATTTGGAGCCACATGGGTCCCCTTCCAGGAAGCTTTCGATAACGTATTGACGAGCGCTCCCGCAGCCTACTGGGCAGCTGATGGTGTGCATCCCTCCATGGCAGGAGCGGAACTGATGGCCGCCACCTGGCTCGAAGCGCTGAAATAATCCGGAGACAGCGTATAGCAACCCACCTGGCTTCAGTTCTGCAATGCGGACAGGTACCGGTGCAGCCCCTGCGTAACTCCCCGGTTTGTTGCGCAGGCATGTGCACCACATCACAGCCTGCTGCACTTTCTGCAGCACATTCTGTCTCATCCAGCAGCACAGCCTGCTGCACTTTCTGCAGCACATTCTGTCTCATCCAGCAGCACAGCCTGTATCACATACTGCAGCACATACAGCAGCACATCCTGTATCACATACTGCAGCACATCCTGCGTTTTATATGGCATCGCAACAGAAAGCCTGGTGCCTGTTTGCATTATGAGATAATTCTCATTATATTTGTTGCGAGAATATGCTCATAATCCATTTGCAATGCCCAGGAAGATCAAATTGAGAAAAGTAGTGGCTCCTCCCGCGTTTAAGGGATTCCGACCTTATGGAACACTCCAGACCGGCCGTCAGCCAGTGGAATTGTTTTATGAAGAGTACGAGGCGATCAAACTTGCAGATTATGAAGGTCTGAAGCACCTTGAAGCCAGCAAGCTCATGGGTATATCACGTCCAACTTTTGCAAGGATCTATGACCAGGCAAGAAAAAAGATCGCACTGGCACTTGCTGAATCACGGGAAATAAGGACTGTATACGGCAATGCCGTGATGGATGAAAGCTGGCACCTGTGCCAGGAGTGCAATGCAAGGTTTACATTGCCCGGGGGAAGTGACAACAGCCATTGCCCTGTCTGCCGCTCGACAAAAACAGCTTCAGTGAAAAACATATAACAACATAGCGGACTGACCTTTAACAGCAACCGGAATGCAGGTTCTGCATACAAAACATGAACAACAAAAAAGAACAGAACAATATGAAAACGATCATCACTTCCACGGGGAACACCACAGGGGCCCAATTTGACCTTCGCTTCGGCAGGGCAGCATGGTTCTGCCTCTATAACGATGAAACAGGTGAAACCACCTTCCACGAAAACAAGGCGCTGAACAATGGACATGGTGCCGGACAAATGGCCGCTGAACAGGTATTCGAACTGGGTGCGGGCAAAGTCATCTCAGGTGACTTCGGACCCACTGCAAAAGACGTGCTCGACCGGCTGAAAATTCAGATGGTGATCATCGACAATGATAACCAGGCTGTGAGTGAGATCATTAAAAAACTAAAATGAGCATGTTTCACGGCAGCAGTCAAGCGATAAAAAGTACATGTTAACCATTTAAAAAAACATATCATGCCAGGACTGGACAGGAAAGGTCCTTTTGGTGAAGGACCGAAAACAGGACGAGGATTGGGTAGATGCAATCCGGACAATAAAGACAAGGATTTCACAGAAGCAGATGAAACGGGACCTGGAAGAGGCAACCGGTTCCGCGGTGGAGCTGGACCCGGACGCGGATTGGGACGCGGTAACGGACGTGGAGGCGGACGTGGATTGGGACGTGGTAACGGACCGGGAAGAGGAAGAGGACCGGGACCGGGAAGGGGCCTGGGCCGGGGACCGGGAAGAGACCCTGGACAGGAATAAGCTCCGGGTCATTCATCCGGACAGCGACGGAATACAGCATCCGGACAGCGACGGAATACAGCATCCGGACAGCGACGGAATACAGCATCCGGACAGCGACGGAATAC
>Ga0180436_10004191_pt1 | contig 13022 bp, 12 predicted proteins | sample SS_ome_2_FD_132434 | JGI IMG/M metagenome (GOLD analysis project Ga0180436, IMG submission 132434) | Hypersaline lake sediment archaeal communities from the Salton Sea, California, USA - SS_3_S_2 metaG | ecosystem: Environmental > Aquatic > Non-marine Saline and Alkaline > Hypersaline >...
CAGCTGGCCGATTTTTACCGGGTGTTCGGGGAAGATGGTCGGAAAGGGGCGTTCGGTTCCACCCCAGCTGACCTGTACAATCCCCTGGATCAGGATCATAAGCCCGATACTGACCATGATGATGGCCCAGATGGGTTGGCCGATCAAGGGCCGGAAGATGACACGCTCGATGACCAGTCCCAAAATCACGGCCACACACAATGAGGACAGCAGGGCAATCCAGAAGGGAAACGTAACCAGAGAGAAAAAGGTCCAGATCACGTAGGCCATGAAGATGATAATTTCCCCCTGGGCCAGGTTGAGAATGCGGCCCGAGCGGTAGACCACGATAAAGGCGATGGCCACCACGGCGTACAATAACCCTTTTAGAACCCCTTCAAAGGTATACTGGGCCAGGTCGATCCAAAAGTATTCCATTTTTACTCCGAGGTTGAATATTTTACGTCGTCATGCCCGCGTAGGCGGGCATCCAGGGTTTTCGGTTCTCAGATTTCTGGATTCCCGCCTTCGCGGGCATGACACGTATTTTAGATTAAAATTCACCGACCTTTGAGTTATTTGGTGCCGGAACAATAACCCGCTATAATTCAATCCGAAAAACCGTGTAATCCGTGTCAAAAAATCATGCACTGTTGATGCGCGTCAGGGTTTTCACCACACCGGTGCGGCCGTCGCGGTATTTCACCGGCACCTCGGTTTCAAAGGTTTCTTTATCTTGATAGATGGCCTTGATCAGGCTGGCATAGCGTTTTTCCAACAAGCCGCGCCGCAGTTTGCGCGTACGCGTCAACTCGGCTTCGTCCGGGTCCAGTTCCTTGGGCAGGTTCACGAAGTGCTTGACCTGGGACTGCGGGTCAAGAACGCTGTTGACCCGGTCCACCTCTTCCTGAACAAGGCCGCAGACTTCCGGTTTTTGGGATAAATCCGGAAAGGATGTGTAGGCAATGCCCTGGCGTTCCGCCCATTGGCCCACGGTTTCACCATCGATATTGATAAAGGCCGCCACCGAGTCCTTGTTTTCGTCCCCCAGGATCATGGCATCCTTAATGTAAGGGCTGAACCTGAGACGCGTTTCAATGAACTGGGGCGGAAAAAGGTGCCCGGTGGAAAGTTTCTTGAGATCCTTGACCCGATCCAGGAAAACAACCTCACCGTTATCCTGCACTTTAATGGCGTCACCGGTGATGAACCAACCGTTTTTGAGTGCTTTTTCCGATTCTTCCGGATCGTTGTAATACCCGCCAAAGGTCGTCCCGCCCCTGACCAGCAAGCCGCCGTCATCATCCATTTTCCACTCCAGGGGCGGGCCCAGGTCGGGATGCGACTGGTACCACTGCCCCAGGGTGGCCGGGTCGAAATGATCGCCCAGGTGCTGGGTGTACAAACCCATTTCCGTGCTGCCGTATACGTTGCGCAGCTTGACCCCCAAAGCGTGAAAGAGATTGAATATTTCCGGGGCGGCCGGCGCACCGCCGGTAAGGGCAAAGTAGGTTTTTTTGAGTCCCAGGTTGTCGCGGATGGGCCCTAGGACGAGTTGATCGGCAATCGGGTAGATCAGGTGCCACAACTTGCCGGCAGGAGGCCCACCGGTGCGTTCCATGGCCAGTTTCATGCCGATGTGAACCGCTGCGTTGTAGAACGCCCGACGGATGGGGCCGGCGTCGTTCATTTGAACCTGCACGGTGGTGGCCAGGCTTTCCCACTGCCGGGGGCCGAACACCAGGCATTCGGCACCGATTTCGCGGATGTTATGCAACACCGTCTCCGGTTCTTCGGGGAAGTTGTAAACAAAGGGCGTCATCAAACCGATGGATACAAAAAAATGCTCGGTAATCCAGGCCGGCGACAGGTAGGAGAGGTACTGGGTGAATGGCTTGAATTCATTGGCCATGCTGACCCGAAAGGCGTTGTCGATGAGATAGTTGTGGGTCAGCACCACCCCTTTGGGAACGCCGGTTGTGCCGGAGGTGTAGCTGAGCATGGCAATGTCGTCGGGTTGGCCGCTGTCGATGTTCTGTTCAAACAGCTCTGGATGCTGCGCATGGTATTTACGACCGAAATCGAGGACGTCGTTGAATTCCATGAGGATGTCGTCATGGTACTGCCACATGCCGCTTTCATCCCAGTAGATCACCTTGCGGATCTCCGGCACCTCATTTCTTATTTCAAGGTACTTGTCCACCTGCTCCTGGTCTTCGGCCACCAGGAAAACCGCCTCGGAGTGCTGCAGCACATAGCGCATTTCATCGGGCGTCATGTCTGGATAGAGGCAGACCATTTTTGCCCGGGCAGACAGCGTTGCGAAGTCTGCCCAGAAAAGCTCGGGTGTGTTTTCGCCGATAATGGCCACGGTCTCCCCTGGTTTCAGCCCCATGCTGATGAGACCGAGGCTGAAGGCACGCACCTTTTCATAGACATCGTTCCAGGTGTAGCGCTGCCATATGCCCAGGTCCTTGCGGCGCATGTAAACCTTGTCACCCCATTTTTGAACACTATGCCTCAAGGATTTGGGAATGGTGTCAGCGACAATCTTTGGAAAATCATTTCCGGCTTTTTCCAAATGCCCTCCTCAAAATATGCTTCTCAAGTATCAAGTTCTATTCTGTGCTGATCTGAGCTTTGCATGATATTTAATGCGGAAAAAAGATACCATCAATTTAAAGTATATAAAAATCTCATCTAATATCATGCAAGGCTCAGATATTATTCTTCGCCAAGGTATGCATTAATCACCCGGGGATTGTCTTTTATCTCTTCGGGCGGCCCCTCGGCGATCATGTGCCCCCATTCGAGCACGGCAACCCGGTTGGAAATGTCCATGACCACCTCCATGTCGTGCTCCACCAGAATAATGGGGATTTTGCGATACTCCTGAATATCGATGATAAAACGGGCCATGTCCTCTTTTTCTTCCACATTCATGCCGGCCATGGGCTCATCCATAATCAGGATCTCGGGTTCCAGGGCCAGGGCCCGGCCCAGGTCCACACGCTTGCGCAGACCATATCCCAGTTCGCCGACAATACCGTCGCGGATGAATTCCATTTCCAGAAAGTCGATGATTTCCTCCACCACCCGGCGATGGGTGACTTCTTCCCGGCGTACCCAGGGCCAGTGGATAAAGGACTGCAGGAAATTCGTATTCATGCGCACATGGCGGCCGGCCATGAGGTTGTCCAGGACGGTCATGTGCGGAAACAACTGGATGCCCTGGAAGGTGCGGCCGATGCCTAAATGCGCCCGGCGGTGCATGGGCACGCGGGAGATGTCCTTGCCCTTAAAAGCGATGTGTCCCTCCTGGGGTTTGTAAAAACCGGAGAGACAGTTCATCAGGCTGGTCTTGCCGGCACCGTTGGGTCCGATGATGGATAGGATTTCATGCTGCCTGATGTGAAAGGACACATCCTGCAAGACCTGGATGCGACCAAAGGACAAGTGGATACCGCTGGCAGCCAAGGTGACGGCGTCATCTGATTGTAATTGTTCCAAACGGGATTCTCCTGTTTGAAGAAAACAAGAATTATTGAATGGGATGATTTAGATGAATATCATTTAGCATAAAATAATAGTCTGGCAAAGGAGAAAATTCATTCAATGTGTTACGTATTGCATTCATTCAAGAACCGGCAGACAGGTGAACAGCAAATTGCCGGCAAAGACCTTGCAAATGAAACTACGAAGACACAAGGCTGACGCAAGGGTTTCATTTTGATTTATTTAACATTATCAACTTTGCAAACCAACCATGCTGATTGGATGAAAAGGATCTCGGCCGTTTATGTTTCATTATAAGCTCTAGCCTGTTTCTAATGAATAGGTTCCGCTATTTATAGCTTGACATTTCAAAGCTATAATTTATAGAAAACAATAGAAAAATTGCAGCTGTGTGGCTGTAAGTCTTCTTCGTTTCACTACCGTTGCTCCTCGGTTTCCTGCTCGATTTTACCGTCATCATTCAAACAGGGAGGTAAAACATGCCAAGAAAAAAATTGGGAAACATGGACCGTCGAACATTTATCAAAACCTCGAGTATGATCGGCCTCGGTGCGGCTGTAACGAGTTTCGGTGTCCCTAAACTGTTGCGTGCTGCACCCCCCACCATCAAGATTGGGTCTGTTCAGCCGGCCACGGGCCCGCTGGCTGTCATCGGAGTGGGGCAGCGCCGCGGCAATCAACTTGCCGTTGACTATATCAATGCCATGGGTGGGATCAAATCCATGGGCGGTGCTAAACTGGAGCTGCTGCTGGGCGACAGTGAAAGCAAGCCTGAAATCGGACGATCGGAAGCCGACCGGCTCATCAAGGCTGGCGCATCGGTCATTACCGGCCCCTTTCAGAGCGGGGTCGCACTGGCCATATCCACCCTGTGTGAACAGCGACAGGTCCCGTTTATCATGGACGTGGCCGCCCTGGACAAGATCACAGACAAGGGCTACAAATACACCTTTCGGGTATTCATTACGGTCAGCGGACTTCTCAACGGCGCCATTAAATACCTGAAGATGGTCACCGACATGAAAGGCGTCATGCCCAAACGGGCCGTGGTTACCAATACGGCCGATGCCTTTGGCAAAGGTATGTCGGGCGGTTTCGTCAAATTCCTGGAAAAGTCAGGGCTTCCCATCGAAGTCGTGGACAAGGTTCAGTATCCTCTGGGGATTCATGACCTGTCGGCCGAGGTGGCCAGGATCAAGGCGGCCAAGCCGGATATCCTTTTTCCCGTGTCCCGTCCAGGTGACGGCATAATCCTGACCCGGGAGCTCTACAAGCAGCGGGTCGAGCTTTTAGGCATTTTCGGTCCCGGGTCCCCCGGGTGGTATGAACCGGACGTGATCAAGGATCTGGACAAGTTGATCTATTATGTCATGGTCAATGTCCCCTGGATCAACCCGGAAAGTAAGGTGTACCAGCAGGCCAATGCCGCATTTCAGAAAGCGCACAGCCGCTATCTGGACACCAACAGCGCGTATGCCTACACAGGCGTTTTGGTAATCGCCGATATACTCGAACGGACCGCTTCCACCGACCCGGAGAAGATCCTGAAGGCGACGCGCCAGACCAATTTCACCAACCACCCGGTGGTTGGCGGACCGGTACAGTTCGACCAAAAAGGCAACAATACCGGTGCATTGACAGCCCTCATCCAGGTGCAGCCGGATCAGGACCTGTTGAAGCGGGTCAAGATTGTCGCCCCCAACGAGTTCGCCCAGTCGGACAAGATTGTTTTTCCGGCACCACAATTGTGGAAACGGTAGCGATTGATGGACGCGACGCTCACGATCCAACTGATCATCCAGGGCATCCTGCTGGGAGGGATCTATGGCTTGATAGCCATGGGTCTCTCCCTTATCTTTGGTGTGATGGGTGTCATCAACTTTGCCCACGGCCAGATGATGGTCATGGCCATGTACGTTTCCTACTGGATTTTCGTATTGTTGGGCCTTGACCCCTATCTCTCGCTGATCATTGTTGTGGCCGTGATTTTCGTGATGGGATATGTCATCCAGGCCACGGTGGTCAATCGCATCATCGACTACCCCGAGGCCATGCAGGTGCTGCCCCTGGTTTCCATCGGCCTGATTCTGGAGAACCTGGCGCTTCTCCTCTGGGGACCAGACCACCGCAGCCCCCAGACGATTCTGAGCCTTGAAAGCATCTGGATCGGCCCCATCATGATCGATGTTTCCCGCCTGATAGCGTTTGTGCTGGCCATATTCTTCACCATCCTCATTTTCCTGTTTCTGAAGAAAACCAACATCGGCAAATGCATCCGGGCGGCATCTGACAACCGCATGGGCGCCATACTGGTGGGTATCGATGTAAACCGCATCTACAACGCCTCCTTTGGATTGGGTGCGGCAACCACTGCGGCGGCAGGCGTTCTGCTGCTGCCGCTCATGCCGATCTCACCCCACATGGGGCACGATTTTACCTTGACGGCCTTTATCGTGGTTATCCTGGGTGGTATGGGCAACCTGTTGGGGGCCCTTGTGGGAGGACTCATTCTGGGCGTCGCCGAGCTCGTGTCCACCCTATTTCTGCCGGCAACATTGAAACAGGTGGTGAGCTTTTCCATCCTGATCATCATCATGCTGTTTCGCCCCCAGGGTATTTTAGGGGGGAAAAAATGAAGCGCTATCATATTTTCCTCCTGATGGCACTCCTGATTCTCGTGGTTCTCCCTCTGTTTCTGGACAACTACATTCTCGGCATTTTTGTCATGATTTTCTTCTGGGCCTATGTGGGACAATCCTGGAACGTGCTGACCGGCTACACCGGGCACATATCCCTGGGTCACGCGCTTTATATCGGTGTGGGCGCCTACACATCCACCTACCTGGCCCAGGCGTTTGGATTGAGCCCCTGGTTCGGCATGATCGCCGGGGGCGTCGTGGCGGCGGGTATAGCCATTTTCCTGGGGTTTCTGGGGTTCCGCTTCGGCTTGCGAGGCGTCTATTTCGTGATTCTGACCATTGCCTTTGCAGAAATCACGCGGCTCATCGTTTCCCACGTAGAAGCCCTGGGCTCTTTTTCAGGCATTTTTCTGGACTTTGAGCCGTCCTTCTGGAATTTTCAATTCAGCGGAAATCTGCCCTACTATTACATTTCTCTCGGGATGATGCTGTTTTCCCTGGCAGCCGTGGCCATCATTGAGCGGTCCAAGCTGGGCCGTTACATCGTGGCCATCCGGGAAGACGAAGAAGCCGCCCAGGCCCTGGGGGTCAACACATTCAAATACAACATGCTGGCCATAGCCATCAGCGCCTTCATGACCTCCATCGCCGGGGTGTTTTATGCCAACTACATTTTTTATCTGCACCCCAATTCCATGTTCGGCATGTCTATGAGTATCGAACTCATCCTGCGGCCTATTGTCGGCGGGCTGGGAACATTGTTCGGGCCCCTTATCGGGTCTTTTCTGTTGACGCCGCTGTCGGAAATTTCAAGGGCTTACTTTGCCAAAGGGGGACTGGAGGGACTGCACCTCGTCCTTTACGGCATTCTGGCCATTCTGGTGGTATTGTTCATGCCCAAAGGCATCATTGTTTACGTAAGACGGTTCCTGGATCCACTGTTGAGGGATAAAACCTGATCCTTGGATGAAATTCGATAACACTATTGTAAACTTGCGATAATAAAGGCTCGTACAATATTCAGGTAACAAGTAGAAGTCATGTCCATTCTGATTGCCAAAGATATAACCAAACGTTTTGGCGGGCTGCTGGCCGTCAACCGTCTCTCCTTTGAACTCGCCGAAGGAGAGATACTCGGGTTGATCGGCCCCAATGGTGCGGGGAAAACCACGGTATTCAACTGCCTGAGCGGGTTTCTCACGCCAGAGGAAGGCAGCATGCGGCTTGGCGGAAATGCCATCAAGGGACTGCAGCCGTACCAGATTTGCCAGATGGGAATGGCGCGCACCTTTCAAATCGTCAAACCGTTTCCCACTATTTCCGTGTTTGACAACGTCATGGTCGGCGCGCTGGCCCACGGCACGTCGCTCCAGGCAGCCAAGGCAGTGTCCCTGGACATCATCGAGTCCGTTGGGCTGTGGAAAATGCGGGACCAGGAGGCCCAGGGGCTGCCCCTGCCCCTGCGCAAGCGGCTGGAAATGGCCCGCGCCCTGGCAACCCGGCCCAATGTACTGTTGCTTGATGAGGTCATGGCCGGGCTCAATCCCACGGAAGTGGATGAGATGATCGACCTCATCAAGCAGGTCAATCAGGATGGGGTCAGTGTTTTACTGATCGAACACGTGATGCGGGGGGTCATGGCCCTTTCTCAAAGGGTGATCGTAATCAACTACGGTGAGAGAATCGCCGAAGGGGTTCCTGACGAGATCGTCAAGAATCCGCTGGTTATTGAAGCCTACTTAGGCAAGGAGTTTTTACGTGCTCAAGGTTAACGGCATCGATGTCTATTACGGGGATGTTCCGGCGTTACGGGATGTCAGTATTGACGTCCATCCGGGGGAGATCGTGTCGGTGATCGGGTCCAATGGCGTGGGCAAGTCGACGCTGTTGAAAACCATATCCGGGGTCAATCGGCCGCGCAAAGGATCCATCTTTTATACTGACCAGGACATCACCCGGATGCGCTCATCCAGAATCGTGGCGCAGGGCATCAGCCATGTGCCGGAGGGCCGGCAGCTCTTTCCCACCATGACGGTGCTGGAAAACCTCGAGATGGGCGCCCAGTTTGCCAAGGCCAAGAAGGTTAAACAGGCATCCCTGCAGGAGATATTCGCCTATTTCCCCAGACTGCAGGAACGGCTGAAACAGGACGCCGGCACGTTGAGCGGCGGCGAACAGCAGATGCTGGCCATCGGCCGAGGCTTGATGTCCCGTCCCCGGCTGATGATGCTGGACGAACCCTCCCTGGGCCTCTCTCCGCTTTTGGTCAGTACCATTTTCGATATTATAAAGCAGATTAACGATCAAGGTACGGCCATTCTGCTGATCGAACAGAATGTCTATCATGCCTTGAGCATGTCCAATCGGGGGTATGTGCTTGAGAACGGCAGGATAGCCCTGCAGGGAGCGGGCCGGGAATTGTTGGAAAATCCCCATATACGCAAAACATACCTAGGCCTTTAGCGTTGTTGTGCAATACTAAAAAATTCATTGGCGGGTTTTTTAATCCAGCAGCCGGGAATAATCACACAATAAGGAGTAAACGTGGCAGCGGAAAAAAAGAAATTTCACACGGACAAGGCCGGCGTCAGCGGGGGGCCGTACTCCCAGGCCATCATCCACAACGGCATCATTTACGTTTCCGGCCAGGGCGCCATCGATCCGGCGACCAAGGAAATATCCCTGGGCAGCATCGAGCACGAGACCCGGCTGGCCATGGAAAACATAAAAATCATCCTGGAAGAGGCGGGATCCGCCCTGGACCAGATCCTCACCATCACGGCCTACCTTCTGGACATGGAGGACTACGCCGGCTTCAACACGGTTTATAAATCTTATTTTAAAGGTGACCTGCCGGCCAGGACCTGCATCCGGGCCGCTGAACTGCCCTTTGATACACGGGTGGAAGTGACGGCAACAGCGTATATTGAATAAGGTCTTGATGTTCATCATAATATTTACAAGGAGGAATGCCATGTACCACCACACTATCGAAGATTTCAAAGAAATATCCCTAGCCCCGGGCGTGGACATCAAGTCCCTTACCGGTGAAAAGATGAGCATGGTCATTTTTTATATCGCTCCGGGATCTGATATCCCCGAACACTCCCACCCGCATGAACAGATGGGCACCGTTCTGAAAGGTGCTCTGGAGCTTACCATTGGGGACGAGAAAAAAGTGGTCAGGCCCGGTGACGCCTGGCGCATTCCTTCGGATGTGGCCCACAGCGGCCATAGCCTTGACGAAGGTGCCGAGGTGTTGGAGTTCTTCTCACCGGTTAGGGAGGATTATTCATAAATGGAATAGCTCATAGGTCGTAGCTCATAGCTGATAGCAACTTATCAGCTACGAGCGTTCAGCCATGACCTTCCCCTTGAAACCTCGAAACCTTGACTCCTTGACCCCTGGTATTTAACGGATCATATTTAAAGCGGTAATACCGTCCCGATACCCTTGGCTTTAGCCTTCCTGTAAATCAGCGGCGCCACAGCCATGTCGTCGATGGCCAGCCCCAGGTTGGCGGTCATGGTTCTTTGCTCATCGGTTTCCCGCCCGGCTTTCTGCCCGGTAACCAGCTCTCCCAGGTCGGCGTGGATGGGGGGTATGTTTTTAAAGTAGCCCAGGGTCTGGTAGTGCTTTATCTGGGGCGTATCGTCTGTGCAGAAGCGGTCCACTTCCCCTAGTGCGTCGGCATGCCAGTAGGATTCAAAGTCCACCAGGGAGGCAAAGGCACCTTGATCCAGCCATCCTTTCCGGATGGTGGCATGGGGATTTTTTAAAAGGGGGCCGGCGGTCACCACCATGTCGCACCCGGTGACAGCCTCCTGAGGTGTTTTCACGGGTTCCACGGTTACCTTAAGGCGCGCCTCGGCATCCGTCTTATACGCATCAACCGCATCAGCATTGGTGTCAAATGCCTTCACGGTCTTGACCGGGAAGAGAACCGTCAGGGCTTCGAGGTTGGTGCGACCCTGAACACCGCAGCCGAGCACGCCCACCGTGGACGATTCCGGCCGGGCAAGATAGCGGGCCGACAAGGCGGTGGCCGCACCCGTGCGCATGGCCGTCATCCAGACGCCGTCCATGACTGAAAGCGGCAGCCCGGTTTCGGCATCGTTGAGAATCACCAGTCCGCTGATGTAGGGCAGGCCCTTTTCGAGGTTATCCACAAAGGCGCTGACCCACTTGATGCCGGCGGATTTCAAGGCCGGAATAAAGGCCGGCATGGCGTGGATAAAGTTGTCATCGCCACCGGGGTGGATGCCGGGTTTGGGCGGCATTTCCGTATTGCCTTCCCCTTTTTCGCGGAAGGCGATCTCCAGAGAGTCAATGACATCAGCCATGGTTACGCCGGTCTTGATAACATCTTCCTGTGATAGGTATAAAAGTTGATTCGGTTGCATAATCCCTCCAATTAGTAGCTATTTCCTTTGTTGGAGTAGGTACCATTAGGTTTCAAGGTTTCAAATGTTCATTTTTCTTTTCTACGGCATCTTTTGAATGTTGTAAAGCTGTGAAAAGTTGTATAGCCTGCCGCCCACGAAAAGAATGAAAATTTGTTTCTTTGTGTCCTTTGTGCCTTTGTGGTTAATGCTTTTATGGGAGAACGAACAAATGACCGATTTTTTCAAATTTCTCGATGAACATGGTATAGCTTATGTCCGGCACGATCATCCTGCCGTATACACGGTGGAGGAGGCCGACCAACTGGTGCCGGAATTGCCCGGCGCCAAGACCAAGAACCTGTTTCTGCGGGACGACAAGGGCAAGCGGCACTTCCTGGTACTGGTCCCCAGCGACAAGCGGGTCAACCTCAAGGCCTTGAAGGCGGTGCTGGGGGTTAAACGGATCAGCTTTGGATCACCGGAACGCCTGAAAAAACACCTGGGCATCGAACCAGGAGCGGTGTCACTTCTGGCGGTTTACAACGACAAAGACCACAAGGTGGAAGTCTTTATGGATAGTGATTTGTGGGCCGCGGACACCTTTTTGTTCCACCCCCTGGTAAACACCAGCACACTGGTGATCATAAAGGCGGATATCCAACGCTTTCTGCAGGCCACCGGGCATGAGGTTAATATCGTAGAAATCCCCTGAATATCCATGCCATCGAGATCGATGACATTGCCCGCATTGACCTGGACAGCTGCTTCGGTTGTGGCAACTGTGTGTTGACCTGTCCGAGCGTCGCCCTGGTTCTGGAGGAGGTCCGGCCCAGGGAGTTTATACGAGCGACTTGATATCTGAATCCTGCATCAAGTTCAACAGGGCTGAAGCCCTGGGCTACATGTCCGTTCTTCGGATGACAAAGTAGTGCAGGGATTCATCCCTGTTGTAACGGAAATTTAAAACATGATGATAGTGTATATACTGACCGGAGTAATTATATTCTACCTGTTGCTGACCCTGCTGCTTACCTTTGCCGTTCAGCAGTATCCCCGCAGGCCCGTGAGTGACCAGCCGGACTGGGGGCAGGTACTGGACACCACTATTCCGGCCAAGGACGGCGGCTCCCTGGAAGTGTGGCGCATCGAGCCGGAGGGTGAATCCCGCGGCATTGTGGTGCTGGCCCATGGCTGGAGCCGCAACCGCGACCGCATGGTGCCCCGGGCCCGCATGTTCGCCCAATTCGGATTCACCACGGTGATCCACAGTGCCCGGGACCACGGCAACTCCAGCCCTGAAAACTTCATGAGCGCCGTAAAATTTGCTGAGGATATCGCGGCCGTGCTGGAATGGGTGGGGGAGCCGGTGATCCTGTACGGCCATTCGGCCGGGTCGGTCGGTGCCATCATCGCTGCGGCCGAAAAGCAGTCCAAGATCAAACTGCTCTTTCTGGAGGCGTCCTATGCCGACACCCGCAAGGGCCTTTTGAGCCTTTACCGCTGGGTGAATCCTGCGTTTGGCAGGCTCTTCGGCCCCATGATCCTGTTCTGGATGGACCTGTTGTCCCACGGTGGGCTGGACCGATACAGCCCGGCGCGGCTGGCCAAGGAGATCCACGTACCGGTTATGCTCATCCATGGCGAAAAAGACCGGCGTTTCCCATTGGCCTTCGCCCGCGAACTGCAGCAAAATTTTCCCCACGACAGGGTCTCTTTTTTCATGGCCAAGGGGGCCGGCCACAGTGAATCCAGCACAACGCCCGGCTACCGGGAGGCAGTCAAGGCGTTTCTCGAAAAGTATTTACGCCCTGCTCCACTTTAGGCGAGACGGCAGGGGTATTAATCTTGGTCTTCCTTGTGGGCGCGACGCAGTCGCGTTTTATAAAATCGTGGTACACGATTTTATTCTGGTATGTTCGGAATTTTGGTTGTTTTCCCCTGGTAGTTCTTAAGGGTATATTCTTTTTCATTTTTATCAACGATGTAATAATCCGGCATCAAGGGGATTTTGCCGATATTGGTGGCAATCACGTACATGGGCTGTGCCAGACCAGAGGTGTGGCCGCGAATGCCGTCCCGGATCAGTTCGGCCCCCTTTTCAACCGGAGTCCGGAAATGATCGATGCCCGGCGCCGGTTCACAGTAGAACATGTAGTACGGTCGGATCCGGGTCGCCAGCAGTTTTTGGTGCAAGGCCCTGAAGGTTTCCACATCATCGTTGACGCCCTTTAATACAACGCCCTGAGTGCCGACACTGATACCGCGTGACAATAGACCGTATATCGCCTTGGCCGTTTCCTCGGTAAGCTCGTTGGGATGGTTGCACTGGGTGTTGATCCAGATGGGAACCTTGTGGTATCCGCTCAGCACCTTCTTGAGCCCGTCTGTAATTCTTTGCGGCAGTACAATGGGTACCCGGGTGTGGAACCGGATCATTTGAAGATGGGGTATCTCACGAAGCTTTACGATCAGGTACTCTATTTTTTCATCTGACAGGATAAA
>Ga0180436_10004193_pt1 | contig 13019 bp, 9 predicted proteins | sample SS_ome_2_FD_132434 | JGI IMG/M metagenome (GOLD analysis project Ga0180436, IMG submission 132434) | Hypersaline lake sediment archaeal communities from the Salton Sea, California, USA - SS_3_S_2 metaG | ecosystem: Environmental > Aquatic > Non-marine Saline and Alkaline > Hypersaline > Sediment...
AACCGAGACCATGGACGTGGCCTGGACCCTCGTCGACGGCGCCGACTGGTACGAGGTCTTCGTGGACGACGTGTCGGCCGGCACGATCGCGGCGCCGCCCATGACGATCCCCTGCGAGGAGGGGATGGTCACTGTGTGCGCGGGCAACGACTGCGGCGCCAGCGATCCGGGCCCCGCCACTGAGGTCACGGCCGGCTCGACCGGCGTGGACGACGTCCCCGGCGCCTTCCGCCTGCACGCCTGCACGCCGAACCCCTTCAACCCGTCCACGACGATCGCGTACGACCTGCCCGAGGCGTCACCGGTACACCTGGCGGTCTTCGACCTGCAGGGCCGCCGGGTGCGGCTTCTGGCCGACGGTCCGCGTCCCGCCGGCGCCAACTCGGCGCGCTGGGACGGCCGCACCGACGACGGCCAGGCGGCCGCCGCGGGCGCCTACGTCTGCCGCCTGATCGCGGGCGGACGGGAGGCTTCGGTGCGGATGTTGCTGGTGAAGTAGGGGCCGCGGCGCGCTTCCGGTTCCGGGTCCCCCGCGGGGGATCCGGAACCCATTCCCTTCTGGTTTTTTAGAGCTCTCCGTCTTATCCTCGCCCTGCGCGAAGCCCCGCCCCGCGCGGCGGTGCAGGCAGACCCGAACATCCGGCGGATCCGTACTATGGTCGAGAACATCCGCAAGACCCTGCGCGCCCTGGCGCCCCCCAGCGAGGGGCCGCTGGCGCTCATGGTGCGCCGACACCGGCTGCTCTTCTTCGTGCTCTTCTTCGGGACGATCGCGGCGCTGTCGGTGACCGTCTCGTTTTTGGCCCGTTTCGAGCTGTCGTGGCTCCGGAAGGTGCCCACCTGGCCCGAGTGGTGGCGCACCATGCTCGTCGTCGCGGTGCCGGTGCGGCTGGTGGTGTTCTACGCCTTCGGCATGCACCGGGTGTCGTGGCGCTTCGCCGGCCTGCGCGACATGGCGCCTCTGGTCTACGCCACCATGGTGGGGTCGGCCATCGACGCGGTGGCGCTCATGTGGTCGCACCAGGGCGCGTTCCCGCGCTCGGTGCTGATCATCGACACGGTCGTGTGTCTGGCCCTGACGGGCATCGGCCGCTACGCCTACCGCATCATGGACTTCCTGTCGCGTCGGGTCAGTCCCGGGCCCCAGACGCGCGTGGTGATCGTGGGCGCCGGATCGGCCGCCAACCTGGTGCTCGAGGCCATGATGACGCCGCGGCTGAACGCCTACAAGCCGGTCGCCCTGGTGGACGACGATCCCCTGAAGCACGGCATCACCATCCACGGCGTGCCCGTGAGCTGCCCCGTCGACCGCATCGGGGAGGTGGCGCGCAAGCACCGCGCCGAGGCGATCATCCTGGCCCTGCCCTCGGCCGCCACGTCGCAACTCTATCGCGTGCTCAAACTGTGCCGCGCCACGGGCCTGCCCCTGAAGACCACGCCCGACATCTGGCAGATCCTGCAGAGCAGCGAGGCGGTCACGCGCATCCAGGACTTCAGCCTGGACGACCTGCTCGCCCGCCGCGTGGTGCGCACCGACGTGCCCGAGATCCGTTCCCTGGTGGAGGACGCCAAGGTGCTGGTGTCCGGCGCCGCCGGCAGCATCGGCTCGGAGCTCTGCCGCCAGATCGTCGACCAGGGGGCCGCGCGGCTGGTCTGCCTGGACAAGGACGAGAACGGCCTCTTCCGCCTGGAGCAGGAATTGCGCATGCGCCGCCCGGACGCCGACCTGGCCTTCTTCCTGGGCGACATCAAGGACGAGTCGCGCATGGAGGCGCTCTTCACGCGCCACGGGCCGGAACTCGTGTTCCATGCGGCGGCCTACAAGCACGTGCCCATCCTGCAGTTCCATCCCATCGAGGCCATCCGCAACAACGTGGGCGGCACGCGCAACATGGCGCGCCTGGCCCAGCGGCACGGCGTGGAGCGCTTCGTGATGATCTCCACCGACAAGGCCGTGCGCCCGACCAGCGTGATGGGGGCCACCAAGCAGATCGCCGAGCGCATGATCCGCGCCCAGGGCGAACTCGACCCCGAGGGCACGCGCTTCACGACCATCCGCTTCGGCAACGTGCTGGGCTCGGCGGGCAGCGTGGTGGAGCTGTTCCTCAAGCAGATCCGCCAGGGCGGTCCGGTGACGATCACCGACGCGCGCATGACCCGCTACTTCATGACCATCGCCGAGGCCGTGCACCTGGTGCTCTACGCGGCGGGGCTGGGCGAGGGGGACGAGGTCTTCATCCTGGACATGGGCGAGCCCGTCAAGATCGACAACCTGGCGCGCCAGATGATCCAGCTCGCCGGCCTGACGCCCGAGGTGGACGTGCCCATCGTCTACACCGGCCTGCGCCCGGGGGAGAAGCTCTACGAGGAGCTGTGGACCCCCGACGAGGAGCCGCAGCCCACCAGCCACCCCGGCATCCGCGCGGCGAGCAGCCGCCGCGTGACGACCGGCGCCGCCGAGGCGGTCGACGCCCTGCTGGCCGCCGCCGCCGCCGGCAACATGCGCGAGTGCTGGGAATACCTGTCGGAGCTGGCGCCCGACTACCAGGGCCCCACCCTTGACCGGGCCGCGGTGCCGCCGGGCGAGGCGTCGCCCGAGCCCGGCTCCGCGACATGAACCGGGCCGAGCCCACCCTCCGGACGAACTTCCTGTGGACGTTCACCGGCAACGTCGTCTATGCCGCCTGCCTGTGGGGCATGCTGGTCGTCCTGACCAGGTTGGGCTCCACCGGGGTCGTGGGCCGCTACGCGCTGGCCTCGGCGGTGGCCACGCCGGTCTTCGTCTTCGCCAACCTGCAGCTGCGCGCGGTCCTGGTGTCGGACGCCAGGGACGAACACGTCTTCCGCGACTATCTCGGCGTGCGGACGCTGATGCTGCCGCTGGCGCTGGCGGCGGTCGCGGCGGCGGGCGCCCTGGGCTACAGCGGCGCGCAGGTGGCGGCCATCGTCCTCTTCGGCCTGGCGCGCGGGGTCGAGTCCCTGAGCGACATCTTCTACGGCTACGCCCAGAAGCGGGAGCGCCTGGATCTCGTCGCCCGTTCGATGATCATCAAGGGCCTCGCCGCGCTGTCCCTCTTCGCGACGGTCTTCGCCGCGACCGACGACCTGATCCCGGCGCTGGCCGCCATGGCGGCGGGCTGGGCCGTGCCCCTGCTGGTTTACGACATCCCTCGCTGCCGGGCGCTCATGCGCGAGGCGGGCGCGCCCGCGGAGGCGCTCAAGCCGCGCTGGCGACGGCCGACGCTGCGCGCGATCATATGGACGGCCCTGCCCATGGGGCTGGTCATGCTGCTGATCCAGCTGCGCAACACCATCCCGCGGACCCTGCTCGAGAGCGCGTTCGGCGAGGAGACCCTCGGCGTCTTCGCGGCGCTGGCCTACATCGTCTACGCCGGCAGCGTCGTGGTCATGGCCCTGTCCCAGGCCAGCATCGCGCGCCTGTCGCGCGCCTACGCGGCCGGGGAGCTGGCTGCGTTCAGGGCCACGGTCGGCCGGCTCGTCCTCGTCGGCGCGGCGATCGGCCTGTCGGGCGTCGCGGCGGCGAAGCTCGCCGGCGGCCCCATCCTGTCCCTCATCTACGGGCGCGAGTATGCACGCGAGACCGACCTGTTCCTGCTCATCATGATCGCCGGCGGCGTCTCCTACGTGGGCAGCCTGCTCGGCGCCCCCGCCACGGCCATGCGGGCCTTCCGCGCCCAGCTCGGGATCCACGCCTTCAACACGCTGGTACTCCTGGCTCTGGGCTGGATCCTCATCCCCCGGCACGGCATGATGGGGGCGGCCTGGACCATGCTCGGCGGCGCGGCGACCGTCACCCTTTGCTACGCGGTCCTGGTGTACCGGGGCGCATCCGGAGAAGGAGGCGAGGCGTGAACGCACTGGATCTTCCCTGGCTGGCGCTCTTCCTCCTGGTGGCCTACGCGTCGGTCCAGATGTCGAGGCGGCTGTTCGGGACCTGGTTCTCCCCGGTGTCCATGTACGTGGGCATGAACGCCATGTCCATGGCCGGCTATCACGTGAAGTGGCTGGCCTACCATGACATCTCCCTGGCCACGCACGGCGTGCTGCTGATCTCCATGGCCGCCTTCGTCCTGGGCGTGCGGATCGGACTGGGCCGGAACCACAGCGCCGGGAACCTGCCCGAAGCGCCCGTCTACGACCTGTCGAACCTGGACCGCTTCTTCTACCTGACCGTCGTCATCGCGACGATCGGCTGGGTGTTGGCGTCGATCATCCTCGTGCAGCAATACGGCCTGGGCAGCCTGGTCAGGAATATCTGGATGCTCCAGACCGAGTTCCAGATGCAGTACATCGGCTACATGAACGTCATGGGCATCCTGGTGCTGCCCGTCCACATGATCCGGTGGCTGCACGGCCGCACGAGGCCCTACGACCTGCTGCTGGTGGCGGCGACGATCTTCGGCCTGCTGCTGTCCGGGATCAAGAGCTACCTGATCACCTCCATCGTCGCCGCCCTGATCATCTGGAGCGCCATGCGGCCGCGCCTGTTCCGGCCGGCGCACCTGCTGGCCGCGTTCGGCGTGATGCTGGCCTTCTTCGTCGCCTACACGGCCCAGGTGGACATCTTCGTGGCGGACTCCTTCGCCGGCAGCGAGATGTCGCAGAAGTACTCCATGTTCCAGCGGCCCTACCTGTACTTCACGGGCATCTGGCCGGCCCTCGAGTCGGTCGTCACGGGCGTCATGCCGGACCTGCCATACTGGGGCTACATCACGTTCCAGCCCCTGTGGAAGCTCATGAGCTGGTTCGGACTCTTCGACGTGCTGCCGCGCTATCTGCCCTTCAGCACCACGGGTGTGGCCCCCTTCAACGTCTACGCGTTCGCGGGGGAGGTCTTCTGGGACTGGGGCTGGATCGGCACGGCCGTCTTCTCCCTGGCGCTCGGCTTCACCTCGACACGCCTGTACCTGCGGGCGCGCCTCTGGGCCTACTGGGGACATGCGCTGATCTACGGGATCTTCGGCTTCGGCGTCTTCATGAGCACCTTCGCCTACTATTTCCACTTCAAGATGATGCTGATGCTGGTCTACGCGTACGTGGTCGGATTCGTGCTGCTGAGAGGCGGCGTCCTCGTCGACGGGAGGCGCCGTGGCTGAGCTGCTGAGCGTGGCGGCCCTGACCGGAGGCGTCGGCGTGCCGAGCGCCCGCTTCCGCGTGGGCCAGCATGTCGCGCCCCTCCGCGAACACGGCGTGGCGATGCGCTGGCTGCCGGCCCCGGTCTCGAAGTACCCGCCGCGCCGGCGCTGGCTGCTGCCGCTGTGGCTGCCGGCGACCGTCGCCGCCCGCATCCCCGCGGTCGCGGCGACCCGCCGGGCCGACGTGACCCTGCTGCAGCGCGAACTCGTGTCGACCCTGTCCACCCTGGAGGGACTGACCCGCCGCCCGCGCGTCCTCGATGTGGACGACGCCATCTGGGTCAGGCGCCGCGGCGGCGGATACCTCGATCGCATCGCCCGCGCGTGCGACCTCGTGATCGCGGGGAACGACTTCGTCGCCGACTGGTTCGCGGACAGGGGTCCCCGGGTCGAGGTGTTGCCGACGGCCGTGGACACATCACGGTTCCGCCCGATCGACGGGCCGCCGGTCCGCGACGACGGCCGGATCGTCCTGGGCTGGAGCGGCACGTCCTCCAACCTGGCGCACATGCGCGACATCGAGGGGGCCCTGGCCCGTGTCCTGCGGGAGCGCCCGCAATGCGTGCTCGCGATCAGCGCCGACCGGGCGCCCGCCCTGGCGGGCCTGCCCGCGGACCGGATCGAGTACGTGCCCTGGAGTCCCGACGCCGAGGTCCCCTTCTGCCAGGGGCTGGACGTCGGGCTGATGCCCCTGCGCGACAGCGACTGGTCGCGGGGCAAGTGCGCGTTCAAGATGCTGCTCTACCTGGCCTGCGGGCGTCCCGCCGTGGTGTCGCCGGTGGGCATGAACGCCCAGGTGCTCGCCCGATCCGACGTGGGTTTCGGCCCGCGCTCCGAGGACGAGTGGGTGGACGCCCTGCTGGCCCTGGTCGACGACGCCCGGCTCCGTACGGACATGGGCGCGCGGGGCCGCGAACTCGTGACGTCGCGATATTCGGTCGACGTGATCGCGCCGCGCCTGGCCGCCCTGCTCGAGGGGGTGGTCCGATGAACGGGGGCGCCGCCACCGGGCGGGAGCGACGTCGCCTCACGATCCTGGTGACCAACCTGGATCGCGGCGGTGCCGAGACCCAGGCGACCCGCCTCGCGCTCGGCCTGCGCGGGCGGGGCTGGGACGTGCGCATGCTCTCCCTGCTGCCGCCCCGCGATTTCGTCGAGGACCTCGTCGCGGCGGGCGTTCCGGTCGCGGGTCTCGGCCTGGAGGGGATCGCCAGCCTGCCGGGCGCCCTGAACCGCCTGCGGCGCGAGCTGCGACGGCATCGTCCCGACGTCCTGGCCACGTTCACCTATCACGCCAACGTGGCGGGAAAGGCGGTCGGCCGGCCGGCCGGCGCAGGCCGCATCGTGACGTCGATCCGCAGCGAGCACTTCGGCGGGCGTATCCGCGATCTCGTCGAGCGGGTGACCGGGCCGCTTGCGGATGCGACGACCGCGAATTCGCGGCGCGTCGGCGAGCGGCTCGTGGCGCGCAAGGTCGTCGCCGCGCGTCGCCTCGAGATCGTGCCCAACGCCGTGGTGCCGCCGGCCGTGCTCGCGTCCGACGAGCGCGCGGCGCTGCGACGGGAGATGGGCGCGGCCGGCGACGGCCCGCTCTGGCTCGCGGTCGGTCGCTTCGAAAGGGCCAAGGATTATCCCAACCTGCTGGCGGCCTTCGCACGGCACGCGCAGGCGCACGCCGAAGCGCGCCTGGCGATCGTCGGCTACGGCGCCCTCGAGGCGGAGGTGCGCGCGGGCGCGTCGGCCCTCGGCGATCGCGTCGCGATCCTCGGTCGCCGCGACGACGCGGCGCGCTACCTGTCCGCCTGCGACGCCTACGTCCTGTCGTCGGCCTGGGAGGGCATGCCCAACACGGTGCTCGAGGCCATGGCCGCCGGGCGGCCCGTCGTGGCGACGCGGGTCGGCGGCGTGCCCGAGCTGATCGAGGACGGCGCATCCGGCCTGCTGGCGCCGCAGCGCGACGCCGACGCCCTGGCCGCGGCCATGTCGCGGCTGGCCGATCTGCCCCGCGAGGCGCGGGAGGCCGTCGGAAGCCGCGGCCGCGAGATCGTCGCCGCGCGCCACGGGCTCGAGGCCGTGCTCGACCGCTGGGAGGCCGTCCTGCGCGGGACCGGAGGCGCCCATGGCTGAGCGCCCGCGCCGCATCCTCTTCTTCATCCCCGAGGACTGGTACGTCTGCTCCCACCGCCTGCCCCTGGTGCGGGCCGCGAAGGCGGAGGGCTTCGACGTCGTGGTCGTCACGCGCGTGCGCGATCACGCCGCGCCCATCGTCGAGGCCGGCGCCGAACTGGTGCCCATACGCCTGCGCCGCGGCTTCCACGGCCTGCGCGACGAGGCGGCCGGCCTGCGCGAGCTGGTGCGCATCTACCGGCGCGTGCGGCCCGACATCGTGCACCACGTCACGCCCAAGTCGGTGATCTACGGTTCCCTGGCGGCGCGTCTCGCGCGCGTGCCCTGCCGGGTGAACGCCCTGGCGGGACTGGGTTTCGTCTACACGGCCACCGGTCGGCGCGCGGCCCTGCGCCGCGTCGCGGTCTCGACGCTGTTCCGTCTCCTGCTGGGCGGGCGTGGCACGCGGCTGATCGTACAGAACGGGGACGATCTGTCCTTCTTCCGCGACGAGATCGGCGTGTCGGCGGAGACCATCGCCGTGATCCGGGGTGCGGGCGTCGATACGGAGGCCTTCGCTCCCGCCGCGCGCGAGCCCGAGCCGCCGCTGCGCGTCTGCCTGGTGGCGCGGCTGCTGGGGGACAAGGGCGTGCGCGAGGCGGTCGCGGCGGCGCGCGTCCTGCGCGAGCGTCGGGACGACGTGCGCCTCCTGCTGGTCGGGCGCAACGACCCCGTCAACCCGGCGTCCATCGCGGACGACGAACTGGCGGCCTGGCGCGCCGACGGCATCGTCGAACTCACCGGTCACGTCGAGGACGTGCCGGCCCTCCTGCGGACCTGCCACGCGGCGCTGCTGCCGTCCTACCGGGAGGGCCTGCCCAAGTCGCTGCTCGAGGCCGCGGCCTGCGGCCTGCCCGTCATCGCCACCGACGTGCCCGGCTGCCGCGAGATCTGCCGCGACGGCGTCAACGGACTGCTGATCCCGCCGCGCGACGTGGACGGCATCGTGGCGGCCGTCGAGCGGCTGGCCGACGATCGCGAGCTGCGCCACCGGCTGGGCGCGGCCTCCCGACGCCTGGCGGTCGACGACTTCAGCGAGGCGCTGGTGGCCGAGCGGACGGTCGCCCTGTATCGGGAACTGCTGGGGGAGGTGTCCCGGTGAGCGTGATCGCGGTGACCGGCGCGGACGGCTTCGTGGGCCGCGCGGTGTGCGGCGCCCTGGCCGCCCGGGGACACGAAGCGCGACCCCTGTCGCGCGATCGGACCTGCGCGGAGCACTTTTCGTCCTTCGGTCTGGAGACCGCCGCGCCGCTGATCGTGGGCGACGTGGACGCGACGACGGACTGGCGGGCCGCCCTCGCGGACGTCGATGCCGTCATCCATCTCGCGGCACGGGTCCACGTGATGCGGGAGACCGCGGCCGATCCCCTGGCGGCCTTCCGCGCCGTGAACACGGCGGGCACGGCGAAGCTGGCCGAGGCGGCGGCCGCGTCCGGCGTGGGCCGCGTGGTGCTGATCAGCACCATCAAGGTCAACGGCGAACGGACCGACGGACGCGCGCCCTTCGGGCCGGACGATGTGCCGGCGCCCGAGGATCCCTACGCCCTGTCCAAGTTCGAGGCCGAACAGGCCCTGCGCGAGGTCGCCGACCGGACCGCCCTCGAGGCCGTCGCGGTGCGGCCACCGCTGGTCCACGGCCCCGGCGTCGGGGGCAACCTGCTGCGTCTGATGCGCTGGGTCGAGCGGGGCATCCCCCTGCCCCTGGCCGGCATCGACAACCGCCGCAGCCTCATCGGCGTCGACAACCTCGCCGACGTCCTCGTCGCCTGCGCCGTGCAGGCCGAGGCCGCCGGCCGGGTCTTCACCGTCAGCGACGGCGAGGATCTCTCCACCGCGGGCCTGGTCGCCGAGATCGCCGCGGGCCTGGGCCGCCCGGCGCGGCTGTTCCGCTTCCCCCTCGGGGCCGCGGCCCGTGTCCTGCGCCTGGCCGGACGCGGCGCGGCGCTGGGCCGCCTGGCCGACTCGTTGGCCGTGGACGATCGCGCGGTGAGGCGCATCCTGGACTGGACCCCGCCCCTGTCCGCGCGCGAGGGTTTGCGGAAGATGACGCGCTGGTACGGCGCGAACACCATCGAGGAAGTGTGACGGGACCATGGATGCGAACAGGATCGCCGCGGCCGAGTCCATCTCCGAGTTCCTGGCGCTCTGGCTGGAGTCGGATCTGTTGCCGGACGAGCAGCGGTCCGTCCTGCACAGGTATTACTCCAGCTACGTCCGCGCCTTCCCGGCCCGGATCAGGCACTACTACGACCGGCAGACCCTGGAGGTGGCGGACCTGGTCGGGCGGAACCCGGGCTGCCGCCTGCTGGAGGTCGGCTGCGGCTGCGGCACGGAATCGCTGTGGCTCGCCCTGAACGGCGCGCGCGTCGACGGCATCGACCTGAACCGCGAACGCCTGGAGGTGGCGCGCTGCCGGGCCCGCGTTCTCGAGGAGGGGACCGGCCGCGCGCTGCCGGTCCGCTTCATGCGGCGGTCCGTGCTCGAAGACGCCGGCGACGATCGGTACGACGTCATCTGGATGGAACAGGCCTTCCACCACCTCGAGCCCAGGCGGGAGGTCGTCGCCCGGCTGGCCGCCCTGCTCGCGCCGGGCGGGCACCTGGTCATCTCGGAGGCCAACGGCTGGAACCCGCTGCTGCAGCTCATGCTGCTGCGCCGGCGCGGATTCCGGACCCTGAAGGAATACGTCGATCACGACGGCGTCCGGCACCCCTACGGCGACGAGCGCATCCTGAGCGCCCGGTCGCTGCGGCGGACGCTGGCCGCGGCGGGCATCCGCTGCCTCGGGACACGGCACTTCCGGGTCTTCCCCAACCATCCCCGCTTCGATGCGTTGCTGGCGTTCGAGAGGGCGGTCCCGCAGGCCCTGCTCCCCCTCTTCACCCACTTCAACTACGTCGGAACGAACGGGAACGGCTGAACGCAGCGCTCAGGTGGCCGACGCCCGGATCCGCGTCACCGTGCCCAGGGTCCACACCAGCGAGACCAGCACGACCCCCCAGAAGACCGGCGTGTCGACGGCGCCGTCGGCGGCCCGCGCCGCGAAGACGCCGCCCGCGCAGCCGAGCATGCCCGTCGCGTAGAGCAGCGTCACGCGGGTGTGGGAAAAGCCGGCCACGACCATGCGCTGGTAGACGTGGCTGCGGTGGGCGCGGAAGGGCGGACGACCGCGGAGGGCGCGGTTGATCAGCGTGTAGGTGGCATCGAAGAGGAAGGGCCAGATCAGCAGGGCGGGCAGCCAGACGGGAACGGTCGCGTCCTGGCCCGCGCCCTGGTGGACCCGCAGCACGGCCAGCGCCAGGGCGAACCCGACGGGCAGGCTGCCCACGTCGCCCAGGAAGACCCGCGCCCGCGGGAAGTTGTGGCAGAGGAAGCCCACCGCGCCGCCGGAGAGCAGGGCCAGGGGCAGCGCCAGTTCCGCGTCGCCGCCCTGGACGCCGAGGGCCGCCAGCCCCGCCGCGCCCAGCAGGGTCTGGAAGCCGGCCAGGCCGTTGATGCCGTCCATGAAGTTGAACATGTTGGTGAAGCCGACGACCAGCACCCAGGCGACGAGCCAGCCGGCGCCGTCGAGGGCGAATCCGCCGAGCCCCGGCACGTCCACCGACTCCAGGCCCAGGTCCCCGAGCCACAGGCAGGCGGCCGTCACGACGCCCTGCACGAGCAGGCGCGTCTGGGCGGACAGGGAACGCAGATCGTCCACGAAACCGAGCGCGGCCAGGACGACCGTTCCCAGCGGCAGGGCGATCGCGAAACCCGAGGCGGGTACGGCGTCCGCGACGATCAGGATCGCGGTCCCGGCGACGAAGGGCGCCAGCAGGCCGAGTCCGCCGCCGCGCGGCACGGGCACGGTGTGGCTGCTGCGCTCGTTGGGTATGTCGAGGATCTCGCTGCGCGTCAGGATGCGGATGACGACGCGCACGCAGATGAAGCTCGCCGCCGCGGACGCCAGGAAGAGGAGCGGGACATCGGACATGGGCGTCTCCGGGAGTCGCGGATATCGGGACGATCATCGTCTCCGCACAGTAGTGCCCGGGATTGGCCAGGTCCACAAAGAACTTGTCTGCGCATGGGCGGGTGGTAGAGTGGATTTCCGACGCCGACGCGGGATCGTGTCGGGCGCTTGTGGTGTCATGGAAACCGCCGTTCCGCGGCGCGACGGAGAGCGAGAGATGCGCCTTCGAAAGACCGAATCCGCCGTCAGATTCCTGGCCGTCCTGCTGGTCCTGCTCGCCGCGGCGTCCGCGGCCCAGGAACCGTCCCGCAGCGTGCTCGAGCGCGCGGCCCGGGAGAGCGGCCTCGAAGAGGAGGAGCTGCTGCAGCGCTACCGGGACCGGGCCGGCGTCGAACCCGGGGACGCGGCCGTGCCCCCCGGTCTCACGGAGCTGCCCGTCGCGGAGGAACCGACCGCCGCCCCGGACGTCATCCTGCCCTTCGACCTGGACCTGGCCGAGGCCCTCGGCGACACCGTCGCCGCCGCGGTGCTCGAGGCGGCCCTGCCCGACAGCGTCTTCGGCGCCGATTTCTTCCGGCTGGACGCGGGTGTCTTCGCGCCGCCGACCTTCGGCCCCGTGCCCGAGGACTACCGGCTCGGCGTCGGCGACGAGGTCGCCGTGGACGTGTGGGGCGAGGTGGAGTTCCGACTGGAGCGCGTGGTCGATCGCGACGGCGCGGTCATCCTGCCCAAGGGCGGCAAGGTCCGCTGCGCCGGCCGCACCCTCGCCCAGCTGAAGCGGGCGGTGCGCGAGACGCTCGCCGGCTCCTATTCCGGCATCGATCCCGACGGCGAGGGCGGCACGACCTTCGTGGACGTGAGCCTGGGGCGCCTGCGCGCCATCCGCGTCTTCGTTGTGGGCGAGGCCGCCCAGCCCGGCGCCTACGAGGTGAGTTCCGTGGCGACGGTCTTCACGGCCCTCTACGCGGCCGGCGGTCCCAACGCCCACGGCGGCCTGCGCGACGTGCGCCTGATGCGCGGCGAGCGGCAGGTCGCCTCCCTGGACCTCTACGCGTACCTGCTCTCGGGCCAGCGCTCCGGCGACACGCTGCTGCGCGAGGGAGACACGGTCTTCGTGCCGCCCCGCGGCCCGACCGTCCGCATCGAGGGGGAGGTGCGCCGCGAACTGGCCTTCGAGATGAAGGCCGGCGAGGGCGTGCGGGACCTGATCCGCTACGCCGGCGGCTTCACCAGCGAGGCCGTGACCGACCGCGTGAGCGTGACGCGCATCGTGCCGCCGCACGAGCGCCGCCCCGAACGGCCGGACCGCGAGCAGGCGGACCTGGATCTGCGCCTTAAGATGCTGCACCCCCTGCGCGACGGCGACGCCGTGCGCGTGGACCGCATCCCCGACCGCCTTGAGAACTGGATCGAGGTGCGCGGCAACGTGAAGGTGCCGGGCCGCTACCAGTTCCGCAAGGGCATGTCCGTCGCCGACCTGGTCGCCGTCGCCGGCGGCCTCTGGGCCGACACCCTCGAGGAGCGCGCGATCATCGACCGCACCGAGAGCGACCACACGCGCACGGCCATCGACTTCGACCTGCGACGGGCCCTCTCCGGCGAGGCTCCCGTGTCGCTGCGTTCCATGGACGTGCTGCGCGTGTTCTCCATCTGGGACGTGCGCGACCGCTTCGAGGTGTCCGTCAGCGGCGAGGTGCGCGAACCCGGCAGCTTCGAGTGGCGCGAGAAGATGACCCTGCGCGACC